>Ga0315274_10001271_pt1 | contig 38778 bp, 37 predicted proteins | sample YL17G02_20_MG_FD_203700 | JGI IMG/M metagenome (GOLD analysis project Ga0315274, IMG submission 203700) | Sediment microbial communities from Yellowstone Lake, YNP, Wyoming, USA - YL17G02_20 | ecosystem: Environmental > Aquatic > Freshwater > Lake > Sediment | place: USA: Wyoming | collected...
CGTTAGTCTTTATCATCCTGATACATTTACCGCAACAGCATCTGTTATCGCCCAGGGGGTTGACTTTTTATTAAAAAATAAGGTCAAGGAAACAGGTGTTTTTACTTTTGGCGAAGTTATGAATCCGGTTGAGTTGTTACATCAACTTCGTTTGAAAAAATTTTTTGTTGAAGGTACTTAATTTTTAACCCAGCAGCTATCACCTCCAAGATAGTCATCTGTTTTCCAGAACGCTTGTGCTCTGCAACCACCACACACATCTCGATAGGTGCATTTCCCACAGGTTCCTTTTAATAATCGTCTGTCTCGTAGTTCTTTTAGAATAGGGTTATTTTTGTTGTACCAGATATCTTCGAAGGCTTCTTGTCGTAGATTTCCAAGTTTACAAGGTAACAGATGACAAGGATAAAGGTCTCCATTACTGGAAATATAACACACCCATCTCCCGGATAGACAGCCCTTAAAAAATTCGGTTAGTCGTCCATATTTTTTATAAAAATATATATCTGGTCCACATGCAGAGTTGATAGTGATTAAATATGGATAGGGTTTCAGCGTCATCTTGCTTGAAGGTGCGATGTCTTGGAGATATTCAAAGAGATGTTTGCGTTGTTCTGGGGTAAGAACCTCCTGTTGTAGTTCTTTTCCTCGTCCAGCGGGAACGAAATCGTAAATATACCATCCATTGACATGAAGCGACTCTAAGAGAGTGTACATGTCTCTTAATTCATTGATGTTGCTGTTCATAAAAACAGTTGATATCTGTGTAGTAATACCTGCGTGTACACAGTTATTGATTCCTCTGATTGTTTTTTCATATGTTCCTTTTTCATTACGGATATGATCATGTGTTTCTGGTTTTGCACCATCAAGGCTTATGCAAACGTGATCTATGTTGAGTGTTTTTAAGTGCTTCACACCGTGTTCATCGAGGAGCGTCCCATTGGTTGAAATCGACGAATATAATCCTAACTTTTTTGAATAGCACAGGATGTCAAAGATATCCTTTCTTAACAACGGCTCCCCGCCTCCAAAATCGATAACTCCTGCCCCTGCTGCAGAGAGCATGTCTAGTATATGATAAACATCGGTTGTTGCCATCTCACCTTGTTTTTCTGAGGAATAGCAATGAATACAGCGTAAGTTACAGTTTCTCGTCACGTCAAATACGACATACAGTGGTGCACCAATTTTCGCCACCACAAATCCTTGTTTACCCAGAGCCAGAGAAAGAGCATTTATGCATGCCATGGCTTCCTTATCAGAAGATAAATTTGTCAGTTCACTGCTATCCATTTTCATATACATCATTATTACTTTGAGAATGATGCTCCCAAAAAAAATGCGTTTTCTGCATTCAGGACAGGATATTCTTTCCTTATAATTATTTACTACTGCTTCAATTCGGGGAACACCACATGAGGGACATGGGTGGGAATACCATGTAGCCAATGTTTTCACAAGTGGGTCAAACATAGTCAATCCGCTCTATTGAATCCTGTGTGAGAACTATTTTGGATGCTCTTTTGGTTGATAACATCATATTGACTTGCCGTTCCTACGAGATCATAAAAAATATCAAAACAAAGAAATCCTATAAAATGAATAGGCTGAGCAAAACCGAATATGACGCCGAAAAAGGCAAAGGCTTTCAAGAAAAATCTATGCTTAAATATGAAGGTAACACTTTTTTTGTTACTTTTATATCGTTCATGCCCGAATTCATCAAGGAACGATCCGGTTGCTGCGACAGGAATAATGTAGAATGTCGATACTTGTATGTCTATCACACGTAAAACAAAGGCGATAGAAACCAGGCTGACAAATAAAATGACGCTTATCACGTATGCTGGATGATCTAATTTTCCTGCTATCAGTATTCCAATAACCGTGCCAAGGACCATACCGATTACTGGTTCTTCTGTTAATGCGAGATATGCCATGGAGGTCGGTATAAAGATTGCAAGCGGTACAATCCATAGTCTATACGATTTGATTTTTATTTCGTCTATCAACTGATCCATGGTTTTTACAGCTACTCCTAAGAGTACACAGATTCCCACGATTGTAAATCCATGAAAAACAATGTTTTTCGGATAAGAAAAACCAAGAGTGATACAACCTATACCCATAATTAAAGATATCATTATAATAAATATCGATATTTTATATTTCACGTTTATAAATAGATAAGATTATTATATAAACGTTTCTTTACGATTATACAATAGATACTAAAACCTACGATATCGACGGTATAAACATGGCACCATTTATTCTAATAAATTTATTAAAAATGCTGCGAAATAAACAGATTAAAAAAATACCAAAAAAAACGTTATTCGACCTCGCCACTATTTTCAAATACGAAAAATTCATCAAATTTGAAAATAAAATACTCATTTCCATACATGCCCCCCCATATCCAAGTAAGGCATTCGATAGATTTCTTGAAGCCGGAATCAAAGCAAAAGAAGGAATTAATATCCCAGTAATTGTAAACTTCGCAGTAACACATCAATGCAGATACCACTGTTGGCATTGCAGTGCCTCTCCAAAAAAAGGAAAAGATTTACCACTTAAAACAATAGTTGATACAATACAAAAATTTCAAGAAATAGGAACATGCACATTTTCAATCACCGGAGGAGAACCACTTCTTCGAGAAGATCTCGTAGAAATTATTGCTAGTATAGATGATCGTTCCTCAGTATTTATGTTCACCTCAGGCGATGGTTTAACCGAAGAAAAAGCTAAGGAGTTGAAAGATGCAGGTCTTCTTGGAGTAATGATTAGTTTAGATCATTATAAACCTGAAATTCATGACAACCTTAGAGGGTATGATAGAGCATATGACATATTAATAAAAGGATTAAAAAATGCTCAAAAGGCTAATCTCTATGTTGGCTTGTCGTGTGTCATTACCAAAGATATTTTAAAAAACAACGAAGTTTTGAAGCTGCTCGAGATCGCAAAGAACCTTTCCGTTCAAGAGATAATGATGTTTGAGCCAACCCCTGTAGGTGAACTCTTCAATACTGATAACTGTGTTTTATCTATCGATGAAAGAAAGCAACTAATTGAATTCCACAAGCAAATAAACAAAAATAGAAAATACAAAAATTATCCAAAAGTTTCAGTATTTCCATATTTTGAAAGCAAAGAAGTCCTAGGATGTAATGCAGGATATAATCTCGCTTATATTGATGCTGATGGAAACATACGACCATGTGATTTTACACCATTAATTTTTGGAAACATCCAAGAAGAACCTATTGAAAATCTTTGGCAAAAAATGAATTGCATGTTTAACAAACCACGAGATTTTTGTTTCATGCTGGAAAACCACAAACTTGTTAGGCAAATAGGAAATGGAGAGGACCCTTTATCATATAAAAAATCACTTGAGGTATGTAAAAAATGTCCCTCAAGTAAAATTCCTATGTTTTATAAAAAATTGGGAATTAAATAACAATGCTAGAAAAAACAAGGCTTCAATATCAAGCATTTAAAATTTTACGAACAAAAAACATAACACAATTTCCAAAGAAATTCCTACTTTATTTGTTAATAAAGTCACAATATGAGAAGTTGAGCTTACATGATGGTAAGTTTGTTATTTCCTCTGATTTACCACCATTTCCAAGTGGAGCATTTGACAGATTAATAGAAGCATTACATTCAACTAGAGAACAAGAGGTAATCCCAATTTATGCTTCATTTTCAATAACTAATAAATGCATGTATAACTGCTGGCATTGTTATATTAACAGTTTAAAAGAAGAAGATATGCCTACTGAGGATGCTATAAAAATCTTATATAAGCTCCAAGAGTTAGGCATCTCTGTTATCGCATTTACTGGTGGAGAACCACTTTTAAGAAAAGATATATGTGAGATTATCTCCAAAATAGATGCTGATAAATCCTCAGTTATTTTATTTACTACAGGTTATGGGTTGACAAAAGAGAAAGCAGAGGATCTAAAACAAGCAGGTCTTTTTGGGGTTATTATAGGTTTAGAGCATACCAATAAAAAGATGCAAGATAAACTAAGAAATTACGATGACTCATATGAACGAGCATTAAAAGGTATAAAAAACGCTAAAAATTCAGGATTGTACGTTGGCATTTCTACAGTTGCTACAAAAGAAAGAATTAAAACAGGGGATATCTGGGATTTTATCAAATTCGCTGGAAAACAAGGAGCAGATGAAGTGCTTATTCTTGAGCCAATACCTGTTGGAAAAATTATGAATAAAGATGAAGTCATTCTAACAAATAAAGAGAGAAAGCAGCTGGTAAACATACAAAAAAAAGTAAATAAAAAGAAAAGATATTTAAGAGTACTTTCGTATCCATATCGAGAAAGTAAACAGTTAATGGGGTGTTGTGGAGGTTATCAATACATACACGTCACCGCAAGTGGCAATATCTGTCCTTGTTCATTTACTCCTCTTTCATTTGGCAATGTAAAAAAAGAAGAAATGAGTGTTATCTGGAAACGGATGAATACCGTTTTCAATTCACCAGGGGCAGATTGTTTTATGGTAAAAAATTATAAACATATATCAAAACACTTAGATGATGGTTTTATAAATCCTGAAAAATCTGTTCAGTTATGTAGTAGCTGCAAAATTCATAATCTTCCTCTGTTTTATAAAAAATTAGGTGTGAAATAAAATGATAAATGTGATCTAATGAAAAAGATGAATTCTAACATAATAATGATAATTTTACTTGTTGTAATAGGAGTTTATTTTGTTCTTAGCATAATTTTAAATATTCCGCTTTCAGAAACGTTATTTATAATAGTGTGTATTTTACTTTTTTTAGGTATTGTTTTAATTCATGGATGGAAAACATTGGGGCTTCGCGATTTACTCGTCTTTTTTTTAATTGCCTATAGCATACCTCTCCTCTATGAATATGCCAATGGATTAGGATTTGGTGGATTGGTGGGGTGTACGTGCATTTATAGTGATCTATTGGGGCCGAAATTCTTAGGTAAAGTCCCGTATGTCATACCGCTTGTCTGGGCAATCTCTCTTTACTGTACTTTCACGATGACAAATATCATCTTCAACAGGGTCAGGACAACTCACAAGTTCGAGGAGATAATCTCCCTGCAATGGTTTTTAAAAATTATTGGAATGGGCTTTGTAGCAGGTTTGATGATGGCGTCCTGGGATTTGATTATTGATCCAGTAATGGTTGCAATGGGTGCTTGGAGTTGGTCAAATGGAGGACCATACTATGGCATCCCTCTATGGAATTATGAAGCATGGATAGAAATCCCTGCAGTAGCCTTTGTATTATACAGCGTTTATCTTTATATGATAAAGAAAAGCCAGATTTACATAGAGGGAGAGAAACGATCGAGTTACACCCTTTTGGTAGTCGTCCTCTACCTAACTGCATTAATTATCTATGGGATTTATGCGGTGTACGAACAGGTGATGTATGTAATTCCATGGGCTGCGATAACGATGGGATCATTTGCTGCTATCGTAGTAATTCAGTTCTATCGATCGTATTCAAAAGCTTTTAATCTGGTCAGTTAAGCAGAACATTGATTCTATTTATAGGAACTCATGTGAAAAGGTTGCCCGTGTCCCGGGTAAACTGTGTTTATATCTAAACTTTTTACCTTCTCGATGCTTTCATTCAGCTCATCTACATTATCTACCAAAGAGTTAGGCTCAGGTTTCTTACGATTCGTAAATAAATCACCACAAAAAAGATCTTTATCAGAAGTCAATAACCCTATGGAACCTTTTGAATGGCCAGGAAGATAAAGGACTTTTGCGTTAAGCCCATATGTGGATAAATCTGAACTTTCATCAAGTTCAAAATCAGGTTTAAACCTTGTTATTTTAAAAAACGAATTAATCAATTTCTTAAGTATTATATTTCCTGTCTGACGATTCCAGAACATATCCCCCTGTTCAACCATACCAGCATCATCGTGATGCATCGCAATTTTTGTATCATATTTTTCACGAAGATACGCGCAATTTCCGGTATGGTCAAAATCTCCATGAGTTAAAAGAATTAAAACAAGATCTCCTGGTCTACAACCTTCGCTTGCAAGTTCTTGCTCAAGTTTCCTTCGCTTCGATTTCCCACCAGTATCAATGAGAACAAAACCTTTCTCGGTCGTAAGAAGGTAACAATTACCATTCAATCCACCCAAGATAATTGTTTTGATATCTTTGATCATACGGTTAGATTTCCCACTTTGTTTAAATAATTTTCTTATTGTATAATATCAATTACATCAAAAAAGAAAGCGGACCTGGCGGGTTGTGAACACCCTTACAGGAGGAGTTCCACTCGAACTATTACAATTATATTGAAGTTTGTTTTTAGCAAGTCCTACTTACTAAAACCCTTCTTTTTTCTTTCATACTAAGATTTTTCCTCTAAAAAATCATAACTCTTATATGTGATGAAATAATTATTCTATTTATTTAAGGAGAGTACGAAAAATGAAAATAGTGAAGAATATTGGAATAGTAATAACAATCGCTTTTTTGTGTATACTGCCAAGTTTAAACACTCTAGATGCTGCAGATCCAGCCCAAGTATATCAGATAACTATTGATGATGGGGACATTCCTGTTTTAGGTCTGTCATTAAACAAACAAAAATCATTTATTATAACTGAACTCGAACCACCCCAAGTAACAATCTATTACGGGGAACCAGAACCATTAGACAACGCAGGCCTCTCCATCTATTTTTACGACTATGACCTGACAACATATATGAGCGAACATATACTTTTTTATGAAACCAACTTTGTGAAAAGTACCAGCTACAGAGTTATCACTTGGGAAAAACAGGCAGACAGATATGCGCTGCTTTTAGAGGATTTGATGGGCGACTATCTAATGGGCAGTATTGAGTTTACCCATGGCACCACCCTTGTTGGGTTAAGTGCAAAACTAAGGAAAAACACATATTCTGACTCACAACTAGAAACAATGCTTGATAAACTCGAAACAAAAGCAAAGGAATTATTATCAATAGAAGCCATGGGTGAAGTCCATGGACAAATCACCGGGTTCACAAGACCCATAAAACACATAAAAGTCAGCCTATCAGATGGTGAGACCACCAATGAGACGACTACGGATGCCGAGGGAAATTACAACTTCACCAGACCTATTTCCAAGGGAATGCATTACAATCTAACCGTCACTTTTTCCTATACCATCAACACGACAACTTATTTTTCTCTCCATTACCAGGAAAATAACGCAGATGTTGTAACCTTCAAACGCACATTCACCACCGACTCCGCAAGTGATCTTACTCAGAATGTTGCTCTTGATCAAGAAATGCCACAGTACTATGGTGGTGATTGGGCGAAGACCTTTGCCAGCATGTATGTTCATTTCACCGAGGCTCTTGAATTTTATAAAGTTGCTTTAGAGGTTGACGTGAACTACCAGCTGCCTCTTGATATCTACACCTTTGCATCAGAAAAAACTGGTACGCGGTACTGGTACAACATACCGGGAAAAAGTTACATAACCATTGATGCTGAGAAATCAATTCATGAAAGTGTATACAGACCCAGGAACAGAGAATACCATGAGTTTTCTCATTACATGATGCATACGATGTATCAGCAATGGCCAGCACCAGCACCTGACCTACCGGTCACAATTGAAGAGCGCAACCATGACGGATACCTAAACCCAAGCACTTCCGACTCATATGTAGAAGGATTTGCCGAGTATATGGCTGCTGTTATGCTGCAAATCTACGAAGAAGACGTAGGCACAATTCCGATGACGTCACCAGATACAACGACTATGACTGCTATAGGTGCTGAGAATTATATGTATAACACCCAATGGTTCGGCATGGAGGTGAATGCTGTCGCATTTGGAGATAGTGGAAGAGCAGAGGAAAAAGCAATCGCAGGAATACTCTGGGATCTCTACGATGACAATACGGATTACTGTGATAAAACCCCTGAACAGATGTACCAGGAGTATCAGCAACGGCTCCCTCAGATACAAAAAGAATACGAGAAAATAAAAGAATCTTTTGAGGTTGATGCACGAGAATACGGTGAAAACGAAACCTACCCTCCTATGGAAATCTGGACAGTTGATGATTTTAAGAATCATAAGTGGGATGATGACAATGCAACCCTTGGTTTTGAAGCAGTCTGGGATGTGATAAAAAACTTCCATAATGATTTTACTTCAGTTTACAACGATTTTATAACACAATACTCTGGTCAGAAAAAGGCCATAGATGAGGTATTCATCTCTCATGTGTTCTACGCAGAAACTGACGTGGGTGATGGGCAATATACTCCTCATGATATGTATAGAGATGAGAACCACAACGGCAAGTATGATATTGGTGAGTATTACGTGGACCTTCCTACAAATGATTTTGATTATACTGCAGGGGAAGTCGTAGGTCAGGCAACAAATTATGACAGACTCTGGAGACAGAGCGTCCAAGAAGTCCCCGGATATTTCATAAAGGTAGACAACACGGTACCATTCTACTTAGTAAAAGTCTCATTCCCAGATCAGTTCTATCTTGATTACGTCGTACGTGCATGGAACAAAAACGGCCTGATCAGCATCCCAGTTCCACCGAAAGAGTATCAAGCATTAGTAACAATAATTCCTGAAGGTGCTCAGAGCAATGGGCTATTGAATTTTGCCTCGGAGGTCTTCCAAAACCATTACAACACTTCACTTGAAAATGGATACTACGTACAACATGATTTCCAAGTTACAGGACCTATCCCTCCACTTCCTTCAATGCCAGGAGATACATCTACCAATGGCGACTCTACTCAGAAGCAGACCCCTGGTTTTGAGGTTGTCTTATTTATTTGTGCAATCTTGTTTGTGGTTATTTTTACTAGAAAACGTAAATAAAAAATAGACCAACCAAAGCATCAAACAACCCTACATTCAAACCTTGAAATTAATAGTAATTATTGTTTCTATTAGAGTAAGAGATGAAGCGGACCTGGCGGGTTATGAACAGCCCAACAGGTTCATTTTAAACCAAAGTTTTGGATTTATTATTAAGTTTGGTCTAAATGAGTTCTTCTCTTTCTTTTTTCTTTTTTTCAATAAGAATTATTACGTTTTTTCTGGAGGATACTTTTATGGTTAGAGTGGGAGACCATATCTTGATTAATGGTAAAATCAAGGCTGAGATAACTGCATTATTTCTGCTTGCTGATGGACGATGGTACATCGGATATATGGAATCTAATCGTAAAATGGGATTTTTCCTGGAGGGTGATGAGGAGTTCTGTATAGTTGACAGAGCGGTTGACAGAGAGAGGAGGAACAGTGGGTAAGAAAATATCATTGCTTGAACTCTATGAATTACTCATTGGGACGCATAAAGTTAGTGCTGGCTATAAATTTCATCCTGCGAAAATCTCGAAGATACTTGGTGTGAGTCGACAATATATAGTGAAATTGGTCAACGGATGGGTTAAGGCAGGTTACATCGTCTGTGACAATCCACGAGGAAATCCAAAATATTACTCTGCGACGACAAAGATATTTGATGGAGGAAAGCCACTTGACGCTAACGGATATGAGTCAACCAAATTAGGACATAGACCTGGTTTTGCAGCCCAGAAAGCACGATACGAGATAATTATTGAACGAGAATACACTGATTTCTTTAAGGATAAAACGAGGTGGATGTGGGGGAATTGTCCCTGTAGTAAATACATGACGCATATCTTTGATGATATTGATGCATTCGAGTTCAGGAAGGTTGGGGAAAGAACACTACAAGTAATCGTTCCTCCTATGTTGTTTAAGAAACAGGAACTAACGATAGCACGTCATACTCTATTCTGGATTGCCTACGAAGCGTTGAAATGGCTGGCTAAGGAAGCAAAGATACGATTCGACTGGACATCATTGCATCTTTGTCAAAAGCCTCACATCGCAAGTCCTGTCAAGAGTGCATGGGCGAAACAAGTTGCACGGGATTATTCATTGAGCATTAATGGAAAGATGTTGGATAGTTCTGCCGGTAAAGAGAACTGGGAATGCGAGGTATTTGATGAGAAACTTCTGAATGCTGTTGATAATCTGGAGAACTGGGATGCTGTTGCTGCTTTGCGTGGGGATATATCTGTGTTGCAAGGGCGGATGGATGGTCTTGAATTTGAGAGATTACCCGCTCTTCAGCAGAGTGTTGACAAGATTTTGGACGAGACGATGAACCTAAAGAAAATGCTGACCCCACAACAAAACTCAGATGACCAAGACAACCCGTCTTATGGTTGACGTTAGGAGGAATGATATGAAAAAAGAACAGGAATACTCAAAGTACTTGAAGGAATGTTTGACCTTCGCACAAAGAACCGCTGATGCGATTTTAGGTCAAAATAATGAGATGAAGAAGGAACTGCTGCTGTCGATATTCGACAAGGTCTGCTCGCCTCATTTCTTTTTTATGCAGAATACTGAACCAGAAGAACCATTACCACAACCACCCACAGAGAAGCAAATTGCATACGCAAAGCAACTGGGCATCCATGAACCAGAGAAATATTCCCGACAGCAATTGTCTGATGAAATAGACAAAACGAGACAGAAGAACAAAGAGAGCCAAGGGGTGAAATGAAGCCATGACTGATTTAAGATTAATAGATGCGTTCCAGAAGATAAATTCAACGTACGGTGACGTCTGTAAAGAGTGCGATTACCCTTGTTGCATCGGACGGGACGAATATGATAGTCCTTGTGTAACTCCTGAAGATGTACAGAGACTTGCTGATTATCTGCATATGAGGAAAAGAACATTCATCAAAAAATATATTCTACCACAAGAAGCACTGATTGGGTCGCAACGACAGTATCCCAGTCTCAAACATCCTTGCCCATTCTACAAGAATCATCGCTGTTCCCTGTATCCTGTACGTCCTCTTATTTGCCGTATCTTTCCCTTTAATGTCCATCCAGATGGAATAATCCTCGATGGGATGCCGAAATGCAAATTAGCCTGTCTCATAGAACATGACTACAATCGACTGTTCAACCGCCAAGTGACTATGACAATTAATTCCCCTGAATTAAATCAAACGAACAAAGAACGGGCGAAACAAGGTCTTCCCCCACTCAAACGACATGACCAGTATTATTTCTTCATTCCAACTGATAATTTCGTGAAATTCTATGAATGGAAAATGAACAAGGAACAAGAGATGAGATAATGAAAGAAGGATACATCCAAACAAAGATGAGAGAACTCGATGAAATGGTTAAACAAATGAAAAATGAATGCCTACAACTTGGAATACGATTACAAAACACGGATAGAAAAATAGGAGATTATGAGATTTTATTATCGAAATTAAATGACATGGAAAAATTACGGTTGACTGTGTCTGAAACATTATCTAAAAAAAATGAGTCGCTCATCAATACTTTCTATGATAATATCCATAAAGAATTGCCAAAACTTGTGATTACAAGTATTGATAATAAAATGAAAGAAACCAACACTCTTTTATCTAAAATCGACGGAGTTTTACACTATCTCCACGAATTTGAAAATCTTGGTATGATATTACAAAGCGAATATTGTATTTCACGCACTTTGATTAACCAAATGCTTAAAAAAAATATTTTTTCCAAAGATGAAGTGGATTTATTGTTTATTGATGCAGAACGAATGTTCAAAAGGGAGAAGCGGAAAAGAACGAATTATTGGACGGAAACGTATGGATATATTGATGATAGAACGATGAAAAAAACAAAATAGGCAAACTCACAGCGTTTTATAGATGGGGGCAACATTGAAACAAATGCATTAAATAATGATGCAGAGCGACAATTTAAGAAGAAATAGAGTAAAAATCAAAGCGGGTAAAAATGACCAAGAAAAAACCAAAGGAAAAACACACAGAGGTGAGAAAATACCAAGAATATGTTGTATAAAAAATCTCTATAAAACCTATATGCACCTGATTCGTAGAGAAGAGAAATTTAAGGATATACACGGAAAGGCATGGTCGAGATATCACATCTACAAATGCGAATGCGGTGATGAACACAAACTCGACCGATATCAGAACGTATGGATATATTAGTGGAGGAAAAATAATGAAGAATAAAAAAACTCGTCCTATTGGAATAAAAGATAATCCAACTGGAGAGGATTTTCGATGTGAATGCTGCCTTCGACATATTGACGAACTGAAACCTTTCAAAGGACCAGAAGCCCCATACATTGGGAATTTAAAAGGTTACAAATTGGTCAGAACTGGGCGTTGTGATTTTCCTGAATATGAACTGCCATCCAAATATTCTGATTATGTAATAAAAGGTAGAATAAACGATGAACAGAAGTTCATTGAGAAATTTGGTCAAGCAGAGTTTAATATTGTTTATAGTGGTTTAGGCGGAGCGTTTGATATTGTAAGTAAGTACTTGTTATGTCGAGACTGTTTTTTACGGGATAGAGAGCATTTCTGTGAAAAATGTCATGAATCTTATGAAAAACACATAAGGGAAAAAATAATTGATGGTGATAAAATGGTTAATACGTCATAGCAGAACTATAAAGTAAATAGGGGAACTCTCAGGGATGTATAGGATAGACGAAAAAGGGGAAACAGACAGAAATCGAAGTATTAACAATGTCAAAATAAGAGTAGCATTATACGTGCGTGTTTCTACTCAGGAACAAAACCCAGATATGCAAAAAAAGGCATTAATCGAAAAAGCACAGAGAGAAGGATGGGACTATGAAATCTTCATTGAGACGGAATCCTCACGGAAGACAAGACCTATAAAATACAATCTTTACCAACGACTTCTCCGGAAAGAGTTCAATGCCGTAGTAGTTTGGAAAATAGACAGATGGGCAAGGAGCACCCAGGAATTGAGTAGGGAGGTCACCACGCTGTTCAAAAAAGGCGTGAAGTTCATCTCATTGACCGATAACATCGACCTATCCAGTGCCTCTGGGACGCTTCAGTTCAACATTATCTCAGCCTTTGCTCAGTTTGAGAGAGATATCATCTCTGAACGCACGAAAGAGGGGCTTAAAGGCAAGAAGAATGTGGGTAAACGGGGAAAGGATAAGAAACGACGTAGAAAGTCTGGTTATTACCAAAGATGGGTCACTAATAAATCAGGGGAATAGGGTACATGTTCTAATTTGGAGAACCATACTTAATAATAAACCTAAATAGTGGAAATACAATTAATACGTACATTAAAAGCAACAGTATAGACGTCTGAAGAACAGCGAACAATCCAACGAAAACAGCCAAGGAAGTTTTATTGATTAGACTAAACAGGAATGGTATCTCAATATGCCTTTTTGGTGATAAGACAAAATTACCTTGTGGATTTGAAATTCTTAACAAACTTAGGAATAAAGAAAAGGAGCAAAACAGAATAAAAACCGTGTCAATAATCCAAGTATATGAATTATTCAACAATCCAAGATTAACCTGTGATGTCCAACAAATTCGGTAAAAAATCAGATTTGAAAATGTCCCAAGTAAAAAAACTATTGACCCCATCGTTGTTAAAGAAAAAAATAAAAACCATGTAAATGAAGTCACTTTCAAACCAGAAATTCCATTTTTACGTCCCTCAGACAAAAACTTTGTGATACTTTGGACTTCATTGAAGAAGGATAAGAATAAGCCGGATAAAAAGAATAAATATCCATAATATGAATTAATGTCGAAGTTGGATTTAAGAAATAAAAGACCAGCAAGACTAAAAATAATTATTGAACCAAAAATGGAGAAAATAAGCATTGTTCTTGATTTTGAAATTTCTTTGGATTCGGCACTTTTAGTCATAATTGATTCAAGGAAATATTTCTTCCCTTTTTTAAGTCTATCTTCTGTCAAAGGATGGTCGTATAAAATCAAGTTTAGTAACTTACCATGGTTTTTCGTTGGAACCTCGTTCTTAATTCTTTCGAAGACGATTTCAAAGTTGGCGATGTCCTTAGTCAACTCCAAAGAAGTTTTGTCCGCATTGAACTCAATGTACCAAGAGATGATGTTGAATATTACGATTATAAGGAGGAAAAAGAAGAATCCAAAGACAAAGAACATTAGTGTCTTGACTTCGACACTGGTATTCAATGCGAAAATGATGAAGTTGCTGAAAAAGAGGAAGATAAACTCGATGATAATAGTCAGCACGACAAAGATAAGATACCTCTGAAGAACGTGTTTATTAAAGTAGTGACCTACCTCGTGTGCGATGATGATTATCCTTTGCTTCGCTTCGAATGCATCAATCAATTTTTGACCAATAACGATATTGATTTTTTTTGAGAAAGGAATAGGAATCCCAAGAAAGAATGCATTGAACGAGCGAGGACCACTGTATTTTGATAATTTTAATTGTTTTCCTCGCAATTTTTCAATTGTGTTCAACCATGAGAGCAGGACTTCATCGTTATACTCTTCCTTCTTTCTCTGTGATTTTAAGGCAATTATCAAATAGGGTATCTGTTTGACGAGTAAATAATAAGTAGCAGAAAAAAGTGGAATAGTGATGAAAACTTCAGTTAGTGGTATATTGTAAAGATTAGCATAGATAAAAGAAAGAATAAAGCCTTGCAAATATGAAAATAAAAGGACAAAAAAATTGGATTTATTTTTTGATGACATCAAATAATAAAATGTGATTAGGAGAACTACCAAGAAGATAACAATATTAGTTATAATATCCATATGTGCAACCATTAAAAGAAATAGGTTGTAGGATTATAGAGTTATTCTTCTCTTTTTACAATCCTCTCTCTTTCGGACATTTTTTAATACCGAGGTTTTCCTCGCCAAACGGTTTTTCAGGATGCAATAAACTGTGATAAACGGCAGTATCAATTAAATCTTCAACCATAAGTTCCATTCCTTCATCAGGTTCGAGGTTCTCCTTTTGGCAGAGTTCCTCAAAGGATTGGTATTTCTTCCTTCGTCCTTGCGTTTCCAGTCTCAATCTGGCTACTTCTTCAAGCATTTTAAAGAGCACCTTCTTTGAACACACTTCTGTTTTTGTCCCATGGAAATGCTTCTTATGGAACTCCAACAAATCTGGCGATAGCCCTTTATCTGACTTCGTAATGGTTTTAGCCCGACCTATTTCAATATGATTGCCTTCTTGTTTGATATAAACATGGTCCTTCTCGGTAATACCCATGTCGAATAAAGCATTGCATAATACTTCACCTGCTATTACGGCTTGCACAATCTCCTTTTCCATAGTCTCACCTTTTGATTAAATGGTCCAATATCCAGAGGCGATAAAAAAAGGGTCCCCCTACAAATACGATATTTCTCTTGGAGAATAGTTTCGCAGTAAAAAAACGGACATTTGTTTATTCTATATATAAAAGCAGAGTGCCTCTATCGACTATAGAAGATAATATGCGATAGAAAACGAACGGAGAATATTTATAATTAATGAGACAAATTTGCTAACCATTGTTCTATTTGTTGTGCTGGTGCTTTTAAAACAAAGCCATAATGGCTTTTACCTTGATGTTTAGGGTACTTTTTGATACCTTTTCTTTCAATATAACCTTCCTTTATTAAAATATCAAAAACGATTTTAATTTTATATATATGAGTTTCTTTATTAAAAATACGATTTTCTGATAATTTAATATTATGCATTTCGTTTAGTACATCAAATCTTGAAATAATACCTTCCTTTTTAATAATCAATAGAAATTTTTTCATTATTGTAAAAAAATCTTCTTTTGGAAAGTAATGAACAAATTTTTTATTTGGACCAGATGCTACAATTGATTCTTTTGTTATTTTCCATTCTAAATAAATGCCTTTCATTTCTCCTATCAATTTTTTTTATTTTTTGTCGAATTAATAAATTATTTCTACATTCAATGCTGTAATGTTTTTAATAACTCTTCCTTAAATTTATTCTCATCTGATTGGTTGAAGAAGGGTACTCCAACAACTTTATATTTCTTAGTTTCTATAAACTTGGTTAAATTTTTTGATTCAAACATTTCTTTAATTTGTATCAATAATTTTTCTTTCCACTCATCTGTTTTTTGTAAGAATTTTCCCTTTGGTTCAATGAAAATCTGATACATAATTTCTTTTCCAGTTTTATCCTTCATGAATAAAACAAAATCTGGAGCAAATGCTTTCCCATCAGTAAAATTGTATATTACAAAATGAAGTTCATTTCTAAGCAAAAATATTTCCTTATATTTTGTCTTAAAATCTTTTATTAATCTATCAATGAATTCAACACAGGCTTTCTCTTCAGATGTCCCATAGTTTGCATTAAATCCATACCATTCTTTATTTTTTAGAAATTCCTCTTGTCCATCTTCCCGTTCAGAGCCTATTTCAATTTTTAGAATTTTATTATAAAATACTTCATTAATTTTACTTGAGAAAAATTCTTTTGTCCCTTTAAAATCAACTAAATTATTTTTTAGTTTTTCCTCAATTTCGTCCAATACTGTTAAAACTGCATTATACTTATGTTCGTTAGAAATATTAGATAAATCTTCAGCAGAACCTGTAAAATTTATCGTTATATCTGCAAGGAATTCCTTTTTATTGTTTAGTTCATTTACCGAATTTAGTTCAGGAAAAAACTTATTGATGTTATCAAATTTAAAAAATTCTTTTTTGGAAATTGCATTTTTGACTATATGTTTATCAATCTGGCTTATTTTTACGGTTTTAGATTCCTTCGCAATATACAAATTGTCATAGTTTTCATCAGTAAGTGCTTGTGTTACATTTCCTTTAAATGTCATTATTTCATACCTAAAATCTTTTTCTTTTACACCTAAATCTGCAAATGATTTTACATTTGAATAATCATTTGCTATTTTTTTATTTAAGAATATTGCTCCATTCCTAAACAAATTAGTTTTCTTAAAATCTTCTTTTATTCTTAATTCTTTTTCAGTTGTCTTGTCATCCATGATTCCTTCTTGTACTAAAGCGTTCTTTAACTCAGAAATGTATCTATGTTCATTTGGGCTGTGAAAGTGAAGTTCTTCAAGAATTCTGAGTTCATTATCAAGGTCTTCGTCAAATTTTCTTAAAAATCTCTCCTCTTCTTTTCCTTCAATTTTAAATGGGAAGTATCTTGCTCCCCTTCCTATCAGTTGCGCTTCGGATATTGTTGATGGGGCTATTTTTCCTTTATATGCTCCACCCCCTGCTTGACCTTCATATAGTCTAACAATATCGAACAAATTTAAAACATCCCAACCCTCATTTAATTTTTGAACAGTAAATATTGCTCTTATTTGATTATCTGGTATCTCAAGAGTATTTATTAAAATCTGATTTTGTTCTAAGGTCTTTTCGTCATTCATACTTATGCATTTATTTTCTGCAAAATTAATTTTCAGTTTTTGAATGAGCATCTTTGTTGTGATACCTTCTCTATCAAAAAATTCAAACGCTTTCTTAATATCCTGAATATCAGTTTTTATTCTAATTTCTTCAATATCTTTTTTAGATAGTTTATCAATTAAGTTATGAAAGAATTCTATATTTTCTTCAGATTGTGCGATTGTCTGCTGTGCTTTGAATAATATTACTGGTTTTAATTGAATTCCGTGATTGCTTGCGATATCTTGACGATATTGATTTAAAACTAATGCTAAAATAATTCTTCCTTTTTTGCCTGTATCTGACCTTAATATTTCTACGTCTTTAGAATATTTATCATTTCTAAATTGTTTTAAATCATATTTGTAAATGACTCTTGGAATATATTTTTGTTCAATTGCTTTATTCATAAAATCCATTGTTGCAGTAAATTCAAGAAGTATGTTTTCTTTATTTTGCTGGAATATTTCTATAACTGTGTTTTCCCAATTTGGTTTTTCTACCTCTTTAAATAGAGCATTTTGTTTTGTCTGAACTTGACCATGATGAGATTCATCGGATAATAAAACAATTTTTTTATTTTTGAAATCTTTAAAGGTTAATGAATTTTCTTTTTGTATATGTAGGTCAGAATGAAGTTTTTGGATAGTGGTAAAACAGATATTGATATCATCTTTATTTGTACCCTCAAAATTATCAACTTTGTTTATTTTTATTTGTTTGTTATTAATGACTATTTTTTGATTGAAAAGATATTTTATTGATAGGTTATTTAGGAAATTGTCTTTTGTTTTTTCTATTATATTTGTTGAATTGACAAAAAATAAAAAGTTCCTATATCCTTTTTCATATAAATAAATAATCAAACCAGCCATGATAAGGGTTTTTCCACTTCCAGTAGCCATATTGTAGAGTAAGTGAATAGGGTAACTCTTTTCAGGATATTCATTAAAATAATAAAAGAATCTTGCAAAAGCGTCTTTCTGATATGGTCTTAATTCAAAATTTGGATTAATATTTTCTTCAATAAAATTTGGAATTTGCATATATGGATTTAACACACCAAATTTTTTTGCTATGTCAAGTTCTTCGTATAGCCATTTTCTATGTTGCCCCAATGTAGTCTGAACCATTTTTTCACGTATAGAATTTTTTGTTTAATTCCTTGTCTTCTTTGCTTACTTTGAATTGTGCATCATCTATCTCTGAAAGATTAACATACAATTGATTTTTATTAACCATTTCTACAAGAAGTTTTTTCTGTTTATCTAATGACAGTTTCTTAAATTCTTCTTGATTATCATTAAATTTCTTAACATTTACATCATAATTCAAGAAGTAATGCTCAACCATCTCCTTCCAGATTATTAGTAATTCTTTGTTTGATTTTGCAGATTTAATTTTATCAATTGATTTTTCATTGTATTTCATTAATTCACAGTAAATGAAGTTACCGCCACCTTTCCACTTGACTGATTTGGAAATACCGTTTTCATCATAATTCTCTATTACTGGATGTAACTTCCCTTTTGAATTTTCTTTACCTATTACTTTGTGTAATCTATCCAGCATTGTTTCCATTTGAGTGTCTATTTGTTCAATCGTTATATACCTTCGACCCATTTTATGGCACGTTGCGGCAGTAGTTCCAGAACCCCCAAAGAAATCCAAAACAATATCTTCTTTGTTTGTGTTAGTTTCTAATATCCTTTGTATTAATTTTTCTGGTTTTTGTCCATCAAAGTCTAATGATTCTTTTGCCATTGGATTAATAACATAAATGTCGGTCCAGATGCAATCAATTGGTTGCCCTTCATATTCATCTAAAAATATTTTTTTAGAAATCCTTTGACTTTTATCTTCAGGGAAGATAAGTCTTCCTTCCTTGTCAAATTGTTCCATCTTTTCTTTTGTCACTAACCATCCTTTTTCTGGAGATTTATAGCCCTTATAATCATACATCATTGTTGGTCTATAAGATGGATTAATTAATGGCGATTTCATGTATCTTCTGCCATTTTTATCTTTGTAAATAAATCTCTCTTCTATGTATTTCTTTGTGTTATCATCATCTAAACTCTTTTGAGGGGTAAAATCATATTCATCAGTTTTTGAATATATCAAAATATAATCAGCCACATTTCCATAACAATTTGGTTGGTTCAAAGAACCGCCTCTTCTCTTCCAAACAATTTGGTTTATGAAATGTTCCCTACCAAAAACTTCATCCATTATAATCTTTAGATAATGTAATTCATTATGGTCCAGGTGAACACATATCAGTCCATTGTCTCTTAATAATAATTTAGCGATTTCTAAACGATTTTTCATAAAAGTAAGCCACGTAGAATGGTTGAAATTATCATTATATTTAAAACTGTCAGAACCAGTGTTATAAGGTGGGTCAATGTAAATTAATTTCGCTCTTCCCTGGAACACTTTATTCACAGAATGCAGAGCAAGAAGATTATTTCCTTTAATTATCAGATTTTCCTTTATTGTTCCATCAGCATCTCTTTTAAAATCTGTTACTTTTTCTTCTCCTTTTGTTGAATATCTTTTGAAGTTAGTTAATACTTTTGGGTCAAGTAGTCTATCAATTTCATCTTGAGCAAGTATTTCATTAAAGAAAATTTCATTTCTTTTTTCATCTTCCTTTGTCATTCCACCTTCTAAAACACAATCCTTGAATGGCCAAACAAGAGAGATTTCTTTTCGTTCTTTCAAAAATTTACCATTAATATTTAATCCGATTTTATTCTTGAATTTTGTATAAGAATCACTTAGAAAATTCTTGTCTTCGACATAATCAATAAACTTATTTACTTCAAAAACCCAATGGGTCTTTATTTCAATAAAGAATTTCTTCTTTATCTCTTTATCAGATAACAAAGATTCAATAAGTTTTTTATCAATTTTAAGTGCTTCATTCACAATCTCGCTTCCAATTAATTCGCCAGATTCATCATCAACAAAGCGAGGGTCCTTTTTTAATAATTCAGATAATTTATCATTAAAAGATTTAGTCATTTTTTAGCCTCCGTTTTTAGTTGTTCTTCCATCATAATTTCAACTTGACGAGATATTAATAAACCCTTTTTTTTACACAATTCTCTATATTTATCATATAAATCTGAATTTACTCTTAGCGTAATGTTTTTTGATTCCATTTTAAATCCTCAATAATACAAATGCGCACATTTGTATATAAATATAATAGTTACTTCGCTAATCAATTTGAATTTTACTTAAATACAATCGTTTTGAGCGTTCTATTACTACATATTTTTTCAATGTTTTCAACAGTTCACTATTCCACGTTTTTTCTTGAATAATTTTTCCTATTACTGATGTATCAATTTGAACAACATCATCCCATTTTCCATATTTTTTTAATAGTCGCTCCAATTCTGCTCGTTCTTTACTGTGTTTTAATGGAAAACAATACCGTTCATTTATTGTAATTCTTACTTTGTTACTGGAACCAAAAATAACATCAATCTGTTCTTTCTCTGCAAAATGTTTGATTGCCTCCTCAAGTTTTTTAATTTCGGAACCCAATTCCTCATCAATCTGCTTCTGTTTATTTTTCAGTTTCGCATATTTATTCACAAGTTGAACACCAGGGTCATTAAGATACTCATTCACTGGTTTATTTTCTAATTTTGATAGATGTGACCACTGTCTGCACATTGGTTTGAATTCACACCAATCACAAAGAGACGATGGGTTTGCAGGGAATTCCTCTTCACTTTCGATGGCATCAATTAATTCAATCGTGTCTTGTTTTAATATCTCCAGTTCATTGTCTGTCCTGGTCGAATCAATTTCTTTGTCAAAAGCAAGGAAATGCCACACCAAACGAATATCTTCCACGTTTGGATATCTATCCTTCACCCCGATTGCATACAATGCTAACTGTCTGTCTTGCTCTATATACTCGGGTAAAGGAAGACGTGAATTCGTCTTGTAATCATGAATTTCATAATACCCATCCTTTGTTTCTGATAAACGGTCGATATAGCCCTGTAACTTGTATTTTCCTGAATCATCAAGATTAATACGAATTCTTTCTTCGAGTGCGAGGGTCTTTTCTTGATTGAACGGTTGATATCTCTTGTAATAATCTGTGATATACTTCTTCGCCATTTTCAGATAATTTTCAGGTGTATATTTGTCATTCACAATGACTATCTCATCACTCCAATTCTTTTGCCACTCTTCATTTAAAAAAGTCAGCAGTTCATCTAAGGTATTCTCTTTTTGGTATCGAAGGTCACGATAAAGTTTCTCAAGGCTTTCGTGAACTCTACTGCCAAGAAATGCTTCAACACTTCCTTCAATCTCTGTTTCTACCTTGTCGATATAATTCAGTTTGTATTTCTGGGGACACTGTTCAAAACAACTCAAACGGGAATGAGAATAGGTAGACATGCGAGAAGGAATAACATGCTGTATTTTAAATGTTGATTTTTTCTATAATATACGGTGGTTAATCATCATTGGAAGTAGTTTTCATAACCAAAATAATTTGATTTTCTTATTACCTCCGTAACTGCTTCAACATAAATGCTTTGCCAGCCGTTTTCTTGACCTTCACACCATCTGGGACACCATTCTTTATAAAGTCCGAAGGTAAATTCATAGAAACCCAACTTAATTTGCCCTCTCTCTGTAAGGGAGTAAATTGTTCCTGTCTCATTCTTCTTTTTCGTGACCAAACGATTGCGTTTCAAGTACGACATCGCACTCACGAGTTCGAGTTTTGAAAGTTCTCCTTCACGCATAATTTCATCAAAACCACGACCATCACAATCGAACAATAATCTCATCGCTCGGTATCTCTGCATTTTTGACTTTGATGCTTTCTTCGACATCGCATCACCGTGGGTTAATCACCACTTAATTATACTATATATCGTTTTTTTACTAAAAAAGTCTTTCTAATAAATTAATGTTTGACTATAACAAAGTTAAAATAGGTATTTAACATTATTAATATTGGTGATTAAATGAATAATGTAATCGAATTGCCACCTGGAATGTACTTTTGTGATGCCAAGGAAAACCGTGATACCATGTGTATTGAGTCTGATAAATTAGGCGATTTTCTCATCATGTTGGCATCAAATTCATCAAAGCAGGGCAAGCGTGTCTCATCCTCCAAATTGAAAGAATAGTAACACGCCCCTGCGAAGGAGGAAGAATATATGGAAAATAAAGAGAAAAGTCGTATTGAATTCTTTGTGTTCAATCGAGAGAAAAAACAACAACCAATGAACAGGCAAAGGGAGAAATTCAAGGAACTTGGACAAATATCTCATGTCTGTCTACGTAAGAATGAAGGAAGAACAAGTTCGCAGTTCTTTAAATGCATACAGGAACAAGCAGAACGCAATTTATCTTAATGAATAATGGACACATCATCACTGCCTGCCTGATGTGTCCTTATTTTTTTTATGATAACCGCAAGTCCATTTGAGAAAGGTAATAATTTTTTTCTCTACTGGAGTTTTACATCAAGAAATGAAGAACGAATTCTGCGTACATTATTAAGAGGAACGTGCACTACTTTGCGAAATCATCATTTCATCACAAAGATTGGGTGTAGACCGTCTGAAACGAACCAAACATCAATAGACCATTGGTCAAGGAAGAATGAGCAGGATTAATCTCAAAGTAAAATAGTGATTGTAACCACTTTCTACTAAGGGCAATATTCACAATTTCCAGGCAGTAAACCGTGAAAATGATAATACTTATTCAATGAGGTTTCCATATTATTAATAACTTCTACCAATTGTTTCTTATTTTTTTGTAATTTCAATATTCCACTTCTCAAATAATCGGAAGTTTTCACTTCATTTAAAATCGTCATAACTTTCTTATCCATTAATTTTAGTAAATCCTCTTCTGTTTTATGCCAACTTGATTTTTCAATGAAGACAAATGGCATATCCCAATCCAAACAACAATGGTAATCATGGCAGTTATTTTTATCTTCAACGCGTGAAATAGGATTGCGATAGATATAATCGAACTCTTTTTCATCGAAATTCTCAAATTGCCACCAACTGATGATATCCATTATTTTATCGGTAGTGCCAAAAATGTCGTATGAAAAACTTCCTTCCTTATTAAAGAAAGTCATATCGTCTCTTGCATCTTTTTCTATACCATCGGTAACTCTCTGTTCATGTGATTTATAGTAAAAAGGTTCTAACTCCATTTGTTTTTCTAAAATGTTTTTAACAATATAATCGCGGAGGTTGCTTTTAGTTATAATAAAATCTTTTTTAATCTCACTAAACTTCTCATATTGAGAGAACGGATTACCGAACTCTGGTATCAGATGATTTTTGAAATCATCAAATAAAACTTTGTTTTTTACAGGAGACAACCCTTTAGGAAAGGAAATCTCCAAATCATTTATTTTAGGTAGCCAGTTACGCATAGGTTGTAGCACCTGTTCTTTAAGTTCATCATCATGTCTTCTCCGACTTTCTGTAAACTCGCTGGATATATTTTCGATTGTATTTTTCTCTGCTAAATTATTTCTTTTTTTAACTATATGTTCTAAAATAACCTTTTTGTTTTCAACAGAGTAATAACATGCCCCTCTTCCGTTGGTTAATGACGGGTCATTCTCAATAATTTTATCACGCATCAATTCGTTTCTTGCCCTCCAACAGGATGCACGCGAAATACCTTCATCTTGGCAATTACTGACAATCTCCTTAAAAGAAATGGGTTCTTTTTTATCCTTAAGTTGTTTACAGATAATTATCTTGGCTTCTTCGATTTTGTTATTCATTGAATAACCAAATACAAATTAGTTTATAAATATCACTCTATAAAAATTAAACTCTATTTTTTACTGGAGTTTAATGAGTTTAATGACTTATTGGAGAAAATTAAACTCCACTAAAAACTCTTGTTAAAATACTCCTTGCGAATAATATTATGACAAGATTTAATAATTTAAGGGCAGGCAATTAATTGGCAGAAGATAGTTCAAAAGACTTACTTGATTATAAATTCGATTCAAAAAATTATATTAAACCTCAATATAATGCATATTCTGTCAATTCTTCTGAGTTGACAGGCAGGCGCAAAGAAGAATGCAAAAATATTTTACCGGATATAAGCCAAACTATCGAACCATCAAAACCCCATATAGTAGGGGAGGATATGGTGGAACTGGCTTATGACCTGAAGAAATATAAAGAACTCAATAGACCATCAATAATTAACCCTGAAACAGCAACATTTTCTGATTTAGAAGACTGGTTACGATACGAAGATAGAAAAGCCGATAACACAATAAAACACACAAGAAATTATCTCGAAAAAATGGAACTCCATCAACACGTCCCAATCAATCTACGACAACCAGACCCAGAACAAATACGCATTCACTTCATCTACCGAGAACGAATCGAGAAAGTATCACCCAATGTCATTCACAACAATCTAAAAGCGATACGTCTCTACCTCAGAGCCTGCGGACTTGACCCAAAAAGCATACGATACAAACCACCAGCACCGCCAGAAACCACAGATATAAAAGTCCCAAAACCAGAACTGGTAAACAAACTCATCTATCATCATTACTCAAAAGACCCCTATACAAACGCATTGATACAGTATCAACTCAGTCATAACTTCATCGTCGGTTGGCGAGTGCCAAGCGAACCCTGCATTCTAAAAGTTCGTGATGTCGATTGTGAAGGGGGATACGTCACCATCACCGAGCCGAAGAAACGTAACAGAAAGAGACCTATTATCCCCGAAGACAACATCCTCAATGGCAAACGATACAAGAGTTTCAAAAATTGGATTGACTATTGGCGACCAAAGGTAGCAAATCAATACAGCGATGATTTCTTTTACTTACGACCAGATGGGAAACCATTTACGAACGACACCCTGCGGATGTTCCTATACCGTAATGTCCATCCTGTTTGGAATTGCTACAGACCCTATATCTCACGCCACTGGTGTGCTGTTGCCCGTTTATTGCAATGGGACCTCAAAGCCATTCGAGTGAAAGATTGGCTTGGGCATACGAAGATAGAAACAACGATGACATACCTGCGAACGGCACAGATGTTCTACGATAGAAAAGAAAAAGATTGGTTGAACCGAGCCCTCAGAAAACGTAAGACGTTTGAGGTAAGTTCGGCACACCCAACGCAGAAAATGAAATCAGGGATAAACCAAACTTTTGGTTCAACATCCCAAGTTTACTTGAATTCTCTCCATAAGGGGTGTACGGACCTGGCGGGATTCGAACCCGCGATCTGCAGCTTAGGAGACTGCCGCCCAATCCAGGCTAGGCTACAGGCCCAGAGAAGAAATACTTGTGAGAGAAGTATACTTGGGTTATTCTTAAAAGTTGACTCCCATATTTTTTAGAGCGGCTTGTAGTTGATGGAAAAATGAGCAGACGATCCATCCGTCTCTTTTATTTGCGGCTTCTGCAGTTCCTGTAACCGGATGGTCTCAAAAGGTATCTGTTTCTGCTGCAGAAGTGCGGAAATCCCTGGCACGTGCCCGTCACCGACGCAGGCGATTATCTTCTGATGTTTCTCATGCAATGCGACAAGCTTGAGTGCCATATGCTCGTTTCGCTCATCGATCAACGTTCGTTTGATCGTGGGGAATTTCTTGCCGATCTCCTGGATGTAGGAATCGAAGTTCTGTTGGTAGTTTTTCAGTTCCTGTTCGACCCGTTTCTTGCTGACAAAGAACCCGGCAAAACCTGAGAACAGAAGTTTGAATTTTTCAGAAAACGGCATCGTGTTCCACATGCGGATGAAGAGCTGTTGTGCGTTGGTGTCGATGAAGGCGACCGGCAGCTGATGTGATTGCGCATAGTTTATCGAGGTCAGCATTTCGTCCCCCGCATTCACACCGTATTGCTCTGCCATGCTCTCCTGGAACTGCGCGAGCATCTTATAGACGAGAGGCAGGTTCCTTTTTACTGCGTGATAGGCGGCGGGATCGGTGTTCCTCAGCATGATTGCCTGGTATCGTTGCGGGTCGAGCTCTACGCCGATTATCTCCGGTTCTTTTTCCTCAAAGATGTTCAGTATTGCTGCGGAAAGGTCGAAGACGTGTCCGGTGCCGATGAGGGTGATCATGAGTTGCGGCAAATACGATGGTATTTGATTAATGTATTTGTCCCCCCCAACCAAATATTCGGCAATCGTCGATATAACAATCGACAATATTAAATACTATGAAAGACATAATAATATGTATGTGTAACGTCATCGACGATTATCGGGAAGATGAGTTATCCGACGTATGGATAAAAATCGAAAGAAGGAAATTGCTGTATTCATAATTTCCCCCCCTTTTCCTCTCTTTCACCTTTTATTTTTTAAGATATTTCTCCGAGAGAAAACCAGATCGTTAGTACCGATAATGCTCAGACTTGTACGGGCCGTTCACCTTCACACCGATATAATCAGCCTGCTCTTTAGAAAGTTTCGTCAACCGGACGCCAAGCTTGCTCAGATGCAGCCGCGCGACCTCTTCATCAAGGATCTTCGGCAGCATGTACACCCCGATCGGATGCTTTTCTTTCCACAAGGCGATCTGCGCAAGCACCTGATTCGTAAACGAATTGCTCATCACGAAACTCGGATGCCCCATCGCACACCCCAGGTTCACCAGACGTCCTTCCGCCAGCACAAAAATCTCATGACCATCGGGGAACACATACTTGTCCACCTGCGGTTTGATATTCACTTTTTTCACACCTTTCAACGTATCCAGCTTCCCGACCTCAATCTCATGGTCAAAATGACCGATGTTACACACGATCGCCTGATCCAGCATCTTCTTCATATGATCCACGGTAATAACATCCTTGCACCCGGTCGCAGTCACATAGATATTCCCTTCAGTAAGACTGTCCTCCACGGTCTTGACCTCGTAGCCTTCCATGACCGCCTGCAGCGCACAGATAGGGTCAATTTCGTTGACAATCACCCGAGCACCAAACCCGCGCATCGACTGACAACAGCCTTTACCGACATCCCCGTACCCGCAGACTACAACGGTTTTCCCAGCAATCATCACATCGGTCGCTCGCTTGATGCCATCCGCCAGGCTCTCCCGGCACCCATAATGATTATCGAACTTTGACTTCGTCACCGAATCATTCACGTTAAACGCGGGGAACAAAAGAATTTTTGCCTCCAGCATTTGATACAGCCGATGCACACCAGTCGTTGTTTCCTCAGACACTCCTTTGATGTCTTTGACAAGACCAGACCAGTAGGTAGGATTCTTTACATAGATTTGTTTCAGAAGCTTCATCAGCTCCTCATAATCCTTGCCTTCCTTCGAATAATCCTTCTTCAGAAGCGACGGGTCCTGCTCCACCTCAAAACCTTTGTGCACCATGAGGGTCGCGTCCCCGCCATCATCCACAATCAACTGAGGTCCTTTCCCCGCGCCAAAATCCAAGGCCTTCTGCGTACACCACCAGTACTTCGCAAGGCTTTCGCCTTTCCACGCAAACACCGGCACACCGGTCTTGGCAATCGCGGCAGCAGCATGATCCTGCGTCGAAAAGATATTACAGCTCGCCCACCGCACCTGCGCGCCCAGCTCTCGTAATGTTTCAATGAGCACTGCGGTCTGAATCGTCATATGCAGACTGCCGGAGATCCGCGCGCCCTTCAACGGTTTACTCACACCGTATTTCTCCCGCACCGCCATGAGCCCAGGCATCTCTTTTTTCGCAATCTCGATTTCCTTTCTGCCAAACCCAGCAAGGGTGATATCCTTTACCGCATAGTCGTTTTTCTGTGATGCTTTCATGATACCATACTCCACTAATAATTTTATTTCAAGATGAGTTTCGCATCCACAACACAAATGCGTTTCTCATACACAAACACCGGATTCAAATCCATCTGATCAACCTTATCAATGAGTTCCTCACCCAATTTCGAGACCTTTAAGACGAGATCAATAACAAGCTGTTTGTTTGCTTTCATCCCGCGGAACCCCTCTAAGAGCTTTTTGCCGGCCAGCTCTTCGATCATCTGGCGTGCATCGTAGGAATCGATAGGAACAACCCGGAACGAGACATCCTTGTACAGCTCGGTGAAGATACCACCAATCCCACACATGATGGAAAGTCCAAACGTCGCATCCTGCACCAGGCCAACGATGATCTCCACTCCTTTTTCCTCCATCTGATCGACTAAAAGATTCTCCGTGGGGAACTTCTTACGAAACTCTTTGAAGGATTTTTTCAACTCCTCTTTATTCTGAATGTTCAGCCTCACACCACCGACATCGGTCTTATGAAGGATAGCAGGTGAGCAGACCTTGAGTGCGACAGAAAATCGTAGCGTGAGTTTCTCCAGATCTTTTTCTGTCCGAACCACCTGATATGTTGTGGTAGGAATCCCATACGCACGCAGCAGGTTCTTGACCTCGTTTTCCGCAAGCGCACCGGTCCTGCCCGCAAGCAGTTTCTTCACAACCGCATTCATGGTCAGTCCTTCTTCCGGTTATCGATAACTCGTTTTGCCTTTAAACCTGTTTCGAGGATCGTATTCGGCGGCAACACATCTACACGCGGAGTGAACACTATCACAGACTGGATGTCCCCTTTGAGCTTTTGCGCTAACTGCTCGGAATCCACCTGGCTAAGCCGCTGCTTGGTCTCCACCTCGACCGTCAACATGTCGACATCATTTTCTGTGGAAAGCACCATCCGCCAGTTCCCCCCGACTAACGGGTTGTTCATGAGCACCGACTCGATCTGACCAGGGTAGATGTTCGTCCCCCGGATGATCACCATGTCATCGGATCGCCCCTTGATCATCGAATGCCGCACATGGGTCCGACCACAGGAGCAAACCACTTGATCATAGAGTTTCGCGATATCCCTTGTTCGATACCGCAGTAGCGGCATCCCTTCTTTCGTAATCGTGGTCAGCACAATCTCGCCTTCCTCCTCCGCCTCAACAGGTTCAAGTGTGATCGGATCAACACATTCGACAAGGAAATGATCCTCCCAGAGATGCAGACCATCATGCTGGTCACAGTCCGTGGACACACCAGGGCCGCACATCTCGGTCAGACCGTAAATATCATGCACATCCATGTCCCAGGTTTCCATGATCCGTTTCTTTAACCCAGGGGTGAACATCTCTGCGCCGAACAAACCGTTCCTCACCTTCAGGCGCTTCGGATCAATACCCATCTCCAAGGAGACCTGACCAAGGCGCATCGCATACGACGCGACCCCAGAAATAAACGTGGTCCCGTAATACTCCATGAGTTTGATCTGCCTCTCTGACTGCCCTTTACCGGATGGGATGACGAGCGCACCTATTTTCTGTGCACCGTAATGAAACCCGAACGCACCCGTGAACGTCCCGTACGGGATCGGGTTCTGAAACACATCCTTCTTCGTCAGACCGGACATGGACAGACATCGCGCCATCACCTCAGACCAGACCTCCAGGTCACCACGGGTGTAACACGCGGTCACCGGCACACCAGTCGTCCCTGAGGACGCATGAAGTTCAACGCAGTTCTCCAAAGACGTGGTCATCATCCCGAACGGCGCGTTCTTCCGCAAATCATCCTTGGTCGTAAACGGCAGTTTTCTGACATCAGCAAGGGTTTTGATGTCCCCAGGTTTTATTCCAAGCTCCTTGAATTTCTTCTTATAATGAGTCACGGTCTCGTACACAAGATGCACAGTTTTCTGTAACCGCTCCAGCTGCAGCTCCTGAAGCTTCTTCCGCGACGCGGTTTCCATTTTCGTGTTGAAAAGATGATCCATACAACTCCCACGCCCCCAATACACTGATTATTTATTAAGGTTGATGACCTGGATGCGAAAAGGAACGGAAAATGAGGTAAAACAAAGATTATTAAGGGAGAAGTTTGTTATAAAATTGATAATGGGGGAAAGGCATGGATAAATATCCAAGGTTAAGAAAATGTTTGGCGGTTGGGATTATTCTCTTGTTCGTTGGAACCTGTATCGTTCCAGCGATTGCACAAGATACTGAGAAACCATCTCAACCAACATCAAGAGGAAATTGGTTATACGTTGGCGGGTCAGGTCCAGGGAATTATACGAAGATACAAGATGCTATCAACGACACCTCCAATGGAGACACCATTTACGTCTTTCGAGGAATCTATCATGAGGCGATTACAGTCAATGTTGGGCTCCTGACGATACTTGGAGAAGGTAGTGACGTCACCATCATTGATGCGAATTGGACCGATGCAGCAGTGGACATCGAAAAGAACTTTGTGACCTTCCGCGGATTCACCATCATAGGGAATAAAAGCGGTATTTATGTCAGGGGGGAATTACTCACCATAACAATTTCTGATAATAATCTGACACAAAATCACCGTGGGATCGAGTTTCAATACGATAGGGATAACTATGACAATGTGATAGAGAACAATATTTTTTATTCAAACCACTGTGGGATTTATTTCGTAAGCGATCTCTGGTTCAACACCATTAGAAATAACACATTCATCGATAATTTTAATGGGATGGAAATCAGTGGAAACAACATCAGAATACTGAATAACACGTTTGTAAATTCTCGGGGGAGCGGTATTTATCTGTATGGTGGACCATCAGTGGTTGAAGGGAATATTTTTACCAACAATTATAGGGGACTTCATAGTGGCGGTTTGGAGCAAACAATCACGGGAAACCTCTTCATTGGAAATACGAGAGGGCTGGATCTTGATGGTTCAGACCAGATAATCACGGGGAATCTTTTCAAGAATAATACAATTGGTGTAAGATTATCTGGTTCCAATATAAGAGTGAATCAGAATAATTTCATACAGAATAGCAGACATGTATGGTTTGCTGAAGAAAACCGAGTACATGGAAATAATTGGGACAACAACTATTGGAGTGATTCCTTCCATTTTTTTGGCTGTATATTCATTTTTGGGAAAGTGCAAACCGGTATAAAAAAACTTATTCAATTTGACCCATACAGCACTTCCTATTATTGGATTCCATGGATCAATGTAGATAGGGACCCTGCTCAAGACCCCTATGATATTGGAGTTTGATGGTGAATGAAAGATACCTGGATGAAGAAAGGATTAGTTGTTTCTGTTATCCTCTTATTCGTTGGTGTCACAATTGCACCAAGCATCAACTTCTCCGTTGTTAAAGCATCTAATGACAACGACCTTGTTGAGGTGACCACTCAAGCATGCGGCCTTAAAAGAGACGACACCCATACTGTACAATTAACAAAACAACAAGCACGAGAAGCACAAAGAGTGTTTGATGATTTAAAGAATCGCATGTCAACAGCAGAGTCAATGGAAGAAACGCAAAGGATATTCAACGACACAATCGTATCATTGAGCAGATACAATCTGTTGCCCAACGGAATGAACATCGAACAAGCAAAAAGACTGGTGACCAGCGCAAGTCAAAATCAAAAAGCAATACCATCCCTTCAGAAAACATCTACGAAATTTCAAGCAGATGGAAAGGCAGGAACGATGCAGAACTCATTTTGCTTAATCGCTGGCAACACAAGTAATACTCATTTTGCAAAACCTGTTACGAAACTAACGATGCATCTGTATGACATTATGGATTATAGTTCCGGAAATCATATCTTGGTAGTTATTTCCACAGCCTTGTGGATCGTATTTAATCAATTAAGCACCATCAGTCAAATGATATTACAGCGACAGGGAAATCATTGTGGCGTCAGCATCTTTTTTGGCAATTATCATTATTATCCATATCCAAATTGGCTATACCCAGCGCAGGGATGGATCTCAACGAATGGCATCAACGGAAAACAGAACACCACAGGTTCCTTTTGGGGACAAAAAGTAACGAGCGGATGGCAGCCACAGGATGATTGGTGCATGAATTACACTTGGAGAGGATGCGTTGGATTTACAGGGCTCATAACATATTTTGGATCGGATGGCGCGTATTACCTCGGCTCTGCTCTTCATGTAAACGTAGGTCCAGATCGACCCTAGGTTCTTGGTGTAAGTAAGTATCGATGAAAAGAGAACGTATGAAATCATGGGGAAGGAAAACACATACGAAATACTCTTGGAAGAAAAGGATGGTAGTTGGAATTATTCTCTTGTTCATTGCGATAGCTCTTTCGCCAGCAATGAACGCTCACCAAAAGGATGAATCAAAATAAACAGAAGCGAATGATACCATATATGATTTTTTTCCATAAAATATATATACTGATATCATATTATTTTTTATGAAAAAAGAGGGAGAAAATGAGAAATTTATCGTACATATTAATGATATTTATTTTGTTTTTAGGTATGTCCGTTGCAATAGCACAACCTGTACAGAATATAAAAACTGATATACCAAGCTCACTACGTGAACAAGGGACTTTTTCTGGATATTTTGGCTACCGGGATGTAGAGACTGGCGATTATCCTGTAGGCAATATTTCAGGAATCTACAAATCCAGACTCTGGGGTGAACGACTCGATGGAACATGGATTTTAGATAATAATGGCTATTACTCTGAAGAACAAATGAGTGGGGTAGCCATCGGACACCTCTTAATTTTAAGGATCTCGGGAGACACAACCTTTGGATTAATTAATTTCAATAACAACGGACAAATAAATGGAATATGCAAGGCTCCGCATGGCATTCTTCCAATATTCGACATCTGGGGAAACTATCAACCAAATTAAAATTTCCTTTTATTATCTCCAATCACTCATCGATGCCCCACCATTCTCTTCTCTAGCTTAAACCCAAGAAACTATTTAAAGCCACATTCCTTCAAATCGAATACCTATGAATCAACAACCTGAACCTCGTGGATGGCAGATCCATCATCACGAACAACTATTTTTTAAAGGAAACACGGGCGCCCCAGCCATTCGACTCAAATTCTTCCATTATCCATCCTATAGACAAACCGTTACCATCAATCAACCACCTGCATACTGTAAGCTTAAGACGAAACCGAACAACACGTTTTTCCTGTTCCAACAGAAAGTTCGGACGAAAGGAGCAATCTCCCTTGAACGAATTATTTCGGTCTTCCCTCATATCTCACCTGCTCCTGCACACAATACCTGGGGCAGGATACCGGACATCCCTCGACTCCTCCAGCGAAAATACAAACAAAGCTTCGCCTATTGGCCGGTGAGCTCATCAGCAATCCAGGATATTTCCCAAGAACGCTGGTTCGCTACCGATGACCTATCCGACTGGGTGCAAGCGGTGAGCCACTACATCATCATGAAAATTAAGCATCCTGAAAAACAAGAGAAACGGTTAGGCGCGGACCAAGTGCTCCGCACCGGCAGCGGTGATTGCGACGAATTCACGGATCTGTTCATAACACTTGCTCGGATACGTGGAGTCCCGTGTCGACGGTTAACCGGATATTTCATCCGCCAAACGAATGCAGAACCTGAGCCACACGCCTGGGGAGAACTGCTGTCACCAACCATTGGATGGGTCCCGATCGACATCGCGTTACGTAATCTTGGAAATCATACCATAAACTATGTGATCGGCAAGATAGAGGAATTCAACCCCTCCCTTCTCGACTATCAAATCCTGAGACAAACCTCCGCGGTACACTATCACTGGGAACGACCGCTTCCACTCATCACTCCGCTCTCTTGAAGTCGTGTTTTTTAACGATCTCATTTGATGCCAAGAATAATGAAAAAGAAGAGAAAACCTGTCACTGTTTTCGTGACCGGTTCACTATCAGGCACCTCTATTAAGACGGTAATATTGATCTTTCCAAATCCGAACACTGGTTTATCAGTAATGATTTCTGAACCACCGCTTGGAATGGATAGATTCGTACCAGATTTGGTTTTTCCAAGGAGAACAAACCGGCCATCAACGCTGATACTCCAATTTATCGCGGTGACATTCATTGTTCCGTTATTTCTAATTTCAGCGTTGATCTTCATCAACCCTGCGGTGATATTCCCGATCTCCACTACGATACTGCCTGCAGGTAAGACCGTTATGTAGTTTTCCTTGGTTTCTTTGTCTGAGATTTGGCCATTTGAGACCTTTAAAGAAACCGTGTATGTCCCATTGTCATTGTAGACCCTTGAAGGATTCTGTTGGGTTGAATCAATGGTTCCATCGTTGTTAAAATCCCATTTCCATGAGGTAATCGTCGTGTTCTGCGCCGTTGAAAGATCTGTGAACTGGACGGTCAAGGGGGCGGTTCCTGACCTTGGGGTTGCGCTGAAATTCGCAAAAAGGGAGGGGGGAGAAGAACTCGCATTAAGCCCACCTGAGAAACAAATGACTTTTCCGTTTCGTCCTCCGACGACCATCTCCATGGAGTCGTCATTGACCACATCAGGGATAGCTGCGATTGAATCAACAGCCTCCCCATAGGGGATTGGTGACGTTATTTCTGAGCCGTCGACCCCATTTAAGAAATAACAGTAATTGTTTGAATACAACGTCCCGACAAAGACATCATTTATCGAATCACCACTTATATCCGTGCATGGTGCAACATTCCACGGTTGATCTGCGGTTGCATGAGACCATATAACAGAACCAGTGTGCCCGTCAATGACCTGAGTAATATCTATTGTACTATGTTCTGGTATGATATCAGTATATCCGTCACCGTTCACGTCACCCATATTTTCTAAACCAACGATGAGCACTGATCCGATCGAGAGAGTAAAGAGTTGAGATCCAGCCACTGCATTCAATCCATAGACATGCCCTGAAAAATCACCGATGATCACATCTTTTACTCCATCACCACTCACATCATCAAGCTGTTCAACAGCCCACACCGATGACCCTGGAGTGGCATAGGACCACACCTGTGCACCAGTAAGCCCATTGATCCCCTTTCCATATCCAATGGTTTCTCCTTCATTGGAACATCCTGCGAGCACATCAGGGATACCATCGCCCGTGAAATCTTCCACCCCAATGACTGCAAATCCTGGTCCACCCAATGGTCGCTCCCATAACGATACGCCAGTTAAACCATTCAAACAGTACACTCGTTTTGGACCAGCATCTGAAGAATCATCACCAGTTGTTGCCAAGGCGTCAAGGACGCCATCATTATTGTAATCATAACTACAGTTTACTTGGTAGACCCAGCCACCGTCCCCATACTCATGGGTATCATGTACCCATAGAGTATTTCCGGTCAATCCAGAGAGACATTCAATGGACCGATCTCCACCAGTCGTCCCAACAACAACGTCGTTGTATCCATCATTGTTGATATCTTCGGTGATCGCCAACCCATGTTGAGAGTAGATGTTCCCGGAGTAGATATTATGTGTCCAGAGAACAACCCCGGTACCAATCGCACCACCGCTAAAACATCGAATATTATTCTCTTCCGAACAGATAACGACATCATCAATACCATCACCATTGATATCCGGTATTGCTGCAATTGCTTTCGGGCTTTTATCAGACCCGCCGGAAATTTGATACTGCCAGATGATAGAACCAATAGGATAATCTGTCTGACGAACATTTGATACCGGGTGAGTTACTTCGGAATCCAAATTAATACTTGGCTGTTCCATAGAGGCCATAGCAACTGCATATCGGTATGCTGAGATATCTGGAAAAGAATCAGGAGACGGCATCGTCATTGTGGTGCTCTTCAAATCCATACCAGATATCCCAATGATTCCAAGTCCACTAAGAATTACACTTATTCCAATTACATATGTTATTATCGTTCTCATAATTTTCCCTCATGACTAAAACAAGTAAGATATATATTTAAATTTTTGTATACATTTTTTAAACGTTTTTCGAGAAATATTCATGGAAAACGACATATTTGTCATGAAAATTTAAATACTATAGCAGGTATAATATGTTGGGGATTGACCAAATGAAGAAGAGAAAAGTCGTTTGTCTTATCATGTGTATGCTGATGATCGTGACTGTTTTTCCTGTCGTTGGTGTCCCAATCCAAACAGAGGAAACGAAGATTTTGAATGACACACAACCACGGAATCAACCACCAGCTCCAGGGTACGCACCAAATCCACTGGCTGATACAGCAATGGATATACCATTGATCCGTGAACATCCTGAAAAAACAGCAGTGACCATGGATGATACCGTCATAAGCATGATCGAGCAGGTTGACGAATCGATTTATTTAGGTTATCTAGAAAATCTGACAGGTTTTGGACCACGAGTAACTGAAACGAGTTCTTGTATCGCAGCAGCCCAGTACATCTACAATCAATTCCAAAGCATGGGACTTTCGGTCCGCTATCATCCCTGGAACTATGGTGGATATTCATCGAATAATGTTGAAGCAACCATAAACGGCACCGATGAATCCAGCGATGACATCTATATCATCTGCGCGCATTATGACACAGTTGCCGGCACTGTTGGTGCTGATGATGACGCCTCAGGGACGGTAGCGGTCTTGATCGCAGCATATATTATGAGTCAATACCAATTCAACCATACCATCAAGTTCGTGGCATTTTCCGGGGAGGAAGAAGGTCTTTATGGAAGTAGAATATATGCTCAACAAGCGGCAAGTCAAGGGTGGGATATCGCTGGTGTGCTGAACTGTGATATGATCAGTTATGCGATCACCAGCAGTGATGGAAATAATCTCAAGGTGTATGAGAACACTGCATCACAGTGGCTGTATACCTATACGGTGAATGTCAACACCGAGTATAATGATTATATCCACCTGACACTTCATGCTGCGGGAACCTCCTCAAGTAGTGATCATTATTATTTCTGGCAAAACGGATATTCTGCAGTGTTCTATTTTGAATATACGATAACACCTTACTATCATGAGCCTGAAGACACAATCCAGCATATCAATACGACCTATGCAGCAAAAAACATACGACTTATTCTTGCAACCCTAGCAGAACTCGCTGAGGCTGGACTCCTCAGTAATCCTCCAGCTGCACCCGTGATCACTGGCCCTATCATCGGCGTTATCAATGAAGATTACACCTACTCAGTCATCACCATCGAACCCGACGGGGAGGATGTCTACTATTATATTGAGTGGGGAGACGGAACAAACAGCGGATGGCTCGGGCCTTTTAATTCTGGGACACAGACATCAGTGCAAAAATCATGGAGCGCGACAGCAACCTATACGGTGCGCGCCAAGGCAAAAGACATCAATCAGGTCTCAAGTGAATGGTCTGATCCGCTCTTGGTGACGATTATGGTTGACCGCCCACCAAACACTCCAACCATCGACGGTCCTCCAGAAGGAACCGCAGGAAACACCTACCTGTATACATTTACTACCATCGATCTCGACGGAGACATGGTGTATTATTACATTAATTGGGGAGATGACCAGGTGAGTGAATGGGTAGGTCCGTATAACTCTGGCGCAACAGCTACGGTTACACACCAATGGGTTGAAGAAGGAACTTATACCATTCAAGCAAAGGCAAAAGATATCTTAGGTGCAGAAAGCGACTGGGGAACACTGGAGATAACGATGCCGGTGAATATAGAGCTTCAATCAACCACCCAATCACCACTTCAGATTGAGAGGTTCTTCTCACAGATCGGTCTCTTTTTCGAAAATCTCGCGTTGAGACTGTTCAGAGCACAGTAAGAAGAACACTTCCTCTCTTCTTTTTTTCTTTATCTAGCTAATTCTATCACTGTTGGAATCAATAAAATCTTGATTTAAGGTATACAGCGACAAAAGTTTTAAATAAAGATTTCCCTTCCTTACCTCCTACAACTAAGCATAGATACAGGTGTAAATCATGGTAAAAAGCATGTACGATTACGTTGGTGATAAGTGGAAGAAACCAGATACATCCTTCAAATCACCGCAGAAAAACAGATTGATTCAGTGGAGACGAGAAGAGAATTTTCTGAAGGTTGACAAACCATTACGAGTGGATCGTGCACGATCACTCGGGTATAAAGCAAAGCAAGGGTACATTATTGTCCGGGGACGCGTGCGACACGGCGGGCTGAACCGCCACCAGATAAAAGGTGGGAGAAAACCCTCTGCACGAGGGACAAAGAAACTCACCCCGGCGAAGAACTCACAGAGAATCACCGAGGAACGAACCGCTGCTCGATTCCCGAACATGGAAGTACTGAACTCCTACTGGGTAGGAAAAGACGGCATGTACCATTACTATGAGGTTATTTTGGTTGATCCAGCGCATCCTGTAATCGTGAACGACCCGAAGATTAACTGGATTTCCGCATTCCCGAACAGACGACGAGTCTTACGAGGGAAAACCAGTGCAGGGCAGAAAGGACGCGGGTTGATGTACAAAGGGAAAGGCGCTGAGAAAGTCCGTCCAAGTATCCGGGCACACCAAAGCA
>Ga0315274_10001272_pt1 | contig 38771 bp, 34 predicted proteins | sample YL17G02_20_MG_FD_203700 | JGI IMG/M metagenome (GOLD analysis project Ga0315274, IMG submission 203700) | Sediment microbial communities from Yellowstone Lake, YNP, Wyoming, USA - YL17G02_20 | ecosystem: Environmental > Aquatic > Freshwater > Lake > Sediment | place: USA: Wyoming | collected...
TTTGCCGCGGCCGTGGCATAGATGTGTCGCCCCACCGAGGTGGACCCCACGAAGCTTATTCCTTTCACAATCGGGTGCTTTAGCAATATTTCCGCTTCGTTCCTGCCGCAGGTGACCAAGTTGATCAACCCTTGAGGTAGCCCCGCTTCCTGCCACAGCTCGAGAATTCGCATCGAGCTCTGAGGCACAAAACTGGCAGTCTTCAGCACGAAGGTGTTCCCTGTAGCGATGCACAGCGGTGCCATCCATCCCATCGGGATCATGGCTGGGAAATTCCACGGTGCGATTCCCACGAACACCCCTATCGGCTCCATGTACTGTGTAGTGTCGTAACCCACTGTGCAGTTCATGAGCGCCGGTCCCTTCGTCAGATGCGGAATCCCACAGGCGTACTCTACTACCTCCGTGACCTTCAGCACATCCCCCATGGCCTCATCCCACACTTTGCCGTTTTCTGTAGCCAGCAGCCGGGTGAGTTCCTCCAAATGCTTGTCCAGAAGCATCTTCATTTTGAACAACACTTGCACTCGCACGTTTGGTGGGGTGTCTGCCCAAGCTGGGAAGGCGGCATTGGCAGCCATAACCGCAGATTCCACCTCTGCAGCCGTACACTGGGGTGCCTGAGCGATCACCTCCCCGGTGGAAGGGTCAAAGCAGTCCATATATTTGCCGGACTTTGACTCCAGCCACTCCCCATCCACGCAGTATCTCAATTTCCTCACAGCCATTTGATTTTTCCTCGCTTAAGCATAGTAATTCGGTATCTCTCTCTGTGCTACATTGGGTTAAGGCGCAAGAATTACTGACGCCGCTCGATGAACCAACAATCCTCCAGAAACAAAAGATGCCTTCCCCAAAGCAAATGGGGGAAGGCGCTTGTTACATCAATCCATTGCCAATCCCCATTGTCTGGCATGTTTCATTGTATCATCCGCACAATGCGCTGACAATGGCAATTTGCACGAATGCTTTGCGCTGAAAACGTGCAAGTTGCACACTCAATTCGGTTTACTCAGCCGCCAATTCTTGATGGCGACGATCAGGTTTATCAAAGTCTGAGAATTCTTCAGATCAATGTCCCAGTTTTCTTCGATTTTCCCGCGCCGCTGGTTCAGTGTGTTCCTATGGATAAACAACACCCGCGCGGCTTGTTGGCTATTGCCTAAATGGTCGAGATAGGCTTCGAGCGTTTTGAGAAGTTCGCTGTCATTCTTCTGATCGTAATCTTCCATCGCGCGAATCAATCCATAGTAGCGATTGTCCGATTGCAGATCGGAAGGCAGGGAACGCAGCCAGTGTAAAAACCCCAAGTCCTCAAACACCCAGACGCCGGGCTGACCTGGCGAAATCGTTTTGCCGATCTGCAATGCCTCCTGCGCTTGCTGGTAACACTGACGCACATGCGTTGCCTGACGCGAGAAAGATCCGATGCCAATCGCCAGCGCAATGCCTTCATCCTTGGTTACTTGTAGCAAGCGTTCTGCCGCGTCCTTGCCCTGGGCAGCCTCCGTCGCTCCCAGCAGCACGATGAAGCGTTGTTCCCGGTGAATCACCGTCAACCGCTGCTCCGTGGTTCGCATTTCTGCTTCGATCAGGGCACACAGTCGGCTGGAATCGAGCAATTTGTCGGAGACTTGCTCCAAGACCAGGACCCGGTATCCGTACTGCAAGCCCAACTTCTGAAACGTCTCGATCACGCTGGCGATGTCGTGATAAGGATCCGGATCGATCAAGTTATTGAGCAGACTATCTTTCAGACGCTGCTCGGTCTCGTAGATTGTCTGCTGCCGGGTGATGATGAGGGCTGCCACAATTGTCGCGCTTTCGATGGCTTGAAAATCCAATTCGGCAAGTGGATTGTTCGCCGCGATGATCCAGACGTATCCGTAGAGTTGTGCGCCGACTATGATGGGCGCGATGATGCGTTCCAGCGTCAGCCCCAACTGGGGAATAGGCGGCAAAAGACGCGGACCGGGATTCCTGCGAATTTCATCGAAGAATCCTTGAGCGGTCAGGTAAGTCACCACTGGCTCAGGAGTCCTCCCTTCGGATATGGTCTGCTTGCGCACGTCATCCTCCGGCGAGGCGGCGGCGCACGCGAGCAGGTGAAAGGAAGTATCTTCGATGGTCACCGAGCGGTTTATCAATTTCGCGAGACTCTCCGCCACCGCTCCGAGATCGCCCTCTTGTAAGACGAGTTGTGTAAGGACGCGATGAATATGGAACGATTTTTCGAGCAGATCGTATTGCTCCGTAACGATCCGCCGATGAATCGCCTGGGTGATCTCGACGAACGGAATTTCGAAAGGGATGGTAAGGATTGGAAACGCTAGGTCATCAGCTGAGCGCGTCATCTCTGGGGGAATTTCGCAAAAGTAGCGACCTATGGCTACCGCCATCCCCGAGAGCCCTTTTTGTACTAAACTGGGAATGAGTTCCCGTTGCATCGCGGGATTGTCTTTCAGCGCAAACGCGGTAGTTAAGAGAAAATCACCCGCGCGCACCCAAGGTTCTACATCAGGGAAATCAACAATGTGCGTCCATCGGATAACGCGATGCAATCCTTTTTGCCCGGCGACGACTTGCGCGGAGGAAAAGAGAGGAATCTCCTTCAGCACGTCGGCAACGGTCAACGGCATACCTTGCTCCTTGCGCGGTCAATTTACGGAAATGAACAAAACTGATGAGACCAAGTGCGGCGACATCACACAAGTAGTATAGACCTATCCACGCAATCCGTCAACCCCGATGCCCGCAGCCCGCAGAGTATGTTTGATCAATCACCGCTCAATAATCCCGGTACCTCCTCAATACTTTCCAACACAATGTCCGGCTTGATCGCCGATTGCGCGAGGTCTTTGCGCCGCGTCTCGCCGGTCAGGACGAGCGCGGTCTGCATCCCCGCGCGCTGTCCCATCGCAATATCGCTGTACAAGCTATCGCCGACCACGAGACATTCGCACGCCGCGCGCCCCAGACATTCGAGCGCGAGTTGCACGACAAGTTGCGACGGCTTGCCAGCAACCACTTCAACCCTACGATTCGTGCATCCTTCGAGCGCGCCGATGATCGCGCCGGCATCCGGGATTTCGCCGCCGGGTAGGGGCCAGGTCGCGTCGGCGTTCGTCGCCCAAAAGCGCGCGCCGCGCCGGAGGGCGTGAAAGCCAATCGCCAATTTGCGATAGTCAAACGCGCGGTCGGTGCTGGCGATGACCACGTCAATTTCGTCCGGGTCTTCGCTGAATCGAAAATACGGCGCGAGTTGTTCGAGGAGTGGCGGATCAGCGAGCGCGAACAAGCGCGCGTGCGGCATCTCTCCGCGAAGGTGCTGCACAAGCACGAGCGCGGAAGTGATGATCTCGTCAGGATGGACTGGGATGCCGAGCCGCGTGAGTTTTTCGACATGCTCAGTCACCGTCTCAATCGCGTTGGTCACAAAGGCGAGCGGATGCGCTGAAGCGCGCACCCGCTCGATTGTTTCGCGAGCGCCGGGGATCAGTTGCTCACCGCGATAAACCGTGCCGTCCAGATCGAAGATGATCCCGTGTGGTTTGTTCATTGAGGTCACATTGTCATTGCGAGCGAAGCTCGAAGACCCTGAGCGAAGCAAATGGGGAAGCAATCTCCCAATCGCGATTTGGGCATTGCTTCGTCGCAATGACACAGCAACTACTTGGAAAAATACTCACGCATCGTCTTGACGAACAGTTCGTTCTCTTCCTTGCTGCCAATCGTGACGCGGAACCAACCCTCACTGCCGTGCTTGGGCGATTCACCGCGCAGGATCAAGCCCTTGGTCTGCGCGTACGCGAGAATGTCTTGCGTCTTCCAACCCGTCGGACCGGCGTCGAGGAGGACGTAATTGGCTTTGGACGGGAAGACGACCATGCCCGGAATGCTCCCCATCATCTCTTCGATGTACGCGATCTGCTCATTGTTGTACTTGACGCGCTCCACCAGCCCCGCTTGATCTTCGAGCGCGGCGAGCGCCGCCCACATCACAACCGTGCCGACGTTCCAAGGGAGCAGCGTCGCGGCGATCTGCATCGCGACTTGTCCGCCATCAAGTAGCCGAAACGCAAACCCGCCAGACCATACGCCTTGGAGAAGGTACGCGTGACGATGACGTTCTTGTATTTCTTCGTCAAACCGACCTGCGACATTTTCAGTCCGGCGTACTCGATGTACGCCTCGTCCACGATGAACGGGATGCCAGTCTCGCCGATGCGGACGAAATCTTTCGCGTCCATAAAGTTGCCGGTCGGATTGTTCGGATTCGCAATCGCGATGACTTTGGTCTTGGGTGTGATTGCCCTGAGAATTCCGTCGGCGTCGAACAATATCTCTTTGTCTTTGTAGATCATCGGAACCGAGACGAGTTTGCCGCCCAGCACTTCCGTCCCCAATTTGTAAATGCCGAAACAAGGTGTGTGCTGAATGGACTCGTCGCCAGGCTGCAAGAACGTACGATAGATCATATCGAACGCTTCGCTCGAACCGTTGGCAAGGACGACGTTCTCGGGATCTTCGAGTCCGTTCATCTGCGCGATTTTACCGCGCAGAATGAGACCTTGATCCGGATAGCGATTGGCAATCGAACCGTACTTCATAATTGCTTCCATCACTTTGGGCGATGGCGCGATCGGATTTTCCTTCGACATCATCCGGTGAAGCGATGGATCCTTCCACGCGAGATCAATGTGACTCGAAACGTACATCTTGAGTGGCTTGACCCACGGAACATAGTACTCTTCAATTGGCTTGACCGCTGTGACTCCTTTGTGTATTATCCGCGAATAACGCGAATCTTCGCTAATCTTGTTTTTGATTCGCGTGATTCGCGTTATTCGCGGATCATTTTGGTTGCAGTTATCCCACTAGACTGCGCGCGTGTTTGACGACGTTCTCCACGCTAAAACCCAATTCCTGGAACAAAACTTTGAACGGACCTGAGGCGCCATAGCGATCCAGTCCGATCACCTTGCCACTCTCGCCGACATAGCGTCCCCACGCGAGCGTGACTCCGGCTTCGATGGCGAGGCGCGGTATGCCGGGCAACAAGACACTGTTGCGATACTCCGCGCTCTGCGTGTCGAACAATTCCCAACTCGGCATCGAAACGACGCGCGCGGCGATCCCTTGCTCCGCGAGTTTCTTGCGCGCGTCCATCGCGACTGCCACTTCCGAACCGGTTGCAATGAGCACGAGGCGCGGTTTTGGATCGTCCGCCACGACATACGCGCCGCGCGCGAGATCGTTCTGCACCGGCGTCGTGAATGGAATGATTTGACGGCTGAGAATCAGCGCAGTCGGTCCCGTGCGCCGTTCAAGCGCGATTTTCCACGCTTGCACCGTTTCGTTGCCATCGGCGGGACGAATGACGACGAGATTTGGAATCGCGCGCAGCGCGGTGATGTGCTCAGTCGGTTGATGTGTGGGACCATCTTCGCCCAAGCCGATGCTATCGTGCGTGAAAACGTAGATGACCGGCAAGCCCATAAACGCGGCAAGCCGAATCGTCGGGCGCATATAGTCGGAGAAGACGAGGAACGTGCCGCCGTACGGACGCAGTCCGTGCAGCGCGAGTCCGTTCATAATGCCGCCCATCGCGTGTTCGCGAATTCCAAAATGAATGTACGTGCCGGTAAAGTCGCCGCGCTTTACGTACTTGGCGTCTTTCGTTTTTGTGTTGTTGCTCGGAGTGAGATCAGCCGACCCACCCAACAGCGTCGGAATCTTTGAGATGATCGCGTCCAATACTTGACCGGACGCGGCGCGCGTTGCGAGTGGTTTGTCCGATGGAATCGTCGGCAATGCCGCTTCCCAGCCCGGCGGAAGTTTTCCGGCAACGTACAAATCCCATTGCACTGCGAGATCGGGATATTGCGCGCGATATTGCGCGAGCATCGTATTCCATTCCGCTTCGCGCGTCTTGCCAATCGCGCGTACCTGATCGAGTCGCGCGTGGATGCCATCGGGGATGAAAAAGCGGGGTTCCTGGGGCCACGTGTAATGCTCTTTCGTCGCCTTGAGCGCGTCTTCGCCCAACGGCTCGCCGTGCACCTTCGACGTGTCTTGCTTCGGGCTGCCAAGTCCGATGTGCGTGCGGCAAGCGATGATGCTGGGGCGTTCGGTTTCGGCTTGCGCCGCGCGAATCGCCGCGTCCACTGCCGCCATATCGTGACCGTCCACTTGTTGCGTGTGCCAGCCGTACGCGGCAAAGCGTTGCGGAATATTTTCGCTGAACGACAGATCGGTGGGACCGTCAATCGAGATGTGATTGTCGTCGTACAGCACGATCAATTTGCCCAAGCCCCAATGTCCCGCGAGCGACGCGGTTTCGTGCGAGACGCCTTCTTCCAGATCACCATCGGACGCGAGGACGTACGTAAAGTGATCGACGATTGGAAAATCCGGCTTGTTGAAGCGCGCGGCGAGCCAGCGTTCCGCCAGCGCGATCCCGACCGCGTTGCCGAATCCTTGTCCGAGCGGTCCCGTCGTCGTTTCGATTCCCATTTTCGGATCGTACTCGGGATGCCCCGGCGTGCGACTGTTCCATTGGCGAAAGCGCTTGAGTTCAGCGAGCGGCATCGGATAACCGAAAAGATGCAGCAATCCGTACAGCAACATCGAACCGTGACCGGCGGAGAGAACAAAGCGATCACGATTCGCCCACGTCGGATTCGCGGGATTGTGCTTGAGCGCGCGCGTCCAGATCACCGTCGCAATGTCGGCGGCGCCAAGCGGCAACCCCGGATGACCCGAGTTCGCTTGCTGAACCGCATCCGCCGCCAACATCCGCAGCGTCGTCGCGATCAACTGATCCGTTTCGTCAAAAGCAGGCAAGGTTTGATTTGTCATTTCACATACTCGTTTTGTCATTGCGAGCGTCTTTCGCGAAGCAATCCCCAAACTGGGATTTGGAGATTGCTTCGGCGCCCACGGCGCTCCTCGCAATGTCACAAGGGGATTACAACTCCAACGACGCCATCTCAGTGGCAAATCGGAACCGGTCGCCGCGAAAAAGGTCTTTGCTGTACTCGACCGGTCGTTCGCGCTGCTCGAACGACAAACGCCGTTCGAGCATCAGCGGCGCGCCGGGCTTGATTCTCAACAACTCGGCTTCGTACTCGGTCGCGAGCACGGGTTCCAAACTTTGGCGCGCCTTGCCGACGATGACGCCGTACTCCGTTTCCATCACTTCGTACAACGAGCGTTTCGCCAAATCGTGGTGCTCGAGATGAGGAAAAGAATCAAAGGGCACAGTGAAGCGCTCGAACAGCACCGGCTCTTTGTTGATCAAGCGCAAGCGGTGAATCTCGTAGACCATTCCAGAGACCGGCAGTTTCAAGTGAACCGCCACGGAGGCTTCCACATGCCGTTCGACAAATCGGAGCACGCGGGCGCGCGGTTTGTAGCCACGCCGTTCCATGCCGCGCGTAAACGAAATCAGTTTCCCGGCTTGGCGCTCGATCTTCGATGCGGCAATATGCGTGCCGTGTCCGGGCCGCCGGACGAGCAACCCTTGCGTTTCCAGCACGTCGAGCGCCTGCCGCAGCGTCAGCCGATTGACGCCCAGCGCGCGGCTCAACTCGCGTTCGGGCGGCAATCGCTGTCCCGGCGCGAGTTTGCCTGACTCGATTTGATCGAGCAAACTTTCCGCGATTTGAACGTAGAACGGCACCGCGGTGGCGAGACGATAGATCGAGCGTTTGATCGGAAAGGGAGCGCGCATGGTCAGAGGAGTGCGGGGCTTGCCCCGCACAGGCAATTGGTCTATTGGTCTATTCCAATTGCAGTCTCATAGCACGATGGCGCGAAAATGTCAAACCTGGTGTTTGCGGATTGATAGCACTGCGCAGGTATGCTATAATGAAGACCCAGGAGCAAAACATGAAACCCAATAACGCATTCGCCGATTCGGCACAAAAAATGCCCGCGCTCTTCGTGGGGCATGGCAGTCCGATGAATGCGATTGAAGATAGCGAGTTCAGCCGCGCGTGGATCGAAGCGGGCAAAGCATTGCCCCAGCCCACCGCGATTTTGTGCATCTCCGCGCACTGGGAAACGCGCGGCACCTTTGTCACCGCGATGGAGCGCCCTAAGACGATCCATGATTTCGGCGGATTTCCGCGCGCGCTGTACGAGTACCAATATCCCGCGCTTGGCTCGCCCGCGCTGGCGCGCCTGACGCAGGAGACCGCGCCGAAAGTGAAAATCGGCTTGGATCAAACTTGGGGACTCGATCACGGCACCTGGTTAGTTCTATGTCGAATGTTTCCAGACGCCAATATTCCCATCGTCCAACTCAGTCTCGATCATTTCCAAGCGCCTGCATTTCACTACGCGCTCGGCAGGGAATTGCGCGCGCTGCGGAACAAGGGCGTCTTGATCGTCGGTAGTGGCAACATCGTCCACAATTTGGGTATGGCGATCTTTGACGACGATCAGGCGTACGATTGGGCAATCGAATTCGACGAAACGATCAAGCAATTGACCTTGGCGGGTGACCACGACTCCATCGTCCACTATGAAAACTTGGGACGCGCCGCGCGTCTGTCCATCCAGACGAACGAACAATACTTGCCGCTGCTTTACATCCTCGCGCTTCAAGACAAGAATGAACCAGCCCGCTTTTTCGCCGACCGCGTGACATTCGGCGCGCTTTCGATGCGCTCGCTATGGATCGGATAGATAAAGTTGAGCAAATTCACATCCATTCTTCATCAAAAATTCATAATCGCGCAGTAGAATCAACGCGTGAAATCGAAAGGAGACGAAATGAAAAACATTGGTATCGTCATCGGCATTGTCCTCATCGTTGTGCTGGTCGTGTTGCTGATCGGCGGCGCGGGGATGATGTTTGGATTTGGCCGGTTCGGAATGATGGGCCGCGGGATGATGGGAGGTTACGCCAGCCCACTCGGGTTCGGGCTCCACTTGGTCGGCACGCTCTTGTCCCTCGTGTTCTGGGCACTCATCATTGGCGGCGGGGTGTGGCTCGTCGTCCGGCTGGTGCGCGGCAGTTCTCTCGCGCCGAATACTTCTGCGCCCGCGCAAACGCCGTTGGACATTTTGAAATCGCGGTACGCCAAGGGCGAGATCACAAAAGAGCAATTCGAACAGATGAAGCAGGACCTTGTCTAAGCCGATGCCATACCTCAAGACTTCCAAAGTCCGCAAGACTTCGGAAGTCTTTTTTTCATTCGTTTGTTCGTTGAGAATTCGTTGACATCAAGAGAACTGGGATCACACAAGCGCGAATTGCTGCATCAAACCGAGATCGAGCGCAAGTGATGATGTGGGCGTCGCCGCGAACGCGCTCATAGTCGTTTCTGGATGTGAGACCGACAAGATTGGACCGCTCTGCGCCGACCGATTGAGCCACGCCAACGCGCGCAACAATTGCTGATCGTCGCTTGCCTGCAACTGCGCGGCAGTCAGGTCGCGCTCCGCCTCGGGTGCCAAAATGGTCGCGGTCGCTGGAACGGTGACGGTTTGATCCGGCGCGATCCCCTTGTGCCAGATCACGCGCCCATTCGGCGTCAGCCATTCTTGGATTGCCAACATCAACGCCGAACCGTCCGATAGCGAAAACTCTTGCAACACCGTGCCGGTACCGAATGTCGTCTCGCCGATCAGCGTTGCGCGTTTCGCATCCTGCAACGCGCCCGCGACGATTTCCGACGCGCTCGCGCTGCCATTGTTGACCAAGACGACCAGTGGTATCGTAGTCGCCGCACCGCCTGAGCGCACGTTGATATGCGTAATCGTACCCTGCGCGTCTTTTTCCAACAGCACATCACCGCTCGACAGGAATTGACTCGTCGTGCCGATCGCTTCGCTCAACAAGCCGCCAGGATTGTTCCGCAGATCGAGGATAATCCCGGTCACGCCTTGTTGCTGCATCTCGGTCAACGCCTGGCGCAGGTCGCGGCTGATGCCTTGACTGAACCCGGCGATGCGCAAATGTGCGATGGTTGTGCCGGACAATTTCTGCCAGGTCACATTGTTCACGGTGATCCGCGCGCGCGTCAACGTGATCTCCACATTTTCCCGGGTCGTGGCTTTCAGAACCGTGATTGTCACTTGGGTGCCAGCGGGTCCAAGAATCTGCCCCACCACTTGCTCCAATGACAAGCCGGTCATATCGTTTCCGTTGACCTTGAGAATCGCGTCGCCGGCGCGCAATCCCGCCTTTTGCGCGGGCGAGCCGTCGAAGGGTGCGACAATCACGACGCGTCCATCCTTACTTTGCACCTGCGCGCCAATTCCTTCGAACGCGCCTTGCATATAACTGTGTGACGACTTGACCATCTCTGGCGAGAGAAAAGTCGTGTGTCCTGTATCGCCCAACGCGTTCACCATACCGCTGATCGCGCCGTAAGTTAGCGGCTTGGGCTGTTCCGCCGCTTGGTCAACATAGTTCTGCTGGATTTTGTTCCACGCCTCGGTGATCAACTGAAAATCGGGACCGTTGTCCGTTGCCACGTGGGGTGCCGCCTGCACCGTCAACGCCTGACGATCCAGCACGACTCCCGCGCCGATTCCCAGCGTCAAGACGAATGTCAACAGAGCGATGGCAGCAAATAGTCGAAGTAGAGTCTTGATCATTTTCAGCTTCCCTTCTTCCAGGTATGTACTTTGGTCACATCAGATTAGCCGCAGAGGACACGGCTGTGGCGAAGTGCGCCACAGCCAGAACACAGAGGAAATCTTGTCTTGGTCTCTGTGCTCTCTGCGTCCTCTGTGGCATAACCGAATTACTTATGCACTCGGCCGCGCGGCGAGCGTCACCTGAATCGTTTGTTCCTTGCCGTCGCGCAGAATCGTCAGCGTGACCGATTGCCTCACGTCCATCCGCGCGAGATACGCGACCAGATCGTCGAAGGTTTTGACCGGCGTGCCATTGAACGCGATGATGACATCGCCACCCCGATCACCGATTGCCCATCAATCGTCGCCGGTTGCGTACTGCCGCGCAAGCCCGCCTTTTCCGCTGGACCGCCGCGCGTCACGCTGCCGACGAGCGCGCCGCGCTGATCGGCTTTCAAATTCATCGCCTGCGCGAGACTCGGCGCGAGCGTGCCGCCGCTGATTCCCAGGTACGGATGATCAAAGTGCCCTGTCTTGATCAGCGCAGGCACCACTTTTTGCGCGATCGCGGAGGGAATTGCAAAGCCAACCCCGGACGATGATCGCGTTGACGATTCCATCGCGGCAGTAATGCCAATCACCTTGCCATCCGAGTTCAGCAGAACGCCGCCCGAGTTGCCCGGATTGATTGGTGCATCGGTTTGGATGATGTCGGGGATCGTGTATGAAGGACCCTGCGCCGCCGCACTGCCCGCTGGGAGAGTCCGCCCTAACGCGCTGACAATGCCCGTCGTCATTGTGTTTTGTTCGCCGAAGGGATTGCCAATCGCGATCGCGAATTGTCCAACTTTGACCTGGTTCGAATCGGCGACTTGGACCGGGCGCAATTGGTTTGCCGGCAAATCAACTTTGACGACTGCCAAATCGCTGTCCGGATCCGCGCCGACCAATTCCGCCTGGGCAATCGTGCCGTCCGCAAAGGTAACCGTGATTCTAGTCGCGTCCGCGACGACGTGGTTATTCGTCACGATGTTGCCTTGCGCGTCCCAGACAAAGCCGGAACCCAACGCCTGTTGAATTGGGGCCTGCGGCAGTTGCGGTTGTTGCCCACGAAATCCCGGCACCGCCGGGGTCCGTGAGGAAGCCGACTGTTGCGTGACGACTTCAATCGCCACGACCGACGGATTGACCTGCGCATACACATTTTCCAACGCGGTTTCATAATCCGTTAGTGTTCCCAATCGCGGTGCAGAAAGAGCCGGAGCGATGGCTGCCGCGTTGGTTTGTATTTCCGCTGCAACAATCGTCGTCGGGACAAGACCCGTCGCGTAGCCGGCGATTGCCAATAGCGCGACCACGACGACGAGGGTGAGAATCAATTTTTGTTTCATGGTTTTTCTCCTTTCAATGTCACAACGATTCTATGTCGAGCACCTAAGCCGCGCCTTAAATACCGATGAGTAGATTCTCACTTTTGGGGCACAAGAAGAACTCGTCCCTGTGCGGACGAGTTCTTACAAAATTTTGGTGCGCGTATCTTCCCGCCGTGCAAACATTTCAAATGCTTTTTCCGAAAGAACCAGTGCCGGGCTTGGATTACTGCGATGTTGGCAAGGAGATGACAAAAACACGCGGCAGGTGACTAACCCGCCACGTTCCATATTTACTCGCGAATCAGATGGGCTTAGCGTCCGGACGACCGGATATAAATCACCTCCGCCGTGATGCGCTCGCCATTCTTGGCTCCCCACACCATAATCTGATTGCTAACTTTGACATCGGTCAGACTGGCTTCTTGAACTTGTAACTGGGTTTGTCTACCGCCGGGCGCGCTGGGACCGCCCGATGAGGTACTCTTGTAGTACTTGATCTCCGCAGTGACAGCGATATCGGTCTGGTTGCTTGCACTGGATGCTCCTTGCCCACCGCCCCGCGCGCGCGTCAGCGTAATGATGGTACCTTGAATTTGTTGGACGGCTCCCGACCCAGCCGCCGGTTCTCTGGGCCACTGAGCCGGGAGTTGATCGACAGGTCATCGACCTGCCGATTTTCTTTTTCATCCCAGGTTTGGTTGGAATATTTTATTTTGACCATTTGATCCAGACGGGCGCCCAAGCATCGCGCGAACCATCACCCAGTTTTTTCGCACCCGACCCATCTGCTTTCATCACCCAAATTTCTGTGTACGCGGCAATGTGCCCACGGTCGGACGAAAATGCAATCTCCTTACCATCGGGCGACCAAGTTGGATATTGATTCCAGACATACTGGTCCTGACTGAAGGACAATCGGGGCCAGCGGTGTGGATCATTCAAATCGAACAAGAAAATTTCCTGCTCGCGCCCATCTTTGGTGCTGGTGTAAAGAATCTTCGTCCCATCGACTGACCAAACTGGCGCAAAGGAAATTCCTCGCGTATGAAAAGTCATTTGCTCCGGCGGGATGCTCGGTGATTTGAGATTGGTACGCCAGATTTGGAGAATTTGACCGCCCGATGTATCCGGCGCATTATACAACATCCAGGTCCCATCCGGAGAAATTATTTCTCGCGCGGCGGCAATGTCGTAATACGTGCGGTCGCTGAGTTGCGCCAGATGCGATCCATCGGGATCCATAATCCACGCCGTCGGACTATCACGCGAACCACTGAGAAAAGCAATCTTGTTGTTTAGCGCTGCCGGAAGCGGTCTTTTTGCCAAGTCAGGAGACGATAGCGGAGCGATGGTTGGCGTCGCACTCGGAACCGGTGTAAGACTTGCGAACGGGACTGCTAACGGCGGCGGAGTTGCCGTGTACCAATTGCGCGGTATTGGTGTAAAGGTTCCGGTCGTGAATGCCACCGCCGTAATAAAAGCCGCCGTTGTTGTCGCTTCAGCACGATTTACCGCCGTTGGGGCTTGAGTGTAGACCACATAGGGCAAAGGCGTCGGCGTGACCATCGAACGCGGCAAGGACGTTGGCGTGCCAAAGCGACGTGCTTGCAAAGTTTGCGCCACGACCTGGGTCGCCGCCGCGAAAATGTCAGGCGGCGTTGGCATAACCGTGATGACCGTAAATGCGGCGGGGATGGCGACGAGGTAGAGCGTTGGCTCACGCACGCCGGGACTCGCCTCCCATACAAATAGATTGTCGCCGCCTTCGGTTGGTCCGCAGAGTCGAATCGAAATGCTTCCAACATCCATTTGCTTTTGGAGCAACGTTAATTGCGGTGCAGAAAGAATGAAACGTTTCCTTGCGCCAGCAATTAGTTCGCTGGATGGCAACGGATTACCGACGGTGAACAAAGCCGGGACACGACACAACGAATCATAGTTAACCTTATCCCAATCGGACGTTTTTGTATCCAACACATCGAGTGTCCATTGCCCCTGCGTTCCCAGGTTATTCCCATTGCGTCCACTCAACTCAAGCGCGGCGAATAGGATTTTCGTGCCGGGTGCCAGACTTCGCAAATCAAATTGAATGATGCTGGCGAAGGCTTGACCCTTGAGCATCCCTACATTCAAATTGTTATCAGGCGTGAAAACCGCTTTTGAATTGTTTCCCACATAACCGGTCTGATCCAAATCGGGGGTAAGCGCGAGCGAGACTCCCTTCACAGGCGGCGTCGGCAAAACGATTGCGCCCATGGTCGGAGTGAGCGATGGCGTCGTGGTGGGAATAAGCGAAGGCGTTCGCGTTACCGTCGGAACTTGGGTGGAGCGCGGAGAAGCGGATGTCGCTTGGGACGCGACGGGCGTCACGATTTGATTTGCCGGCGAGCAAGACACGCTGGCTGACAACAGAACCATCACAACCAATGCAAACACGCATGACAGAATGCCGCAGGTGTATCGATGAGTTCTGGACAACGTGCGCACGATGGACATGACGATCTTCTCCTTAATACCATTCTGCAAATTCGGTCGGTGCTTACGGGACAAACCGTGGCCTGCGTGTCGGAGTTGGCATGATAGGTGTCGGCGACTCATACGGTCCTGGGAATTCCCTTTCGATCAGACACAGCTGATACTGGACCTGAACTGCATTGGCGTTGGTCACACGCACGTAATAGTAATTACTATCCGTCAGATGCCCCTGCCATGACTTGTCGTACCCAGGTTCATTGTTGTTATGAGTGCCCCGGCCGATCGGTTGCCCAAGGGTGGGCCAAGTCTGGACTTGCTCGGGAGTAAAAACGTCAAAGTAGATGTCAGTCGAAAGGGTTTTCAAGTAGAGTTCAAGTTCATTGCCACTATGATATGGAACCTTGTGCCAAATTTGCGAATTGGCATCCAGGAATTGCAGCGCGCAAGGCGCACTCGTCAATCCATGCGCTGGGCTATCACCCGTCGGCTCGACCACAGACGATTTGATTTCCTTGAAGCACAATTGGTACATCACTTCGATTCCAATTGAATTTGTAAGGCGAACATAGTAATAATCGAGCAAAAAATCGCCTTGCACCAACTGCCCTTGCCAACTCCTCTGATAGATAGGATCGTTCGGATCCGGAACACTGCGTCCCAACGATTGTCCAATCGAAGGAAAATATTGGACCTGGTCAGGCGCAAACACATCAAAGTAAACGCCGTCAATGGCGGTCAGATCAATTGTGAGTTCCATTCCCTTGTGGTACGGAATTTTGTACCACACCGTACTACCAGCCGCCATAGACTTGACTAGGCACGTGACCGCCAGCGCGCTCGCTGGACTATCCCCTGTGGGTTCACCCGCAAACAGCGAAGATACGCCGAGCACCAGCGCTAATGTGACAAGGACCATCCAGCGAGCGATTGCATCTGCCTTCATTCCACAACCTTCACGTTCAACGCCCCGCCGTCTGAATGTAAATCACTTCGGCGGTGATGCGCTCACCATTCTTGGTGCCCCACACCATCACATTGTTACCGACTTTAACATCCGCGATGGTCGCATCAGTAACTTGGACTTGGGTTTGTCCACCACCCGGATTCCCAGGTTGCCCCGTTGCTGTGTTTTTATAGAATTTGGTATCGGCGGTGACGGCAACTTCAGTTTGGTTATTGGAGGATTGCCCGCCGGGTCCGCCGGGCCCGCCAAACCCACGCCCCAGGGTAATCAAATTATCTTGGATCTTTTGCACTGATCCGTTCCCTGCCGCTGGGTCTTTTGGCAATTGCACTGGAAGTTGCACGGAGCCAGACGGTCGGTTTGTGCGACGGTTCTGCTCTCCCAACATTCGCCCACCGACAAACGCCGATCCCATCAATAGAATCTGAACAAAGGCAATAACGATAACCACAAGTCGCTTGCGTTTCATTTTTGCTCCTGAAGAATGGAAGTTGGAAGTTAGAGCGTGGAGATCGGAAATTGGCTTCCAACTTCCAAGTTCCAAGATCCAACATCCAAGTTCCAATTATTCGTACCGTAGCGCTTCCATCGGATCAAGCCGCGAAGCACGAACGGCTGGATAAATGCCGAACACCACGCCGACTAGCAACGCCACTCCAAATGCTTGCGGAATGCTCTGCCAGGTCAGCGTCGCGGCAAGGTCAGAACGATAACGCGTCAACAACGGAATCGTGAGAATGCCAACAGCGACACCCAGGACACCCCCGCTCAAACTCAACGCAACGGCTTCAATCAAAAATTGCTGAACAATGTCCCATTGCCGCGCGCCAATTGCCAGCCGCACGCCAATCTCGCGCGTGCGTTCCGTCACCGAAACCATCATCACATTCATAATGCCGATGCCGCCCACAATCAGCGAGACGATTGCCATGCCGATGACGAGCAATGAAAATGTTTGCGCCGATTCGGATTGCGCTTGCGTGATCTGGCTCATACTCGTCACCTGCACATCTTCCTGCTGATTCTCTGGCGTGTCGTGGGCTTGACGGAAATAGGCCACAATCGCCGTCGTCGCCGCGGGAATGTCTTTTTCATTTTGGACGCGGACCCGTACCGACACCGAGCGATCTCGACCAAACAAATCGTTCACGGCTGTAGCGATAGGCAGGACCACGATATTGTTCGGGTCGACGCGTGGATCCGGGCGATCCAACTCTTTGATCAACCCAATGACCTGAAAGCGCAAACGATTGATGCGCAACTCTTGCCCAACTGGGTCTTCGTCTGGAAACAATTGTTGCGCGACGGTTTGACCGATCACCGCCACGCGGCTCTTGTCCTCGACATCGTACGTGTTGAAAAATTCACCCTTCGCAGCATACCCCGCGCTTTGAGTGGAGATCCAATCTGCGGCGACGCCCTGAATCGTCGTATCGCCCAGACTCTCTTTTCCGCGCACCACACTGCCCGTGCCGCTTAGACTTGCCTGAACCGCAACCACCGAAGGCAAATCTTTTAGACCCAAGGTTTCTTCGTACGTAATCGATTTGGTCAATGCCGCTTGATTGCCAAAACCTTGCCGGCGCGACGAGATCGTCAAATCGGTTGAACCCAAACCACGAAAACGACTTTGCACCGCTTCTTGTGCACCGGTGCCCAACGCGACCATCACGATGACCGATGCTACCCCGATGATAATACCAAGCGCGGTGAGGAACGAACGCAATTTGTTGTGCGCCAAACTTTCGAGCGCGGTTTGAAAACTATCGAAAAGGTGCACGCTCACTCCTCCAACAACACGCCATCGCGAATGTGCAAAATGCGGTCGGCACTGCGCCGCGCAACCTCAGCATCGTGCGTAACCATAATGATCGTGCGCCCTTCGCGATGCAGTTCCGTCAACAAATCGATCACGGCGTCGCCGCTTGTGCTGTCCAGATTTCCGGTCGGCTCGTCGGCGAGAATCAACGGCGGATCGTTCATCAATGCGCGCGCAATCGCCACGCGTTGCGCTTCTCCGCCCGAAAGTTCGGGCGGACGATGGTCCAATCGTTCGCCTAAGCTGACGCGCTCCAATAATCGACGCGCGTGATCACGGCGCTCGCGGCGGGCTTGCTTGCCATAGAGCGATGGCAATTCGACGTTGCGGAGTGCACTAAGACTCGGCAATAACTGAAACGATTGAAAAACAAAACCGATGTACTGGTTGCGCACCTTCGCCAGTTCGCGTTCGTTCAGGTTAGTGATATCGCGCCCTTCCAATCGACAGATACCGCTCGTCGCGTGAATCAGGCAGCCGATCACGTAGAGCAGTGTCGATTTGCCCGAACCCGAGCGCCCCATAATCGCGACGAATTCGCCGCGATGGACAGTGAATGTCGCGCGACGCAATGCGAATGCTTGCGTGGATCGCTTTGGATACGATTTGGCTAAATCTTGGGTTTCAATAATCAAGTCGCTCATTGCGTCGTTACAACCTGATCGCCTTCTTGCAAGCCGGAGAGAATTTCGACGTTGAGGTCGCCCACCAAGCCGATCTTGACACTTCGACTCACGGTTCGGCCATTCTGCACGACCGACAGATTAATCGTCGCATTGGCTGTGGCGCGAATGGAACGCCGTGGCAAGGTCAGGACATTCTTGCGTTCCGCGACGATGACATCGGCATCCGCAGTCATGCCCGGCAGCAAACCGGCCGGCGCTTTATCGACGGAAACAAAAACGGTGTACGTGACGGCGCCGGACGTGCTGGCTTTTTTCGGAACAACGCGGCTCACTTTGCCGGTAAACGTTTCGCCGGGGCGCGCATCAAATGTGATGGTCGCCGATTGCCCGGCTTGAACGGCGGTCACATCTTGCTGACCGATGCTCGTCTGGATTTCTAATTGGCTAAGGTCTGCCATTTCGATAACGGTCGAATTCGCCGAGGCCGTGTTGCTGATTGGGCTGCTGACGCTCAATATTCGACCGCTAAATGGCGCAATCATGACCGCACCGGTCAAGTCGGCTTGTGCTTGTTTCAAAGCAGACTCGGCAGTTTGCAAATCAATTTCGGCTTGCTTGACATCCGTCGAATTTGACGGGGTACTGGCTTTTAGTTTGTTTAGCGCGTCCAGTTTGATTTGATAAGTAACTTGCGCTTGTGCCAACGCCAGTTTAAGCGGCGCTTGGTCAAGGATGGCGAGGACTTTGCCCTGAGTCACCTCATCGCCGACGCTCACATTCAATTCGACGAGACGACCAGTGGCGGAGAAAGAGAGTTGTTGCGTGTTTGCTGGAACCACTTCTCCGGGAACGGTCAACACTTGGCGCACATCGCCGCGTGTGACGCCAGTCGTGCGCACTTGGGGTGTGGGCGTGGCTTGTTGGATCGAAGGCAGAGATACGGGAATTGCAAAAGAGGAATTGACGCTGAAATAGCCAAGCACACCGGAAAGAACAATCAAAGCGATAGAGGTAAGAATTCCAACCGGGATGAGGAAACGTTTCATCCAGACTCTCCTTTAAGTATGTGATCGATTATTGAACTTGTTGCGGCGGAACGTGTCAATGAACCACGCGAAGATGGGTGTGGTCTGTTAGAATAAAGCCGCGCTTTGATTATAGAGGAATTATCTTAGACACAACTGAGCGAATGCTGAGCAAGAGCCAGTTTCAAAGGTTCCGTGTCCAAACGCGCTAGTGTCTGCCCCGTGGTAATGGTATCACCCGCGCGAATTGTGACCTCCATCAGTTTACCGTTTGCGGTAAAGCCCATTTTCTGCTGACGGGAAGCCGTGACCGAGCCGGGCACTGTCAGTACCTGGCGCACATCGCTGCGCGTGACCACTACAGTGCGAGTTTGAGCATTCGGGGTTGGCGATGCGGCTGCCAAGGGCAAATTTATGCTAGGAGACCAATTCACGCTCGCGTAACCCAGCCAGCCAGAAAGGACAATGAGTGCGAGGGATACAAAAACCACGGAAGGAATAAGCAAACGTTTCATCTCAACGCTCCTTGCTGTGACTAACCTACTGACGGAGCAGATAAACGTTGACGGGACGCGCGTACGCTCCAAACAACGGAACGGTCAATGCCAACTTATATTCTCGATCCAGAGCGCGCCGCAACGCCGCCCCGCTTCCAATATCCATCAAATCCATCAAACCAAAATCGCGCTCGGTCAGGACAATCACTTGCACCTTCCTCTGGCTCACCGCGTCCGCAACCATCGCGGCATTGACCACATGCAAGCGTTGCGCGGTCGGCGCGTCCATCAACTGCACTGAGAACTGTCCCAACGTCAGTCCCGGTAAGACGGAACGATGGGCAATCACCACGGTATCCAAGGCTTCGAGCGCGAACACCTGGTCCGTCGGTTGAGAGTGTTGTGCGACGAAAGCTGCGACCTCGTCAAGTTCGCTCAGCGGCAAGCGTCGCCCGGTAAAATCAATGTGTTGGATGCTTTCGGTCAACGGCAACAAAAGCAACACAGCAAGCAGCGTGCCTTGAAAAAAGACCCGAGATTGGCTTTCCTGTTCGCCGTAAACTTGACTCAACACCATTGCGACAATCGGTAAGAAAGCAGTCACGGCCGGAACAAAATATTCTGCATCCCAAAGCCCGTTGACAAGATGCGACGCTGCGAAAAGCACCAGCCCGAGCGCGGTAATCCATATCGGCAAGCAATTGCGTTGAGCACGCGCGAGTCCTTGATCGCGCAGGATAAAATAGACCGACGCCACGAAAAGCGCAAGCACCAAACCGAATTGCTGAGCAATATCCGTCAATCGCTGCGACAAAATGTAATTGATTTGTGTGGATATGCCAGCCCCAGCCCAATGCCGCAAGTGACTGTCAAACAGACCCCACCGCGCGGCTTGCCAATCGGAGAGAACAAAGAATCCGATCAAGAGAGCAGCCGCGGCACATTCCAGGAGAATCAGCGCGCGCGTCTTCCAACCCGGCGCGGCAATCACAACGTAGAGCAATATCGGCGCAACAAAAAGGGAAGCGGTGATCCGTGTCTGCGCGCCAGCCATCGCGAACAAAAGCGCCAGCGGGTACTTCCGGGTATCCTGCAAATTTGAAGAAAGAACAAACAGCGTCGCGCTGAAAGAGAAAGAGAGCAGCGCATACGTCTTGATAATTGAGTTGAAATAAATGCCGTAAACGAATGCGGCAAATAGCAGCGCGGCAATCCCACTCGCGCGCGCGCCGGCATAGCGCCGCGCCACTACGATCCCCATCAAGAGCGTGCCAATCGAGATGACGATGGATGTGAGTCTGCCCAGATACATACTTGGATAAACGATTTGCAGCACGCCGTAAACATATGGGATGAGCGGCATCTGGGTGTAGGCAACATCACGATACGGCAACGCGCCCTGCAAAATGAGTTTGCTGGTGTAGAGATACCAACCCTCGTCGCCGTTGACCTGACCGAGGAACAGGTACGCCAGGCTTCCGAGCACATACAGCGCGATGCCGATGCGCGTCGCCAAGCGCGCCGGGTCTTTGGCGAGGCGCGATAGACGTGAGATGCTCAAGGCGGGGAACCTTTCTCTCTTGCCACAGAGCACCCAGAGAAAAACAAAAATAATCTCTGTGTCCTCTGTGGCTGAGAAGCACGCTCCAATTTCCAAAACACGCGCGCGCGCCAACGCGCGGGCAACCGCGTCTCGATTCGCGCCAACTCGCGCACGACCGCCAGCGGCAAGCGGCGATACACATACGGCGAAAAGAGAAAACAAAATTCGCGCCGCGCCACTTGCCAGCCCAACCCAGCCGCGACCCTTTCGATTTGCGCGGGGGGATGAACGAAGACGCCGCCGCCCCAGCGCGCCGGATCGAGCGGAAGCCACGCACGCGGACTCCACACATACGTATCGAAGACGATGACGCCGCGGGTCGTGACGACGCGCGCTGCCTCGCGCAAAAGCGACTCGACATCCGCAAAGTGAAAGAGCACGCGCAGCGCAACCACGGCGTCAAAACTCGCGTCGGCAAAGGGGAGCACGAACGCGTCTCCCTGCGCCAACGCCAGATGACTTTCCCTCCGCGCTTCTGTCAGCATCGCGCGCGAAGCGTCCAGACCGATAGCGCATCCGCGTTGCGCGAGAACCTGGGTCAACCGTCCGGTACCGCAAGCCAGATCGAGCGCGCGCTGAAACGGCGGCAACAACGAAAGCACGAGTTCGATCTCGCGCGCATTGACCCACGCGCCACTCGCGCCGCCAAAGCGCAATTCGTTATAGTCGCTCGCGGTCTTGGGCTGGGAGTAAAACGCGCGCTTGGCGTGCGATGACTTGCCCATAGAGTCGCTCATATTCTTTCACCACGCGTTGCGGCTGAATTTGCTGGACCCACTCGCGCTGTGCCTCCACCATTCGCGCGGCGACGGCGGGTTCATTCAACACGCGCTCAATCGCCGCCGCGAGCGCGATCGGATCATCGGGCGGGACAAGCGACGCCGTCTTGCCGCTTTCCGTCAATTCGCGCAGCACGGGAAGATCGGTCGTCACAAGCGGCACGTTCGCCGCAACAACTTCGAGCAGAGTCGCCGGGTACGCCGCTTGCCCAATCGTTAGACGATATGGCAGCACGACCACGTCACTTGCGCTCAACAAATCGGGCACGCGCAACTGTCCCAATCGGATCACGCGCTCTTCGAGCGCACGGCTGGCGAGCAATTGTTCCACGCGGCGACTCGATCCGATGCCACTCCACGCGAGGACGAGTCGGGCGTCTGGCACGCGCGGCGCAAGCGATTGAAAGGCGCGGATAAGTACGTCCACTCCTTTCACATGATTGTAATGCCCAACGTAAGTGACGAGGCGCCCGGCGGGAAGCGCCGCGCGCGCGCGCGCGCGCGGCGCGCGCACCAATTTGTCTTGCGGAAGCACTGGCGGCAGTAGATGAATGTGCTGTGGCTCGCCGCCAAGCGAAATCAGTTCCGCTCTTTGGTATTGGCTGCTGACCACATAACCCGCCGCGCGGTGCCAGGTCAAACGCGCGACGAGATGATTGTTGATCAGCAGGCGCGGCAAATAGAAATCAGGCGCGGCGCGCAAACGGTCGAGCCGCAGCAAGTCACGCGCGTTCACCAAGTGCGCTTCGTAACCCACCAACACCGGCACACGCACGAGCGTTTGCAGCAGATCGGCATAGATCGCAAAAGCCGGAGTCGGCAGATTCAATTGGATCACGTCCACCTGGGGCGCCAGGCGAACCAGGCGGACGAGGATGCGCGTCATCCGCGAGGGTTGATCGAGAATAATCCGTTGCGACCGGGACGCCAATTGGGATCGGTTCGCGCCCAGCAAATCACGATTCGGAAACGCGGATACGACTTGGACCGAATGTCCCTGCGCTTGCAGCGCCTGTGCCAAGCCGACCAGCCCTTCGATCTGTCCGCTTAACGGTCTTGGGTGAATCGAAGCGAGCGCGACGCGCATCAAAATTTCTCATCCTCGTTGAACTGCGTGCGAAACGCGGGCACCCGCAGTAGAAACGCAACGCCAAGTCCCAGTGCGACCCAGAGCCACAAGGTAAAGAGACGCACCACCAGCGCGACGGCAACTGCGTTCGACCACGCCGCGCCGACCAGCACGAGCAAGCCCGCCATGGTCATCTCGACCGCGCCGAGCCCGGCTGGCAGAAATGATATGCCGCCCGTCAGTCCGCTCACCGCAAGCACGAAGACCGCTTCAGCCAAATCCAGTTCCACGCCCAACATCTGCGCGGTAAGCAATACGACCAAGCCATCCGCGAAGCGCGCGATCGCGCTCAACGCCAACCCGCCCAAGATTTGGGGCGGCGTGAAACTGGTCTCGATACCATGCCACAGATTTTTCAGATGCGGCGCGAGGAACTCCTCCAAGCGCGAGCCCGTCCATCGAGAAATGGTAATGACGATACGCTTGCTCCAGAGACTGCGCGTCAGCGCAAAGGCGCATATCGCCGCCAACCCCAACAACAGCAGCGCAGGCATTGGAAGGCGCGTTCGCAGTGCGGGCAGCAGCGGGGCGGACGCAAGCGCGAGAATCATAAAGCCGCCGCCTTCGGTCAAACGATCCAGCAGCAGTAACGGCGCGGTTTGGACGACCGGCGTGCCCGTGCGCTCACGAATCAGGTGCAATTTGAACACCTCGCCGATGCGTCCCGGCGTGACCGCGAGCGCGAACCCCACCATCTGCACGACGATTGTGTTGGCGAATGAAATCGCGACGCCGCTCCGCGAGAGAAAATAGTAAAAGCGCAGAACGCGTAACGAATAACTGACCAGTGCCGCACCCAGGATCGGCACAAGCGCGAGCAGAGCAACCTGCGACGTCAAGCCAGCGGAAGCCCGCCACGCCAGCCAGATGGAAATCGCGGAAACGACAGCGACCGCGAATGTCGTTAGGAGTAGACTACGATCCCAAATGCGTTCGCCCATTCGTCATTCCGAGAACGACGGATCCGCAATCGGTCGCAGACCGGCGCATTTTTGTTTTTTCCCACCGATCGAAGTATAATGAGAACGACGCCAAAGGAGAAACGATGACGCGCGCTTGGTTGATCTCAATTTTCTTTGTCCTCTTGATGGCTTGCACCGGCTCACCGCAAGGTACTCCATTGCCGACAGCCACTAGCGCCGCCGGGACGGACACTCCCCCCGCGACGTGGACTGCCACCGCAACATGGACTCCGACCTCCACGCCCACAGCCACTGCAACGCCTACATTATCTCCGACGCCGACGCCTCTGGCAAGTTTCAAGGTGTTGTCGTACAATATTCTGTACGGCGCTGGATTTGATCGCCAGTGGGACGCCGGAGTGCCGCCGCATCTCGTGGGCAAAAATCGTCTGCCCGATCTCCTCGCCGTTGTCAGAGCCGCCAACCCGGACATTTGGGGCATTCAAGAAGCTACGGGTTGGGACAGAGGAACGCCCTCCGTCATTCAACAAGTCGCGCAACAACTTGGCATGAACTATTTTCTCGCGCAAGTTCCCAGCGGATTTCATCTAGGGCTTGTCACCAAGTTCGAGATTTTCGAGACCGAAAATCTTTCAGCCGAAGTCGGCCGGCAAGGCGTGTTGAGAGCGACTCTTCTATCCCCAGCCGGGAAAAAACTAAATGTCTTCATCGTCCACCTCGATCCTGCATCTGCCGATACGCGCTTGTGCCAGGTCAGTACCCTCGTCCAGCAAATGCAACCGTACACCGGGCAGTGGACGATCCTGATGGGCGATATGAACTTTCAACCATCTTCGCGCGAGTACCAGCGGCTCGAGCAAGCCGGGTGGAAGCCAATGGCGGTCGAGCCAAGTTGGGGCATCGATCAAATCTGGGTCTACCCTTCCGTTCCTTGGACGAGTACGACCTGGTTTCAGTCGCTCCCGGTACCCAAAGATATATCCGATCACAATCCGATTGGCGCAGAACTCGGCACTTTCCCGATGGCTGTTCCTCCGCCGACGGGGACGCCATTCCTTCCGACACCAGCGGCTCCACTGCCGCCTCTTGAATCAGACGCGTTGACCGGCGTGCGCGTGCTGCGCTTCGATGGATTCGACGACCCCTGCGCGTTTAGCCAATGGACCTCGCGCTGGACAACGGAGAAATTTTCAAACGGCGTCCTCGAAATCACCGGCGAGGAACCCTGGCAAGCGGTCGCGTCGCGCTATAAAGAATTCTCGGCAGGACAAGGTGTGCTAATCCGGTTTCAATACACCCACGGATCTGAGTTTGAATTTCACTTTGACAATCGCGGATGGAACTCTGATCTCTATCGGCGGTTTGGGATCAATGTTTTCAACAATCGCGCCCGCGCAATCACGTGGCAAGGTTCCACAGTCCCGCGCAGCGAGCGCCTGAGCGACGATCCCGATTTTGCCCCGGACATCTGGTACACGCTATTGTTGGCGCTGGGCAAGGACGGTGAACTGGGCGCGCAGATTTGGGATCCCACGGACCCAAAGCGTGTCGTCAAGTACCGCGGGGGATGGGATGACAAATCGTCTAGGCTGCCCTGGATCTTCCAGATCAGCGTGAACAGGGGCAAAGTTCTGATTGACAGTTTGACCGAAATCTCTTTTAGCGAGATCAAATAAGAGTAGGACATGCCCCCTTCACTTTGCTCAGGGCAGGCTCTTGTGGTCGCGCTGATCGAGCGCGTCCAAGCCGCCGCCCCTACCCCGTGGCTTGCGGCAACGTCACGGTGAACGTACTCCCTTGCCCAACCTGACTGACTACCGTCAGCGTTCCATCCTGCGCTTCAATCAACTCCTGGGCGATCGACAACCCCAACCCCGCGCCGCTGCCACTCCGCGAGATATCTCCACGATAGAATCGTTCGAAAATGTGCGGCAGCAAATACGGCGGGATTCCAGGTCCCGTATCTTGAATCTTGATCGCCACGCACTGATCGATGATCGCGGTGGTTACGCTGGTCGCCGCGCTCTCCGGCGTATGCACGACCACGTTGTCGAGCAGGATGAGCAGGACTTGCTTGAGCGCGTCGCGATCTCCCAGCACCATCGCGCCGCGCGGCACTTCGCAGGTGATTGCTCGATTCGGCGCGAGCAGTTTCATTTGGCGGCACACATCCTGGATCAACGGCTTGACCGGCAGGGAGTCGCGGCGCAGCGAGTGGCCCGCGTCGGCACGCGCGAGCACGAGGAGTTGATTGACGAGTCGAATCAGGCGTCCCACTTCATCTTTCGTGTCCGCGAGAACGTCGGCGCGTTCCTTGTCATCCATCGGCAACTCGTTCCGCAACAATTCGATGTTGCCGCGAATCGTCGTGAGGGGTGTGCGCAGTTCGTGCGAGGCATCGGCGACAAAACGCCGCTGCGCGTCCAACGCCTGTTCGACCTGCCGATACGCCGATTCGAGTTCGGTCAGCATCGCGTTGAACGTGACAGCGAGTTGCCCCACCTCGTCGCTCGGTCCGATGTGCTGCATGCGGCGGCGAAAATCGCGCTCCGCGCCGATTGCCTGCGCCGTCTGCGTGATGCGGTGAATCGGTTCGAGCGCCGCGCCTGCCAGCACCCAACCGACAGCGAACGCGGCGATGATCACGAGCGTGTCGCCAACGATGAGAATGACGCGCAAGGTATTGAGCGATTGTTCGCGTTCGACGATCGGCGCGGCAATCTGCACGATTTCCGTCGCGCGATCCTGCATCATAACCGGCTGGCTGTAGATCAGGAGCGGGTCATCGTCAACCTGCGCTGTTTCCACCCAGGACGCGCCCGCCTGCACGGCGCGCAGTCCCGCATCGCTGAGCGGCAGGATCGTATCGCCGAGGTCAGCCGTGCGCCGGAGCACGGTGCCATCCAGACTGCGCGTCTGCGTCCACCTGCCCGGCAGCGTCGTCGGCAGCGTGCTATCGGGACGCGGTGGAAAACGGCGCACCGCATTCGCCATTTCTTGGGCTTGGCGCGCCAGCGTCGTCTTGGTCGTCTCGAGCGTGGCTTGGGACTGAATGACGTAGAGGATCGCGCTGAACCCGATCAACGTCAGCGCGAGAATTCCGATGTAGAGTAAGGTCAAACGTAAGCGAATGGACATGGCTAGTTAATTAGTTGCGATAGTGCAACACGGCAATCGTGGAATCGCCTTGATTTTCTGAACTATTGGACTATTGGACTATTCCACTATTCTTCCCGTAACACATAGCCAACCGCGCGAACGGTTTGGATCAAGCGCGGCTCGCTACCTGCTTCCGTTTTCTTTCGTAAATAGCCGACGTACACTTCAAGCACATTGTCGTCGCCGCCGAAATCATAGCCCCAAACATCTTGCAGGATTTGCTCGCGCCGCAAGACCTGACGCGGATGCTGCATCAAGTAGTGCAGTAAATCAAATTCCTTGGAAGTCAATTCGAACGCGCGGTCGCCGCGCCGGGTCTCGCGCGTGATCGGATTGAGATAGAGATCGGCGTACGTCAGCGGCTCATCCTGGCTGACGACAGCCGGACGGCGCAAGAGCGCGTGAATCCGCGCCAGCAGTTCGACGGGCGCGAAGGGCTTGGCGAGGTAATCGTCCGCGCCGGTCTCCAAGCCCTCCACGCGATCCTCGACCGCATCGCGCGCGGTGAGCATCAGAATGAGCGTCTTGTCATCCGCCGCCCGCAATTGCTTCATTACGCCAAGACCGTCCAAACCTGGCATCATCCAATCCAGCACGATCACATCGGGACGATGCGTTTGCGCTTGGGTGAGCGCGGCGTTGCCATCAACCGCCGTAAGCACGTGGAAGCCCTCGTACGACAAGGTGCGCCGGAGCATATTCAAGAGTTTTTGATCGTCATCCACGACCAGTACAGTTGCCATCGTCTAACCCGCTGAATTCATTATATCACATTTCGTTGAGACAATCCTGAGCGAATCCTGAGAGAAAAATAAGAAAATGCGTTTCGTCTCTTAACCTCCTCTCCGCATCGGCTTGCGATAGTTGATGGCGCTGCGCGCGACAAAGAAAAACGCGGCAGCATCGGTTCGTTTGCAACCGAACTGCCGCGTCTGATGCCTGCTGTGCCTTCTGATGCCCTGTGCGCTTTTTCACGCCCTCTGCTCACTCCACCGCGACAAGATGTCTACGACGCCTCTGCCGTTTTCAAAAGGCGAAACGTATTGCGCCGCGCGCTTGACGTCGTCCGTCGCGTTCGCGGGCGCAGCAGAAGAACCGACACGCCGCAAGAACGGCAAATCGCCGGACGAATCGCCGATGCCGGCGATATGAGCGAGCGGAATCCCAGTTTCGCGCGCCAGCCATTCGACGCCCGCGCCTTTGTCAATTCCGTCGAGCACGATGTCTACCGACGTGACCAACGGCATAATCGTGAGACCGCGTATGTTGCCGTCAAGCGCGCGGCGCGCCACGTCTGCAAGTTGCTCGAAGGTCACACCCGCGCGCGCGGGGTAGAGGGTTAGCGATACTTCCTTGCCCGGCTGAAATTGCCCTATTCCAGTTTCAACAATTTCTTTCGCGAGGATTTCGCGTACTTTCGCGAGTTTCGCGCGCCGCGCGGGTGTGATCGCCAGATTCTCGACGAAACGGTACTGCATCGGAAAGTACAAGCCGCCGCCGTTCTCGTAAATGCCCGGCGCGTGCGCGTCAATCGCCTGCATCATCGCTTCGACGTATGGCTCTTGTCGTCCGGTGCAAAGCGTCACCGCGAATTGCCGTGCGTCCGCGCGCGCGCGGCGGTTCAACTTCGCGACGAATTGCAGAACCGAAAAATCCCACGGCTGCGCTTCGCCGGGGGTGAGACAGCCGTCAATATCTACGACGACAAGGCGGATAAGGTTTGACAATTGTGCTCCGGCAATTCCTGATTTTTTTATTTTTGATTGCCGATTTTCGATTCATCACGCCCCAATCGAAAATCAAAAATCGCAAATCGAAAAACCCTTTCATTCTTCCCGAATCAATCGGCATTGCGCGACCGGCAAACGCAGATGCACACGGTCGCCCCGCGCATATCGCGATCCGCTGGCGGTCTGCACGCGCGCTTCAATTCCATCTACAATTTGCACGCGGTAATCCATCCGGTCGCCGAGATAGGTCGCTTGCCGCACGGTGCCTGCCAAAATATTTTCTCCCGATTCTGTGAGCACCAACTCTACATCGTTCGGGCGGATGAAGAGCAAGATCTTTTGTCCGCGTGTGACTCCGTCCACCGTCGGCGCGGTCAGCGCGACACCCGCGACGGTGATGCGCGCGGTTTGCGCGTCGAACGACTCGACCGTCGCGGGAATGAAATCGGACAAGCCAATGAAATCCGCGACGAATTTCGAACGCGGATGCTCGTAGATTTCCTCCGGCGTGCCAACTTGCTCGATGTGACCGTTGTTCATAATTGCGACGCGGTCGGAGAGCGCGAGCGCTTCTTGCTGATCGTGCGTCACATAAATCGCGGTGATCCCGAGCCGTCGCTGCAAATCGCGAATTTCAAAGCGCATCTCTTCGCGCAATTTCGCATCGAGATTTGAGAGCGGTTCATCGAGCAGCAAAACATTCGGCTGATAGACGAGCGCGCGCGCCAAGCCGACGCGCTGCTGTTGTCCGCCAGAAAGTTGGCGCGGATAGCGGTCGCTCAATCCTTCAAGGCGAATGAGTTGCAGTGCCTCACGCACCTTGCCTTCGCCCTCTTTTTTGGACACGCCGCGAATCATCAGTGGAAAGCGCACATTGTCCCAGATGGTCATGTGCGGAAAGAGCGCGAAATTTTGAAAGACCATGCCGAGTTGTCGTTGATGTGTCGGCAGATTCGTCACGTCTTTATCGTCAATGAGAATTTGCCCTTCGTCGGGCTGTACGTAGCCGGTGAGACCGCGCAGCGCGGTCGTTTTGCCACAGCCGGAGGGACCCAACAGCGTCATCAATTCGCCACGTTTGACTTGCAAATTGACGTGATCGTTCGCGAGCAACGTGCCATATCGTTTGGTCAAGTTGCGAAATTCAATCATAATGTCGCTCATACGCCTTTGAATCCTCCGACTAATTTCTCTGGCTGGATACCGCGCTGAATCATCGCCAAGATGACCAGAGATGGAATAACCAAGATGACCGACATCGCGCTCGTGATTTCGACATAGCCATCGCCGACAGCCAGGTACGTTCGCACCGCCATCGTCACCGTGTCCGGTCCGTACGTCATCAGCGTCAGCGTGAATTCGTTGTACGAAGTCGTGAACGTGAAGATCATCGAAGCGAGAATGCCCGGCAGAATCATCGGCAAAGTCACATAGAGGAAACTCTTGAGCGCGTTCGCGCCACAGACTGTGGCGGCTTCCAGCACGCGCTCATCCAAACTTTCGAAAGTGGACGAGAGAACCAAGATCGCGTAGGGTGCGCAGAGCGAAACGTGCGCGAGCGCGACGCCAAAGTGCGTATCTACCAAGTTGATCTCGTAGAAAATTTTCGCGACACCCAGCGCGTACGTGATGGGGGGAATCATGCGCGGCAGAAGGATCATGGACATCAAGACCTCTTTGCCAGGCAAGTGCCGCCGTCCAAACGCCCAGCCGCTCAAGATGCCAATCGTCGTGCTGATCCCGACCGCAATCGCGGCGATGATGAACGTGTTCCGCAAGACTTCGGGAATGTTGCCGATATCAATCGCGCTCTGAAACCATTGCAGAGTGAGTTCCGGCGGAAACCACAGTTTGCCGAACCAACCCTTGCCGACCGAACGCAGTGAAATCATCAAAAAGGGCGCGATGATAAGAATCGCGAAACCCGCGAGAAACGAATAAATCAGCAAGAGCCGCGCGTTCCAAAGTGGCTGAAGATATAGTTTGAGCAGTCGCATCAGCGCACCTGCCTTTGCCGGAGTAATCGCATATACAGACTGAGTGCCGTCACTTGCAGTATCCCCATCACAATCGCCATCGCGCTCGCCGCCGACCAATGTGCCGGAATGAACGCCGATATTTCCTTGTAGATTTGCACCGAGAGCGGACGATAGTTGCCGCCGGTGATCAGCGGAATGCTGAACGCGCCAAACGCGGTCATAAACGTCAGCACAGACCCAGCCAAGATTCCTGGAATGATTTGTGGGATAATCAGGAAACGCAGGATCTGACGCGGATTGGCACCGGCGACCGCGCCCGCTTCTTCCACGGCGCGATCCAATCCCTCCAATGCCGAGAGTGTGGTGAGAGCGGTGTACGGAAAGTAGAGCCAGACGTAGAACAGGATCAAACCTTGAATCGTATAGTTGATCGTCAGCGGTTCTTGGACAAAGGGCAATGCTTGAGCCGCCAGATTGAACCAGCCGCGGCTGCCAAAGAAGAGTAATAATCCCAATGCGCCGATCAGCCCCGGGACCATCATCGGAATCAGCACGAGCAGGCGGAAGAACCGGTCTCCGCGAACTTTTTCGCGCAAGATGAGCGCGAGCGGGACGCTGAACAATAACGAGAAGAACGTCGTCCCAATCGCTAACACAAAGGTCAGGATGATTACGTCGCGCCCATGTGGGTCGCTAAGAAAATTGATGTAATTCGCGAACGTGAACCCATCGGTCTGCCCCTCCGGCCGAAAACTCTGGATGAGCGTGACGAGAATCGGATAGGCGAACAAGGCGAAGAAAGATGCGAACGCCGGCAGGAGCAGCAGCAGTGTGACTGCGCTGTGTTCGTACTTACGCCAGGCTTGGAGCATGTGGTTTTTCCTGTTCGTCAAAACGAGGAGACAAGGTGACACGGAGACCAAGTTTTTCTCCGTGTCACCAGGTCACCTTGTCTCGGTGTCTTACTTCGGCGTCAACTCTGCGGCATGCGCGGCGATGTAGTTAATCAAGTCTTGGCGCTGTCGCTCGCGCGGCATCGCCGTCTTCTTCAGCACGTCCATCTTCGGGATATTCTCCCAAACGATGGCTGGAACCAAGTTCGGATCCACGTTCGTGCCGGGGTACTGGAACATCGTGCTAACCAAGCGCATCTGCGAATCGTCACTCAACAGATAGTGGAGCACCTTGAACGCGGCGGCTTTGTAGTCATCCGGGATGTTCGCAGGAATTGCCATGTAGCCGGTGTCAACGATGTCGGCACCTTCCGTCGGGTAGACCGCTTTCATCGTCGGCGGCATCGTCCCCTGGCGCGCTGACCACATGGTATAGTCTTGCGCGTACAGTGAGATCCACGTGTCGCCCGCGTTGAAATCCTCGAACAAGTTGACTGGTTCGGACGCGAGCGGTTTCTTGGCGTAATCGGCAAAGTCAATCAGTTTCGCCCAGGCATCCTTGAACGCGGGGTCATTCTGCAGTTGGTCAATCGGCATCGTCATTTTTTCGCCGAGGAACGCATGCAAGAACATCACGCGTTGTCGCCACGCCGCAGATGACTTGGCATCGGGGCGAAGCAAGCCGATGTGCCCTTTGAACTCGGCACGGCGATCGTACCATTCCTTCCACGATTGCGGCGGCTTGCTGATCTTTGCCGAGTTGTAGACGAGCGCGTACGAGGTTCTCCAGAAAACCGCGCCCGCGCCCTTCAGGTCAACGCCTGCCTGCGCTTTGAGTTCCGCCGGATCGTTCTTGGCAAGATTCGGAACTTTGGTCGTGTCGAGCACCTCCCAGGGTACTCCCGAAGTCACGCCGGCTGCCAAGGATTTGGCAAAGTACAGATGCATGTCGCCCGCGCCGGGCTTCCACGCCTTCATCTTTTCGAACTGCTCGGCGTCACTCGTTACGATGTACTTGACACTGATACCGGTCGCGGCTCTGATGGCTGGGATGGCGGTCTTCTGAAAGTACTCTTGGAAATTCGCGCCCGATTGACCATCTGCCATGACGATTTCGGTGATCGGCGGCTTAGGCACTTCAGTCGGTTTTGGCACAGCCGTCGGCGCCTGAACGACGACGGTTTGAGGTACAGGCACAGCGACGGTCTGTTGCACGACTACCGTCTCCTTCACGACTTGCGGCGGTGGTGGCGTCGGCGCCGCGCACGCGACAAACATCGTCGCAAGCAAAACACACAATGCAATTGCGAACAACCAGCGATTGCCTTTCATCTTTTCCTCCTTTGGAAAATCGAATCAGTTGAAACACAATGAAGAGCGCGATGAAAGAGTTGGTAACATCACCTCCTTCAAGCGACCGCAGACTGCCAACGTTCAGCGGCGGTCGGCGGTCGTCCTTCCAGCAACGCGCGATATCCCCTGACATCGCGCAACAGCAGCGTCAACTGCTCCGCGGTGGCTTGCAAGTAGCGTCGTCCCAGTGTGACGGAAGGATAACGCGGCACCGGAATATGTTGCGAAGCATCGGTGAAAAAGTAGCCGACCGTACCGCGCTGACGAATGCGCTGCAACGCCGCCGGGCGCGGTACGTTCGGCAGCGCCGTCACGTCCGATCGCGCCAAATGTTCGACGTTCAAAATTTCCAATGCCGCGAGCAGAAACGATGTTTCGGTAAAACCTGGGTCAGTCGCTTCGTGTTGGTCGAGTTCGCCGATCAATTCCGGCAGCATGGCGCGCAGATGCGGATCGGTGGGATAGTGATTGAACGCGACGACCGGCGCGCGCGTCTCTTCGAATAGTTGCCACGCCGTCAAACCGAGTGTCATCGCATCAGGATTGTGCTGGCTGACCAGCGCGATCTGCCGAAACCCTTGATCAAGGAGACGCTGACAAATCGCTTTGACGAATTGTAGCACCAAATCCGCCGGAAGGGAAATCGTGCCGGCGAAATGTCGCGTCGCGCCAGCCCACGTGTACGGCAGCGGCGGCAAGATCACCGCGTCGGATGCCGGCGCGGCGAGTGTCGCGACGGCGAGTGCAATCAAGTAATCCGTGCCGAGCGGCAGATGCGGTCCGTGCATCTCGGTTGAGCCGACGGGCAAGATCGCCGTGTCGCCGCCCGCCGCGAGAAAATCGCGCGCGTCCGCCCAGGTCATGTAATCGAGACGATGTTGACGTGATTCGATCATTGTGGATTCTTACACCCCGTTGTCATTTCGAGAATACATACCGCCCGCGGTATGTTAGCAGTCAGAAACTTATGTAAATTCAAGTTTCTGGGTAATCGAGACGATGTTGACGTGATTCGGTCATTGTGGATTCTTACACCCCGTTGTCATTTCGAGAATACATACCGCCCGCGGTATGTTAGCAGTCAGAAACTTATGTAAATTCAAGTTTCTGGGTAGCGAAGCGATAGATCTCGATTCATGTCTGCGAGATTTCTCGCAAAGACCGCTCGAAATGTCAAGTGCGTTTATTTCAACGGCAGCGCAACAGTTGCGCCGTCGTTGTCCGCGCTGCGATAACACGCCTCGCACAACTCGATGGATTTGTACGCTTCCTCGACATCGCACGCGGACGCGCGCCGTTCGACAATTGCGGTAATGAACGCGTCGTCTTCCTGTTTGTAACCCCACTGAATCGGGCGCGGCACTTGGGTGAAATCGCGCGTGACCATTTCCGATGCCAAGCCGGGCGATAAAAACGCGCGCGTCATTTCTTCCGTGCGAATGCACGCGTGCTCGCCGACGATTTCGAGCGTCTCGAACGGATATGCCCACGACGCGTGCGCCGAACTCGAAAAGACCGCGTGCCGATTGCCTTCAAACGTCACCAAGATCGCAAAATCGCACGGCAGGTTATAGACACGCGATTGCGCCCGTGCGTTCACCGCGACCACTTCGCCCATCAGCCAGCGCAATATATCAAGCAGATGCACGGACGATTCGTACAGAAATCCGCCAGTCAATTCGAGATTGGTGATCCAGGGTGGATTCAGCCAATCGCCGTCGTTTTGTTTCGCGTTCGCGAGGTACGGCTTGAACCCTTCTGCGATTTTTTCTTTCACGAGTTTGTACGCGGGCGAGAAGCGACGATTCAAACCAATTTGATAGATTGCCTTGCTCTTGCGCGCCGCCTCGCGGATTTGCTTGGCTTCGGCAAACGTCGTCGCCATCGGTTTTTCCGAAAAGACGTTCACATTGCGCGCAAGCGCGGCGAGCACCGCCGGCGCGTGCTTGGTGTTCGGCGTCGCGACGTAGACCGCGTCCACACCGGCGTTGAGCAATGCGTCAAACGAGGTGAACGCGCGCGCGTTCACCTCGCGCGCTAACCCTTCCGCTTTTTCGCGCACGAGATCCGCAATGCCAACGATCTGCACGCGCTTGTCCGCGATCAAAACGCGCGCGTGCGTTTGTCCCATATTGCCTGCACCGATAATGCCGATTTTTACAGTCATGTGATCTCCGTATTGTGTGGTAGGGGCGAACCTTTGTGTTCGCCCAAGTGGGCAGACACGCAGGTCTGCCCCTACGATTTTTTCGCAAGCGCTTTCAACACTGCTTCCACTTTCCGCCGCGCGTCCGCCATATACTCGCCAATCTCCCGCGCGCGATACGCCGGGCGCATCACTTCGAGCGAGTACGCGCCGTCGTAGCCATTTGCTTTGAGCGCGCGCAACATCGCGTCGAGCGGCAACACTCCTTCGCCGGGGAGCAAGCGATCCGCGTCGGTCATTGCTTCGCGCGGTTTGGATTCGACATCGTTGATGTGCACGAGGCGAATCAAGCGCGTGGATGCCGCGTTGATTTCCGCTTGCGCCGACCCGCCGACGAAAAAGTGAAACGTGTCGAAGACGATACCCAGGTTGGCACGTGCGGCGCGCTCGACGATCTTTTGCGCGAGCGCGAGTGTTCGCACCGAGCAAGCGGCAGGCGCGAGAAACTCGAACGCGAGTGTGACACCGAATGGTGCAGCAACCTCCGCCAGTTCGCACTCTTCGTCCGCCGATTGTGCGACAACTTCCGCGTCGCTCATCCCTTGCGGGCGCGGGTCGGGCACGATGACGATATCGCGGCAACCGCACTCCGCCGCGATACTTGCGAGTTGCTTGCACTCGGCTTTCACCTGCGCGAAATCGGCGCCCACGCGCAGGTTGACGTGTTCTAGTCCATTCAACGAAACAGGTACGAGATTCGCGTCGCGCAGCGCGCGTCCCAGGGCGCGCGCGGTGTGCTTTTCGAGATACGGCGCGAGTTTCGGCACGAAGATTTCGATGCCGCCGAACCCCGCCGCGTGCGCCGCGCGAATTTCGGTTTCGAGATCAACGTCTGGTGTTGTTTCACCATTCCAGGAAAGAATCACGAATCCTCCAATGAACTGATTGCTTTATTGCGTCAGGTCAGGTCGAAACGGTGACCGCAACCGGTCGCAGAGTGGGGGCGCGATAGCCCCGCGCCAATTCTGCTTTCACCGCGCGGAACGCCGCCTCGCTGATCTCCAGCGTGCGCGCCAAGTCTTGCTCGGTGTGCGCGGCGCAGACGAACCAGTGATGGTTGGGATGGAGCAACAATCCGCGGCGCGTAGTTTCGCGATAGAAGACGTACTTGGCGGTCTCGCGAATCTCCGGGTCTGTGTAGGTGAAAACGAGATACGGCATCGGCGGCACACCGACGGCTTGCGCCTCCACACCCAGGTCGCGCGCCAGGCGATCCAATCCGTCCATCAATCCTTTGCCGATTCGCCACAGATGCGGAATCACTTGACCCTGTTGCAGTTTGTTGATCGTCGCAACCGCCGCCGCCATTTCGATAGAATTGGTGAAGAACGTGGACGAGACGTACGTTTGCGACAATGCTTGCATCAATTCGCGTTTGCCCACCAGCACCGAGATCGCGTACCCGTTGGAGATCGCCTTGCTGAAGGTCGCGAGGTCGGGCGTCACGCCGTAATATTCCTGTGCGCCGCCCATCGCGAGGTGAAAGCCAGAACGCATCTCATCAAGGATGAAGAGCGCGCCGTACTGATGCGCCAGGTCTTTGACCCCGGTGAGAAAACCGGGCTGCGGCAGCTCGATCTCCAGCGGCATCATAATCACACAGGCGACCTGATCGCGATTTTGTTTCAGAACGTCTGCCAGCGAGTCGAGATCGTTGTAACGAAAAGTCAGCACATCGTCGCGCACGTAACGTGGAATGCCTGCTTCGCGCGTGCAACACCAATCGTGCCAACCGTTGTAGCCCCAGCGTACGATCTTGTTTCGACCAGTGGCAATGCGCGCGAGTCGCACGGCGGCAGTCGTCGTATCGGAGCCGGTTTTGAAAAAGTGAACCATCTCCGCGCACGGAATCACTTTGACGAGCAGTTCCGCAAGTTCGTTCTGCACCGGGCGAGTGAGTGGAAAGGCAAAGCCGTCGCGAATCTCACCGATGGCTGCCGCGTCCACGTCGGGATCGCAATATCCCAGGACGATGATCCCGTACGCCAGAATCCAATCAAGGAACTGATTGCCATCTACATCCCACAGGGTTGCGCCCCGTCCGCGCGCGGCGTAGATGGGATACTCGCCCGGAATCAGCGTGTTGGGTGCTTTCCCTTGCGTTGTTCCTCCAGCGACGATCTCTTGAGCGCGCGCGAACAGTTCTTCAGAATGAGCAAACGACAAAGCCGGCGCAAGCATTGAGCATCAACCCCTCTATGTCCTAAGAATTTCGTCTATGTGGCTCACCACTTTACGAATCGCTTCGACGTAATGCCCCATCAGTTCTACGTCTTGAATGTAAATTGGAAATGCCTCGTCGTTGATGACGAGCGAGGTATCCAGAAGATGCTGTGCGCGCGGATAATCGCTCGGATTGTAGCGAATCTCCTTGCCGTAAAACGGGCAACTCCAGGGACAACCCTTGCCGTAACCTTCCAACTTTTCAAAAATCGGGAAGGAAGTCAGCGGTGTCACGTGCCACAGCGTCGCCGCGACTCCCTCGGCTTCCAGTGCATCCAGCAGCGCGTTGCGAATCTCGACGGGTGTCGCGCACAGATTCCACACACCCGGATCGAAGCGAATGCGGTACTTGTGGTAAATCGTCGTGCGATCAGGCGGAACGTAAGGCGGAATGATGCCGGGAATCTTGGCGAGTTCGCGCGTCAGATACTCGCCGTTGCGTTGCGCGATCCGATTGTAATGATCGAGGCGTTTGAGTTGACTGCGCGCGAACGCGGCGGGAAGTTCCTGGGTGCGATAGTTCCAGCCAATCGTGTGAGAGTAGTACGGACGAATCTTCTCTTTCTCTTTGCCGACCTTTTCCCCAAAGGTGCGGATCATCTTGGCGCGTTCGGCGAGTTCCGCATCGTCCGTGTTCAAGAGACCGCCCTCGCCGCCTGAAAAATTCTTGGTCACGTTGAGACTGAAACAACCGATCGCGCCGAGTGTGCCTGCCTGCTTGCCCTTGTAAGTCGCGCCGTGTGCCTGGCACGCGTCTTCGACAACAGGGATGCCGTATTTTTTCCCCAGCGCGAGCAACTGATCCAGATCGGCGGGCAAACCGTGAATGTGCACCGGCAGCAGCGCCTTGGTGCGTTCCGTAATCTTGGCTTCGACCTGAGCTACATCAATATTGTATGTCCGCTCGTCAATGTCCGCGAAAATCGGAATCGCGTTTTGTTCAAGGATCGGATGAAATGATCCGGAGAAAGAGAAAGCCGAGGTGATGACTTCGTCGCCGGGCCCGATGCCGAGCGCGAACAGCGCGGAATGGATCGCCGCGGTCCCGCTGTTGAAACTGAGAACGTGTTTGCTGCCGGTGTACGCTGCCCACTCCGCTTCCAGCGCGACGGCTTCCGGTCCGTGAACGCCGGACAACACATTGCGATCCAGAACGGCGAGTACCGCCGCTTTGTCTTCCGGCGTAATTTCGGGCCAAGATTTTTTCAGCCCATCAGGAACTGTTTTGGGACCGCCGTGAATGGCGAGTTGAGAATTGGTTTTCATGATTGGACTCCGGTTTCTGTCAATCTGTCATTTCGAGGAGCGTAGTTTGCGACGAGAAATCCCATTCCCCCGCGCGATCGGAGGTTTCTCGCTCCGCTCGAAATGACAAACTGGAAGGTTACACGTGATTGATATTGACTACCGTCCCAGTGG
>Ga0315274_10001273_pt1 | contig 38769 bp, 31 predicted proteins | sample YL17G02_20_MG_FD_203700 | JGI IMG/M metagenome (GOLD analysis project Ga0315274, IMG submission 203700) | Sediment microbial communities from Yellowstone Lake, YNP, Wyoming, USA - YL17G02_20 | ecosystem: Environmental > Aquatic > Freshwater > Lake > Sediment | place: USA: Wyoming | collected...
AGAAGTAGGCGTCATCAAAGCAGTAAAAACTATAAGTATTTACTCACCATTTCGTGGGAAAATTAGTAATATGGTTGATGATGGCACAGAAGTCAAGGAAGGACAAACTCTTATATGGCTCGACACCCAGGATATAGAAAAAGAAGTTGATAACAAACTCTCCGACTTATTGTCCAGACAGCAAGACTTAGAGGCGAAAATTGAAAGCCTTGAGATGGGCATCAGGAATAATACACTGGATGTAGAAAGTGCCAAAGCTGAACTTGAATTCGCAAAATTGAAGTTGACTGAAGTGGAAAGAGACCTTGATACTAAAAAAGAGTTGTTAGAAGCAGAAATTATATCACGAACCGATATCAAAGAGGCTGAGCTTGACTATCACAGCTCGAAGCTCGACAAGGATAAGAATGAATATGCATATGATAGAACTGAAAAGAGTAAGGAATCGGATGAAAAAGTTAAAAAATCGCAGATGAATGATGTCAATGTTAAAATTGGCCAATCAGAAAAAGGTTTAAATAAGGCAAAGGATAAACTTAATCAGGCAGAAATTAAAGCGCCTACGTCAGGTTTGTTTCTCGTAAATAGCCATTTTGACCACCATTCGGGCCAAATCGAATCTGTTAAGGCTGGTGATAGTATCCGGGAAAGACAGATGCTTGGTTCCATTCCCGATCTCTTTGATTTAATAGTTAAGTCCCAGATTGGTGAAAGTGATGTGTTCAAAATTAATAAGGGAACTCCTGTTGAGATGGATGTGGATGCATTCCCTGACTTAAAACTTACTGGTAAGGTTGAGAATATAGGCGCTCTTGCTATACAAAGATTTGCTTCTGAAGGTGCCGGTATAGTTTCGAGCAATGTGGAATTCTTCGACCAGAAGGTATTCGAGATTACGTTATCAGTTGATAATATTGATAAGAGATTGAAACCTGGAATGACTGTAAATGTCTCTTATATCATTGATAAGTTGGATAAAGTTAAATACCTTTCAACTAAGGCTGTATTCAATGAAAAGGGGAAAAAGTATATTTATGAAGTTAATGGGAAGGGATATAATAAGATTGATGTGCAAACAGATAAAAAGAATCGAACAGATGTTATTGTCCTGAGTGATTTATCAAAGGGAACAAAGGTTTTTACCAAAAAACCTAAAGAAAATGAGGAAAAATCGAAAGAAAAAGAGCAAAAATCTAATGCCTCTTCTAAAATGCCGGATATGCCTCCTCCACCGAGATAATAAATAGGAATGATTACTCACAAAATTTCAAGCTGAATAGGTCTGCGTCCTTCATAACAAAATGCAGACAAATGGGTGTCCCTGATAATTTACTCAAATCTGAATTTTCTTTCCACACAACAACTCGCTTAATTTCATCACCATAAACCTCATTGCAGGAATTCAAATCATAACCGCTAATTGTTTGCCCATTATTATCTAATAATTCAACTTTTATACTGCCCACTGCGGATGTGGAATAATTGATTATTAAATTTTTACCCTTAAAAATTAATGGATGAGTTGTAAACTCACCACCAGAATAATTTGCGTTCACTGATACGAAACCATCGGGACGCAAGACTCCTCGCCTTAGACGTGGTATTTCCACACAATTTTCCTGCCAATAAATAGAAAATTCATCTTCAGATGTTTTCAGAATTCCCCAGGAGGGAGTCTGATTGCCGTGAGCTGATCCCCAATTATTTGGATTGAGTCCGGGTCGAATGAATGCCTCCATAAATTGGCGATTGAATTTGATCCCGTCTCTGCTTGAGATAAAAACGGCATCGGATAATCCATCGGTTTCACGAGAGGGATAACCAACCGTTTTACGCTCAGGAACAAATCTCATCGGGAAGCCAAGATAAAAATGCGGTGAACGAAAATATTGAACTATGGCATTTGTGTAAAAATGCTCGAGGGGAGTGTTTCCAAAATCAAGGAGTTCGGGTTTTGACCAATTTAAAAAATCTTCTGATATACTCCTTGCGATACTTCTTTTCCCTTCTCTATGTATTCTTAGATAACAGACGTATTTTTTCTGGACAGAATCCCAGAATGCCGTATTTTGTGAATCGAATGCGCCTTCTGTGATTATAGGTTCTTCACGTATCTTTTTCCAGTGAATTCCATCGGGAGAAGAAAGACCCATTAGAGCAAGTTTGGTTTCTCCTTTTTCATCTGGATATCGTCCGTATCCGACAGCTTTATAACGTTCTTGAGGATTTGCTGATGGATTTGTATCAATGAAGGGTGTGAAATTATGCGATTCATCATAGGAAGGATTTTTCCCTGTCCAAATAATATTATTTTTCTTCGAGCCATTGTATTCGATTAAGTTCAAATCCTGTCGAATCCAATTGATTCCATCAGAACTTTCTGCAAGACAGGTATACTCTCTCGAAAGATCACCACCCCCACGATAATACATTCTGAAGCGTTCCCCATCTTGCAACATTGTAATATAGCCACTCTGCATTCCTTCATAGGGTTTATCAAAAGTGAATACCACTTCTCTTATTTCGGGAGGATGGAGTTTAAAACTAACGCCATTCTTTTTTTCAATGAGCAATTCATCAACGAAAAGCTGAAGCTCAGAACCAACATATCTTATATCTTCATCACCCCCACCCTTCCCTCCCCCATTTATAGGGGGAGGGTTAGGGAGGGGGCAAACTATTCTATCGCAATATATTTCTGTTTTAGAAGAAATAAAACAAAATGAAAAAAATAGGAAAATAAAAAAAAGTAATTTTGTTTTCATAATTTTAATTTCGTTAGATATATTTACCACAACGACACTACGAACACAACGAAAGAAAAAATTTCTGAAAATTATTTTCTTTGCGACCATTGTGTCGTTGTAGTTAAAATCTCTTTTTGATTTCTAAATTCGGCTCACACCGTTATATCCAAATATCGAACTGAATCCGAAGTATTAATTCAAACTTATTTATTTATAATATAAAATGTAATACGACATTAGTTCGCAGTTTTTTATGGCAGGGATGTCGCGTTACTTTTGCTCGTTGTCAGTTTTAAATTGAGACCTCTGAAATACTGACAAATTCTCCTTAAAAGCGAGATTGCTTCACGATAAGACTGTTCGCAATGAAACCACACAAGCCCTTTTAGAGCGGTTCACAAGACAAGAATTGTGTCTTTGCGAGGAGGGCTTTAGCCGACGAAGCAATCTCGTATTTTAAGTTTTTCAGAGATCTCAAATTGATAATTTTACTCTTTGGGTGGTTGTGTGGCTTGGAAATCATCGTCTGATTCCCAGAGCCTTAAAATTAATCCCTTTTCTCCTACAGCATATCCCGTTGTTGTATCAATTATATAGATTGAATTGATATTTTCTTCTGTGGGAGTTTTTTGAATACCCCAATTGCTTCCACCATCCTCTGTTTTCAATATCATTCCGTGTTCTCCAACAATCCATCCTATGTCTTTGTTGAAGGAAAACACTCCTTTAAGATTTTCTAATTCAGGTATTTCTTGTTTCTGCCAGGTTTTTCCTTCATCATTCGTCTTTAGAATCTCAGAATTATTTCCTACTATCCATCCTGTAAGTTTATCAACAAAAAATATATCGTTGAGATAATTTGTTGATGTTATCTTGATTGTATTGTAACTCTTTCCACCATTTTCTGTAGAGCGAACTGTTCCAATAGTTCCAATCATCCATCCCTGCCTTGCATCGATAAATGAGCAGGCTATCAAATCACTCTGAGTACCAGCGATTTCTTTGCTCCAGCTTATTCCACCATCATCTGTCATCAAGACGATTCCATAATTTCCCACTATCCATCCCTTTTTCTCATCAGCGAAATATAAATCATTAAGGTCGTGCATATAATTCGTTCTAATTTTATTCCACTCTTTGCCATTATCAATTGTTTTGAGGATCAATCCCTTTTCTCCTATAATATAACCTATCTCCTTGTTCACAAAATAAACCGCATTTAGATTTTCCTCAACGTTAGAATCAATCTGCGTCCAGAGTTTTCCACCATTTGTAGTGTGAAGAATTGTTCCGTTCTCGCCAACTGCCCAACCTTCTGCCACATTTAGAAAAAATACTTTTTTGAGATCATTCTGAGTTGGAGAATTTTGTTTAACCCATAATCCGGGCATATATTTAGGGCTTGGAGTCTCTTTGGCTGTGAAGTATTGGATGTTATTGTCTTCAGCATATAAAAAATTAATCGGTAAAATTAAAATTAATAGTAAAACTATATAGCTATGTATTTGATTTAACACTTTTTATTATCTCCTTACAAAATCAGTTTAGGAAAGGGGACAGACGATATACATCAGTCCCTTTTCTTTTATTAACTCTGTGTTCTCTGTGGTTTATCTTCTATTTTTTCTACAAGAAGCAATCCCACAAGTATATTAAGCGGGATGGCAAAGTTACTATATAAATCCCAGTCAAGTTTTCCCATATCGGGATGCCAGATAAATTCCCAGAACACAGCGCAGGTTACTGCTAATAACATAAATTTATGAAATTTTGTTTTAATCCTACCAATTAACATTATCAAGAAAAAGAGACCAAGCGGTGATGCCATCATATAAAAATATAATAGGAGTTTGAAATGCTTAATAGAAAACATCGTGAAGTAATATCTCTGTGGATCTGGATTTTGGAAAAGTGGAACAAGTCTTGATAAATTATTATCAAGCCCTCTTGTTGGGAGAAATAAAGGGACAACTGTTAAGAAGAGTAAGAAGATAATTAGAACAATCATTACCTTTTCAATATCTTTTTTGACAGGAAAAAAACATTTTAATTTTCCATCTTTTTTCTGAGGATTTAGAAATAAATATAACAATGTGGGGAAGTAAAAAACTGCGAACATATGAAATAAACAGGTGATACACAGTGTAATTGTTAACAAAACAATATTTATTTTTCCTTCAATAAATTTTTTTGATAGTAAAAAATAAAAGGCAAGCATCATATTGACCCAGGCATAATGCTCAATATGACCAAGAAAAATAAACATTACTCCTGCTGAAAGATTAAACAGTAAGAATAAGAAGGAATGCGAGAAGGAAATTAATACTAATATGAATAATCCTCCAGCGATTGAACTTAAAAGGCTGATTATATCTTCCACACTCATTCCGAAGGGATTTAATATTTTGTAAGCAGCCTGATGTAAAAAAACAGTTAATGGTGAACGGTAATAATACATTATTTCTGATGAACTTGCGAAGGATACAATTTCTCCTGAATCCGCTCCCGGTCTCTTGTATTGGCGAAAGAAGAAGAAGAAACTTGTGGCAAGCATAAATATTAATATATATATGAGTAATTTCTTTATGTTCATTGCTCTTTACGTTATTATTTTGAACCAAATGAGTGTTTTGTCGGGGATGGTATCTTCTCTTCTCATTATTCCCTGTTTTTCTAATGCACTAAAAAGAGGCAAATATTCTTCACTGACCACAAAATACTTCACATCATATTGTTGAATAAATTTATAAATCTGAGATAAAGAATCGAGCCCTGTAGGTAAAATAATCGTCGGTCTATCATAAATAAAATTAATGCTAAATGGGTCAGGTGTGCATATTACATCAGTGATTTCGCAATTATTTTTGACCCATTCCTTCATCTCGGTGGTTGTCCTATGACGATTATTATGGTAACGAGCATACATATCAAAATCAATTTTTAGATAAATGAAAAGTAAAATTATTATGGTGATGATTGGTAATTTGTTGGCTTTCCAATTGGTGGATTGCTCATTTCCAAAATACTTGAATAAACCGTAAATTAAAAATGGAATTAGTGGGATAAATGTGATTAATAAAAATCGTGAAGAATCGTAAGTTGCCCAAACGATACCTATAAAGATGAAATTCAATAGTGCCACTAATAAAGACAGAGAGTTTTTAGAATTCACCTTTTTTATAGCTGATAAAGTAACTAAAAAGACCGATAAAATGCCCAGATAACTTATGGATAAAAATTCAATCGTATAATTGATAAAGTTCGTTGCAATGAGTTTTATTATCGCACCAAAATTGTGCATTATAAATCTCAATGCCGGTTCGTATTCCTTTCCATATCCCTGAGCCATTTCGTCCTTGATACTTAACACAATAAAATGAAATGATTGCACAGAATAAAATGGATTATGATGAACTATAGCAACCGCTGTGAACCAGGGAAGTAAAATACCAATTGTAACTACCAGATAATACGGAATCAGTTTTGCCTCTTTAATCAGAATTAACCAGATAATGATGGCAAGAATGATTACGACTGCTGTTGGTCTTACTAAATAAGCAAAGGCAGTTAATAAGCCTACCAATATAACCTTTTCTTTAGTAATGTTTGAAGTTAATACAATCAAAATCATTAGCAAAAGTAAGATATATAATTGTTCACTTAAAGGGAATATAGCTGACATAAGCATATTGGGATTCAGCATCAGGACTAAGGATGAAGTTATTGAAACAAACCTGTTGCTCAATAATTTTTGAGTGTAGTAATAAAATAATAATACATTAGTTCCTGTTAATAGCACATTGACAAAGAGTGTAAAAAAAAGCGATTTATTAATTAAAAATATCAATGATAAAAAAAGTGGATATAGAGGAGGACGTTCAGCAATTGCGGATCTTATCACAGGATAATCGTTAAAAAAATGCCATTTAATCGAGATAGTAAAACCTTGCCCGGATACAATATTATTTGCTATGTTGAGATAATCCACTGCATCTGGAGTAATATTATCAGAAAAAGTAAATGGCAAATAAAGAATGATAGTGCATAGGAAGAGTAAAATATAAATGATGAATGACGATTTTTCTTTCATTTTTAAATGATTCTTTATAGAATATTTAATTCATAACTACGTTAATTTTTTCTTTCTTCAAGATTTAACTAACAATATTTTTAGCGGTTGAGATTAGTCAAGATATTTGTTCCCGAGAGGTAAATCGTTCATAAAAACATTGGACATTTACAAATAATTATATTACAACTTGACTGATAATGGTAAATTGATTATACATAAATGGTTTTTAATAATAAGTTTTATAGATTGATAATTAAAAATATAATGAGAGGGAACGAAGATGAGAAAACCCAGAATTATCGCTGTTGATGATGATACAGATATTCTGAAGGTTATTAAATCAGCCTTGCAGAACGAATCGGAAATTCTTCTACTAAGCGATAGCACGGAAGTGATTCCCAATCTTGAAAAATTTAAACCTGATTTATTAATCATTGATATAATGATGCCAACGCTAAGCGGTTATGAGATATGCGAAATTATCAGGAACAATACAGATTATTATGATATGCCTATTGCTTTTATGACATCCTTTACTGATGAGGGTTCGAGACGAGAAGTGTTTAAAATTGGTGGTTCATATCTTATCGAAAAACCTTTTGAAATCGAGAAAATCAAAAGGGTTGTTCATCTACTCCTTGAGTTGTGGGAGCCAAAAGAGAGAGCATAATATTAATGGCGAAAAAGATTTACAGAAAAAATGTCGCTGCCATTGTTCTTAATAAGGATAACAAGGTTTTAGTGGCGGAAAGGAGTGATGCACAGGGTGCTTTTCAGTTTCCTCAGGGTGGGATGAATGATGATGAATCAGAAAAAGAGGCAATCATCCGAGAAGTAATAGAAGAATTAGGAACAAGTAAATTTAAGATTATTTTAAAGAGTCCTAAGACTTATAGATATGATTTTCCTGAGGAAATCAAATCGGTTTTTGACAATAAATATGATGGGCAAGAACAGAGATATTTCTTAATCAGATTCACTGGTGAAGATAATGAAATTAATCTTATGAATTCTGATAAAGAATTCAAGTCGTATAGATGGGTTCCATTTTCCGAAGATATCTGCAAAAATATTATTGCTTTCAAAAGAGAGACATATAAAGAAGTATACAATGATTTCAGGGGAATCATCGAAAACTTAAAGCATAATGGTTGAGAATTATTTTAAAAAAATGTAAGTTCATTTACATAATCATAACCAGATTTACATAAAAATAAAATCTACGATTTACAATTTGCAATCTAAAATAATGAGAGGCAATTATTATGTGGGAATATTCAGAAAAAGTTAAAGAACATTTTATGAACCCAAGAAATGTGGGTGAAATCCCTAACGCTGATGCGGTGGGTGAGGTGGGTAATATTGCTTGTGGTGATGCGTTGGTTCTTTATCTTAAGATAGATAAGAAGACTGATAAGATTTTGGATGCGAAGTTCCAGACATTTGGTTGCGCAAGTGCTATTGCATCTTCTTCCGCATTGACTGAAATGATTATAGGATTAACTATCGATGAAGCTCTGAAAATTACTGAGGATGACATTGCGCGATATCTTGATGGTTTACCCGAAGCCAAAATGCATTGTTCAGTTATGGGAAGAGATGCCCTCGAAGCCGCTGTGAATAAATATCGTGGAGAAAAAATTGAAGCAACTCACGAGGATGAAGGTAAAATTGTTTGCACGTGTTTTGGAGTTACCGATAAAAAAATTCTCAGAGCTATTAAGGAACATAACCTTAAAATAGTTGAGCAGGTCACCTATTACACTAAGGCTGGAGGCGGATGCGGTGGTTGTATCCCTGAAATTGAGGATTTAATTGCTCAAGTGCATCAAGAAGAAGCCACTATTGCAAAGTCAGAAAAAGAGCCTAAGCCTCAGGTATTAACGAACATTCAGAAAATAAAGATGATTGAGGAGGTTATTAATACAGAAATAAAACCGATGCTTCAGAAAGATGGTGGTGATATTGAATTAATCGATATTGAAGGGGATAAAGTTCTTGTAGCCTTAAGAGGTGCTTGCTCACAATGTGTTGGTGCTGTTACAACTTTGAAGAATTTCGTTGAGAAAAAATTACAGGAATACGTTTCCGATTCAATCTTTGTAGAAGAGGTGAAAGGATGAAGACTATTTATGTAGATAATAATGCGACGACACAAGTTGCACCTGAAGTTCTCGAGTCGATGTTGCCCTTTTTTAAGGACTTATATGGAAATCCTTCAAGTATACACTTTTTTGGTGGGCAGGTAACAAGGCATATTAATGTGGCTCGGGAAAAGGTCGCTGCTTTACTTGGGTGTGACCCGATGGAAATTGTATTTACGAGCTGTGGAACCGAAGGTGATAATTTTTCTATTCGTGGAGTCCTCGAAGCCTACCCAATGAAAAAGCATATCATTACGACTAAAGTGGAACATCCAGCTGTTAAAAATACCTGTGAATATCTTGCAAAGAGAGGGTATTTTCTGACTGAACTATCCGTTAATAAAGAGGGGATGCTAAATTTAGATGAGTTGAGAGAATCGATTCGTGAGGATACAGGAATTGTCTCTATTATGTATGCGAATAATGAGACAGGCGTCATCTTTCCTATAGAAGAAATTGGGCAAATAGTAAAAGAACATAACATTATTTTTCATGTTGATGCAGTTCAGGCTGTGGGGAAAATACCTGTTAATTTAAAAAATAGCACAATCGATTTGCTAACTTTATCAGGTCATAAACTCCACACTCCGAAAGGTATCGGGGCTCAATTTATTAGAAGGGGAACGAAAATCAGACCGTTTGTGATTGGTGGTCATCAGGAAAAGGGTAGAAGAGGTGGAACAGAAAATGTGCCCTATATTGTTGGGCTTGGAACCGCTTGCGAATTGGCTATGAAAAATATTGAGAAGGAAAATGTTTATGTTCGGAGGCTCAGGGATAAACTTGAAAATAGTCTTTTAGCAAACACACCAAATGCGAGATTAAATGGACGTAAAACAATGCGTCTGCCCAATACCTCAAATCTTAGCTTTGAATATGTTGAAGGAGAGGCGATTCTTCTACATTTAAGTGAATTGGGAATTTGTGCATCTTCGGGTTCGGCTTGCACATCAGGTTCGCTTGAACCTTCACACGTATTACGTGCTATGGGTGTGCCATTCACAGCGGCACATGGTTCTGTTAGATTCAGTCTCAGTATCTATAATACAGAGGAAGAAATCGATTATATTATAGAACAAACTCCACCGATTATTAAGACACTTCGTGAAATTTCTCCGTTTGGTAGAAAAGAGCTGAAAGAAAGTTTAAAATAATATTTACTTTCTTTTGGTTAGAAAATTTTGTTGCAATTGACATATAAAAGTGATTATTCACTTAGCTTTTTATTAAACAGTATCGATCATTGTTTATATGTTGTGAGGGCGGCATACATTCAACACTGAAAGGGTTGTGGACAATAGCCCAGTGTAATCACGCTGGGTATCAAAAGAAAATAAAGTGTGTTAAACCCTGAAAGGGTTTCGCATAAACAATTAAGGAACAGAAATTTTTAAAAATCGATACCCACAATTAAAATTGTGGGTTAATAATAAATTACGACACAGATTCTATGGCTTGGAAATGAGTTATTTATTTTAAATTTATTTATAGAGCAAGGATTCAAAGGAGGGGTGATGGAGATTCTAAAAAAGGTTTCTGCTATTCTGAGAGACAAGGATAATTTTCTAATTGTTGGGCATTCCAGACCTGATGGTGATTGTATCGGCTCGCAAACAAGCCTTTATTTTTTACTTAAGAATATGGGTAAAAACGTTTATATGCTGAACTATGGACCCATTCTTGCTCATTACAATTTTGTCCCGGGAATTGATGAGATGAAACCCTTTGTTCCAGAGAATGCTAAGATTGATTATTCCATCTTTGTTGATTGCGGAGACCTTGAGAGAGTTGATGATAACTTTCAGCCTGTTGGTTACGTGATAAACATTGACCATCATTTAACTAATGTAAAGTATGGTGACTTGAATTATATTGATAAGTATACATCTTCAGTAGGGGAGTTAATCTACAATATTGCTTATGAGCTTAACCAGAAAATTACGCCTGAAATCGCCACTTGTATTTATCTTTCTATAATGGCTGATACAGGGTCTTTTAAATTTTCAAATACAACACCACGAACCTTCAGAATCGCTGCTGAACTGCAAGAAGCAGGTGCGGATATAAGTCACATCGCTCAGGAATTCTGGGAAAATATGTCAAAAAAATCGATGATAGTCAAAGCGTATACTTTAGATAATTTGAATTTTATGTATGAGGATATGGTATGTTGGGTTGAATTTCCCAAGAACGTCTATGATAGTCTGGAGCTTGAATTGGAGGAACCTGAAAACCTGGCAAATATGCTGAGAAGTATAAGAGGTGTTGAGCTTTCAATTTTATTTCGTGAAAAGAACATAAATGATGTTCGTGTGGGATTCCGTTCAAAGGGAAAAATTAATGTCAGTCAAGTTGCTGGAAATATTGGGGGTGGGGGACATGCTCGTGCTGCAGGAGCCACATTACGCACTTCACTCGAAGAGAGTAAAGAAATCGTCTTTAACGAATTAGCAAAATATGTAGGGGACTTAATTCCTTCGTAAGAAAATTAGGTAAATTGAGAATTTATGGAAAAATTTTTCATCACTAATTTTACTAATTTTTACGAATAACAATTTAATCTCAGATGAACACAGATAAACACAGATTTTCTTTATTGGATTTAATTAGTAATTTTCAGCATAGCTTTGTTTCAGGATATTACAAACATAAAAAAGAATATTTCTATGTTTTACTTATTATACTCTTAGTCAATAGTGTAAGTTTTATTCCATATATTTCTGGTGCTATCAATACTCCTCCCGGATGTTACTTTATCGGTTATCCATATCCACTCGATACAAATAAATATTTTGGGCAGATGTTACAAGGGGCTCGGAAAGGCATCCTCTATTATCAAAATCATCTCACTACTGAATCTCATCAACCAGCGATACTCTTTAATTTTTATCTCGTATTGGGGAAAATTGCTCAGGTTTTTCATCTCAATTTCATCGCAGTGTTTCACATTGCAAGAGTATTACTTGGAACCACACTTCTCATTTATATTTACTCAAAATCACATATTTTTTTCAAAGAATCGTATCATCGTTTAGGAGTTTTGGCGCTTCTATGTTTTTCGAGTGGCTTCTCATCGCCTTCAGAGGCTGATACTTTCAAGGCAATTACATTCTTTCCCCACTTTGTGACTGCAATGTTGTTGATGGTTGTTTACTTTTATAATTTTTGCTACTTCAGTAGTTATAAGAGTACACGCACTTCGTTATATTTATGTGCGATATTGATATTTCTTACGGGAATTATTCATCCCTGGAACATTGTCACAATGTTCTTTATTTCTCTTTTATTTTTCATAGCGTTTATAATTCGAAAACAATTGTTGTTATCGAAAGAGTTGTTAATAGGTTATCTAATATTATTGGTTGTTGCTCTTGCGATTTTAGGGCTTCATTTAAACACACTACGGACCAATCCCGTATTCAAGGCGGTAGCTGAACAGAATATTTCATTTATTAAAAATATCAGCGAAGTAATAAATTATTTCGGAGTCTTATGGATTCCCACCATTATTGGAGCTATTCTTGCTTTGCGTCGTTATAAATCATCATTAATGTTATTTCCCGCACTATGGCTAATTGGTTCATTATTTCTGATATCCTTGCCATTTCCCTTTCAGAGACGAATTGTAGAGGGTCTTCAAATCCCTGTTGTTTTTTTAACCGCATTTTGCCTTTTTATAGTTTCAGAAAATTTATCTGTTAAATTATCACTTTCAAAAAAATTGACTGGGTTTGCTCTTATCTTATTAACTTTGATGGCATCAACATATCATAATTTATATTCACTGCGATTCCCTTCTGACCATCCTGCGTTTATTTTCTATCCTCCAATTGAAATGATTAAAAATATGGAATGGATAGACAAGAATATTCCAGAAAATTCGAATGTTCTGGCGTCAATAGCTACAGGACAGCTTCTCTGCAGATACACTCTTACGAATGCCTTTGTCGTTCATTCTGTGGAGACAATTGATTTTAGTGAGAAATATAATTTGATGATTTGGTTTTATTCAGGAAGGGCAGACATTAGCCAGATGAAGGAATTGCTTGAATTTTTTGGCATTCAATATGTGATTTATGGACCCTGGGAATATTGTTCACCGAATCTAAATTTGCTCAAAATCCCCTGGTTAGAAATGCGCTATCAAAACAAAGATTTTTCCATATTCAAAGTAAAACAATAAAAATTGAAACACGGATGAACAAGGATAAACAAAGACTTGGTTTATAAGAGTGTAAAATAATCTATTGGTTTTAGATTTTAATAATTCGTGAAAATTCGTGTGATTCGTGGTTATAAGAATTGATTTCAAAATTCCAGTTTTCTCCAATTTTTCAATCCAAAATACATTGGCAGGAAGGTGGCGAGGAAGGATAAGAAAATAATTATTGCGATTAGCCCACCTTTGTAAATGGCGATGAGAGATGCACTCGCGGTAAAATATTCAGGTTTGACCTGTGTCAGTAAAAATTCTCCAGTTATGACTGATAAAATATAAAAGAAACTTAAAATTAGATTGAGCGTTCCACCAAGACCATTCGCAATTCTTGCTGGATTATCTTCTTTAAAATTCGGAGTCAAAGCTCCTAATCCCACTGAGATGCCTGTTAATCCGAATGATAAAAATAATATTGTTATTGTTGATAAAATGAACATCAGGACATTTACTTTAAGCATCAGGTTTGAAAAAATCATAAGAATCTCACAGATGGCGAATGCCGTTATCCAGCATAACCAGAATTTCTCCCACACAATTTTTTCTTTTTTAATCGGGGCAAGTCCTAAAATCCAGAATTGTCTACCTTCCAAACTCAACATCGGATAAACAAATCGCGTGGTTAATATTGATAAGACAAAACTGATTGTTCCGAGGTTAAAAAAGGAAATAAGTACCTGCCATTTAGGGATATATAAATTATATCTGCTACTTTTGATATTAGCGATGTAGATGGCGAGTAATCCGAATAAAATTACTAATTGCGACCATTGTGTTGGGTCTCTCCAGAACACTCGCGCATCCTTTTTTATGAGTGTTGAAGTTCTGAGAGGAAAGATGAAATTCAAAACTTTATCAAACCAATAAAAGATACCTTTTTTATATGTTTGGAAGTAAAGTAAATCAGATTCTTTTGATAACACCCAACCGCGATAATAAAATTTTGGCACAAGCCATATTGCAACTTGAATAAGCATTAAAGCTGTGCTTAATAACATCAGGAACCAGAAAATGAATTCGTTATAATTACCATTAGCCAATGCAATTATTCCGAGCGTTAACCAGCTATTTGGAAGTAAAGGGACTGTTGTGATTCGTAAATAATCCATCATTTGTTTAAAGGTTATCTGGTCGGCATTGAACAAGAGTCCTTTAAGATTAATTAATCTAACGATTACGACCATTGCGATAACGCTTAATCCTGCGAAGATAAAAGTCATTGTTCTTGTCTTTCTTGCCGGGAAAACTGCCGCTAAAATCATTGTGATTATCGCACCAATGCAAGCAGGAATGATTATAAAAGGTATTATAGTTAGGAATGTGAGAATATAGTATGAAAAATTTACATTTCTCACAGTTCCGAATGATAGAAATAATGGGAGAGAAAATAATATGAATGCCCAGGAGCTATAAAGAATTGATTCGATGAGTTTACTCTTGAATATATCCTTGTAACTTAATGGTAACGAAACGAAAAAATCTATTTCTTTGGAAATGTATGTTGTTGAGAGTGTAATAATGAGATTACTGAAAATGAGCATTGAGAAGAAAACCATAATAACCATACTCAACAGGCGATTGATGAGAAGTGGTCCGAAAGGTTCTTGTTTTTCGAGGAAACTGAAGAGAATGTAGAGAAATTCATAACCACCTTTTACTACAACAGTAAAGAAAATTGTTGCGGCGATAATGTGGACATAGACATATCGCTGTAAATGGCTTAATATATTTTTTATAATCTGAAATTTTAGTTTTCGTATACGATTTAGCTTTGACATATTTTTCAAGAGTAGGGAACGCATATATGCGTTCCCCACATTTAATTAATTTTTCAGAAATTTCAAATTATTTGTAGTAATACTAATGATAATGTGTTATCAAAAGCAAATAAATTCTCTTAATTCCTTAGCGAAATATATTTTTTAGGAGCATAAGGATGCATTTGCGACGGTTCTTTATTGTGGATGAAATTAATCTTCGTGATACTGTTTCTCTTAAAGATGAGGAGAGAAATCATATTGTGAAAGTACTGAGATTAAAAGTGGGTGATGAGATTAGTGTTTTTAATGGTAAGGGAAAAGAATACAAAGCATTAATTAAATCAATTCAAACAAGAGAGGTATTTTGTGAAATTATTGAAGAAATAAACCGAGATACCGAAGCCAAATTAAAAATATTTTTAGCCTTTAGTATTCCCAAAAGTGATAAAATAGATTTCATCATTCAGAAATGCACAGAGCTGGGAGTTCACTCTCTGATTGCGTTCCAGAGCGAATATACGGTGGTTGATTACACTGGCAAAGATGTGGATAAAAAATTAAAACGTTTGAGAATGATTGCAATAAATGCTTGCAAACAGTCTTTGAGAAATTTCATTCCTGAGATTGCATATATGAATAATTTTCAATCTTGCGTTGATTGTTTGAAGAATAAGGAATTGAAGATAATTTTATATGAGTCCGAGAAAGAAGCCAAAATTAAAGATGTTTTAAATGAATTTCCTAATCCCAAAGATATAGCTATAATTGTGGGTTCTGAAGGTGGTTTCACGGAGAAAGAAATTGAGTGTGCAACTGAAAATGGTTTTAAATCTGTGACACTCGGCAGACGCATTCTGAGAGCTGAGACGGCAGCAATAACTGCCTCATCTATTATAATGTATCAATATAATGAACTTGAATAAAGAAACATAATTGGGTATTTTTACCAAGTTAAAATCTCTAAGATATTTAAAAGGGTTGAGATTGCTTCGTCGTCTAACGACTCCTCGCAATGACACCCCTTACCATTCCCTCTCCCACAAGGGGAGAGGGTGAATTCGTGTTGATTAGTGAAATTCGTGGTTTCAGTTTTATTATTTCAGACTTCTTTCCCATTAACAAAAGTCTTTAGCACTTTTATTTTGTCTATCTCATCAGGGTTCAGTTTAAATATGTCTTTGTTTATTATGATAAAATCAGCGAGTTTACCTACCTCTAATGTTCCTTTAAGATTTTCTTCACCTGATACTATCGCGGGATTTTGGGTGTAAGCAATTATCGCTTCATCGAGAGAAATTTTTTCTTCAGGATAAAATCCTTCTGCTGGATAGTCTTTTTCATCCTGACGCAATACTGCCGATTTGATTCCGATAAATGGATTGATGTCCTCCACTGGCCCATCAGAACCGAATGCCAACAAGCAACCAGCTTTTTTTAGACTCTTAAATGCATAAGCATATCTTCCTCTTTTCCCCCAATATTTCTCAATGCCATTAATATCATACTTCAGATGAATTGGCTGCACTGATGCAACTATGCCTGCATTCTTAAGTTTAGATAAATCATCAGGATGAACACACTGGAAATGTTCAATACGATTTGGGAGAAAAATATTTTTGGTTAGACCTTCTTTTTTCATTTTAACAAAAACATTGATTGTTTCTCTAACCGCTCTATCGCCTATAGCGTGAATGGCAGTACTTATTCCGTTTTTATTAGCCTTTGACACAATTTCATATAATTCCTTTTCTGTTGTTACACAGATTCCGAAATTTTTTTTATCATCTTCATAAGATTCAAGCATATAAGCGGTTCTGCCACCTAACGAGCCATCAGTGAAGAGTTTCAGACCTCCCATTCTGATCCATTCATTGCCAAAGGAAGATTTAATTTTGGAATTAATCAAATTATCTAATTGCGAGTAAGGAGGAAGAAAATGTATCCTGATTTTGAGTTTATTTTCTCTATAAAGTTCCTGCAGTAAAGAGAAGGTTCTTATATCATCAGGGATATGAATTGTTGTGATTCCATTTTTGAGAAGTTGATTGATAGCATCAAGAAGGATGATTTTTTTTTCATCATCAGAAATTATAGGAATTATATTCCAGATGAGATAAATAGCATTTTCTTTCAGGATTCCCGTTGGTTCTTTTGTAATTGTGTCAAACTCAATCTCACCACCTTCGGGAAATTTTGTATTTTTTATTATATTGGTAAATTTTAATGCAAGCGAATTGACCCAGATTATATGCCCGCATTTGCTATTAATTAAAACAGGATTATCAGGGAATGCTTTATCGAGGCTATTTTTAGATGGTTTTGAAGAAATTATCCAATCATTTTGACTCCATCCTCGTCCGATTATCCATTCACCCTTTTTAATTTTCTTTTTCTTCTCTTTAAGTGTTGTGATGACATCTACCTCAGAAATGCATCTGAATAGGTCAATTTCTCTAAGTGAATCAGCATATGAAGAAAGATGAATATGAGAATCAGTCATCCCGGGAAGAACTGTTCCACCATTCAAGTCAATTAATTTGGGTTTGTCGAAAACAGAATTTACCGAATTAAAATCATCTTTTATTTTCTTGAAATCACCAATCGAAATGATTTTCCCATTCCAGATAGCTATTGAGTTTGTCACACTTCTCTTTTTGTCTATCGTATAGATTTTAGCATTGTAGAAGATTTTAATGTTTTCCATAAACAGGTACCTCGAATGTGAACAATTCTTTTTGTATATTTATAATGTTGTGTTACACCGCAATTGGTTTATATTTTGGCAAAATGAATTAAAATGGCTAAAATAACGAACTGCCCATCAATTGCAAGGTCATATTTCACCCTGCTAATAAGTATTCGCTTTAATATGAGCAATAATGTATTCATTAATACTAATGATATTATAAATAAAACTGACACAGAACGTGGAATTAAAGACTTTTCGCCAAATATAAATAATAAGCCAAATAATGCAGAAATTAAAACAGTCACAAGCAGTTTGGTATTTTGTTTTCCAATAACGATTGGGATTGTTTCTCTACCAACAAGAAAATCACTTTCTATTTCTCTTATGTCATTCACAATGGAGCGAATAAAAACTAATACAAAGGAAAAAATTATAGATAAAATTAACAGGGAAGTATTGAGATGTTGTTGTGTGCCTGTAGCTAAATTTTGCGAATGGAAGAAAGGTATGAGAGTTGAAACTGTTACCCAGGCGCTTGCCATAAACAAATCTTTTGAACCGGGAATATCCTTTATTTTTCTGTATTTGAATCTCAAAAATTTCTTAATTGGAAATATAACTAAATTGTAAAATATGCCACCAATTATTGCCAAGAAGAGAAGGAGCTGAGAAACAATATCAAGTTTAAAAGAGACTAATACACTGCATAAAAGAGCGATAATGCTTGAAAATAAAAGTTGTGTTTTGAATTTCAAGAAAAAGACATTGTGGGATAAATTAGCTAATTCTTTAGCCGATTGATTTAATACATCTTGTTTTAAGCTAAAATACTTGTTCAGAATATTAATCGCAAAGACATAGAAACCTGAGATTAAGAGATAGTTGAATAAGGGTTTTATTCCTTGCAATAATGAGCAGGTATAAGTCAATGCAGCGGCAGCAATGCCAACACTAATCTGCGAATAAACCACATATCTTACTAATTTAGTAACCAATTGTAATAATAACGGTTGTTTTATGGATTGGATTTCATCAATTTTGTCCACGACATTTTGAATAACCCAATTAGGTGTAGAAGCTCCTGCTGTAATGCCAATTATCTCATAAGTATTAAGCATCTCTTTCTTCAATTCTTCTGCTGTTTCAATGTGAAAGGTAGGTGTTCCAGTAGATTGAGATAATTCTACCAGACGTTTTGTGTTGGCGCTGTGTTTACCACCGACGACAACCATCGCATCAACTTTTTTTGCCAGTTCAATCGTCTCTTTTTGTCTCTCGGAGGTACTACTGCAAATTGTGTTGAAGACAATTACATCTTTATATTGTGATTTAATCGCATTTACTATCTCGTCGAAATGTTCACCACTTTGAGTTGTTTGAGCTACCACACAAACCTTTTCTAATTCTGGAAGGGTATTAACGTCATCGACGGATTCAACAACAAAACCTTTGCCTTTTGTAAAGCCTAATAGTCCTTCAACTTCCGCATGTCCTTTATCTCCAATAATTATGACTGAATAGCCCTGGTCGATATATTTTTTTGTGATAGACTGGGCATGCATAACGTGTGGGCAGGTGGCATCGCAAATTTCAGCACCGATTTCAATTATTTTCTCTCTAAGTTGCGGAGTAATTCCATGGGCTCTGATAGCGATTATCCCGTTATCGAATTCACGTAGGTTCTTCAGGACTTTAATATTTTTTGCTCGAAGGATTTCAATGGCTTGATTGTTATGAATGAGTGGTCCAAGAGAATAAATTTTTTTACCTTCAGGATTTTTTGATGCCCTTTCCAAAACAAGAGTGATAGCTCTGCGGACACCCATACAGAAACCGGCTGTTTTAGCGAGTTTAACACTCATTATTGTCTCATTTTATTGGGAAATATTGGTTGGTTTCTTATGAATTGAAAATTATTTACTTCCAACTATGCTAACACTGGCGCTGGCACCAATTCTGGTGGCACCGCTTTTTATCATTTGCACGGCGGTGTCGTAATCTCTGATTCCTCCTGCGGCTTTTATGCCCATTTCAGGACCGACTGTTTTTCTCATTATCGCAACATCACGAGCCGTTGCTCCGCCCGGACCAAATCCTGTTGAAGTCTTTACGAAATGAGCTCCTGTGGATTTTGCCAGATAACTTCCTCTAACTTTTTCTTCATCTGTCAGCATCGCCGTTTCTAAAATCACTTTCACGGTTTTTCCTTTTGCCGCATCAACTACTGCCTTTATATCATCGTAAACATACTTCAAATCACCTGATTTCAGTTTTCCGATATTTATGACCATATCAATCTCATCAGCGCCTTTTTTAATAGCATCGATTGTTTCATATTTTTTTGCCTCTGTAGTCATCGCACCTAATGGAAATCCGATAACCGTGCAGACTTTTACGTTTGTTCCTTTGAGCAGTTTTGCAGATAATTCCACATAGGAAGGATTGATACAAACAGAAGCGAATTTATATCGCTTTGCCTCATCGCAGAGTTTGATGATTTCTTCCTCACTTGCATTTGCTCGTAATAACGTGTGATCGATATATGGCGATAAATCTTTAGGTGCAATCTTATCTTTTAATTGTCCTGAGATTCGCGTTGCACCAAAGGAAATGATTTGTCTGATTTCATCAGGTCTTCTTGTCACGCATTCTCCGCATCCACTGCAGTTTTCTTTGTCCTGTGTGCATTGTAAACAGGATTGTGATAGAGAAGGAATATCCTCTTTTACATCTTTAGAAGATTCTTCTGAACTAATTGGCGCGAAGGTGTTTGTTCTTGATTCGTCACTAGAAGATAAACTTTTATACACTCTCTCTGTTACTTCATTAATTATATAATTAATATCATCTTTTGAGAATGAATCTAATGTCATTTTTTCCCACCTTTGTATTATTACTGCGGGTAGCTTTGCAACCCGTAGCTATGTTATTGAACTGCTACGCAGTAAAATAAAAACGCCCTGGTAGCCAGCATATTCTTGAACCTGTCAGGAGACCATTATCTTAATCTCTTATAACTTTAAACTTTAAACATCAAACTTGAAACTCTATATTTTATATTTTCTGAAAAGTTCACCCCACTTTGTCTCCATAATTTTTTTCACTCTTTTTCTGCCGATAAATGGATACCAATAATAATCGTGAAATAGTTTAGATGCTAAATAAGACCAGGGGACAAGAGGTGTTCTTAATAATAAACTCTCAAAGGGTTTCAAAGGACCATGATATATTGCTTTTTGCCCTCTACTTGCGAATGTGTCCTGATCGCGTTTAAAATGAAAATTTACCTCGCTAATATCATCGCCGACGATTTCAATCTCATTTGGGTCACCGCAACCGAGCCCTTTTTCGTGAGCAATCCTGATAAAATCTATTGTCAATGGGTCGAAACCCTGCATTTTCGCACTGATAGCATCAATGGCAACCTGATCTGCGCTTGCTAATATGTAATTTTTAATATGGGGTTCTGTACATCTCGGACCGGGTCCATCACCACAAATCGTTCCATCCATCACTGCAAATAATCCCGGATGAATTTCTTTTTGTATAGTCAATAAGTCAATAAGAGTCTCGTGTATCACACTATGAGTCCAATGCCTTCTTTCCGATAATAACCCACCGAAGGCGTTCTTCATTGCACCTGTAATTGTTGTAAATACGTGGGTTTTGACAGTAGGTAATTGAATTATATTTTTGCCAATTAGAAATTCGGGGATTTTAATACCTTTGGGATAAATTTTATTGAGAACAAGCATTTCCCCTTTCGGCTCATAGATTATCCATCTAATTTCTGGTTCATATAAATGAATAGGTTTTAGATTATATTTTTTATCAATATATTCGTAATGATTATTTTTGATGCCCAATTTATCATCAACGACAACTGTTCTGTTATGAGTAGGGTAAACCTTGTTTAGATTAAAGCCATCCTCTTTGAGTGTTTTTACAACGCCCTCGTATTGCCAGGGTTCGGTTGAACAGGCAGGATACCAGATATGCCAGGAGATATTGACCTTTAAAACCGTTTCGAGTTCTTTTTTAATGACATTCTGATAATTAATGGAACGCATTAATTTTCCATAATCATCAACAACCGTTTCAGGTGAGGTTTTCAATACTGCTACTTTTGAGCGCAATTTTTTTCTCCCATTGTTTTTAATGTGCAAGATAATAGATTGATGTTTAAACTATGATGTGTCTATTGTAAAGATTTATTTTGAGAGATCTGTAATTGGGATTAATTAAAAATAAAATGGGAGAGGTTTGATGCCTCTCCCGTGATTAGTGATTTTAATAAGATTTTTATCGGTTTTATTTAACAGTGACTTTTCCACCGGCACTTTCCAATTGTGCTTTAACCTTTGCAGCTTCCTCTTTTGGAACGCCTTTAACTACTTCTTTTGGAACGCCTTCAACAAGGTCTTTAGCCTCTTTTAATCCAAGTCCTGTGATGGCTCTGACTTCCTTAATAACCTTGATTTTATCAGCTCCGTAAGCTTCAAGAATAACGTCAAATTCAGTTTGTTCTTCAGCAGGTGCGGCGGCGGCTGCTGTTGATGAAGCGGCGGCTATTGCCACTGGTGCGGCGGCACTCACTCCAAATTTTGTCTCGAGTGCCTTGACCAATTCTGCGGCTTCAAGTAATGTTAATTTCTCAATCTGTTCTATGATTTTCTCAATACTCATTTTTATTTCCTCCTAAAGTTTTTTCTTCTAATTTTGTAACACGAGATTTATCTCGTGAATATGTTGCGACATTAATGTCGCGTTACAGTTTTTAAGAAGCGGATTGTTCGGCTTCTTCTTTCTTTTTTCTGATTGATTCTAAGACATAAACCAGGTTTCGTAAAACGGCGTTTAGACAACCCACAACGTTTGTCGCAGGTGTGTTTAGACTTCCCATAATCTTTGCAATCAGAACTTCTTTTGCTGGTAACTGTGCGATTTGTTGAACCTTCTCCGGTGTTAAGGATTTACCTTCAAATATACCACCTTTAATTAATATTCTTTCGTGGGATTTAGCAAATTCTGCCAATATCTTCGCTGGACCTGTAGGATTACCATAAGCAAATGAGATACAGTTTGGTCCTGAGAGATATTTATCAACGTCCTTTTCTGGTAAAAGGACATCCTTTAGCGCAACTTTTATAAGCCTATTTTTAAATACTTTATAATCGTTATCGCCAATTTCTCTTAGTTTTGTTCTTAGCTCATTAATCTCTTCGACTTTGAGTCCTTGATTTTCGACAAAGATAATACACTTTGATTTTTTGAGTTTTTCTTCAATTTCTTTTACTATACCTTTCTTATTTTCGGCTACCAATTTGTTTCACCTCCTTCTAATCTATATATTATTATTATTGTTTAAAATGTAGCAATGCGACGTGGTGCGAGATTTATCTCGCACAAGAATGCGACATAAATGTCGCACCACATATAATGTCGGATGAATCCGACTGCTACTAATTATAATGTGTAAAATAAAAAGCCCAGGATTCGAGACCCTGGGCTTAATTTATGATGAAATTATTAAATCGGTTAGATCCGATTATAACTTAATTTCAGTTCCTAATTATTTTACCCAACAAGTCTCGGTAGGATGAGCGAATCAATTATCATCCTTAACGGATGACCTACTTTCTTAAACTTGTTATTTAATTTTGTGCTTATTACTCCTTATTTACGTCAAAGAAATCAAGAAAAAAATTTACAATACTTATTTAAACAAATTCATCACATCGCCCTGGTCAATTTTAACACTTGGACTCATTGTCGTTGATATAGAAATATGTTTAAAATATTGACCTTTTGAAGAGGAAGGCTTTGCTTTTTGAATAGCTGAGAGTAATGCCTTTAGATTGTCTCTTAATTGGTCTTCAGTAAAAGATATTTTTCCAATAGGACAATGTATATTTCCTTGCTTATCGACTCTAAATTCTATTTTACCTGATTTGAGTTCTTTCACTGCACTGGCGATGTCATTGGTAACTGTGCCTAATTTCGGGTTGGGCATAAGCCCTCTTGGACCAAGCACCTTACCTAATTTACCCACATCTCTCATCATATCAGGTGCGGCTACCGCTGCGTCAAAATCCGTCCATCCTCCCTTTATTTTATTGATTAAATCTTCATCACCAATAAAATCTGCACCGCTCTCTTCGGCTTCTCTTCGTTTTTCACCTTTAACGAATACAACAACGCGGATTTTTTTACCTAATCCACTTGGTAAAGCTACGGTTCCACGAACTTGTTGTTCAGCATGTCTTGGGTCAACACCAAGTCTTAGACTTACGTCCACAGTTTCATTAAATTTTACATAAGAGACTTGTTTAAGTAGAGATACTGATTCATCGAGTGTGTATTTTTTACTTTTATCAATTTTTTTCACAGCCTCGATATATTTTTTACCGTGTTTCATTTATTGCCTCCTGTGGTAATAACGGCTTTTATGCCTCCCACTATTATTTTTCATAGTAGGGGACGCATATATGCGTCCCTTTAAATGTATCACTCGATTTCAATGCCCATACTTCTTGCGGTGCCAGCGATAATTTTTTTCGCTGCTTCAAGAGAACCCGCATTTAAATCGGGCATTTTCATCTTTGCTATTTCTTCCAGTTGAGCTTTTGTAATTTTAGCCACTTTTGTTCTATTGGGTGCACCTGAACCTTTAGCAAGCTTTGCCGCTCTTTTTAATAGCACAGCGGCTGGGGGTGTCTTCATTATGAAAGAAAATGACCTATCTGCATATACAGTTATAATGCAGGGAATTAGAATTCCCGGTTCCTTATCTTTAGTCTTAGCATTAAAAGATTTGCAGAACTCCATAATATTAACGCCGTGCTGTCCAAGAGCAGGACCAACAGGTGGAGCTGGATTTGCCTGGCCTGCCGGAACTTGTAATTTTATCTGAGCAATTACTTTCTTTGCCATTTTTGACTCCTTAATGCTATGTGGAGTGCGGTAGCTCGCTACCGCTTTCCTTATCACCCTCTCCCCTTGTGGGAGAGGTGTAGCAGAAGCAAGCTTCTGCTAATGTAAAGCGAAAGCAAGCTTTCGCACTCCAAAGCCTGTCCCCCATGAAAACGGGGAACTAATTTGCAAACAATATTTTTGAAAAATTTATATTTCTGAATAAAATCTTAAAAATTTTTTGTCAGTTATTAAGATACACTTCCAATCTGTAAGACATCCAGTTCAACAGGTGTGAGTCTTCCAAAAATCGAGACCATAACGGTTAACTTGCCTTTTTCTTCATCAATTGATTCTACTGAACCGATAAAGTTAGCAAATGGACCTTCTGTGACTTTAACCTGGTCTCCAGCTTTATATTTTATTTTCTGACGAGGCTTTTCACCTTTTTCATACGATTGTTCCAATATGTTTTTAACTTCTTCATCTGTAAGAGTAGTCGGTTGTCCTTTTGCACCAACAAAAGCCGAAACTCCCTGGATATTCTCAATTAGGCTTATAAGGTTGGCATCATATTCCATACGAATAAGAATATAACCTGGTAATAGTTTCTTTTCGACAGTGTGCTTTCTTCCGTCTTTAATCTCTATAATTGCTTCCATTGGGATAGTAATTTTGTCGATTTTACCCGATAATCCATCAGAAGCGGCTTTTTGTTCTATCGCACTCTTAACTTTATTTTCAAAACCTGAATATGTATGAATAGCATACCAATTTACTGCCATCTAACTTCAAATCTCCTCTAAATTAAAAAATCTGAAACAAATTCTTTATGATCATATTAAGTATCCTATCCTCAATCCCTAAAAATATAGCAAGAAAAAGCATAGTTACAAGGACGACCGCAGTTGAGGTTATGATTGTGTCCTTGTCGGGCCAGGCTACTTTTTTTAATTCAATTCTAACTTCTTTGATAAATTTAGCGATTTTTTTAAACATTTATTTACCTGTGAATTAAAGATTTGTTCAAGTAGAGACACAATGCTTTGCGTCTTTACAAGAGGGCGAGGATGGCAGGGCCGGAGGGACTTGAACCCCCAGCCGTCGGTTTTGGAGACCGATGCTCTACCAGTTGAGCTACGACCCTAATTTTTCACCTCTGCATAATCCACCTGCATCCCTTTTTCAAAGAAAGGAAGAGGGATTATTTTGTTTCTTTATGTAAAGTATGTTTATTACAAAATCGGCAATATTTTTTTAATTCAAGTTTGGCGGTTTGTTTCTTTTTATTTTTCATCGTCGTGTAATTTCGCCTTTTGCATTCGCTACAGGCAAGTATAATCATCTCTCGCATTTTTATGTTACCAGCAATACTATCCTTTCGATTACAATCAAAACCAATATAGCAGTTACATTTATGTAACAATAGTTTTACAGGTTAAACCACTACGCAAAAAAACTTATATAACCCACAATCGAAGTTGTTAAGCTACTTTTACTATATTTAAGAGTTATTACTCTATAATTTCACTAACTACACCAGCCCCAACAGTCTTTCCACCTTCACGAATGGCAAATCTTAGTTCTTTCTCCATAGCAATCGGAGTAATAAGATTAATGGTTAAGTGTACATTATCACCTGGCATAACCATCTCTACACCTTGTAGTAATTCAACATTTCCAGTAACATCAGTAGTCCTAAAATAGAATTGTGGTCTGTATCCGTTAAAGAACGGTGTATGTCTTCCACCTTCTTCTTTCGAAAGGATGTAAACTTCAGCTTTAAATTTTGTGTGAGGCGTTATTGAACCCGGCTGGCAAATGACCATACCTCTTTCAATCTGTTCTCTTTCAACACCTCTTAAAAGAACACCAACGTTGTCACCTGCCGTTCCCTCATCCAAGAGTTTATGGAACATTTCTACGCCGGTAACTACAGACTTCATTGTTGGTCTGATTCCAACGATTTCAACATTGTCTCCAACTTTCACAATTCCTCTTTCAATTCTACCAGTGGCTACGGTTCCTCTTCCTGAGATACTGAATATATCCTCAACTGGCAATAAGAAAGGTTTATCAACATCTCTTTTTGGAACAGGTATATAATTATCAACAGCATTCATAAGTTCGATAATACATTTAATGGCTTCTGGGTCATCCGGGTTATCCATTGCTTTTAATGCACTGCCTTTAACGATTGGGATTTCATCCCCGGGGAAATTATATTTGGTTAAAAGTTCTCTAACTTCTAATTCGACAAGGGCAATGAGTTCTGGGTCATCTACCATATCGACTTTATTAAGGAAAACGACTATATAAGGAACGTTAACTTGACGAGCCAGGAGGATATGCTCTCTTGTTTGAGGCATAGGTCCATCCGCAGCACTAACAACAAGTATAGCACCATCCATCTGCGCTGCACCAGTAATCATATTTTTAATATAGTCAGCATGACCAGGACAGTCAATGTGAGCATAGTGTCTTTTCTCAGTTTGATATTCAACGTGAGCGATGGCGATAGTAATACCACGCTCCTTTTCTTCAGGGGCTTTATCAATCTGGTCAAACGCAATTTCTTCAGCTAATCCTTTTCGTTTTAGGACCTTTGTAATAGCGGAAGTAAGGGTGGTTTTGCCATGATCGATATGACCGATGGTACCGATATTTACGTGGGGTTTCGTTCTTGCAAACTTTTCTTTACCCATTGTCTCTCTTTTTTATCCTCCTTTGATATTATATACTCAATTATTTAAAAATGATATAAGATTATAAAGAGATTATATTTTATCCCATAGATGGAGCCCACGACCAGAATCGAACTGGTGACCACTTGCTTACCATGCAAGTGCTCTACCGACTGAGCTACGTGGGCATAAGAAACCGCTTCAGCTGTTTTGATTCAATTTGAGATGAGATAGCTAACAAAAACATATTTACCGTGTCAAGTAAAAAAAGCTATCCTTCTAAATGTAATTTTTCAAGCTTTTTTATGCTTTTTCAAGCATTTTTTTGGGGGTGATGCATAAAGGAAAAAAGAGTTTTGTGGATTGTTAAATTTATATTTAGTAATATTTTTTCATAATAATAGAACAAATTCTAACAACTGAAAATTAATTCATTTTTGTATTTTTTAATTATTAGCTTGAAGTTTAAAATATATTATTCTAAAAGAATAATGATCAGAAATTAATAATTTAATAATTCCTAATAATATTTTGAGCTTTAATAATTTTATAAATTAATTAGATAAGACTTATTGCAAATTGGAGCATTATTTATGGGGAAGAAGGTGTTAATTCTTTCTGCTTCTGCGGGTGCAGGTCATATAAGAGCGGCTCAGGCAATAGAGGAAGCTTTTAAAATTTATTTCCCGGATATTGAAGTTTTTAATGCTGATGCTCTGGAATATTCACCTGCTGTTTTTAGAAAGACCTATGTTAATACATATTTATTATTAGCAGGGAAAAGACCATCACTGTATGGTTATCTTTATTCCATTACCAATAAACCCAAAGTTTCTTATTTCATAGATAAAATCAGAATTTTTCTGGATAAGTTGAATACTAAAAGGCTTTTAGCCTTTGTTAAGGAATATAAGCCTGATGCTGTTATATGCACACATTATTTGCCTGCTGAATTATTATCAATATATAAGTCAAAAAGAATTATCAATATTCCTATTTGTGTCTGTGTTACTGATTTTGATGTCCATAATTATTGGATTTATAATAATTTAGAAAATTATTATGTTGCAAGTGAGGAAGTCAAGGCTCATATTTTAGAAAGAGGAGTGTCAAAAGATAAAGTTTTTGTAACAGGAATACCAATCCTTTCAAAGTTTAATAAAAAATTAAATAAAGAAGAAATTGTAAAGAAGTTTAATTTAAAAATTGATATTCCAACGATTCTTATGTGCAGTGGTGGATATGGGATGGGAAGAACGGGAAGGATGGTGGATTCTGTTAAGAGAATAGCCCATATAGATAAGAAAATGCAATTGTTGGTAATTACTGGAAAGAATCTAAATCTATTCAAAAATTTGGAGGAAGTTTCTCCGTCCAAGAATGTGGATTATCGTTTATTCGGTTTTGTTGATAATATGGAAGAGTTTATGGAAGTAGCGGATTTTATTATTACGAAAGCAGGTGGTTTAACTGTCTCCGAGTGTTTATGTAAAGGGTTGCCTATGATTTTGATGAATCCCATTCCTGGTCAGGAAGAAAAAAATGCTGACCATTTGTTAGAGTGTGGAGTTGCACTTCAGATTTTATCTCCGGAAAGCCTTGAATTTAAAACGAGGTATCTGCTTGAACATCCTGAAAAATTAGAAGATATGAAAAATAAAGCTAAAGTAATAGCAAAACCCGATGCGGCAAAGGAAATAGTTGAAAGCTGTGTTAAATACTTGAGATAGAATAAAACCATAAGAAACTTCGTCTGAACACAAATAAATACAGAAAAAATAAGATAGCTATTATTACGTTATTTATATATGGATTAAGGTATTAAAAATTGGATTGATAATACGTTTTGTGAGAGCCAAATTAAAATATGAAAAATTAGTCATTTACAATGTAGTAATCTGTGATTTTGGATAGTGGTATTGCAATATATTGGAGGATAAGTTATGGATAAAAAAATTCTTATAAAACCTATTCTCAAAAAGTTTAAAAGAGAAGTTAAACAAATAAACAAAGATAATTTTAAACGGATTATTCTCTTTGGTTCTTATGCAAGAGAAGATCAAACGAACGGTTCTGATATAGATATTATCCTTATATTTCAAAAAGAACCAATCGCTAAAATAAAAAGCAAGATTAGAGAAATATCTAATTCATTATCTTTACAATATAATATTGTGATTACAGAATTTTTGTTCACAGAATCAGAGTTTAATAAATACAAAACTCCTTTCCTTTTAAATGTCAGAAAAGAAGGAATAATTTTATGAAAGAAGAGATTAATAAACTCATAAAGAAAGCACAAAGAAGCTTAAAAGCAGCAATAGAATTATATAAAATGGGCGATTATGATTTTTCTGTTTCAAGGGCTTATTATGCGATGTTTTATTGTGCAGAAGGTTTATTATTGACTAAAGAAATGAGCTTCTCGAAGCACTCAGCTGTAATTTCAGCTTTCGGTAGATATTTTGTAAAAACTGGTTTATTTCCCACGATTTTGCATTTTCATTTTTTGAATGCTTTTAGAGATAGGCAAAAAGGCGATTATGAAGTTATAAATGAAATTACCAAGTCTGAAGCAGATGCCCATATAAAAAATGCGAAAGAATTTCTAACGCTAACTATAAAATATTTGAAGGGAAAAGAATATTAAAATTTAGTTGGCAATAAAAAACCATAAAAGAAAAAAATATTTATGATAGTTCAGGATTTATATCCTGAACCATCATATTTAATTTGTGTTTATCTGTGGTTTTACTATATTTAATTTTTAAAATAAGGGGATTATTTTATGGCTGGGAAAAAAAGAGAAACAGAGTTAAAATTGCCTCTGGCTATAAGCCTCTTTATTTTTTGTTTAGGAGCAATCTTTTGGGCAATTATTGTTTATATTGAATACAAGGGGATAGCCAAGAATCTCCCCATTACTATCAGAGTATTAATACCAATAATTGCCATTCTTATCATATCAGTAATATTGTATATTATTATTTTGAAGTATGTATCCAGACCAATATCAAAAATCATCAGTTCCAATAAAGAGGTTCTGGAACACCCCGATTTGGGTGCCTGTCTGATTGAGCGTGGAGATGAAATAGGAGTTTTGAGCCAATCCATAAAAGAAATTCTTGAAAAATCTGAGAGTAAATTAAAGAGCACTAAAAACGAGAAGGATGATTTAAACAATATTGTAGAGGACTTACCAGAACCACTTTTTTTGTTAAGTACAGGGGAGTTTAAAATCATAAGGGTGAACAATTCAGCAAAGGAATTAACAGGGTACCCAATTGAGACCTTATTAGAAATGTCCTTATATGATTTATGTTACTCAGAGGATATAGAAGATTGTGTTCAATCAATGATGAAAATAATCAAAAAGATTGAGAATAAGGTCACGTTTAGAATCCACAGAATAGATGGTTTTTTGATATGGGTTGAGATGAGTGCCTGTGTTATTGAACTCAGCGGGAAAAGATTAATTCTGGCAATAGTTAAGGATATGTCTGAAAAGGAAAAAATACTCAGAGAGACATCTCGTTTTGAAGATACTATCAGTAATTTGAATCAGATGGTTATTATAACCGATAAGTTTCAAAAGATAAATTATGTGAATGAATCTACATTGAGGACTCTGGGTTATGAAACTGTGGAACTTATGGGAAATGATTTCAAAGTTTTATGGTCAGATAAAAATCCTGAAAAAGTGTTAAATGAAATTAGCAGCGTTCTATTAAGAGATAATTGGTCAGGGGAATGTGTCATCAGAAAACGTAATAGAATGGATTTGAGTGTCTTTCTTTCCATTGCACAAATTTTTAATAAGCAGAAGGATGATGTGATTGCTTTAGGTTGGGTTATGTGGGATATTACAAGTCAAAAAGAGATTCGTAAAAGCTTACAAGATGAAAAGGATTATTATAAAAAGTTAATTGATACTTCAAAGGTTATGTTTTGTTTGTTTGATAATAGTAAAGAAATCAAATTCTGGAATCAAGGGGCTGAGCTTATAACCGGATATAAAGCTGAGGAAATGCTTGGGAATCCCAATGCATTAAATATTTTAATTCCTGATAAATTATACAGACAAGATGTAGTGGACTTTTTCGGTAACATAGAAGGTGAATATGAATATTGTGAATGCCGCATCACAACTAAGGATGGGGTCGATAAAACTATATCTTTTTTGGGTACTAAATGGCGTGATAAGGATGGTAATCAAATCGGGAGTATTAATGTTGGGATAGATATTACTGAAAAGAAGAGATTATTAGAAGATATATTCTTGAAAAAGAAACAGGAAGGAATCAATAGACTTTCCAGAGGTATTGCCCATGATTTTAATAATGTATTAAGTGGGATATTGGGTTATGTATCTTATGCAAAGACTCTTGTTAGTGAAGATGATAAATTACACAAGTATCTTGATAATATCCAGATTTCTTCTGAAAGAGGAAAGGATATTACGAATCAGCTTATTATGTTCTCAAGCAGTGAGACCGCTCATCCTATTAATTTAAATATTAGTTTGTTGGTTAATGAGATTGTGCCAGAAGTTAAAAAAGATTTGCCTAATGGAATGGCTATGAAGATAGAACTCGAAGATGATATTCCTACAATCAGAGCTGATTCTGAACAGATAAGACAGGTATTAATTCGACTCATCGAGAATGCAAAAGATGCGATGACGGATAAAGGTGGAACAATTACATTAAAAACAGAAACCGTGATAGTCGGGGAAGAAGTGGCACAACATAAAAAGGGCTTCGTTCCGGGAAGATATATTTTGATTAGCATTGAAGATACAGGTTGTGGGATTCCGAAGGAAAATATTGAGAAGATTTTTGACCCATTTTTTACAACAAAAGGGATAGTATCCGGAGCAGGACTTGGGTTAAGCGTGGTTTATAGTATAATCAAAAATCATTATGGATACATAGATGTCATAAGTGAAGAAGGCAAAGGCACGGAGTTTAAAATCTTTTTACCCTTTGTGAGAGGGAGGTCGATTACTACCAAAGCAGAGAAGCTATTGGTTCAGACAGGTAGTGAAACCATATTAATTTATGACGAATCAATAATGGTAAGAGAGCTCGTGGTTGAGATATTAACAGAGTTAGGGTATCGAGTTATTCCTGCGAGAGATTCGATTGATTTGATTGAGTTATACAAAAATAATATGCCTTTTATTGATTTAATACTCCTTGATATACAAATGCCTACTCCGGGTTCGCTTGATCCTTTTTTTCAATTGAGAGAGTTGAATTCTAAGGTTAAGATAGTCATTACAAGTGGATTTGGAGAACATGGCGCAGTGAAAGAAGCTTTAAGGAATGGCGCACTTGGCTTTGTCCAAAAACCCTACGTTCTTAATGAACTATCTGGTCTGATTAAAAGGATTTTGAGTAAAAAGTAAGATGGATAATTTTTATTAACCACGAATTACACGAATCTTCACAAATAACAATTTTAGATTAGCCAGCATATTTAATGTTGGCTATTTTATTGGTTGATGATATTTATCTCCTTATTGAATGGTTCGGTATGTATCTTCTGAGCCATCATCTAAAAATGCGGGACAAATGTCCACATTCATTTCTCGTTCAGGATACATATCCTGAACGAGAAATGGTTTACATTTAGTGCAGTATATGTTATAACTCACCATTTTTCTATATTGGTTTTAATGCCATCAATAACGTTATTAAATATTTTTGCAAAGCTTACTCTACCATCCACCTCTTTTGTATATTCTTTTATTTTCCCATCATCAAAGGATGCTCCTAAATATAATTTCCCTGTTTCTGAATATGACACTATAGACCATAATGATAATTTTGATGGATGACTATACTTATGATAAAAAGCTTGGGATTTCTTTAGGAATTTTATGGCATCTCCATTTAAATTCAATTTTTGATAGTTATTTAATAAATCTTTAACGACCTTGTTGGTTGGATATTTGTTCTCTATAAATTGATCAAGTACTTTCAAACTTGAATTAGAACATAGCAGTGCTAATGATATTGTTTCAATAACCTGTCTTTGAAGATTTCCTGCTGGAATAATATAACCGGATAAGAAAATCTTCATGGATATAATATGAATATTAAATGCACTGTAAATTAACGCTGAAATATATGCTTTTTTCTTATTAGTGCTAATATTAGAATCAAACTCTTTCCAATGAATGAATGTTCCAGACATCACTTTTATAAAATCATCTATTTGATTGTTAAAGTGAACTATGAATTTTTTTCGCACTTCTGAATCATCTTCCATTACCACTTTAGTAATACATTCAGATACATTTGATAAATTTATTTCTTTCATAACAATTGACACCTAAATTTCGTAGTAAAAACAATAATTAGACAGTTCATATAAATCATTAAAGTTGGACTGTTTATTTCTAATTTGTCAAATCATTTCAATAGTGTGCAAATCTTTAAATGATTAACTATTCTTCATCACCACAATTTCGCAAAAAGTTTTTATAAATTATACTCAAATTTGTCAAGTTATATAATTTGGAGTGCAAAAACTTCCCTTTATTTTGTAGGGACAGAACATTGTTCTGTCCCTACATTCTGCGTTCATCTGTGTTAATCTGTGGTTTCGTTCGATATTATTTTCTTTAATCTGTGTTTTGATTTGGGTGATAGGGTTCTTGAAATGAAGTGGTAGACGGAATTATTGTGAAGAAGTGGTTCATTTGTGATGTCTAAAGTGGCATTTTTGACTGCTTTGTCCCATTCTTCGGTATGTGGTAAGGGAGAATATTCTGTGAGTTTTGGACTTGCTCCAATTTCTTTAATAAAGTTTATACTTTCGATAACTTCCTCTTCAGTTTGTTCAGGTAATCCTAACATTATATATATACCTATATCCGATTTATCAAATCCTGCTTTTTTGAGGTTCTGGACTGATTCTTTTAATTGTTCAGCAAAAACATCTCGTTTAAGAGATTTAAGGTGCTCTGCATCTGCTGTTTCAAGGCTCAGTCGAAGATTTTTGAATCCTAATTGATACATTTTTTTGGCGAGATTCAATGTTATTGAAGGTGCATATAAGCCATTTGGGGTATGGAAATTGCAATTTATGTCGGTCTTGAGCAATTGGTCGAGAATGATTTCGAAATGATTCTCATAATTTATTAATAAGGCATCATCATAAAAGGCGAAGTGTTTTGTGTTAAATTTTTTGTGGTGAAAATAGATTTCCTGAGCGACTTTTTCTGGTGAGCGTTGTCGGAATTTAGGAAAGAGTATTCTTGATGCACAATAAGTGCATTTTTTTGGGCATCCTCTCGATGTTATAATTGGTAAATGATTCAAATTATAACAAAACTCAAATGCTGGTAGTGGAAGAGTATCAAGGTCGTTGAGGTTAAAAAAAGTTTCGAGTTTCAGGTTTAAAGTTTCATTAAGGACCTGGATTATTTGCTCTTCGCCTTCACCATAAATGAAGAAATCAGCCTTAGCATTTTGTTGACTATGCTCTTTGCATAATGTGGGATATACACCACCAAGAATGATGGGAATACTACCAAAGAATTTTCTAATTAACTCAATAACTTTTAGAACACCCGGATACCAGTAAGTCATTCGAGAAGTAATCAAACAAGCATCGACTTTGTTAATTTCTTTGTCATTTTGTAGGGAACGCATATATGCGTTCCCTACAGTGGCATTTAACTTTTTCTCAAAGAGATTGAGCGGGATGCCATATCTTTTATATTTAAAATTCATCCATCGAAGGCATTCAGGAATTGGAACTTCTTCTGTATGATATTTTCCTGTGCCATCCTTTTTATCTTTTGTTTCAATATCGGGGAAATATCTATCAGTGCAATCGATGAAATGAATATTGAATTCTTTGTAATTTTGTAATATACTTGCGATATAAAGGAGCCCGAGAGGTTTCGCCCAAAAATCATAAGCAGCAAAATCATATATCCAGGGATTAATTAAGAGAATTGATTTCTTCAATTATGACACCTTATTAATGAAAATAATCTGTTATATTAATAATTATATTTTCATTGAGTCAATTTTTTTCAAGAATTAGCTTAAGAAAAAAGAGAATAAAACTATTCATTTAACTTGACTTCAATTGTTAGATATTGTAAACACAGTATCATTATATATAAAAATTTAATTGTAAAATCCTGACAAAATCACATCATAAAAGCGGAGTCTTATCCATTAATTCAAGTTATGGAGATAAAGTAAATGATCTCTTATAAGAAGTGCTTAGGAGTTGATATAGGACATAATACGGTAAAAATTGCCGAATTACAGAGGGATAAATCTGGTGTTAGAATAAACAAACTGATAACAAAAGAGATAAAACTTACTCCTGGTATACCAAGAGAAGAAAAGGCTAAGATTGTATGTGATGCGATAAAAGAGATAATAAAGTCAGGTAAATTAACCACAAAGAAAGCGGTTTTTTCCATTTCAGGACAGAATGTTTTCTTAAGAAAAATTCCTTTGCCTCCAGTTCCTGATGAGAGAATGGAGAAAATCGTCAATTACGAAGCTCGTCAACAAATCCCTTTCCCTCTTGATCAGACTGTTCTCCAATATCAAGTGTTTAGAGAAGAAGGACAAGAGATGGCGGATGTGTTATTAACAGCGGTGAAAAGGGATATAATAAATGAATTTATGTTTGTGATAAAAAAGTCAGGGTTAAAACCTGTAAAGGTAGATGTGAGTTCATTAGCCTTATTTAATTATTTTTATTATGAATCGCAAAAAGATGAACTTGCTAAAGCGAAGGGGGAAAAGAAGAAACCAATATTTTCGATAGGAAAGAAAAAAGAAACCGAAGAAGAAAAAAAAGCTGAAAGTAAAGTCGAAACAGAGACTGAAGAAGGTGAAATTGTTGCCTTTATCAATTTGGGTGCTGGGACTTCTGATATTGCCATTGGTAGATTAGGTCAAAAGGGTTTTGTGGGGTTTTTAAGAACTGCTCCAACTGGTGGGAATGATTTGACCAGGTTAATTCAGGATAGACTTGATGTTTCATTCGAGCAAGCGGAGAAAATTAAGCAGGAAAACACCGAAGTCTTAGTTGAAGCGAGAGAACCAGAGGAGCTTCCCTCAATTAATGTGGATGCAAGTAAAGCGGTGACTGAGGCATTAAGTAGATTAATAAAAGAATTACGATTGTCTATCGATTATTATATTTCTCAACCAGATGGATTTGCCGTTGATTCGATTATCTTGACAGGTGGTCAAAGTAATATACCCAAGCTTGCTGATTTTATAGAAGACCGATTGGGTATTCCTACCGTAATTAAGAAAAATATTGAAGCGGGTAGATTTGAATTATTAAGTGATGCAGGAATCAACATCTCAAGTTATATTCAAGCGATAGGACTTGCGCTTCATGGCATTGGGAAAGCAAGGGTCTGTGTTGATTTTCTACCTGAAGATAAAAAGACTGTTGAAAAGTTAAAGAACAAGAGAGTAGAGATAGGTATTATTGCGGCATTATTATGTGGAATTTTGTATTTTTCATCGCAATTTGGTCAGGCAGATATAAAGTTTTTTGAGAGAACAGTGACGAATATGCAGACCGAGATTTTGTCCAGGCAGAAAATTATTAATAAGTATGAAGAAGCGAAAAAGCAACACGATTTACTTACAAAACGATATAATAACTTGGGAAAATTGTTTGAAGATAGAGGGTATCTTTTGAGGATTATCCAGCTCATTAACGAGATTAAACCTGATGATGTCTGGTTTCAACTTATTGATACAAGGTATGAGGGGAGCATGGCAATAATTGGATTTGCCAAGATCCTTGCCTCCTTGACAAATATAGTCAATAGCATTGAAAATCAAAAAGATTATTTTGAGAATGTAACATTAGCAGAACAAAGGACTGTTGTTGATGAAGTGAGTCGTCAACAAGTCTATTATTTCCGGATTAATTTAAGATGTAAGAAAAGGTTTTCCTGGTCCAGATTGCATACTCAAGAAACATTATATGCCGAAAGACCTGCTGAAATATTCAGAATTGAAACTCAACAAGGTCAACCAGGTATTCCTGGAAGACCTATGCCAATGAGACCAACATCAAGATTGATGGAGGGATTCTAAAATAGTTGGGTTGATAATTCAGCTGTTATATTTTTTTAAATAAAATTATTGATATTACCTATTCGATAGATTAATTATTCTATCTCAATCTGAAAATTTAGTAATAAGAATGTAGTAGTATAATTTATTGTGCTGAATATATTAAGTTGAATAAATCCAAATTGGAATAAGAACTATGGCTGAAGGCTTAACTAAAATCAGAAAGATTGTCCTTAATAATTTAGAAAGATTTGTCATAGGTATATTCCTGATTATTTTAATGATTATTGTGTTTTTAAGCAGTGTAGGATTTGGTCCTCAGTTTACTGAAACTGCTGGTCCACCACCCGCTCCCAATCTTTCTTTACCTAATGAGAATTCCCAAAAAGTTATTGAAAATATCAATGAACCGAAACCAATTATCGATTCATCATTTAATATATTAGTAGCGAAAAATATTTTTGATAGCAAAGAGACTAAATCTCAAGAAGAGATTGAAAGAGAATTAAGTGAGAAAATTACGGCATTAAAAGAGCTGTGGAAAAATGAGAGTTATGACGAGATTATCAAAAGTAGTAGCTCTATATTAAAGCAGTATCCCACACATTCTATAGCGAATAAGTTTAAGAGTGATTCAGAGAAAATTTTAAATACAATGACTGAAGTTGATAAGTTATTACAAGAATATAAGATTGATGATGCTAACAAGAAATATAACGATATTATTAAGGAAATGCCTGATAGAAATATCTTGAAGGTATTAAAAACATATATCGATATTAAAAATCTTGAGGTTCAACGAAATTTCCAGGAGATGACAAATCAAGTAGAAGAGGCATTGAAAAAATGGCCCGACGATAAGAAGTTGTTGGAGTATAGAGAAAGGGCACAGTTAGGTATGCAGGGCAAGTTGCCTACGCCGACACCAGCACCAGCACCAACACCAACACCACCGGGAGTTCCTTCAGGGATGCCTCCTGGAGCATTACCTGTCGCAACACCTGGTGCACGACCGGGAGCTCCATAGAATCCACCACCAGGATTAAAGTATTAACATAATTTGTAATTGTAGAAATGCAATCCTTTGCGTCTCTACAATAAAACGTAAATAAAAAATAAGTCTGGTTTTTTTTGAAATACTAATTGACTTGACAATATTTTAGCATTTATTTATATAGCTTAATAATTTCTTTCATTAATTAATTATCAATATTAAGGATTCTAAATAATTCTGCTTTTTTAATCTTTACGAACCCAGTGTTCTTTGCGAGAGATTAACTTTATTAATGTTACACAGAGTTCACTGGGAACGCAGAGAATAAACTACTAAAAAAGGAGATACGACACTTGTTTAATAGTAGATTAACAAAAATATGCCCTGAGCGTTTAGCAAAGGGACTCTTAAAACGAATGCCTTTTTTGGTGTTTTGTTTTTTGATTTTTTATTTCACGGCATTTGC
>Ga0315274_10001277_pt1 | contig 38735 bp, 57 predicted proteins | sample YL17G02_20_MG_FD_203700 | JGI IMG/M metagenome (GOLD analysis project Ga0315274, IMG submission 203700) | Sediment microbial communities from Yellowstone Lake, YNP, Wyoming, USA - YL17G02_20 | ecosystem: Environmental > Aquatic > Freshwater > Lake > Sediment | place: USA: Wyoming | collected...
GTCGTCCAGGCGCCCGCACCATCTTTATAATATGCGGTATCAACAGGGGATAAACCCGTCTTAAAACTCGCAGGCGTTGTGCTGTCCACCATCGGAAAGGTAAGTTCAAAGGCAGAGTTTTTCTTATGTGCAATTATCATTTACGGGACTCCTACAAGAACACCCCTTGCAGCTCCTCGATGACTTCGCTCATAATCAAGAATGGTCTGACCGCCTGCCGGCGGGACATAGAGCAAGCCAATACTCGGCCTGTCGAACATCGCAAACGGCTCACGGTAAAGCCGGGCAATCTCTGCGTCCGTAAGGGCACGATTGTAAATACTACAATCATCAATCAATCCATTAAAATATACATCGTTGGCAGCATTCCCACGAATTATCGAACCAATCTCAACTGGCGATGTCGTATTGTGCATAGCAACATAAGTTCCTTGCAACGCACGTGTAGGAGCCAAATCTCGAATACCATTTACATAAAGATTCATTCCATTTGTGTTGCTTGAACCATCGTAGGTAAAACTCACGTGATACCAGGTATTTAATGCAAGAATCCGACTGCCTGTTATTTTAAGGCGGATACTGGGACTATCATCAAGACATTGTGCATAAAGAGCACCTGTCGTAAGAATTTCAAAATCCCATTCACAAATAGCGCCGGTGTTATTCCAGTATTTACTAACAATGGGTTGCAAAAGCGTAAGACTTTTTATATAAATCCAAGCCGATAATGAAAAAGGTTTATCGGAAACCGAATTGCCAAAACTGAAAATGTCATTGTCAGGAACAGACACACAATCATCTGTTCCATCAAAACTCAAACAATTACCAAACTTGCCTGGTGTCCAAAATGTATGATTGACAAAAGTGCCCCTATTTTGGTTGCCGCTCAAATCATAAATCTTATTGCCGCCACCTTCGTTCATCAGATAGCAGCCAACAAGACCGCGAGCAAGCGGATGGGACCAGTTAACCGGAACTCCTAAAAGAGGTTTTTGAAGTAAATGTATCATTACGCATCTGCTCCACAAGCAGTCTGGAATGCTATCTCACAGTTTGCGATAGTTGCATCCAGAATGAAAATCCATTTGTTAATATGATTCAGATTCCCTGCCGTTGGATTGTTAATAGGTATAACCTTTTGACCGGCGGCAGCCGTGCTTAATACATCTGTTTTGAACGCAGTTAATCCAGACAGAACGACAAACCGACAAATTGTGGTCCATTCATCGACAGTTGCCTCTTTGCGGACCTGGATAATAATCTCCGTTCCAAGATGGGCCGTAGTTCCTGCAATGGCCACATCAATATGAAGCAAGGCATCCCTGACATCAGTCAAATCCAGCTCGGTAGATTCCGCCATTCCGGCTAAAGCAATTGATGTCCATTCAAGTAGTTGCGTATTTTGTGTCTTGGTCACCGTTGTGGCAGTCATACCTGTAACAGCAGTAGCCCTGACCCTTGCTATAATTGTCGAGCCGGTTGCACCATAATTGTTGTTGATAAGGACCCGTGCTCCCAGGGCAGGCATAGGAACTGCAACAGGATTTGTGCATACACATTCACCCGCCTGTCCATCTGCGTGAACTGTGTAAATATCCGCCGTATCAAGATGTTCAAATTGTAGATTATCAAGAACTTCAATCGTATCAATAGCTGCCATAATTACACCTCTCTGGCCTCAAGCACGTTATTGCCATTTTTTAATCCTTTACTGATTTTAGCCAATGCGAAACAAATATCGCAAAATCTGCAAAATTAACCGTTCCATCAAAGTTCAAATCGGCACTGCCAAAACCGGATAGAATCGGCGCTTGATTAAATTCCCAAATGCGAACCACAATAGTCCCTCTATCGAATAGCGGTTTGCCATCGACCGGCATGTCCGTGACCGTGATATTTGGATAATAGATACCTGCTGCCGTTGCCTTCCAAACAAGAATAATCATATTTGGCTCGATAGAACCTAAATCTAAAATCATTCCCTCCGGCTGATTGTCTAACGTAAAAACAAGTGCATCTCCATCAGGATCACAAGCGCCTATCGGTATAGCAAACGAATTACCCACATTCATCTGCACCGACCCGAGAATCCGATATTGGCATTCTTCAGGGTCATAGGCGAACGGTGGGACAATAGATTCTGGAGGAGGACAAATTGTCCCTGAAATAATGCCTGCAAACAAAATAAATGGTAAAAGCCATTTCATATTTATGTCCTTATGCCTTCCAGGATAAGCCGCACCTGGCTGTCAATGTTTTGTTCAAGTTTTTCTTCTGATTCCGCCGTGATTTCTTTGGCAATGTTGGCGGTCTTCTCAAACAATGTCCCTATCGCCGGGCCGAACCTCTCCTTAATGGGTAATTCTGTCCAATATGCCTTACCGCCAAATCCGCCCTTGAACCGGAGTCTGCGCTTCGGCTTTTTTTCGAGATACCTGCCTCTAAGGAACACGCCTTTGTGCCCGCTCGGCATTGTGGCAAGAAATGCATGTCGCAGAAAGTAGTGCTTGCGACCGAGCCAATAAATTATTCCCCTTTGTGCCTCCGCGTGCTTAAAGCGGATAATCGGGATTCCCCTGCCACCCAAAGACAGGACCGAAAGCCAGACGGTATAGGTGGCCTTCTTTGTTATGACTATGCCGGCCCTGACCTCTTTTTGCAGGGCTTTTGTTTCGGCGGAAACCCGCCTGACAATTTGTGTCTTTGTCTGCTGCGCAGTCCTGTTTATCCCCCTGCTTACAACTTTCGGCAGGGCGTTGGGAATCTCCCGCAGCAAATTCTGTATCCGCTGAAGTTTCGCCTCGTCATATGTGATTTTGATTAGCGGCGCGACCATCTTAATTTAGTGCGAGTTTTATCATTCCCGCATCCTGCGAGATTTTTTTCGTTATTCTTTTTTGCCGGGCAGCTTCGCCGATGTTTACAGGGATAGAGAACTTGTCCCTGCCATAATCTATTTCAGATACGGCAATCCCTTTCACAACATCATTTGCAACCGTGATTGCCAAATTCGGCCCTTGTCCATACGGCATTCCTTCGATGGCACCAACCTGCTCTCTATCAACTATGCAGATGATTTCACGCGAACCTCCGGCGCCGGGATAGTAAGTCCCTGTTTCACCGAAATCTTCCAAAAAAATTTCGGCCGTTGCCTTCAGCTCTGTGTCAAAAACATTTGGCATTTATACTCCAAAAAATGAAGCATATTAACGTCCAATCCAGCCAAATCCGAAAACATCCTTTAACGCCCCCGCACTTTCCAATGGGTTGCAATAGTCGCTAAACGTAACAACCTCCAGAAGACCAGCTGGATACATAAGGATGTGCCATTTGTCTCCCGTAGAAAATCGCTATAAGCAAATAATCCCCTGAGCGGCGCCTTTTACAGAGACGCCGCCCAGTAGAACGATGAAAGCAAATCGGTTATCTTTAAGCTGTCGTCCAGGTGCCCTTTGAGGCAATCACTTTCCAGCCGGTGGCATCAGCATAGTCCACTGTTATGTAGTCCCACTGTTTTGCGGTCGCCAGGACATTTACCAAGTCGTGGTCGTCAGTCCCGCCATAGTCAGGCCCGGCAATTAAATCGCTGGCATTTGGTGATAGACTGATTTGAACCCCGCCATCAGCTCCGACATTCACAAAGGTCAGAGGTCCCAACCCTACGGCAATGGCCGGCAATGTTATCACTGATGTAATAGAAACAAGAATTGCCTTGCCGACATCCTGTTTGTCGGTAGTCATTGTTGCGCCGGTCAATGCTTCATATTTCAGTCCCTTGAATGTCGGAAATTCGGGATGGAAATTGTTGAGATTCACATAGACGTGGGTATCGGTCGCAATGGCCGCTGAGCCGGTCGCATCAACGGCAACCCCATCCACTTTTGTCGGAAGGACGACCGCGCTGCCAAGCAGAAAATCAGCCGATGCCAGATAGGTCGTGGCACAGCCGCTGCCTGCTGTCCCGCCATAGGGATTTCCGTCCTCGTCCCAGCCGATTGGCACTCCGGCATCTATTGCAACCTGCGCCTTCTGAACCTTGACAATGCCTCTAATAACTGCCGCACCCATAATATTTGCAGCAATGTCGTTAATACATACTCCGGCCTGGTTGTTGATATTAACCACCTGGCCGCCCGTTCTTGCAGATGACGGGGTGAAATGTATCACTTCCCCTATCTGACTGAATGTAGCTTCCATAGTTTTTTACTCCTGTAAATTAGTTTTTGGTTTTCGCGTTTTTCTGTCTGCCTTTGCGGATTCAGAACCTATTTTTTTTTCGTCTTTTTTATAGGCGCTTCATCCACGGTCTTTTCGGCATCCGCCTTGACCTCCGAAGGGAACGGCTTATGGCAATTAAAGCAACCGGTCGCTTTCTCAATGGCGGGTGGATAGACATAATTGCCGTGCTTTTTCACATCGAAAAGCCAGACCCCATTTTGAAAAACCAGATGGTTCGGCTGCCCGCAGCCGCAGACAATTATCTTAACATTTTCATCGTTCATAAAAAACTCCTTTTCTGTTTTTAATTTTCATTATGCACGGCAAAATTATGCCGTGTTTTTCTGCATCCCGCGCCAGTCAATCGCCTTGCACCCAAAGGCATGGGTTATCCGGTAGATGATTCCCAGCCGGTCGGGGCCAGGGTTAAACGTCTCAACCTTCGGTTCCTGCTGTCCCTGGAGAAATCCGACTTCGATGTTGTCGGTCATATTCGGGTCCGCCATCAGATACCAGGTAGTCGTAGAACCATTAGTCAAACCGGACAATCTTGCATCATCGACCACCTGAAGTCCGGTTTCGGAAAGTGCATTGTAATTTCCCTGAAGCAGGGGAGGAGCTGCGGCAGGAGTGATTGGCTGGGTGACTATGAGCATGGCACTTCTTACAAGTTCGGTTGCAGTGATGAACAGTTCCGGCGGAACAAGCAAAATTGTCGGCGGAATATTGAGTGGCTTTCCGTCCTTGTCCACCTGCTTCTTGAATGTGTAAAGCGCCTTGTCGAGAGCATTCCTTGCCAAAGCATTAGATGTTATCAGATTCAAATGTATTGTCGCATAGAATAGGGCCGTCCCGTCCGTCATTAGTCCGTTGGCAATCAGATGCGCATAGACCAAATCCCCGAGCGCCTGCTTTATGGCAAGCCCTCTCTGCGCCGGAACCTTGGTTATCGCCTGCAGGTCATCGTTGATTATGGTCTGGTTGGTAACTCCAATGTTCTGGCCGTAATCATAAATGCGATACTGCTCGTATTCCTCCGCAAGCAGACCGTATTTGACCTCTCCGCCGTCCGGTATCTGCGGGATGCTGCCCATATCGGTAAGCCGGATTACCTGCTTGTTCTTATAATCTGGCAAATTCCCGATATTGCACCACCGGCGCCAGCTTTCAGGCGCAAAAGCATAACCTTTCATAAGCGCCTTGTTGACCACATTGCCGAGAAGCTGGGGAAGAGTGGCCATTGAGAACGCGGCGCGGATCACATCCTCACGGGAAATCGGAATGTTCTGGCCTTCCAGGAAGATGGCATAGCGGCAAATGTCAAGCATTGAAATATCACGAAACTTTCTGGCCGCCGTCGCCCGCTCATCTCCCCGCTTCTTATCGCTCTGAAACATGTCCTCGTATCCGGCGCGGAGAAGCATACTATCCACGAGAGATTCTTTGGACAACTCATCCCCGTGCGAATGAATCGAGGGAAGCGAACCTACCATTGGACGAGTCAAACGCAAGGCACCAAGGAATATGCCCTGCGATTCCTCGACCGTCTTGCCTTCTCTGATGCATTCCTCAACCTTGTCAGCGGGAATATCGCTGCCAGCCAATTTGCGGATAGCAGATACCCTTTCCCGTTCGGTGCGGGTTGCATCCCTGGCAGCATCTTCGGCAATTTTCTTCACATCGACATTATCCTTATCCACCTGCGATGTATCAGCGGCTTTCATCGTCTTTTGTTCGGCCTCGAATTCTGCCTTCAAGGTCGTTCTTTTTGCCTCGTCAAGCTGGTCATAATCCAGACCCCTTGCCGTAAGCCACTTTCTGAACTCTTCCATAGTTTGACTCCTTATAGAAATAACATTTTCGCGATATTCACTTTCTGCTATGCTTCTGTTAATCGCAGATTTATCTGCTCCGATGGGAACGACAGATGCCTCCTTAAGCTCCCATTCGGTCACAATACGCAAAGGATATTTTTCCGATGCCTTGTATTTTTTGCCATTGATTTCTTGTTCTTTACCAGCTTCAATTGTTAGAGGATTGGTCACGCGATAGCCGATGGAATTATCGCGAGCATGCCCCTCTCTCGTCAAAATCCAGGCATGGTCGGCCATAGTCGATTTGCTGAAATACTTGCGGCCAATCAGTTTGCCGTCCTCTGTGCGAAAATCGCGGATGCTACCAAGCTGATTTTGCAAAGATGAGCGGTTGTGTGAATCAAGCAATGGTATCTGGTCGGCTTTTTTACAGCCATTCATCAAAAGGATTTCCTCAACGACCGCCCACCGCGACAAATCTAAAACCAAAATCCTCTCCTCAGTTGCCAATACAGCCTCCACGCTGCGCTCCGTTTCGGTTTCTCTTATCGTATCGAACCGAACTTGATAATTGCGCACGGTGAGGTCATTCGGATAGCCGGAGTGCTGTTCAATTAAATCGTCCTGTTTTTCCTTGCCCGTAGCGGCCTCGAAACTCCCGCCCCTGCTTGAGCAGTGTGACCTTGCATCGCTGGCTGTCCAAATATCATTTGAATATCGAAGCGCCTGAATTTCACTATGTTTGGGTGAAATAATTCCATAAACCACATCGATACATTTTCCGCTATGTTTTTCAGCACATTTGCCGTATGTTTTCTTGGGATATTTATTCGGGTCCTCCAAACGGCAAGAATGAAAATTAGGATATGGCCGAGTTGCCTCAAATTCGCCTATTAAAGAATTTCTTTGTTCTTCACTGAGATTATTTTCATCAAGTCCTTTTTCTCTCAGCCATTTTTGAAAGTCGTTCATTTTCAATCTCCGTTTCCGTTTCCGCCAGGAATTGCTACCTTACTCACAAGTCCCAGATATATAGGGACATCCTCGTCTCGCAGAAGACCGAGCTCTTTCAATTTATCAATCTCTCTTTTTTTCTGTTCAAGTTCTATTTCCCAATCCTTACCTTCCCGGGCACCTTCCTCGGCAAGATTTGTCGTCCAATTTTTTAGACGAATCTCCTGAGCCTTTGCCTCCTTTACGGGGTCAACATGCTCCGAACCGGGCCAGAACCATTTAAGATTCAGCAAATCCGTGTCAAGAGGCGGAATCCGAAACTCTCTTATCAGCATTGCCTCCTTCAGCCAACCGAGGAAAATCCTATCAAGCGCGTGTTCGGTAAGCCAGGCCCGGACGGTGCGAATCATTCTAAAATAAACCTGCCAATCGAGCCGACCTGATGCATAGTTATATTCAGATGAATTAGCGGCTGCCACATTGAAGGGCATATTAAGACAACGGGCTATCTCATTGAGAATCTCGCGCTTGAAATCCTTGTAAGTTGATGGCGGCTGTTCCGGTTTGAACTGAGAAAGTTGCGAGCCGGCAGGCATTGTCAGCATCGAGCCGCGTGGTATTTCGACCTCGTCGTAATCCTCGACTTCGGTCTCCGTATAGTCCTGATTGAATGTCTCATTAGATTTTTCCTGCGTGAGAATCGCAGAAAGTTTGGCGGCGGTTTCTGCCCCTTCTACCGTAGCAAGTGTGAACCGGCGGAGCTGCGCGAAAAGAGGAATGGCTGGCGTAATCCAGGGCACGCCCCTTGACTGTCCCGGCCTGTCCTTGCGGTAGAGATGTATCACCTGGCTTGCCGAAACCTTTTCGTAGTCAAATCCCAGATTAAAATTATAGTCCGAACCGGGATGCTGCTTGAGAATATAATATAGGGTTGGATGCCCTTCATCATTAAATTCTATTCCGTCGTGGAGTTTTTCATTGTAAGAGGCAAACCCCGGATTCGTCACCCTGTCCGGCTCGACCAGCCGGAGCCGGAGCCGAACCTGCGGGCCTTCACGAACCCAGTTGTCGCCGGATTTCGCGTTCTCAAAAATAATAAACGCCTCGCCGGATTCATCCTGTTGTTTCGAGCCGGCAAGTTGCATAATGTCATTAAAGGTCATCCGCCCTTCCGCATCGCAGATTTTACACCACTGGCTGAAAAGAAACTCAATCCTCTTATTGAGGTCCTGGTCGTTGGTTATGACCTGCAACCTCGGCCCGGTGCCTATGAGGTCATTGGCTTTCGTCTCGACAATTCCTTTTGCATACGAGTTGTTGCGAATTTCGTAACGGGCGCGGTTGCGGAGCGTTGCAAGGTCGGCACGAATAAGGGCGTCCGCATCCCTGCTGTCGGCATAAAGAAAATGCTGCTGCGTGTATCGCGTGGTCTGCGCCGCATCATAATTGCGGGTCTGCATCGGCAGGTTATTCCTTCTGATTTGGGAAAGCGTCACCCTTCTGACATTCACTTTTGTTTTTTCTTTTTTCTGTTTTGTTCTTGTCATTTTTTATCTTGCCGATGTTGACCTCAAAGCGGTGATTCTGAAACCTTGTCCGCTCTGACCTGCTGCCAGTTGCGAATAGTATTTGCGGGCATCCATAAGCTCCCGCAGGGAACGATAGGTGATTGTCCGCCCCTCGACCGCAATTGAGACGGGCCGACCGGCCCAAGTATTGATGGCCGTATCTATCGTTTCGATTATAGTCGCGTAACTTACTGCCATAAAAAATCAGGCCGATAGTTATCGGCTACCGGCCTTTAGCTTAAAAACTTCTATACCTAACCAATATGGACTTTATTGGGCAGATACCCTGAAAATAGCTCTGGCAATTTCTTTGTTTATCATAACCACTATATGATAGTTCTGCTGTCTTCATTATCGTCTGCAATTATCTGCCCATTCGCAGCCGTCAGGTTCTTGTCCACTTTCATTATCTGAAAGCACACCATAAACCCTGTCCATATGACGTTTTCGATAATGTTCTGCATAGAAATTTTTGAGCTATTCATTAACAACATACTTAATCCATAAAACAAAATTTTCACCAATGCAAGTAAATTATCAATAAAAAGAGTAGATTCTTAACCGAATGGCTACTAATAGGAAAGAATTTTACTTTTGAGGGGAATTTTGGTCTGATTTTTCAATGATTTCTTTCGTCCTGATTCGCCTGCCACAATTCCGGCATATCCTATACCGCCGGATTGCGCCTGGTAAGCGCATAGTTTTTAGGACATCCCAGGGACGTCCATCCTCATATCGCAAATCGGCACAGCCGCACACTGGACAGACAATTCCCGACGCCTTATACGGCTTAGTATCCTTGTCCATTTTTATCTCATCAATCTTTTCTGTGCCAAAACTTCCGAAAGCCGAATCTTGCGGCGCTGTCGTATCGCCACCGGCATACGCCTTGCCTCAATCTGTTCTTGCGGCCTTCGCATATATTGCACCCGCTTATAGAAGGCCGCTGCCGCCGCGTTGACCGCCGTGTCGAGAAAATGCACCTGCGCCCCGCCACTCACGGGCCGCCATTGCCAGGTTACCTGTCCATATCTGCCACGAATCCTTGTCTTGCGCTCATTCGTGAATTCACGGAAATAATAGTCTGGAATCTCGGCAAAATATTCCGTTGAGCCAGGAGTCCCGGCGGCGCGTGATGCCCAGTTATGAACCTTGTCCTTGAAAAATGAAACATCCAAAAGCGCAAGTTGTATGCCACGAAACTTTGCTTTTCTTTCGGCTGTTATTTTTTCCAAACTCGATATAGTAAGCGGGCCCCCTCTTTGCTGTCTGCCAGGCAATCCTTTTGTCGGCATACAAAGCGGAAAATACCGCCGACAGAATTCATAGACCTCATCCGGCTTGAAACCGGAATCAATAAATAGTTGTATGACTGCAAGTTCCGGCTCTTTTCTGTCGGGATTCGCCCAGGGAAATGAGTGCAGCAGGATTTCGTCTTCAAGCTCCTGCCAGGAATAGACCGAGCCGCAGCTTATGACATAATTTCTCTCCCCATATCCGAATCCGCGAACTTCAAAGTCGATGCGAACTTGTCCGCGAATATCCTCGTGATAATCGGCACCGCCAACAAGTATCTTGCACCAGTCAGGAACAGTTCCACGTGAGAATGTCCCGATGTTTTTTCTCAATCCTTCCGCCGCGACTTCGACCATTGTCTCGGCATACGGCTCGGCAAGAATGGCATTCATAAAATCCAGAAGTTTGCCGACTGCCACTCCCTCCTCCGTATTGGCCTCGAACCATTCGGCCATAACCTCCGTCCACGATACCCAGGGACTTATCAGGGCATTGTATTGAAAGCCGATACGCCGTTTGTTGTAATTGAATTCTCTTTTGATATTCATAATGCTGGCGTGCTCTTTTTTTGCCAGTTTCAGGATTTCATTTGCAAACTTGTCTGGCAGCCATTCACCCCTTGCGACAAGTCCGTCCTTTTCGGTTTCGTCGAGCCTGCCCCTGCAAAACTTACATTCATACCAAACACAACCGGGCGTGTTTCTGATTACATCGGGGTCCCGCAATTCCTTTGCAATTCTTAATCGCGGCTCCCTGCTATCCGGTTCATTGAAAATCCAGACCTGATATTCTCCGCAATGGGGGCAGGGAATGTAATAGTGATGCTTAGAGCTTCTTTTGAATTTTGTCCAGATGTTGCCATCTGTTGTGGTGGGCGTCGATGTTTGGACGATTTTCCTGTCCCAAAATGTTATCGTCCGCTTCTCCGCCAAGTCAATCGGGGACGCCTCCTTGCCAACAAATTGCGGATACTTGTCAATCTCATCCAGCCACAGATAGCGGATGGGTTTCGTTCCCAGGCCGGCGGGCGAATTGGCTCCGGAAAAATACACTGTCATTCGTGAGAACCTGAACTCAAAACCTGTCAAGTCCCATATCCGTCCAGTGGTCTGTCTTTTCAGCTCCGGCGAGGCATCGACCATTGTTTTCAGGCGTCCCGCCATATATCCGCAATCCTCCTCGTGGCGGGGCATCACCATCAGGCCGGGCCCGGGGTCTTCACAAATACTGTAACCCATTGTATTAAGCAGCGCCTCCGTTCCGCCCGATTGCGGGGACTTTACAATGGTGACTATTTCTGTTTCAGGGTCGCAGAAGGAATCCATTATCCCCCGTAGATAGGGCGTCCGGCTTGTCCGCCACTGGCCCGGCTCCGCCGTTCCAGATTCCAGTATCCGATGCTTGTCCGCCCATTCAGAGACGGTCAGTTTTGCAGGCAGAGACCACGCCTGCCGCTCGGCATTTGTCCATATTTTTTTTGTTATAGCAAGCATTGCCTTCGCAATGCAATGCTTTGCTGCGCTTCGCCTTTGCCGCGCCGCGCCTTGCGTTGCCTTTGCAATGCCATGCAACGCAATGCCATGCTTTGCCTTTGCTATGCATTGCTTTGCGTTGCCTCGCCTTGCCTTTGCAATGCGCCGCTTGGCCGCGCCGCGCGGTGCTATGCCGCGCCTTGCCTTTGCTTCGCTTTGCTACGCTTCGCCTTTGCAGTGCTGAGCCCTGCCTTTGCTGAGCAATGCAGTGCAATGCCTTGCTTTGCCTTTGCAACGCTGAGCTGTGCGTCGCTATTGCACTTCCATCCAGCTAAATCTTCCGGCGCCACTCCCCCGCCATTGCCCGATACCGCTCCATTGTCCATAATCAAGCCATAACTTCACAGGGCTTTCAAGTTTTGGGTCGAGGCAGAGAATTTCAATCACAATCTTTGAACCGGCGGGAGCAGATTCAGAGCGGGCAAGAGCTATGCGCTCACCCTGTGCCGTCTGACCGCGCAAAGGCCGCTCAAGAATTGTTATTGGGCCTGAAAGTTGAATTGGGATTCTGCGGGGCCTGACAAATATCAAAGTGTCGATAATTTTCTTATGTGCCTTGAATTGGTCTTCTTTTTTTAGTGACCGGTTCAATGCACTTGCAGCGGCCTTGAAAAATCCCTTAATCTGATAATCCCAGAGAAAAGGCGTCCCATCCTCTAACTGCATAAAAACGGTAGAAGATTTCTCGATGTCTTGCTCTGGCAAACTTTCCTGTTCGTCCTCCGCAATTCCTTCCGGCCTCTTGCTCAAAATAAATTCTGTGGCAATTTCTTTGTTGCCAGAACAGGTAGCCAGGAGCGGTTCTGTAAATGTTAGTTCAATTTTCATAATCTATCCTTTCTGATTTTTATAATTTTTAATCGCGTGCAAACTCTTCGATTATCTCCCTTATTTTCGCATCTATTGCCTTCTGAATGCCACTCGGATTGCCCCCCATTTTCGACAATCGCAGTGCCAGATTCCGGCCAAGCCCACGAAACGCCCGCTTCACCGCTAATATGCGGGCAACCCGCCCCGCCTCAATTTCGGCGCTTTCGATAAGCTCACCCCGCTTTATCCGCAATTCGATATTCGCAAGTTCCGATTTTGTCTCCTTCAGGTCGGCCTCGGCTTTTAGAAATCGCTGTCTATTTTCATTCGGCGCCCGGCTTTCATTGTTTTTGAAAAAATCCAAAATACCTTTGATATAATATCCTTCCGCCGAAGTCGGCATACCATTGCTGAGCCATCGGCGGATTGTGCGCGTATTGACATTGGCATAGTCAGCCGCCTGCCGTTGGGTCTTGAGGAGCTGCTCAACATTAACATCGGCCTGCTTCGGCGATGCTACTTTTCCGTCAAACTCAGCAAGCTCGTCTATCTCCGATTTTGACAATGATTTGCCCACTTTCATTTTTTCTATTAAGTGGGCATATCGCTGCCTCTGTGCGATTCCGACGACATCAACTTTAGGTTTTGGCTTATCAGGTTTTTGCTTTTTCATCGTTCAATCAATTCCCCCAGAAATTAAGGGCTATGAAAATCAATGTCAAAAATATCAAAATTCTCGTTGCCCATCGCAAGTCTATAAAGGCATTGTCAAACATCCTATCCACAAACCAGGACAACATTGCCAGCACAAACAGAATTCCAGCGATTATGAGCATCACTTTCCCTTTCGCCACTTTATCAATCCCTCAATGGCCAAAACCCAAAATACAATGTCCCTTGCCAGCAGGGAATATATCCCGCAGTTAAAGTGTATGACTCCCGATAGGCCGTTGCTCAACAGCCAGAAATAAAAGCAGGCCACCATTTTGCGGTTGTTGCAAATCACTCCGGTCACGGCAAGGATTGTTGCGATAATCCCTAAAATCTCATTGAGCATCTATTTCCCCTTAAGAAGTTTCGCCTTTTTGTGTGTAAAATCCTCCCAGCGTTTTACTGCAACATCCACATAAATTGGCTCTATTTCCATTCCAAAAAGTCGCCGATTCAGTTTTTCGCAGGCGATAAGAGTGCTGCCAGAACCAAGAAAACTATCCAGGATTATTTGTTTTCGCTTGCTGGAATTTCTTATCGCTCGCTCGGCTAATGCCACAGGTTTTTGAGTGGGATGAAATTCATTTATGCTTGCCTGTTCTACGTCCCAAACAGTGCATTCTGTATTAGGACCAAACCAATTTGGTGATTTTCCTCTTTTGTGCAAATACAAAAATGGTTCGTGTCTATGCTTATATTGAGCATTCAAACAACCATAATGGGCATTTAATTTATTCCAGATTAGCAAATTACGTATTTTGAAATCTGCCTGAATCACCGCCTGAATCACCTCAAAACCAGCGAACCATAAATATACTGCTACTTTATCTATTGTGAAATCATAGGCAATTTTTAGGGCTGGATAATATAATTCCGAATTTTGGTCACCGATTATTTTATCTCTTTTATTTTCATTTCCACTTCCCCCTTCATAATTCACTCCGTATGGCGGGTCTGTAAAAACCATATCTGCTTTTTGCCCATTCATCAGCCGAGCAACATCTGCCTCTTTTGTTGAGTCTCCACACAAAAGTCGATGATTTCCGAGCAACCATAAATTGCCAGTTTTCGTTATTGGTTTTTTCGGCGGTTCAGGCACAATATCATCTTGGTCGGTAGGCATTCCGGGGCCGGTGACATAATCCTCAATTTCCTCAGGCGTCAGGGCCGTCAATTCGAGGCCATAATTGAGCTGGTCTAATTCACAGAGCAGCTCTCCCATTTTCAGGCCGTCTATTTCCGCAAGTTCGGCCACTATATTGTCGGCGACCATCACCGCCCACTCCTGGGCGTCCGAGTCGAAGTCCTGATAGTCAACGGGCACTTCCTTCAGGCCGAGCTTCTGCGCCGCAAGCAGGCGGCAGTGGCCGGACACCACGAGGCCGCTCCGCGTGCTGACCGTGATGGGGCTGCGCCAGCCGTGTGCCTGAATAAGCGCGGCCAGTTTGTCCACTTGCTCTGGTGAATGGGTATTCGGGTTTCGCGGATTCGGTTTTACCTGACTTATGATTACCATCCCGTCAAATGCGCAGTTGATGGCTGAATTGGCCGCCACAGTTGCTGAGTTTGCGCCTGTGGGTTTGCTGGCTGGCTTATCGCCTTCTTTTGGGGCAGTTATACCCCCCTTTTCATCCTGAGGGTGCTTTTTTGCCATAGGCATTTGCGGTCTTTTTTCGTTCTGCGAGCACAACGGGCGGTTTATTACCGAATTGCATAGTCATTTTTGTTATTTTCGAACCTTTGCGGTCAATCATTGTCTGCATTTTTCTCGTAAAATCCCGACATATTTTCAGTATTTTTTCGTCAGGCATTTATAACCACCAAAAGAAAAGAGGTTTGATGATTAAAAAGTAAATCACTATTCCCATACCAAAAGTTGCCAATGATATAATGGGATGTGATTTCCAATACAACCAATAATCTCTAACCATTTATCACAAACCCCTTCTTATCCCTTTTAATGGCATTGTAAGCGTCCATACATTGCTGATTGCAATAATAGCGATCTTCCGGGACCATATAAATCATATTCTTGTCAGCTTTGACCTTGCCGCATTTTCGACATCTTGCCCGATAGTTATGAAGTCCGTCATTACGTCTCACTTTATACCTGACCTGCCCCACTATTAAGGGAAATTTTCCCAGTTTCTTATGATAATATGATTTTCGCCATAAATACTATTAAGTCCCTGTCTTTGAAATTCAGCCCCGTGTTCAATCTCTTCCGGGGCTGGGACTTGATTTTTAGTCCCCACATAAAAGCCCTTACCATAGATTTTAGGGTTTTTGCCCGCATTAAATAAAGATTCTTTGATAATTGTATAGAGCAAAACCCGGTCACTTTTCGTTCCTGTTTTCAGTTGCTGGGTTTTTCTAATGGCATTAAGTATCTTCCCCGCCGGCGGTTCAAGACCCCTGACCGTTATCGATTCAAAGAACATATTATTAACGGCTTGCTTGGCAGAATAATACTCGAAATACAACAACCGTTCTACCCAGCCATCTATTTCTTCTTGTTTCGGCTCCCATCGAGGCCATAAGCCACCTAAAATCTCTTTTATAAACTGATTTGCCTGCTCTTTTATCATTATGTTTTTTCCTTCAAAAGTCTGTCAAATCGCTGGTCTCGGCTTTCGGCCTTTCGCTCCCAGTTTCGTGCAGCCCTGCGGGCGGCGGCCTGCCAGTCCTTCATTTTGACCTTGCCTACAATCCAACCCTTACCCTCATAAAAGTCTATAAAATCCTGCGGGTCAAGTGGCGGAAGGTTCTTTTCCTTGCAATAGTCTGCCAGATAAAGAGATACATCAGAAATAGATGGAGGTATTTGCAACCGTTGTGCAACTGGTTGCAACGTTGCGCAACTGCGCCCTGTTTCTGTATCTGTATTTGTTTCTGTTTGTATAATATCTTTTTCTTTTAATATCGCTTTTCTTTTTCTATAATTTCTGTAATACTCCGCCGTTCTCGTTTTTGCTTTTTCCCTGAACTTGATATAATTCAAAACTTGCCAACCGCCGTCAATGTCCTTTATTCTCCGTCCTTCATATTCTTTAGTGCGACTGTAAGGGTCAGGTTGTTTGAGCCGGCTTAATGCTTTTTTGCAAATCGCAAGCGATACTCTGGCAACGGGGGCGAGTCCCGATACACTTCCCTCGACCTTGCCATTAGCATCCGCAAGAGCTAATAAAGTAATCCAGACAATACGAGTTTCGCTGTCCTCGTTCCAGACGCTACTGGTTACAATAGAATTAAAGAGTGGCGTATATCCTGCCATAGCAAATTCCTTTACTATTTGTAACCATTATGCAATACAAATCTGTTGCAAAAAGTCAATAAAATCTTGCGGTATTTGAAATTTATCATTGAGCAGTTTGATATCTTTTTCCTGATAGCAGTTGATGATAGCTTCTTTTACGTAGTCGGCCACCATTTCTGCCCCTTTAATATGGGTATTTTTTGGCCAGTCATATTTTCTGTCCTCGCAAATCCCTATTTTTGAGGCAATTAAGGCAATTTCTTCTAATTTAGGAATCCAATAATTGCCATTGTCAAAAATAACTTTAACCCATTCTTTATCGCCCATTGGTTCGATGGAAATCTTATCGACTTTCATTGCCCCTTCCCTCTCTTACATAAAAGTATTGTCAATCTTTTGCTTCTAATCCCCAATAAGACCAGCCTGGTCTTTTTCTCTTATTACGGGCGAATAATTCGAGATATGGGCCTTTATACATTTTTTCGATTAGTTCATAAACCGTTTCCGGCTTTTGAGAATGTTTCCTTACCAGAGCGTAGAAATAAGAAATTGGTTTGAATGTCGGATGCACATTTCCTTCTTTAGTCCCGATAAGCAAGAGTTCGTGTCGGCTATCGACAAACCAACCAATGCCAGGCCCTTTGTTTTTTGTCCAGACCATATTTGATTTATAGTTAAATTTCCATTCTTTCATTACTTTTAAGGCATCTTCTAACATAGCATTTGTCGCCCATAAAAATAAAACAGAGTCCTCATAAGTTTTTTCTTGAATTGGTATTCGGATTATTTCTTCTGTTTCCATTGTCGGATATTGCGATTCAGCTGATTGCTTAAATCCGGCATTATCAAATTGCCAGCACGGGTCGGCGTAAATGACTTTATATTTACCTTCTGGTAATGGTATTGGTTCTGGTTTTGGCTGATACAGACGGGCAAGACGCAGAACTCCTGCGCTTGTGAGTTCCTTTTGCTCTGCCTTTATTTCAATGATATGCTGCTCAAACTCCTTCTCCGGTAAACTGGCTTCCTGCTGCCAGCGAGAAGATTGGTCGTAAGTGATGCCAACTTCTTTCAAGCTCGTATCATACGAGGTTGATTTTCTATCTCCACCGTGCGGAAATTGTTCTGGTATTAAAATGCCCGCCTTGCGTTCCGCTCGGAGCTTCAGTTCCGCACCGGCATTTTGTATATCAAGACCAGCACCGGAAGCAGCGGCATATTTGCGTATGGCCTCTGCTTTATCTCTTATATCCTTGACTTCTGAAAGCATGCTGGCCTCTGCCAGAGCTTTTGTTGCTTGGTCGAGTTTCAAAAGACCTGTTCTTCTAATTACAATCGAATTTGTCATTTATGCATCCTCATGAAAAAAGCCCAGCCGGAGCTGGACAATCCGACAGACTTGGAATGAGACTCCGCTGGGCATTAGAGTTGCGATTAGATTGTCTGTCTTATCGTCCATAAATTACAATTTACTTGCACCGCCCTTGAAAGTCAAACTAATTCTTTAAGAAAAATTTGACGTTGCGCTTCCAGTTGATATTACCCTGTGGGTCAACGCTTTTAGGCACATAGCGGTCTGCAAGATAGTCGATATAGTCCCCCGGACATCCGGCGGCCTGCCAGCGTCTGCGGTTATTGCGAATCGTGTTCAGGCAGATGCGCCGAGCATATTCCTTGTCACCGTGAGTATTGATAGATTTTATGCCATAAGGATATTTGACGCTGTTCTCTGCCCTGCATATGGCGGCTACGATTTGGTCGTCTGTCGGAGCACTCAGAGCCAGAATGCACAGGATAACTGTAAGCATAAATCTATTATCGACAATTCGTTCAAACTGCTTTAATAAATTTTTGTGGTTGAAAATTCTTTGAACTTTCGGCGCACTTAACTCTTGTATTTGCAAAGGTTTAGAAAATTGTTTCCAAAAATCTTCTTGACAGATTCAAGTTTGAATAGTAAAATGCCGATAGTGAATTAAACGAAAATTGAAAGGTTGTAGCTATGGCAAAACAGAAATCAACACTAATTAGAAAGCCCCATCCGGTTGCTATCACTTCTCACCGCTCCTCCAAAACGGTCGATGTCATAGCTACAACCGCCGGATGGGCTTTTTTGAGGTGGAAAAATGATTACTGAAATGAAAATTGAAGAATTGAAAGAACAGTTTACACAATGGCTCGAGGAAGAGCAGGGTATTGGTTGCACTGCCGATTGTATTGTGCGAACGGCGGATTCGGTGCAAGGATTCATTGATGCTTGTCGCGAAATCGGAGGTATTGACGATGATGTAATGGATGGGATGCCCGTCAAGATTTTACGGCAGACGCAACGGCAAAAGGACGAACCGCGCAGCGACTTATACATACTTGATGCCGATGTCGATGTGCGATTAGTTTTGAATATATAACCAGCCGGCGGCGGCTTTTTTGACTGAAGAAGTGAAAAATGAGACAAAGCAAATACAAATATAAATTATCAGGATGTAAGCAATGCAATGTGCCAACTACTATGATAATTGATGGTGTTATATATGCGGCACAGCGCAAAGACTTACAATTTTGCGGGCGATGTAAGCATTTAGCTGAATGTTCGGCAAGCGTTACGATTAGTGTTCATCGGCGTTTGGGTTTTAGAGTATAGGCCGGGGCGTGCCTGGCTGGATTGAAAGAGTGAAAAGATGAAACGCAAACCAACAAAAAAAGAAATCGAGTGGGCAAAAAAAGTGTTGCAGAAAGCATCGCCCGAAAAACTTGCAAAAGTATTTATCCGTAGTGATAGTCGTGGTTGTAGTGATAGTCGTGGTTGTGGTTGTAGCCGGTGCCGAGATATTTATGGTGATTATTAGCCGACAGCCGAGCCGCCAAGCGAGCTGGATTGAAAGAGTGAAAGAATGAAAACAAATGACAAGGCGTGGGAGGCCCACTGTAGAGGCCGCAGGTGGCAAAGTAATGCAATCGGCTGATAGCATTGGTGATTCTTATGGCTTCGACCGACCTTATCCGCAAAACAAAGTAATGAGATGTGATAAGCACAAAGATAAACCCGATGCATCCTTCGGCGAATTATGGCGATGGAGAAAATTAACTGTTTGAAAGGGCAGAAAAATGATTAGCAAAAAAAAGATTTTGAAGCATATTGCAGCAGCGATAAATAATATGGATTTAGCCGAGCTTAGACAGTTGCACAATAACTTAATTGCCCATCATCACCAAAAATGGACACTGTCTATTTTTGATGATATTAAGCCGTCTGAAAGATGGCATTTAGTCACGGAAGAAAAAAAGGGAAAAAAATGAGTATAAAGTTTTGCATCTGGCGACGGCGTCCAGCTACATCTTATGACTGGTGGTGGAAAACTGGTTGCGGATACGGCAGCTTTTGCTGCGCAGAGGAAAAGATATTTAAGTTTTGTCCGTTTTGTGGGAAACTTATTAAAAAACTTAAAAACTTGAAAGGATAAAAGATGAGCAGACCACGAAATTTCCCGCCTATATTATGGCGAGGACGAAAACAAGATGGACAGTTAGTTGATATGAAGGATAAATGTTCGCCGACTGCAGTTCTGGAATTTGTCAAAAAAGAGCAAATAACTCATATTGGCAAATATATCCTGGAAGGATATATGCCCAAACAACGCAAAAAGACCGTAAAAACCTCGACCCCTGTTACCATACCCCCAAGGCCGGATAATCAGCCACAATTGCAGCCAGAGGCCTTGCCGACCGCATTAGAGACTGAATCAGGACCCAAACGTTATCGCCGGACAAAGACGGAAATGGAGGTGGCAAAAAAAGCAGAGAAAAAATTGGCTAAACAAATGAGAGAAGTGCCATTAGACAAGCCAAAATGGAAATGCCCTGATGACAATTGTGGTTGGATGGGTGATGCTCCGCCCAGAGCAATAACGGGTATTAACACAAGTAAGTTAATATGTCCTGAATGCAAAATGGTAGTCCTGAAAAATGAATAGTCCATTATCTAAAAATTTAGAAATACAAATATACGACACTATATGCGATAAAGACAATAACCGAATTAGCATTACAGTTTTTGTGCGCAAAGAAAATGCCACAAAAGATACACCTGACGACCAATACTTCGACAAGGAAAAAACGAGAGAAGTGGTTGCTTATATTTTGGCTGCAATCAACGGCTTTGAGACTGTCGAGAATAAGTTGGAAAAGATAAGAGAAGCGGCAAATAAGTGGTCTGTCTTGAGAGACGACCAAATTCTTGCCATTCTTAACGAGGAGTAAAAATGAATCCTTTTAATTTACCGTTGGAAATACAGGAAGCAAAAGATATTCGTGGTCCGTTGGGCGAAAGGATATTCACCATCTATACGGCAGAAATGCAACCTATCAGTAGAATGTTAACAAAATCGCAGGCCGACTTTCTCGTGGCTGCAATCAACGGTTTTGAGGCCGCAGAGGACAAGTTAGCAAAGATAAGAGAAGCAATCGAACGTTTTTACGATAAAGAAAAAAAGATAATTCTTGCCATTCTTGACGAGGAGCAAAAATGAACGGCAGGATATTATTTCCGGAGTGACAAATAATGAACAGTTTTGAGATGACATCTCCTGAACAAAAGATTGAACAAAGTGAGCGTATGGCGGAATCTCGCAGACGGGGTATTTTTATAGATGAATATGGTGAGACAAACTTACAACCGTTGAACCTGCCCGAGCCTGAATCGCCAACTGATGAGGAAATGTGGGAACAAGAAAAAATCAAACAGTCAATAGCGAAGACAAGAGGACGGCAATTTCGAGCAAGTGGATTATGTCCGGCCTACATAAAAGAACGATTTGCAAAACCAGAATCAGGAGAACCAAAATGACCGATGAAAAAGAGTTAAAACCAGACGAAACTGTTACCTCAATTCAACGACACGATGAACCAGAGGAATTTGCGATTGATTTGGAAAAAATGGAGGAAGGCCTAAAAACCATCAAGCGATTTCAGGCGATGGTCAAGCGACTTTTAACGCCCAATGTGGATTATGGTGTGATACCAGGCACTAAAAAACCGACTCTTTTGAAGCCAGGGGCCGAAAAAATAATAAAACTAATGCAGCTCTCCGACAGTTACCAGATACTATCCAAAGAGGAAGATTATCAAAAGCCCTTTTTTGCTTTTACGGTAAAGTGCCAGTTGAAATCATATAGTTCAGGGAAACTAATGAGCGAAGGTATGGGTCAATGCAACAGCAACGAAAGCAAATATCGTTATCGTTGGGTATTCGACAATCAATTGCCGGCAGGATTCGACAGGGAAACGGCACATACCAAACCAGTCGGCAGAGGCAAGGTATATGTAATGTATCGAATTGACAATGATGATATTTGCTCACAGGTCAACACAATCCTGAAAATGGCGGAAAAAAGGGCTAAAGTGGATGCTGCCTTATCGGCGGGACGCCTTTCGGAACTCTTTACGCAGGACATTGAAGATATGACAGATACAGAACCAGTAAATCAGCAGGCCGCTGAGTTTGAACGGGACGTTATCGACCAGCCGCCAAAAAACCACGTATCAGATTCGCCTATTAGCGTGGCGCAACGCAAGCAGCTTTTCGCTGTTTGCCAGCAGTATTCGGTAACGCAGGATTCGCTCAAAAAATACCTGCAAGATAATTTTAAGATTGATACCACCGCCAAGATTTTGAAAAGCCAGTATGTGGAAATCTGTCATTGGGCGGAAACTGGCAGGTAAAAAGAGGCGGGAAAAGGAGAATGACTACGGAATTTCACGGCATCGTCAAACAAGGCAGGTTTTTGTTACCGCCTGTCCAAAAGCAGCTGCGAGAGCGATTGCTGGCCAGTATGAAGGATGGCACAAGGATAAAAGAAACTCTAATCAAAGAAGGCCGGGCCAAAAGTCCCAATCAGGTAAGAGCGCATTTTGGCTTGGTGGTCGAAATGATTCGCAAACGATTCGAGGATATGGGCGTTGATATTTGTGGTATCTGTCCGAATAAAGATATGATTCACGACATACTAAAAAAGGCGTGTAGTGGTGTAGGTGATATGGGCGAGACTCTGGGACTATCAGAAATGACTACCGAACAGGCGAGTAAGTTTTTTGAGAATTGCCGGACGTGGGCGGCGACTCAGCTCCAGCTCGACATCCCGAATCCGGATATAAACTGGCGGCAGAAAGTAGAGGTGAAAAATAGTTAATTACTTAAAAAAACTGAAGCATCTTTTGGGTATGTGGATTTGGCAAGGTAATGGTTATGTTAAACTAATAAACGCAATCGAGACAGCAATAGAAGATATTAGAACGGGTAAATGCGCCGAAATCATAATTCCAGTTAGATTTGACTTTATGAAGTCGCCCCCGACAAACAAATTCGAGATAATCACAAAACCAGTAGAGGCCAAAAATGAAGGCAAATATAATAGAAAATGATACGATGGGTATGAAATGGATTGATATTGATTTGACGCCCGAAACACTTAAAGAAGCAGCCATACTTTTGCGGCTTGCCTGCCGAAGAAAGAAAATCTGTCCGAAAGTCCGAACTACATTCTGTCATGAAACTATCGAGACGTATATTCAATTTCCGATGAATACTTCGAGTAACACACCAGATGCGGGAATTGGATAAGAGATTTATCTCTAACGAGGAGAATAAATAATGGCTGATTTATTTTCCATTGAAGATTACAAAAGAGTTTCATATCCGGAGATTAAACCTTTAGAGACCCCATATTTCTGCGTGGGATTTTATATCGGGCGAGGAGGGTTTAAGAACAACTGGAAAATCTTTTCGGAAATGTGGTGCTCACAAGACAATCCTGTCATACAAAAATTTATAGCAGAAAAAGAAAGCAACGGCTGGATAATGTTCGTATGCAGATTACCGGATTTCAATTTGAAAGGAACAAAATGAATATTAGTGTTGAAATTGAAGAAGCAATAATAAGCGCAATCGAGCGTTATTGCACAACAGAAGAAGAAACTAAAGAAGCATTAAAATACTTTAAGGATGTGCTTGTTACTGAATTGATAGAAGAATCACAGGGCAATTTCGATGATGAATAGATGAACGACTTGCCGGAAAAACTTGAAGGCATCAAATGTCCTGCCATTTACCAGAAAGGAGCAAATCATAAGCAGATGCGCCGCAATCACAAACCGAGTCGTTGTTTGTAAGGGCGAATTTATACCATCAGATAGCCGCCCGCATCGCCCTGCGCTGGACCATAAAAGAGCTGAAGCAGAAAGGATGGTTAAAATGAGCAAAAGTCAAATCAAATCACTAACAATCGATGAGCAGGCCAAATTTCTCGCCTACTTCCATCGGCAGGACAAGCCACGTTTCCTCAACGAGCTTCGCGCCTGTGACCACCTGATTGTGCTACTTATGCTTGATGCTGGCCTCCGGGTCGGCGAGGTCATTCAGCTCACCGTTGGAGACCTCCACGTCCTGGGTTCCCCTGTAGGTATGATTCACCTCAGGCCCGAAACAACTAAAACCAAGACCGAGCGCAGCATTCCCGTCACTGTCCGTCTTCACGATTCTATTCAGGAGATGTTCTTGAACATCTGGCAGCCCTTTGGTTACAAACCCTGGTATCGAGCCTTTGCCAACGCAGACAATGACTGGTGCTTATCCTCACGCCGTATCCAGCAAATGACAAAGACGGCTGGTATAATCACCATCTCCAGGCCGGTTCACCCGCATATGCTGCGTCATACATTTGCTACCCGGCTTATGAGTAAGTGTTCGATTCGAGTGGTCCAGCAGCTCCTCGGTCATGCAAGCCTGAGCTCTACCCAGGTCTACACCCATCCGAACACTCAGGATTTACAGATGGCAATTGACTCATTAAACACCTGATTTCAAATTGAAAGGTTAAATCATGACTATGGAAGAATTGTTTATGGCATGCAGTATTGGAGATTACCCCACCCAAGATATCCGTCATTATGACACCCCTGTAGTCGTCAAACAAGCAGACCAGCATCCCTGCGACCCACCTATCGGCGAAGTCACGGATGTCCGATACAACAAAACTATGGATGTATACGAGCTTATAATCACCCCGATAAATGAATGACTACCCACCCAGCTGGAAAGAAATAGCCGATCGTCGCAAAGCCGAAGAAGGTTACCGCTGCGAGCGATGCCGCCACTCTAACCGTCCCTCTACCGGCCACACCCTGACCGTTCACCATTTAGATGGTGATAAATCCAACAACACTGATGAGAATCTTGCTGTGTTGTGCCAGCGTTGCCACTTACGCATCCAGCGTATTCGCAAATGGGACCAGCTAGTCATGCCCTGGGCTTTTCAGGAAATCTGGCTAAAAAAGCATCGCTTGCCGTGTGCTCTCCACAGTCCTAAAAACTAAAAGCCCGCAAAAATGGAAAAGGACAATGAGACGAAAAAATGAAAACAGTCAGGCAAAAGGATAAAGTAAAGAATCTTTTGAAGGGTTGCACCCTGTCAGAATGTAAGAAGTATTGTGGTGTGGACTTTAACCATACGAATGTCCCTTTATGTGCGAAGATATTGCAGGCGAAAAAAAAAGAGCGTGTCAAGAACGTCAAGGCGACAAAATCAAATGGAGACGGCGAAAGAAGGTGATGTGCAATGATGGTTAAAGAGATAGTATTCCCACAGGATACGGCACATCGTAAGAGTTGGTTTAAGGCGGCAAGTTTTTCACATCCAGCCAAAATGAATTTGGGATTGCAGATTTACCTTATCGAGCATTACACGAAAGCCGGGGACTGGATACTTGACCCTATGGCTGGCAGCGGAAGCATACTTGTCGCAACGGCGATAGGTCGTAATGTGATATGTGTAGAATTGGAGGAAAAATTTTGTGTTATGATGCGCCAGAATTGGGAGAAGATTAAGGCACAAGGCCCTATGCTCGGCTACCCTATGGGGACGGCGACAATCCTGTGTGGCGATAGTCGTAATCTGGATGGTTTGCTGGCGGATAGTTGTATTTTTAGCCCGCCGTATGCGGATAGAACTTGCAAAGGGGAAAGCGGAACTGCTAAAAGTCATAAAATAGGCGAATTTGATTATGGCAAATCCGAAGGTCAAATCGGCAATTTGCCATACGGCTCAATCTCGACAATTCTCACAAGCCCGCCGTATGGCCTGGGCGAAGGACTTGGCCATTCCGAAAAGACAGTCAGCAAATTGAGAAAAGAAAAGTATCGGTCTTGCACATATACTGACAAAGTATGCCGAGTCGTGATTAGCTCGCCGCCATACGAAGCACAACTTCAAGGTTCTGGGGCAGATGCTGCCCGTAAAAGAATAAAAGAAGGAAAATATAAGGGATTGCGACCTGATGTATGGATATCAAAAACCAATATAGCAGGTTCTACTTTTGGTGATGGTTATAGTAAAGCAAAAGACAACATTGGCAATCTAAAAGGCGAATCGTATCTGTCGGCAATGAAAATTGTGTATGAAAATTGCTTTTCAATTTTGCGTGATGGAGGATTACTTATTCTCGTGGTTAAAAATTTCGTGAGAAAAGGGCAAGTAATCCGACTTGATTCTGATACAATTCGTTTGTGTGAAAATGCGGGATTTCTTCTCAAGGAAAGATTGAAGCGCAGATTGACGCAAATGTCTTTCTGGCGGACATTAGAAAAGAAACGTTGGGAAAAACAAGGCAAACAATATCCCGAAGATATGTCCTTTGAGCATATATTAGTATTCGAGAAAAAATGAGTAACTTGTCAAAAAGGTTGAAATCTTGTTGGCTCTGGCGGCTGCTCTGTGCAATCGGGGCGGGTTTTCTGGCCTTCTGGGGACTGGCGGAAGTGCCGGATGATGTAGTGAGGAAAGAATGACCGACCTGCCTGTAAATAAAATCCCGCAATCAGAAAAGTGCCGCAAATGCAAATTTTTCAAGGATTGTGTCGCGGATTGTGTTTTAATGGTTTTATTTTCATCCGGCCTGTCCGAAAAAGACTGGCACAAAAAACATTGTTTGAAAAAGAAGGGAGAAAATGAGTAAAGGAATCCGAATACTTAAGGACCGATGCTGGATTTGGATGAGTAGATATGTGCGACTTCGGGACGGTCTTGATTATTGCAAAGAGCAAGGCATTGGCTTGAAGCAGTTTGACGACTGGATGGACTTGCCTTGTTTGTGTTGCACTTGTTCAGTCGTTAAAACGCTTCGACAAATGGATGCCGGACATTTTATTAGCAGGGGATTAGGTGGCGGCAGCGGGGTCTATTTTGATGAGCGCAATGTGAACGCACAACATCGCGGTTGCAATGCCTGGGAGCAGGGAGCACATACTGAATATCGAAAATTCATTATCAATAAATATGGCAAAAAGGCACTCGAAGATTTGGAGATTAGACATAAAACTCATATTTATACAGAGATGGAAATTGTCGGGTTGACACTTTTTTACAAACAAAAATTTAAGGAAATGTTAAAGGAGCTGTTTTACGCAGCATTTTAACATATTTATCAAGTAAATCGGCATTGGCCAGACATCTATCGTGCCGGATATGGATACCATTTCTGCCTGCCTGCCTGAATTCCTTTGCAAGTTTTTCAAGGTCGTCCGCCAGCTCACCAGGTATAGCCATTTTGGATTGCGTAGTTTTTCGCATCTTGTAACCTGTTGAAGAGATAAACCGTCATCACTCTGCCCTGGATGGGACTGGGTTGGTTGACATCAAGGAAGTATGTTGTTTCAGGATTCGAGGCGAGCACGTAAAGCGGCGAGTTGTGTTGACAACCGGTCACAATCAGCAGTAAGATTATAACACCTGACATCACCGCCGCGTTCGCTGCACGCCTTGTTGCGTTCCTGACGAAGTTTCTCATATTGTATTTCAAGCTCATAGATTTTGCGTTTTGTGGCTTCGGGACTTCTAAACGTTTTATACCAACAGACAACCACTGCCGCAACGGCCATAATTGTCAATAATACAAGTTTAATCATTCAGGTCTCTTTGTCGGAGAATTCGTGTTCAGGGCTATGTATTTCGCTATAAACTTGATAACCGGCAAGAAAAAGTTATCGTCCTTAAGATTGGGCGTGGCCTTCACGATGATAGTTGCTATCGCTATTGCATAAGCAATAATCTGCGTGATGTCCGACCAGTGATTTTGTATCCAAACCATATCAGAATCTCCAACAAAATCCAAATACAACTTTCTGTTCATTGTCGGCGGCAATCATTTTGTAATTAGCACGCAAACGCTGATACTCTACGATAAATCCGTTCAGGTCAAAACCTGCTATCGGACCGGAATAAGTGCCATTGTCAATCAGGTCAATGCCGCCGTGAAAGCCAATATAAGCCGTTCCTGAAAGTTTGTCGGGCAATCCCGCTACCGGAATAGGATTGGGAATCTCAACCGTGCCTAACTGATACGAACCATAAAGACCTGCATCTCCGGCACAATCCTGAATCCATACTCCCTCGACGCCTACTTCTGTTTTATCGGTGGCTTTATAGCCAATACGAGCAGTCAAATCATTACCACCCAAGAGCCACGCCGATAAGTTCTTTGCCTGCACTATGCCCGTCAACAAGACAAACACAATCAACATTCTTTTCGTTAATTTCTTCATTTTTTTGCTCCTTTTCTACCATATCTGGCTTTTATTTTTTCGTTCATTTTGTCCAGGCACTTCTGACACGGGTAACGATTTTCAGCCGAAATACCTTTGTCCATTATACCGTCTTTACCGCATTTACAAGTAAAATAAATAGGATTTTTCTCGTCTGCCATATTGCCACAGGATAATCTTTTCATAATTTCTTGTTCTGAATCAAATCCCTCATACTTCTGAACTCCCCTTTAACGTCCTTTCTAAAAATATCTATCTTATCGTGCAAGGCCGTGATTTTACTCTCGATGCAATCGTCAAGTCCTTTGTGCCGAGCATCGCATTCGCTGTGTGGCACCAGTTCCTTTTTGTCAGGATGTTTATCTGCGTTCATTATATGTCTTGCCACGACCGTTATGCAACTAATTATTATGGCCGCCGATACAGGCGTTACAATCTCATTAAGCATATTTTACCTTTCAAATGGCCTCTAATCGCTTCCAGAAGGCCTCTGGCTTCAATTGAGATGGCCAAACGCCTCTTATCAGGCTAATTATGCCCCTTTTTTCAAAACAGGGCAGGACATGCCTTTTTCCTGCGCAAACTCGATGAATAAAAGGCGTCGCTTGTCCGCATTAGATTTATCGGCTGGGTAGGACCCAAAAATATATATAAGTAGATATATATTATCCATAATTACCATTTACCTTCGGGGCAATGCTCATCAGGCACTCTTGCCTTTGCCACAATCAGGCATTTGCATATCGAGCACCATAGCATCCTGCTAATTGTATATTTCTTATCGCATAATAGGCAAATCTGAATTCTCTTTTGCGCCAGCTCTTTTTCTCTGCCCAATAGAAGGTTACCGTATCCGGTCGCTATGTTCCTGCCCTTGTGCAGCAGCTTCCTCGCCTTGCCACAGCAGCCGCTCTGCTTGGCCGTTGCCTTTGTTGGGTCTATGACTTTCTTGTTCGGCTGGATTATTCTCTGCTCTTCCCTGCCGTCAATCCAGCAGCCGAACAGACAGCACCACACCTGCCTGCCACTGACGTGCTTGCAGGTTTTGCACTCAGCAGTCTGCTCGGCAGTGAATTCGGGTTTTGATATTCGATTGCACATTAAGGACAACCCTCTGGATGCGAACCCTCACATACCCAAGCAATACCTTCTATTCCACCTATCCGAGAGGCGTTCCAGGGCGGACTCCAATAACAGTAAATCTGATTTGATACTGCGTTTTCTTCTTTAATCCCCACACAGAATTGGAAAGTGGCATTTCCACTGTAGCGAAATCCGAGAATCCACCCAAGAGGAAGGGAAATGTCATGAAAGTAGCTATGTATTACTACGCTTGAATCACTCAATTTTTTTACTTCAATAAGTCTTTCAGGAAATACTGCAGTGAAATAAGGGTCGTATGTGCAATCTCCCCAATTCCAATAAGACCAATTCCCGAAATTTCCGGACGGTTCGTATAATTGCCATCTGCAGGAATTATCTGGGTCTTGAGTGAGAATAAAAGACCCGTTCACGTTTATTACATTAGTCTTATAACCGTTATACGCACTGGGGCAACAAGGCATAGGTATGACGCCCGTGATAACTAAAGTGATATACTTTGGAACTTTTCCTACCTCACAATAACTACAATCATTACCATATTCTTTACAACAATCCGTTGGAATCTCGACCTGAAACTTGCCGGTGGTAAAATTCACACAGCCATAGAAGGTATCATTGCAAGCAGGGTCATCAGCGCCGGAAAGTGTGAGGGCGACCTGTCCTGCGTGGTCGCCCGTGAAAACAATGCAGGCGGACTGTGCAAGGCACGTCTCAAGATTCTCAAAGGTTATCGTGCCGGCAGGAAAGGCAACACAACCATATACAGTTATGGACATTTATGCACACACGGAAACTTTCTGGAATCCCCAGAGACATCGCCATTTGTCATTATGTTTGAAAACTACAATATCTTGGTCATTGGCAAGATGAGGCCAGGCACTATTAAGATTTCCCCCGCCGCAAATATCGCAATATACGGTCACGCCCGCCTCATTGCCGGATGTTATCTCTACATCTTTGGAGTCAAGCAGGTTGCAGACGATAGTCGCAGCCGCACCTGCTGCCGCCGTAGTCCTCGCCCTGCGAACTTCCGTTCCTTCTCCAAACCCAATCCTTCTCCGCCGATGCTTGGTGAGCGGGTTCTTATGATGCTGCCACCACCGAAGCATATCGACCAAAGATTGATAAAAACCTGGCGTTAGATAATAACCTCTTTGCATTTTTACTGAGGCTTCTCCCTGACAATACAGTTTGCAAACAGGCCTTTGCCGAGCGTTCCGGTTCCCGCGTTCACAGTTACTACAACCTCAAGCATGTCCCCGTCTGCCAGTCCGCTTGTGCTGATAGTTCCCGCTTCCGGCAATCTGATTGTATTGGAGCTGTCAAGAACTATGGGGGCAGACAAAACAGAAACTCCGTTCTTTTTGAGGTCAACCGTTATCGTGGCATTGCCGATGCAGATTACGACCGAGCCGGCTTCAAAGGCTATGATTTCGGCAGTTACACCCCAGCAAGTATGTATCGACCAGGAGCCTGCCGCCGCCAGTGTTGCGCTTTCCTGCGCATAATGCTTGTTCATTTGATGGCGCATCTTGGTTGCTAAAATGTCCGCGCCTGCGGCAACTGCACCATCATCTACCGTTCCATCCGGTATGGTCATTGTCAAAGCGCCAAAATCACCATAAATAAACATATCGCCTTCAAATCTACTTGCCATTTTTTATCTCCTAAATATTAAATCCTAAAGCCGAAAAAGGCCGAGACCGTAAATTCTGAAAAGTCAGAAAATAACATACGCCGTCCCGTTTTTGCTTGTCCGTTAAGGCGTGACCTGCCCCATCGAGAGGCCAGGGTTCGCTTGGCCTTTCGCCATTGATTTTTATATTTTCATATTTCGGCACTTCAGCTGAACCCGTGTTTTGAATATATCCTGCATCGTATAAGCTCAACAGCCATTTTTCATATAGCTTTGTTTGTTCATTCCACCATCCGTATCTGAATTGAAATTCATAGTTTACAAGATGATAAAATAATCCTGCCGCCCTCGCCCACCGGCCACCAAAATTATTGATTTTTGCCACACCAGGCTCAAATGTCAAACCGAGAATCTTAAAATTATCGCTGTTTGTGCAATTCATATATTGTGCAGCGAAAATTGGATCATAAAATGACTGGGGACGGGTGATTCGCAAAATCAAATCGGCAACTGGCGTTGTTATCGCCGGGTCAAAAGATTCCTTCGCGGAATTCACAATAGGTTTGCCATTGACATCCTTGTCAATCTGCTGTTCTCTTTCGGCAAATGACCATTCCACCTCCCAGGGCTGGTCCAGGGGATTTATTGTCGGGTCATAATTCGTCTCGCGTTTTTGTAGAGGGATAGTTGCATAATAAACATAGACTTCAAAAAGAAAAGGTCCCACCGCTTTCGGTTCTATATTTCGGACAAAAAGCCAGGGCTTATAAGGATGAGGTTCCCAGGGAGAAGGTATTTTTGTCGTCCCATCATTTGCGGTCTGAGCCAAAAAGGGCCGGTTAATAGGATTGGCCGATTCGCCAACATTGTCGAACAGCACTGTAAATTTACGGGGGGCAGTTGCTTCTTCTGGCCCTAAATTTGCCGCCAATTCCCGCCAGTCCTCTTTTACGCTCAATACCGCCATATTAAAATTCCGTCAAAATGTTTCACCAGCTGGTGCAAGCTGCAATGTTTCCTGTGTTCGGGAAGGTTCATGTTTTCTAACCAATTCGATTAGCTGATTCAGAAGCACCGTGTGCTGCTTTGTATTCTCCGCCGTTTGCTTTTCATAAGAAATGCCGGAGACCGGCCAGCGCGTAAGTCCCTGTCTTTCACGCGGAGACACTCCTCCCGTTTGCATCCGTATCGAATCCTCAATCCCCTTAAGGTCCTCCACTATGTTTTCAAACTGGCCCATCACATATCCGTCGACGCCTTTTTGCCGAAGCCCGTAAGCCGCTTTCTGCCATTCGGTCATTCCTTTTGTTGCAAGCTCGTCCCGCAACCGCAAAACTGCGTCCTTGAGTTCTTGTTGTCCCTCCAGATACTCCTTCTGCCTTATCGGGGCCAGGGCTTCTCGGGCAAACGATGTCGAGACACCATAAGCCAGCATTCGCTTTGTCAGTATCTCTTCTTCAGTCAGGCCAAAATTCCTGACTGCATCAGCTGCATCTTCAATCGTCCCGGTTATTTTTTCCCACATTGACACGTATTTTTCGGCGCCTGGTGTCGGTTCAAACATCATTTCATGTGTCATTGTCTTTTCGCGCTCCCAAATTTCGGCCCAGTATTCTTGGGAAGCCGCAAATCCTTCTTGAAGTTTTAAGCGACTTTCTTCCATCAAATCCAATTCATCCCACCGTTTTACTATGTCAGGAACATTCGGCTCGCGGACAAACTGGTTGAGAAAATCTGCCCGTGCTTTTAAGAATTCCGCCATAACCTCAAGATTTGTTGTAAGCTCACCTATAATCGGTTTAGTAATAGAGCTTATTACTTCCCCCGTTGCCTCGTGAAACTCATGCCACGCTAATCCTAATCTGTGGGTGCTTCCTATTTGGACCTCTATTGCCTCTGTCGCTACTCTAAAACCACGTTCTCCGGCTTCTATAACTTTGTTGTAAAGTTCCTGCTCTGTTTTACAATCTTTGATGTCTATACCCAGTCTTTTTAAGCCCGTGCTGATTCCCACCGCTCCCTTTGAAACCAAACGCATCGCCATTTCCAAATCTACTTTGAAACCTTTCGATAGGCCGATGGCGGCGATTGTGGCCTTTTTTAATGCTTCATCTTCAAGTTTGCCTATTGTCGCCCCCAATACCATCACTTCCAGAATTTCGTGGCCTATTATGCCGGTGCTGCGCTGCATTTGTGTTGCAAAATCAATCATGTCTTTTTTGGTTTTATCATCTACCGGCCCCAACGTCCGAAGGGCGGAAGTAAGATGCTGAACTGCTATTCCCTGCTCTTCCCATGTCTTAATTGATTCGCCGACAAACCTCATTATGGCACGCGCGCTGAAATAAACCCCAATTGCACTGGCGGCTTTCCTTAAAATTGATTCCATCGAAAGTGCCGATTGGCCTACTTTGCTGAACTGTCTGCTGACCTCGTCCCTTCCCTTTATGAGAATGTCAACTACGTGCCTTGCCATATCCTATCCGATTATTCCCAGCTTCTTTTTCAAAATCGCCTCTATGCGAAAAATGAAACGGCAGGATTCTATAAAAATGTTCGCCTGGTCGAGCACCCCGCCGGCCACAGGTGGCAGTCCTTTTTCGTAAAGTTCCGCAAGCTCAATCGTCCGTAGCACATCGGGCGTCAAAATCTCCAGCGGGCATTGTGTCAATTCCCATTTGCCCGTCTGCTTGCAATCATTGCATCCTTCTTCGCTTCCGTTGCAGGACAGACAATCCATTTGCACCGATTCCATTTCCGTTATCCTGTCGGTGCATTTTTCCTGGCCTTTGCACCCTTTGCAGATTTCCCCATATTGGATTTCGAGGGCCCATCTGATTTTTTTTTATCAGCAGGTGAAAGGATTTGCTCATTAAGCACCTTCCAGGCAAGCTCTGTGGCTTCCCTGAATCCCATAATCTCATACAGCTGTTCTGAGGCAAAAGCTATTGATTCTCCGCTCCTGTCAAAAACATTTCTCCAGCCGACAAGTCCCATTGTGGCGGCCTTGAAACTCTCCTCGATGACATCCTTGCTTTTGCGCCTGGGGTCCTTTTCTTTTTTCTCAAGCAAATTAGTCAGCTCAATCTGCTCAAGGCCTGTCAGATAGTGATAGATAAAAACCGGCCTTTCGCCTTCCGGCAGCTCATTGTCGCTTTCAAGGACGATTTCAAATAGCGCTTTTGGATTCGTTGCGAGCGGCATTTATGACATCCTTTCCTTTTGTAAAAGTATCAAGAGATTGCAGATAGAATTCCTGCGTCTGCGGGTCCAGCGAATTCCAGAGCGACATAATCTGCTCATCGGTCGCGTTTTCAAGCCCGCCTCGGTTTCTGCAAATCGCCTTTCGAATAATTCCTGCATCCATAACCGCCTTTTATGTAATGGCAATCTTTACGGCATCATCCGTTCCTATGACCGCGTTGCTCTGCATGCACTGCGCCGTTATCTCATCAACCATAATGCCTTCACGATCGCCATCGTCGATTGACCGGTATTGGACTTTAGGCAAAGTGAAGGTTATCACCTTGCCCGTGCCCGTGCCCAGGACAATTGATATTGCCGCCGGAGTTCCTGCGAGCCACATATTATAGGCGGCCCCATAAGTGTCGCTCCCGACAAGCTCGGCCTCAAGGTCGAAGGTTATCACAGGGTCAATGTCCGTGATGACTGCGTAGGCCATTCCGCTTGCCGCGTTGACATCTGCGCGGGGCACGACCTTGCAGCCCATATTGAGACTGAACTTGCTGATTTTCCGAGCCACTTCACCGGTAGCGCCTAATTTGAATTGTCCACCCGCCAGCAAGGGGGCTATGCTTGCATTCGGCGCCCAGGTGGCCGGCATAACGACATCCGCCGGCGTGGCGTAAATGCCAAGCATATCAAACTTACACATCACCCTTTTGCCTACCTCTCCCTCAAATATGACATTGCCCATCGCACCGTAAAGACACTTCTGGAGGCCGTCTTGGTAAACGACAATGGTATTGGTCTTATGGTTCGCCGGAGACGAGGCCACCGTGTAAGTATCGGTGGCTTTCAAAAAAGCGCAAGCCTGCAAAAGCGCCGCAATGCCAGGCTCCATCCTGCTTCCGGCGGCACCTCCGGTCCCTCGTAGTTCCGCATCGCAGGTGAAATTTCCGAGGCGCCCTTCGATAATTCCTGTATTTTCCACGCCAAGCATTGTGCCGCTTCCTCCCCGGCTCTCAAAGGTCGAAGTCGGCTTTATCACGGGGTTAAATAATATCGTATCGACCTGTCCCGTCTCTTCGCGCGTTCCTGCAGGGTCCTCCACTGCGACCTTAACGCATCTTTTCCGCGTCAATAACATTCCTTGTATCGCCATTGTTTATCTCCTTAATCTTTTTTCAATTTCTAACTTAAACTGTAAGGGTTGCCATAAGGAAGCTCACATTCCACTATTACCCTGATTGCAACGCCGCTGAAACCCTCGCCCGTGTCAAACATAGTCGAACTTTCAATGTCCGTGTCCAGGGCATAACCGCCCCGCTTATAGTCCTCCTTCAGTTTTTTTTCTATGTCGCACCGGACCTTGTTGCGCCGCGTATCGATGGAGTCGGTTGCGGCATCGCTGTCGATTACCAGCGCCTCAATGATAAATGCGTGCTGCCGCCGCTGTTGTCCAACCTGCGTCAGTATTATTTCCTCCGCCTCCTGGACAATCAAAACCTTGTTGTCCTCCGGTATGACATCGCGCCAGTCGTTTCGCTTCGGCCTCATTGCGACAAGGGTCTGATTAAAGCCGTTTTCGACCGTTATGGCGTTGATGGCGGCCAGGATATTCTCGGCGATATACTCGATTTTGGGGGCCGCCCCCAAATCGCCGGGAAGCGAAAAGTCCGTGTTCCAAAAGTATTGCGGAAAAAAAGCCATAGTTAAGTTCCATCCCTCGTAATTATTGCCGTCCTGTTTCCTTTTGCATCCACTGTTACGACCAATCTGTTTTTCGTGTCAGCCGTGTCTCTGAATATTATGGTCGCAGTTCCACCACCCGAAGATTTGCCGCTCAAAATAGCCAGAAATATACTTAATGCTTCTTTTACGGTAATAGTCCCTTCAACAATTCCTCCTAAAAGGTCTCCGCCGCCGCCCGGCGCAAGTTCAAGAGCATTGGCCGTGAACTGATAGACTGCGCCATCCATAACCAATGTGGTTTCGAGTTTGATAATTGTTGCTTTCATTGCCGTTGTGTCTGTAAGAATAGCATCAATATCCGTCCATATTTGTGCACCGGCCTTACCTGCATCTATGTGCCCGGTCATGGTTTCGTCCCAGACGGCATCTGCTATTGCTGCAGCATCAGCTCCAGCTTGATTATCTCTTATCGCCTCAAGCGAATCTGTCGTATCGTCAAAAGTTTGACTGACATTCTTATTCATAATCTTGTCAAGATAAGAGCCGTCTGTCGGTTTTTCCGCTCCTGCCGTTGTTTTAACAATGTGGTCGAGGTCTTTGGCAATCAAAGCATCTTCGGCCTCCGTCTGAATCAGAGCCTTTGCCGCAACGGTCAAATCATTTACTATTACGCCATCCGTCCCCGTATCCAGAAGAATCGCGGCGCTATCAGTTTTAATCGCCGCAAGTTGTGCATCAATGTCGCTGTCATCGGCAGGGTCGGCAGGCAAATTATCGGTTTTTGCTTTAATGGCCGTCACTTCGGCATCGTAAAGGTTAAGAATAAGAAACTCACTGCCATTAACCGGCTGAAGTGACCAGTTTGAATCTACAGTAGCAACTTTCGTTGTGCCGTTATACGATACAATCCTTCTGATTTGTCCGGCGCCTGTTCCTGCGGTTATTAAAATTGTCCGTCCGTTATAATAATTATCCGTAGATGATGACTGTGTATCCAGTGTAATTGTATTGGCTCCGCCTGCTTGGGCGTTTGCCGTTCTTGCCGTAAAATGGTCAAGATTTTTTGCAACAACAGCATCTTCTGCCTCTGTTTGAATCAAGGCCTTTGCATTAGTCGTCAGGTCTTTTACAACCACTCCGGTAGTCTCTATATCGGTTTTGATTGTTCCAATGGTTGTATTGGCATTAATAATGGCGTCTGTTATTTCACCAACATCTTCTTGTGCCTGCACGGCAAGCGAACCTATCGAACCAACAACATTGCCTCCGACATTACCCACAACCGATGCAGGAGTGGCAGCATTCAGGGCGGCTGCAAAACCGCCTCCACCTTCTATTATCGTTCCAGAAACTTTTGCGGGGTCATAATAAGAACTTGAAACGCAGATTTTCCCCGCCGAATTATACAAATCATAAGCAGTTCCTGTTCCGGTTGTAGAAGTAACGATACTGCAATTATTGACCACCACTTTTGAATCGGCATCTTTGGCATAAATACCATACACGCCGCCGGCATCGGGCGTAACTGCTGAAATTTTGATGGAACAATTATTCAATGTTATTTGGGAAAGAGTATATCCGACTACGCCTGCGATATATTGGGCGGCAGTGGAATTATTTCGACTTACCACAAAAGAACAATTATTAAATATGGCATCACTATCACCATAACCCAGAACCGCCCTGATATTAACAGCGGTAGCATATGTTCCATCCGTATAGAAAATTGAATCCTCGACAATTATTCTGCTACCACCATTGAAGACAAAGACATCGTAAGTCCCCTTCAAAATACAATTCTTCATAAGAATATCAGCGCAGGAGGCGGCTAATGTCATTACGTCTAAGGTTCCCGTCAAATCACAACCTTCAAAAACGATATGATTTTTAGCTATCCCTTGAATCCCTATACATCCCGTGGATGTTGCCGAAACTGCGAGATTTTTAAGGGTGGTATTATTTTCGAGACATATACATGTCTGCGAAGAACCTGTCCGTATAATGCGGGATAATTGACGGCTTATCCCTTCAAGAGTGAGGGATTTTCCTGCCGTCGCAAGGTCAACAGTCTCATCATAATCACCAGGCCAGATTATTATTTTATCACCACTGGCAGATGCAGTTACGGCAGCACCTATGGTCAATTTTGCATACTCATAACTATGCCCATTATTATTATCACTGCCGGTTTTTGCAACGTGCCAGATAGTTATGGGGTCGGTGAACATTTTGAAAGTAATAAGAGTGTCCGCTGCACCGGATGCCGTGAATTTTATATTCACCCAGTCGTGATTCATTTCAGCGGCGGTAAGACTTATCCCATAAATGCCGGTAGTGCCGATTTCTGCGGCGGTATCGGTTATCGCCAATGTCGTCCAGGCGCCCGCACCATCTTTATAATATGCGGTATCAACAGGGGATAAACCCGTCTTAAAACTCGCAGGCGTTGTGCTGTCCACCATCGGAAAGGTAAGTTCAAAGGCAGAGTTTTTCTTATTCGCAATTATCATTTACGGGACTCCTACAAGAACACCCCTTGCAGCTCCTCGATGACTTCGCTCATAATCAAGAATAGTCTGACCGCCTGCCGGCGGGACATAGAGCAAGCCAATACTCGGCCTGTCGAACATCGCAAACGGCTCTCGGTAAAGTTGGGCGACTTCGGCATCAGAAAGGGCACGATTGTAAATTGAAATTGTTTTTATATCACCTGACCAATAATTGCTGTAGCTTCCCGCATAATACTGTGAACCAATAGAACCCTTAGTAAAATCAATTGCCGTAAAAGTAACACTAGTTCCTGAAATTAAAAGTTTATTATCCACATAAGCTTTGTATGCCCGCGTAACCCCATTAAAGGTAAAAGCGAGCTTATGCCACCGGTTATCGGCTAAAGAGGAACCCGTGGACAATATATTTACAATGGTGGTATTACCATTTTGTCTCAGCAGGAGACGAAATTTTCCATCCGAATATAAACCGAAACCAACCCTCGCTCCAGAACCTCCTGAAACATCACCAAACCCTAAAAAAATCTGCTCTGCTGATATTGATGGTATCCTTATTTCGGCTAACAAAGAAAATTGCTGTTCAGGGTCAAATGGACAAGAAGAAAGAGTCCATTTTTGAGTAGTCCCGTTATAGTTCGTATAATCCGCAATCCAGGTAGGAATAACATTGCCTATTCCTTGAAGTCGGTTAGAAGAATCCTGTATTGTCGACCCCCCGCCCTCGTTCATCAGCCAGCAGCCAACAAGACCGCGAGCAAGCGGATGGGACCAGTTAACCGGAACTCCTAAAAGAGGTTTTTGAAGTAAATGTATCATTACGCATCTGCTCCACAAGCAGTCTGGAATGCTATCTCACAGTTT
>Ga0315274_10001278_pt1 | contig 38700 bp, 27 predicted proteins | sample YL17G02_20_MG_FD_203700 | JGI IMG/M metagenome (GOLD analysis project Ga0315274, IMG submission 203700) | Sediment microbial communities from Yellowstone Lake, YNP, Wyoming, USA - YL17G02_20 | ecosystem: Environmental > Aquatic > Freshwater > Lake > Sediment | place: USA: Wyoming | collected...
GGGCGATGCCGTCATCATGGTGGCATCGCGTTGCTCTTGCACCATGCTGCTGGCAAAAAGCGTAAAATGCCAGGGGTCCGGGGACAGAGTCCCCGGTTGTTGGGCACTGCTGGGCTCGGAAGTACGGAAAAACCGGATGAGCCTGAAGTAAGTCATTGCCATTCCCAAACCCACCGATGCCGCACGTCAACCGTCACATTCATGTATCCGCAGAACGGCTGCGTAGGCTCCGTCGTGGTCGAAGGGTTGTGCCGATGGAAGCGTGAGGCGCTCTTGCGCGAGTTCGAATTGATTGTGGGTGTTGAGGAAGTCCCGAATCACGTCCTGGTTCTCGACTTTGTGGATGCTGCAGGTGCTGTAGCAGATGCGGCCGGCGGGTTTTAGGAGGGGGGCGGCTTTTTCGAGGAGGGCTCGCTGGGCGGCGGCAAGGTCGTTGATTGTCTCGGGCCGGAGTCTGTGGCGGGCCTCGATCCGGCGGGCGAAGACGCCGGTGTTGGAGCAGGGGACATCGAGCAGGATCGCATCGAAGGGGCCGACTGTGCCCTGTTCGAGTTGGGCGTAGGGGATGATCGCTATGCTCTTGAGGCCGAGGCGGGCGATGTTCTCCTGCACGCGCTCCAATCGCTTGGGGTCTATGTCGGTGGCGAGGATCGTCGCCGAGTCGCGCGTCAGCTCGGCGATTTGCGTGGTCTTGGTGCCGGGGGCGGAGCACATGTCGAGGATGGTCCATCCAGGCTGAGGCTGCAAGGCACTGACGGCCTGAGAGGCGGACAAGTCCTGCACGGTGAACAGGCCCTCGGAGAAACCGGGCAGCTCCGTGACCGAGTGGGGGCCCGTGACGCGGAGCATGTCCGAACCCGTAGGGTGGGCGGTGCCCACCATTCTTTGCTCATTTGCTCTGCATGCCTCTGCGTCCCCTGCGGTGATTTGTCTTTTCGAGGAATCGGTGTGCACAGCCCACCCTATGGGGACCGGCTCGGCTTTGATGCCGGCCTGCTCGAATCTCGTCAGCAAGTCTTGTGCGGTCGTTCGCAAGGGGTTGACGCGGATATACAGGCTCGGCCGGCGGTTGGAGGCGAGGCAGATGTGCCGGGTCTGGTCGGGGCCGAACGCGTCGAGCCAGTCGCGCACGAGCCACGGCGGCAGCGAAAGGCAAGTGCTCAGATACTCGGCAAAGGAGGCGGCGGGGTTGGGCAGGAAGTCCGTATCGAATTCGCATCCTGCATCGGCCTCGCGGACGAGCGTTCGTCTCGGATTGGACGCGGCGAGAGAGACCTCGCGATTCGCGACATGCCGCACGATCTCGCGCAGGACGGCGTTGACGAACCCCGTCTGCTTCTTGCCGCCGGCCTTGCGCGCATTGTTGACCGCTTCATTGACGATGGAATAGACCGGGGTGGCCGGACTGTACGCCAGCTCATAAATGCCGATACGAATAACACTCAATAGCGGCGGAGCGATCCTGTCGGGCCGCCGGCCGGAGAAGCGGGCGATCACGGCGTCGATGGCGTGAAGATTGCGGATCGTGCCGTAAACAAGGTCGGTGGCCCGCTGTCGCTCGTTCGTCTGTGCGAGCAAACGGTCCAGGATCGTCCCGGCGTAGTCGCGCGCAGGATCGAACCGCTGCAGCGTTTCCGCGCCGACCGCACGAGCGGATTTGAGCTCCCGAGCGGACATATCACTCTTCGATCTTCGCCAGCCGGTCGCCGGGCTGGACCCGCCAGCCGTTGACGAAGGCCTTGAAATCCATCAGGGCCGAGCCGGCGGGCTTGAGCTTGAGGATCCTGAGCCGGCCCTGGCCGCAAACCACGTTGTGGTCCTCGTCGAATGTCCCCGGCGGCAGCGATGCGCTGCCGGTGGCGGATATGACCTCGGCCAGGGCAATCACGATGCGCGCCGACTTCTGCGTCTGCTGAGAGACGAAACCCGCGGCGGCTCCCGGCCAGGGCCAGAATCCGCGAATCTTGAGGGCGAGCGATTCAGCAGGCTCAGTGAAATCCAGAAGGCCGTCGGCCTTGCGCAGTTTCGGCGCGTAGGTGACTTCCGCCTCGTTCTGCTTCGTGTACGTTGCCATGCCCGTGTCGATCCTGTTGAGCGTTTCGAGCAGCAGCGGGGCAGCCAACTGCGCCAGCCTGTCGTGCAGTTCGCCGGCCGTCGCCAGCGGGCCGATGGCGGTCTCGGATTGCGCCAGGATGTCGCCCGCGTCGATCTTCTCGGCGAGCGTGATGATGCTGCTGCCCGTGTGGGTCTCGCCGCGGAGGATCGCCCAGTTGATCGGGGCGGCCCCGCGATACTTCGGCAGCAGCGAGGCATGGACGTTGATCGCGCCCTTGGCAGGCAGCTTGACCAACTCCGGGCCGATCTTCTGGCCGAATGCGATGACCACGAGGACCTCCGGCCGGCTATCGGCGATTCGTGTCACCATCTCCGGCGAGTTGACGCTGTCGGTCTCGGCGAAAGGTACGGCGTGCGCGGCGGCCCACTGCGCAACGGGCGTGGGCTGCGGCTTGCGGCCCCGGCCCGCCGGGTTCGCCGGTTGCGTCACTGCCAGCGCGATCCTATGGCTCGATGCCTTCAAAGCATCAAGACACGGAATACCGAACTCACCACTGCCGAGATAGACAAGGTTCATAAGAGCGGATGATCTGAGATCTCAGAGTTCGAATTGGAGATCGCAGCATGACAGAATCTGCAATCCCATCACTTGCCTTCCTGTTCTTCCGCCAGTTTCTTGAGCTGCCGCCGGTGGGCGATCCTGGCCGTCGTGCCCATGCGGTTGACGATCGTCATGCCCTCGATGTGGTCGTACTCGTGCTGAAGGCAGCGGGCGTACATGCCCTCCGCCTCCTCCGTGAACGGATGGCCGTCGAGGTCTGTGGCCGTGACGGTCGCCTTCTTGTACCGCCGGACCTTCGTCCACACGCCCGGCACGGACAGGCAGCCTTCCTCCAGCTCCTCCAGCTCGCCGCCCGGCGTCACCGTCGGATTGATATAGATCCGTACGTTCTCCCGCGACACGTCCATCGAGATGATGAACAATCGCAGCGGCACGCCCGCCTGCGGCGCCGCCAGCCCGACCCCCCGATGCTCGATCATGATGTCCGTCATCCGCGCCACGAGCCGGCGGATGCTGTCATCGATCTTCTCCACCGGCTTGGCCGCCCCCCGCAACACCGAAGCCGGATAGTACGTGATCTTGCATTTGTCAACGTCGATCTGAGCCATAGCGCATCAAGCCTCTTCTGGTCTCGCCTCCAATTTGTCCATGAGATAGCAGAACGACCGATTCTTATTCTTGGCTGTGTCCGACCGGAATCCCCTCAATATCTCCACCATCAAATCGGCAACCGAATCGTTGAATCGCTTAGGCATCATACCCTTGAACTGCTCTTTTGTCACACGATCAGTGTGAGATAGGCTCGGGATGCCAAGCTCTCGGCAAGCCCGGTCGTCCACACCCGCAACGTACCAGCTTTCTATCTCTCTGATTACCACTACTGCCTCGCCGGGCTCTAAGGCCCGCCGGAATTTCTCTATGAGAGCTTCCTTCTTCGCAGTCACGCAGGGCGAATCATCGATGTCTGCCAGGAAGAGACAATCAGCCTTCATGGATTTCATGGCTCTCAAAAAATCGGCGACTTTCTTTGGCGTCTCCTGGGCATACTGCCATGTGTCAGTGAAATCGTACACCTTCTGAAGCATCGGCAGCAACACCGCGTTGGCGAATCTCCTGTCGTCTTTGCCCTCAACGAGGATCCACATGCACCTATACATGGCTTACGGCACCGCCAGGAGATCCTGAACGAACAAATCATCAAGCCCCAGCTCATTCTCAAGGAATATCTTCACCGCCTCCTTCTCAGCCGGGCGGGATATCGTAGAGAATCCCTCCTTGTCCCTTGAGATCAGGAGCAGACTTTCCAGGCCCGCGTGCTTCACCACCTCCGGGCTGTGCGTCGTAATGATGACCTGCTTGTTCCTTGACGCATCCTTCACCAGTTCCATCAACCCCGAGATCAGGCGAGGATGAATGTTTCGCTCCGGCTCTTCAATAATGACCACATCTTTGTCTTCGAAAAACAGAGCGGTGATAAGGGCGACCACATCCACGGTGCCGTCCGACAGGAGATTGGCAAGGAGGTTCCCCTCGTAATACTCCTCCCGCAGCCTTAAGAGCAGAGACGTGCCCAGGTACTGCTCTATCCCGACCTCCACGGCGAACGGGAGCATGTCTCGGAGAAGATTGTGGAACATCCGACTTTTCTCTGGATCAGCCAGGATTTGTTTGAGGACAAGAGCAAGGTTCTCCGCATTTTCCTGGAGGCGTGGTATCCCCGCAGTCTCGTGCGGCTTTTTGATCGCATGTGGGTCTATGTCATAAGCACCCAGTCGTCCAAAGAAACTTTCCCATGGCCCCATCAGCGAACGGCTCGACAGCCAAGTGTTCATGAGGAGCGATGTAGGCTGCTCTGCCTTAACAGCCTCCCACAAACCATCGAGATATGTGTAGAGGGTAAAAAACGATCCATACTCACCCAGCACACGGACTTTGAGACGGTCCACCACATCCTTCGGTCCAAACTCGACTTTGGGCCGTCCTTCAAAGAGATGGATATCCATCGTCATCTCCATGTCCTCTGTGGCGCTCTCTACGCGAAGGCGCTCAACAAGACGGTCATGTTCTACGACGATTCTATTCTGAGGACCTCCAAGTTGGAGACCGAACTCGTACATTCTCCCACACACATGGATATATGACCATGGACCAGCCCATGCCCCTTGTTGGTCGGATGTAATCCGCATTCGCAGCGGTTCTGAGGGACCGAGTTTCCTATTTAGAATTGAGTCTCGGCCGCCGCGCAGGGAGATTGCATCATCAAGGCTGTTCCCCTCAAGGGTCTTCAAGAATCTGAATATCTCCACGAAGTTCGATTTTCCGGAGGCGTTGGCGCCTATGACTACGTTGAATCGGCCCAGGGCGAGGTCGAGCTGTTTGAAGCTCTTGAAGTTCGAAACGGTCAGGTTCGTAATCGCCATAGGGCACCTTTATTGGTCGAATTCATGGCCGGCGAAGGTGTTGCCGAGGTAGCTTTTTCGGACGAGCTCGTCTCGGATGATGTCGGCGGGCGGGCCGGAGGCGATCACCTTGCCATGGTCGATGATATACGCCTTGTCCGCGACCTCCAGCGTCCGCTCGACGTTGTGATCGGTGATCAGGATGCTCACGCCGGAGGCCACCAGCCGGTGAATCTCCCGCTGCAAGTCCTCCACGGCGATCGGATCGACCCCGCTGAATGGCTCGTCGAGCAGGATCAGCGACGGGTCGGTCACCATCGCGCGGGCGATCTCCAGCTTTCGCCGCTCGCCGCCGGAGAGGAACCGCCCCTGGCTCTTGGCCACCTCGCGCAGGCCGAACTGATCGACGAGCATGTCCGCCTTGCGTATCCGCTCGGACCGCGTCAGCGACATCGTCTCGAGGATCGCCAGCAGGTTGTCGCGCACGCTGAGCCTTTGGAAGATGCTCGGCTCCTGCGACAGGTAGCCGATCCCCAGCCTCGCCCGCTTGTACATGGGCAGTTTCGTGATGTCCCGGCCGTCGAAGACCACGCGGCCCTTGTCGGGTGTGATCATCCCCATGATCATGCGGAAGGTCGTGGTCTTGCCGGCCCCGTTGCGGCCGAGCAGACCGACGATGCTGCGCTGGTCGATCCTGACCGAGACCTCATTGACGACGGCCCGGCCGGAATAGCGCTTCACCAAATCGTGCGTTTCGAGAAGGGTGATACCTGCCAATGCGCACCTCTACATTATCATCCATCAGATGCCCGCATTATATCAGCATTGGACAGCCGGGCAATCGGCATTTGCCGCCGACGGGGTCGTATTTGTACACGGATGGGCCGTCCTCGCTGGCATCGTCAACGCTGCACATCGACACGGCGGTCGAGCAGGCCGTACTTCGTGCCCTGCATGTAGTGCAGCGTGTGGAACTTCTCCGGGATCCAGGCGCCATCGAAGAACTCCTCCTCGGCCGAGGCGGCAACGACCTCACAGATGAGCAGGTCGTGCGTCGTTACCGTGAACGTCTGGACGACCTGGCATTCGAGGTGGCCGGCACATTCGGCGATCAGCGGCGGCTTGACGAGGTGGGCGGGGACGGGGGTCAGCCCGGCCTCCTTGAACTTGTCCACCTTTCGGCCGCTGACGGTGCCGAGCAGATGCGTCTGGTCCAGCAGCTCCTCGCCCGGCACGTTGATCACCAGCTCGTTGTTCTGCCGGATCAGCTCGTACGTGTACCGCACGCGGTTCATCACGAGCAGTACCAGGCACGGATCGGCCGTCTGGACCGGCGTCTGCCAACTGATCGTCATCGCATTGGCCTTCTCCATCGTTCCCCCGGTGACCAGTACGACACAGCCCGGCTCGATGAGCCACTTGGCCTGATTCAAAGGCACGCCTCGTTTCATCGTCTTGTTCTCCTAATTATATAGGCATCGCGCCGCAACCGAGACCGAGGTACCATGCTTACGCTCACGTAAGCATGGCTCTGTCATCGGGTTCAGCATGTCCACGCCAGCGTGGGGTGACATACCGAGGATGATCCTGGTAGCATACACGGGCAGCCTAATCCATTCAACACACCGTCCGCCGCAGCAGCGGGATATTCATCATGACGGATGTGATCAGGTAGCACGCGGCAAACGTCACCAGCGGCACGACGATCACAGCGAGCAGGAACGATCCGTCCCCGGCGTGTTTGCCCAGCCGATCCTTTATGTAGGCGAGCACCAGCGGGTGCAGCACGTAGATGCCCAGCGTGGTCGAGGCGACCCATTCAAGGGCCTTTCTACGAAACCCTTCGGGCGGCTTGGCCGTCGTGTCGTGCAGGTAGGCCGCCCAGAAGATGGCGATGGACAGGAAGACCATCGGCAGGCTGAAGAAGTCGAACAGGTAGCGTACACCCACGCCGCCTTGCCTCGCGAGGAACGCCGGCGCAAACGCCGCCAGGTAGAGCGCCGAGACGATCACGGCCTGGGAGGGGAAGCCGGAGGGTATTCTCTTCGGGTCGATCCGCGGCAGCTCGTAACCGCACAGGTAGTATCCGATGAACGGGAGGAACATCGTGAAGATGGACCGGCGGTTGTTCCAGAGCAGCACGTCGGTCTGAAAGTACGCGTTCGCAAGGAGCAGGATGATGACGATCGCAAGGAGCCGGTCCCGCTGCGACACATGCCGCACGAACGTCCGCAGCGCCGGCGTGACCAGGTACAGCCCGGCAATCATGTACAGGAACCACAAATGGTAGTACGGGTCGCCCGTGAGGATCAGCGAGGCGATGGCGCCGGCGGTCAGGTGCTCGCCGTCCACGACCTGCCGAACTACCAGGTACACGATGGTCCAGAACACCAGCGGGATGCCCACGCGGTATAGCCGCCGCTTGTAGAACTCCATCGCCGATTCCTGGCGTTCATTGCCGAGCAGCAGCGTGCCGCTGATCATGACGAAGATGGGGATTGCCGCATGGGCCAGGTAGAACAGCCAGCAGCCCAGCCACCAGTTCGTGGTGAACGGCCGCATCTCCATCGTAAGCCCCATCGCCACGTGCGCCGTGACCACCGCGTAGATGGCGAGAATCCTCAGCCTGTTGATATACTGGATACTTCGAGCCTTCTCAGCCGGCACGTTCACACTCCACGGGCAGATTCTGCCGCCTCCATCACGAGTCCGTATGCAGACGGCAGGCGTCTTTCGCTTTTTGGGCTACCCGCAGAGCAGAAGAACGGGCTTGGCAAAGCCAAGCCCGTTCTGCCGTATAGCCGCCGGGCCGGCGCTCGGGTCGCACGCCTGCGTTGCCCTATCCTCCGACCCGGCGACAAGATCGTACAATCGCCCCTTGTTTTGGGCAAGCGCCAGTGAGCGAGGTGAGCAAGGAGTATGTGTCAGGACTTTGCAGAACGCATCAGTTCTAACTCCCTGACAGGAATGCAGGGCATGACTTGAGGCGTTTTTCGCTTTGAGGCTACCAGCAGGATCGCAGAGCCGAAACGTACAATCTCCGGAATCCGCGAGAGATCGCTCGCCGTCCTCACAAATCGCCAGTATCAGCTCATGTATCCGCTGGTAGCCAGCAATGCGCTAAACGCAATTCATTCGCTCGGATACCAACGAGTGATCTCGCACGATACCCATGTTTGGCGCGTACGGCGTGCGCTACTTGCTTGAGGCCTCCAGCTTGTGATTGGCGGGCGTGAGGCCTTTCTTGAATCCGCCGAAGCCGATGGGGAAGGGGTCGTACTGGCCGAGGATGTCCACCTTGCTCTGCGGCGTGATCTTGTCCGCCATGCCCAGGCCGCAATAGCAGGCATTGACGAGCAGCCGGCGGAAGTTGGCGTCCTTCAGATCGCCGGCGTGGCCCATCGTGGTCGCGAAGACCCGGGCGGTCTTGCCCGACTCGCCCGTGTAGCTCTTGATCCAGGCGACCGGCAGGGGCTTCTTGCTCGTGTTGACCGCGTCGCCGGGATTCATGCCGGATAGGACCTCGCCCATGATGACGGGTCTGCAATCGCCGTGAAGGGTCGTCAGGCCGTAGACGTCCGACGGGCCCCAGATCGTGCCGACGCCGCGGACGATCGGCTGATTCTCCATACCCTCGGCGATAACGCCGCGAGTGCTCTCCTTCTGGTGGTCCCCGTAGTGACTGATCCACGTCTCACCGAGCACCTGCCGGCCGTAGCCGCCCTCAAAGCCCTTCTCCCTGTTCTGCCAGCTCCATTTCGCGTAAGGACTGTCCTTACGCTTGTTGTAGTTGAACGGGTGCGTCGCCGTGCGCAGCGCGACGATCGGCCGGCCCGAATTCGTGTAGTCCATGATCTGCTTCATCTGCTCGTCCGGCAGCTCACGGAACCGCGTGAACAGCACCATCAGGTCCGCCTTGTCGAGCGCCTCGAGTCCCGGGATGTTGTCGAGCGTCAGCGGATCGATCTGGCCGGTCTCCTTATGGATCGCGAACAGCACGGTGCACTTGAACCCGTGATGCACGGCAAGGATCTTGGCCAGCATCGGCATCGATTCCTCGGAGCGGTATTCCTCATCGCCCGTGACGAACACGATGTGCTTTCCCTGCCCCTGCCCCGCTGAGCCCTCGTAGACCACCCACGGCGTATCCGCCGCAACTGCCATATTTGACATGGCGATCATGACTGCCAACACCGGCATCCAGAGATTCGATACGATTCTCATGTTCGGCACTCCTGTCTTTTCCATAGCGATCAATCACCCAAAGTGACCTTCGCCAGTATTCTTTCGCTACACGCCGTCCGCGTCAAGCACGAAACCCAAGCATGCATCCCCTCCCCCCGCGCGTCGGCAGACCCCATCGGGCCGGGACGCCACCGCCGCATGAAATGGGTGGCAGCGGCAGGTGCACGCTTGCCGATGGCTTGTTCGCGGCGAGGAATACCACTGCGGGAACTACTGGCTTCGGGCCATGCTTTCGAGGAATCCTCTGTTGGTCGGGTACTTCCGAAGCAGCTTGTGCAGGGCGTCCATGGCGCCGCGAGGCTCATAGCTGGACAGGACGCGGCGAAGCGTGGTCAGGCCGCGGCTCTCCTGCGGCGTGTAGAGCTTGGCTTCCTTCCGCGTTCCACTGGCCGGCAGGTTGATCGCGGGCCAGATGCGCGCCTCGGCCAGGTTGCGGTCGAGGATGATCTCGCTGTTGCCCGTGCCCTTGAACTCCTCGAAGATCAACTGGTCCATCCGCGAGCCGGTGTCCACCAGGCATGTGGCCACGATCGTGACGGAGCCCCCATTCTCCACGCAGCGCGCCAGTCCGAAGAGACGTCGCGGCACTTCGAGGATGCCCGCCTCCAGCCCGCCGCTCATCGTGGGCCGCGAGCCGCCGCCGCTGCGGCGCGTTCGGTTGTTGAAAGAGCGCCCCATCCGCGTGAGGCTGTCGATCATCAGGACGATCTCGTGCCCGCATTCGAGCTCGATCTGCACGTGGGCGAGGATCAGTTCGGCGAGCTCGACGTGCTCATCGGCCGTGCGATCGCTCGTGCTGGCGGCGATTTCCGCGCCCTCGGTAGCCCTGCGAAACTGGGTGACTTCCTCCGGCCGCTCGTCCAGCAGCAGCACGATGATCCGGCTCTTCGGCGAACACGTGCGAATCGCCTGCACCATCTGTTCGAGCATCACCGTCTTGCCCGCCTTGGGCGGCGAGACGATCAACTGGCGCGAGCCCTTGCCGACGGGGGCGATGAGATCGACGATTCGCATGCTCTCCTGGCCGCTGATGCCGAGGTTGAACCGCTCGTACGGATCGATGGCCACCAGGTCGGAGTAGCGAGGCCGTTTCGCGAATGCCTCCGGGGCCAGCCCGCCGAGCGTTTCAATGGAGACCAGCTTCGGCTTGCCCTTTCGCTGCTCGACCTGGCCGGTAACGCTCGCCCCGTCCACGAGGGGAAGGCGGCGTGCCAGCTCCGGCAGAACCAGCACCTCGGGATGCCTGTGCCGATACGACCGGTCGGCCAGCCGGACCGCGACCTGCTGCTTGTCAATCCGTTTCAGTACTCCGCGAACTACCTCAGTCTCAGCCATTCAACCATTCCACGGGAATTGCATCAGGACCCTTATGACTACAAAACAGCCCGCATCATAACCGGGTCGTGCGGCATTGGCAACCCTTGCTTGGGATTAGTTGACAGTCAATTTCTTGTGAGTTGTTCCGCCCGGCAATCTCGGATAACATGGGTGTCGCATGAGTCGACTGTCTGTGGCAGCATTGATTGAGGAGGACGGCTTTCCGGAGCCGGATCGTTTCATGATGAAATCGTGGGATTCCGCAATTGCCTGTGCCCTGCTCGTTTGTTGCATCGTGCTGACCGCCTCGGCTGGGCCGATGCAGGAGTTGAATCCGCCCGTGCAGAGCTGGTTTGCGGCGGCCCCGCCCCTGCCCCAGCCGCAGGGCAAGGTTGTCAAGGTCGCAACCGCTGAGGACCTGGTCAAAGCCATCGAAGAAGCGGAGGCAAACCAGACGATCTTTGTTGCGGACGGCCACTACCGGATGCCCCGCTACGTGGAGATTCGAGCGGACAACGTCACGTTGCGCAGCGCGTTGGGGCATCGGCAGCAAGTCATCCTGGATGGCACTCAGAGCCGCCACGGGGAGCTGCTGGGCGTTCGGGCCTGCTCCGGCGTGACCATCGCCGACCTGACCATTCAGAACGTCCGGACGAACGGGTTCAAGATCAACTCCGAGACGAACGTGCAGAAGCTGACGATCTACAACTGCATCATTCACAACGTGTGGCAGCGCGGGGTCAAGGGGGTGAAGGTGCCGGCGGAGAACCGCGAGGCGATCCGGCCGACGGACTGCCGCATCCGGTACTGCCTCTTCTACAACGACCGCCCGAAACACCTCAGCGACGACCCGGCCGACATCGCCAACGGCAATTACGTCGCGGGCATCGACGTCATGTACGCGAAGGACTGGACCATCAGCGACAACGTGTTTGTCGGGATCCAGGGCAGCACGTACGAGGGCCGCGGCGCCATCTTCCTCTGGTTCGACGCGCGGAGTTGCACGATCGAGCGCAACATCATCATCGACTGCGACGTCGGGCTGCAGCTCGGCAATCCGCACCGTGCGGACAACGTGGAGTATCACTGCGTCGGCTGCGTGGCCCGCAACAATTTCATCACGCGGGCCCCCGAGGCGGGCATCGTGACCGTGTACACGAAGAACTGTAACGTCCTTCACAACACGATCCACGACCCGCAGAGCCGGATGGGCCGCCTGATCCGCACAGTCTTTGCGAACGAGGGACTGGTCGTTGCCAACAACCTGCTCAGCGGCCCGGGACTGAGGAATGAGTCCGACAGCAGGATTGAGTTCACCGGCAACCTGATCAAGGACATGACGGCCGCGTTCGTCGATCCGACCCACGGCAATCTGCATTTGACGGAATCTGCAACGGAAGCCATCGACAAAGCCGTCACGCCGGATGACGTCCTGGAAGACATCGACGGGCAGCCTCGCACCGACCCCGACATCGGCGCTGACGAGCTGGGTACTCATAGGGAGAGATGATGCAACGGGTAACTCTACTCGCGTCCTTCACGTTGGCATGCACGGCCCCCGAGACGTTCAGGTTCCGCCGCAACGCCTGGTGCGACGTGGAGGGCTGCCGCAAGCCGCAGTTGCCCGTGCCCGAAGACGATGGGACGTACTTCTGTGACATCGGGGCCGAAGCCTACAAACGAGCCCAGTAGCCGCAGCCGCGAGCCGTCATGGATGTCGTTGAGAAGCCTGCGAAGCAGACCGTGGCAATCTCAGCCACCGGCGAAGGAGATTGCCTCGCGTTGCTCGCAATGACATGATAGACTTGTGGCATGGCATGACGGCTTCACGGCATCTTTCAAAGGAGCAGGTATGGAACGGCAGAACGATTGCCACGCATCGAGTGTATCCCGGACAGAGCCTCAGAATGCTTCCCGCCGGGAGTTTCTTGCACAGGGCTCCAGAGTTGTGGCCGGCTCGGTCCTTGCCGGGGCTGGGCTGTCCCGGGCTTATGCGGGCGAGGATAATACGATCCGCATCGCACTGGTCGGCTGCGGCGGGCGAGGCAGCGGCGCCGCCGGCAATGCCCTGTCCTCCAAAACCGGCCCGACGAAACTGGTTGCTATGGCGGACCTGTTCCAAGACCGGCTCGCGGGCTCGTACAAGGCCCTGAAGGAGCAGTTCGGCGAGCGGATCGACGTGCCGCCGGAGCGGCAATTCGTGGGCTTTGACGCCTATCGCAAAGCCGTCGATTCCCTACGTCCCGGCGACGTCATGATCCAGGCCACGCACTCGGCCTTCCGGCCCACCCACGTCGCCTACGCCGTGGACAAAGGCATCAACGTATTCATGGAGAAATCGTTCGCGCCCGATCCCGCGGGCACGAAGGACATTCTCCGCATTGCCGAAACCGCCAAGAAAAAGGACCTCAAGATCGGCTGCGGCCTGATGTGCCGGCACTCCGCCTCCCGCCGGGCGATGATCGACAAGATTCGCGGCGGGGCGCTGGGCCAGGTCCAACTGATCCGTGCCTACCGCATGGACCCCGGCGCGCGGATGGGCCCATTCAAGGGCGGCGAGAGTGAGCTGCTCTGGCAGATTCGCCGGCCGTACTATTTCCTCTGGGCCTCCTCCGCCTGGTTCATCGAGATGATGATCCATCAGGTGGACGAGTGCTGCTGGATCAAGGACGGCTGGCCGGTCTCGGCCCAGGGCCTCGGCGGGTGCGAGCCGCGAAGCACCGACTGCAGCCAGAACCTGCACACGTACGCCATCGAGTACACGTTCCCCGACGGGACCAAGGCGATGGTCAACAGCCGCAACGAGGCAAATTGTCACAACGAGTTCGCCACGTGGGTCCATGGGACCAAGTGCGCCGCCCAATTCTCGGGCAACGTCCACGCCCCCACCGTGCACACCTACAAGGACCAGCGATGCCTCAAAGACAACATCGCCTGGCAGCCGGAGAACGAGAAGGTGAGCCCCTACCAGGCCGAGTGGGACGAGCTGCTGACCGCGATCCGCAAGGACCAGCCGTACAACGAGGCCGAGCGGGCCGCATACACGAATATGACCTCGATCATGGGCCGCGCCGCCATCCACATGGGCCGGATCATCACCTGGGACGAAATGATGGCCTCCAATTTCCGCTTCTGCTCGACCGTGGCCGACTTCACGAAAGACAGCCCCGCCCCGGTCCGCGCCGACGCCGAAGGCCGCTACCCCGTCCCCATCCCCGGCCCCTGGACGGAAATATGAGACGGGTGTGAGAAGGTGGCTTACCGTAAGCATGGGCATCCCCCGCTTGCGCGAGGGCAAGCTTTGCCCATGAGTCCCAGGGCCATCCCCCGGCGTTTTTGGATTATTCGAGGTCGGGTGCTCCGCGGGCAGCATGCCACACCCTCAGGATGTGAATGGCACCCCGCCTGTCATCTACGTGATAGACGATCCGATACGGTTTCAGGATGACCTCTCGCACGGACCGTTCCGCCCTCTCAGGGACCGCTCGATGGGAGAAGGGCAAGTCGGCTGCCCGTTCGATGCGCGTGAGGATACGGTCCGCGAGGCTGGCCGCAGCGGCCTCGTCATCCAGAGCGATGAACTTGACGATCTCCCTGAGGTCCTCGACCGCCGTCTGAGACCAGACTATTTGGAAAGCCATTCCTTGAGACTCTCCTTCACTTCTTCATGGGGAACGACCTTGCCCGCCTTGATATCCGCGAGGCCTTTGTCGATCCCGGCCAGGAAGCGGACGCGCTCCTCAATCTCCTCCCAGGTCGCCGAGTCCGGGAGCTCCTGGATCGTCTTGATGGCCATGTCTTTGCTCGTCATGCCGTGAGTATACCACCGGCCAGACGGTTACGCAAGCGGCGAGGGGTCTTCGAGCACAGGCCGATGCCCGGGGTGGCCTCAATCCTTTGACCACAGGAAAAATGCGTGCGGCGGAAGCGTTTGGCAACTTCGGGTTGGGTTTTGAGAACGTCTGGATGATCTGCGAGGGCAGGGACTCTCCCCGGCTGCGGTGGGAGGGGGTGCGGTGCGGGGAATAAATCCAAATCTCAAACTGGAAATTTCAAAATTTCAGACTTCTGGTTGTGATTTTCTGTTGCAGTCGGGCGGGGTGGTGGTATAATACTCGCGGCGTGGGCGGACCATGAGAACGCTATCATAAGTTATCCGCCATCATATACGGTGCATCCTATCATACCGGTCCAGCCTCCGCAGAAGCTCAATGTACGCGTCAAGAGAAGGCCCGTAGGGGCCCGGTTTTGATTGCGCGGCTATTGCGTGCGCCGGGGCGTGCATGAGCCGGACATACATCACCGCATCGCGTAAATAAAGGCATGCGGTATGCCTTTGCGTGTTCTCATACTATTTTCCCGTATTTGGAGGGAACGAACATGGCATCATCAAAGAGTCATCGCATCGTGTGCCCCACCCTCGCTGTCATCATGATCCTGGGGTATTGTGCAGGGGCGTGGGGCATCGAATTCGCCGGCGGCAAGGGCACGCCCAGCGATCCCTACCAGATCGCCACGGCGGAGCAGTTGCTCGCGATCGGCACCGAGCCGGGCCTGTCCGTCAAGTACTATGTGCTGGTGGCGGACATCGATCTGGCCGGACCGGTCCGGACAGGCCCTGTGATCCCGTCCCTGGCCGGCGACCTCGACGGGAACGGCCTGACCATACGCAACCTGCGCATCAAGGGCTACGGCCGCCAGGGCCTCATCGGCTACCTCGTGGGTGGCGCCCTGGTCAAGAATCTCGGCGTGGAAGATGTCGATGTCATCGGGACCGGCCCCTGCGGGGCATTGGCGGCAGACAGTGGCGGCGACGTGCTCAACTGCTACAGCACCGGCGTGGTCACCTGCGCCGGCTCCTATGTCGGCGGACTCATCGGGCAACACAATTATGGAACCATAAGCAACTCTTATAGCACCGTCGAGGTCATGGGGTATAGCAACGTCGGCGGGCTCGTGGGCAAGAACAACAGCACCGTATCCAACTGCCACAGCGCCGGCCCAGTTACGGGCAGTTGGACCGTCGGCGGGCTGGTTGGAGACAACTCAGGCGAGATCACCCTGTGCTATTCGAGCAGCGATGTCACCGGAGGAAACGAACTCGGCGGGCTGGCGGGACGCAGCGGTCCCTACAGGATATCCTTCTGTTATTCGACCGGCCACGTCGCCGGGGCAGGCATCGGCGACATGGGCGGGCTGGTGGGATACAACACGGGCGAGATCGTCTCGAGCTACTCCATCGCCACGGTGACGGGCCAGCCCGGGCGCATCGGCGGGCTGGTCGGCACCAGTTCCGGCGGCTCAATCGCGAAGATCAAGAGTTGTTATTTCCTTTCCCCTGCCGACGGCGGCGGTCCCGACAATAAGATTGGCACGGCCTTGCCGATTGCCTCCATGAGGCTGCGGTCCAGTTATGCCGGCTGGGACTTCTGGGGGACGGACGCAGACGGGGTCACCGATCCGTGGTTCGTGCCGCCAGACGCCTGTCCGGTCCTCGCTTGGCAGACCGACGTGACGGGATTGACGGCGATTCCGAGCGTGGCGGGACTGCCTCTCGATCAGGCCCAGGCAGCGCTGACGGCGAGCGGGTTTGTTCCGGGCGACCTCAGTTACGACTATAATCGGGCCGTTCCCAGTGGGGCTGTCATGCGCACATATCCGAGCCCCTTCGCTCTTCCCGGCGGCACGGTCCATCTGTTCGTGAGTCTTGGCGACGCATACGACTGGGCAACGAATCCGGGGGATGGGACAGCCGCTAATCCTTACCAGATACTGAGCGCCGGTCAATTGGAGTCTCTGGGCGATCACCCGGAGCTTTGGGACAAGCACTTCGTCCTGGCGGCGGACGTGGACATGATCGGCAGGATGTACGCGACGGCGCTGATCGCACCGGATGTGAATGACCGGGAAAGCGGCTTTCAGGGCGTCGCCTTCACGGGCGGCCTTGACGGCAATGGGCATGCGATCCTGAACCTCCAGATCTTCAGCCTCAATCCCAGCGGCGACTACCTTGGCCTGTTCGGCATGATCGACAAAGCCGGGCAAGTCAACAGCCTGACTTTGCAGGATGTCAGCGTAATAGGCGGAAGCGGGTCCGGGTCAACCTATGTAGGGGCCCTGGCGGGATACAATGGCGGGACGCTTGTCGATTGCTCCGCCACGGGCGTCGTCTCCGCCGGGTGTGACTATGTCAGCGACTTGGTCGGCTCCAATCGCGGTAGTGTCGTCAACTGCTACGCGGATGTGTCGGTCACCAAGCGAGGTTGCCCGAAGCGATGACCGGAAGTCGTCATTGTCCGCGATTCCAACAGTCTCGCAACCATGTGTGAAAAGGAGAGATCATGAAAGCGACAAGATTACTCCAATGGACTCGATCCATCTCTATTCTTCCTCTGTTTCTGTGTGTTACCTTATGCCTCTTGTGGTGCGACCTCCCCGCGTGGGCCGTCGGGTTCGCCGGCGGGAGTGGCGAGCCGAACGACCCCTACCAGATCGCCACGGCGGAACAGTTGATCGGTATGGGACAGGATACGAGCCTGTACGACAAGTGCTTTGTGCTGGTGGCCGACATCGACCTGGACCCGAACCTTCCCGGCGGCGTCATGTTTGGGCAAAGTGTGATCGCCCCCTATGGCCCGGCGCCTCGCTCGCCCGTGCATGGGCTGGCCTACGGGTCTTTCGCAGGATGTTTCGACGGCGCCGGCCACATCGTCCGAAACATGGTCATCCGCGCCGATGGCGCATCCGCGGCGGGATTGTTTGGTTATATAGGCGCGGCTGGGGGGATCAAGGACCTGGGGCTTGAGGGCGTCGATATTCGACAGTCGTCGCGGGAGGAGCTCGTGTTCGTTGCCGGCAGCCTCGCCGCCGTCAACCAGGGCGGCACGATCCTGCGCTGCTATGCGCGCGGCAGCATCGCCGGGCCCGAGCGGATAGGAGGATCCGACCACATCCCCGGGGGCGGGATCAGAATCCGTGCCGTGGGCAGCAGCGACGAAATCGGGGGACTGATCGGGGACAACGCCGGGCTGGTCAATACCTGTTACGCGATCGTGGACGTGAGCGGGACCGGTGCGATTGGAGGGCTCACTGGGCAGAATAGTTCGGGGATAGTCTATTTCAGCTTCTCCGCAGGCCGGGTGCAGGGGACCGGCTGGCCGGGTGGTCTGATTGGCCAAAGCGAGATAACCGCGTCCACTCGCGCCGGCTCGACGGTCTTGAGCAACGCCGACACGGCAGTACGCTGCTTCTGGGACGTGGAGGCCAGCGGCATGCTGGACAGCGCCGCCGGCGAAGGCCGGACGACAGCAGAATTGATGTCTCGTCAGACGTACATACCCTGGACCCATACCGGCGTGTGGACGCTTGACGACGCGAACGACTATCCGCGGCTCCTGTGGGAGCAGGCGGCCGGCACACTGATCGGCACGGGACAGCTCGGCTACGGCGGCGGCAGCGGTGATCCCAATGATCCTTACGTGGTCCAGACGGCCGCGCAGTTCCTGACCATCGGCTGCCACCCGGAGGACTTCGACAAGTGCTTCGTGCTCACCGCGGACCTCGACTTCAACGCCGTGGATCACAACCAGTTCCTGCCCATCGGTTTCAAGCAGGCGAGCTTCACGGGGCAGTTCGATGGTCAGGCTCACAGCCTGTCGAACCTGAGGATTTCACAGCCGCGCGAGATGGGGGTCGGTGTCTTCGGCCTCGTGGGCGATGCGGCGGTGGCCGTGCGCAACGAAGGGTTGCACTACGAGATTCGGGACAACGGCTCGTTTAGCTGGGGTTCCTCGTCCAGGGGCTATCCCGCATCCGCGTCAGAAAGCCGAATCAAGAACCTGCATCTGTACGGCGTGAGCGTGACGGGGCAGCAGTATGTCGGCGGTCTGATCGGCGTGGGCGTGGGCACGGTGACTGATTGCTCGGTCAGCGGGCAGGTCACAGGGATGGCGCTGGTCGGGGGACTGGCCGGACGTTTCCCGACGGGGACCCTCTCTGACTGCCGTGCCGACATGAGGGCCAGCGGCGAGTTCGGCGTCGGCGGGCTGGTGGGGATAACGGGCGGGATAGCGAGCGTGTTCGACTGCCAGGCCGCCGGAGTGGTGACCGGCCAGGTGTTCACCGGCGGCCTGATCGGTTACTCACTGCGCGATGGCATCAGTGGGTGTGCCACCCTGGCGGACGTGCGTGGGCGGTATTATGCAGGGGGTTGTCTCGGTGCCGCCGGAGGCTCCACCGTCACGCTATCCTATAGTCTCGGCGCCGTGACCGGCGAGCGCTTCATCGGTGGTTTTGCCGGCGAGGCGGCCACGTCGACAATCAACGACTGCTACTGCCGCAGTGATGTAACCGGCGGGCTGATGGTGGGCGGCTTTGCCGGCCATTCGGGCAGCAGGGGCCGTATCGCCTGCTGCTACGCCGCGTCGTCCGTGACGGCGCTCGAGGTGGACCCTGAGTCTGCGCTGCCGTCCGTGGGCGGGTTCGTCGGCTTTGCAAGCCAACGCGACGACAGTACATGTCAGGGTGACTGCCCCATCAGCGCTTCCGCGTGCTTCTGGGACATGGACGTTTCCGGCCTGGCGGGAGCTTTTGGCAACCGGCCAGCCGACCCGGGCACCGCAACGGGTCTGACGACGGCCCAGATGCAATCCGCCGCACCCTTCCTCGCCGCCGGCTGGGACTTCGCGACCACCTGGACAATCTGTGAGGGCAGGGACTACCCCCGGCTGCGATGGGAGGGGATGGCGTGCGGGGCGGAAAATTGATTTTTGCGGGGACGACCTCATCTTCAAGATGGTCGTATAAACTTACGATATAATGGGTTGATAGTCCTTTAGGAGGTTTTGGTATGAAACGGGCGTACATTCTGACGGCTGTGATCCTTGGAATCGCGGCCAGTGTGTGTTTTGCCGGGCCGCGGGACGACCTGTGGAACCAGGTGGACAGTGCAATCAGCAAGGGCTTGCCCAAGACGGCCATCGAGCTGCTGGACCAGATCATTCCCGGGGCCTTGCAGGACCAGGCGTACGCGGAGGCCACCAAGGCCATCTGTCTCAAGATCGCCCAAGAGAGCCGTATTCAGGGGAGCAAGGCGGAGGAGGGGATTGTCCGGCTGCAAGACGAGATTGCCGGTGCCCCCGATCCGATGAAGCCGGTGATGGAGGCGGTCCTGGCCCATTGGTACTGGCTGTACTTCCAGCAGAACCGCTGGCGGTTCGTGCAGCGGACGGCCACGGCCGAGCCGCCCGGCGAGGACTTCACGACCTGGGACCTCGCCCGCATCCTGGCGGAGATCGACAAGCACTTCACACTGGCCCTGGCGGCCGAGGCGACCTTGAAGACGACGCCCATCGGCCTGTGGGACGACCTGCTGGAGAAGGGAAGCGTGCCCGACACATACCGCCCGACGCTCTACGACTTCTTGGTGCACGACGCCCTGTCGTTCTACAATTCCGGCGAGCAGGCCGGGGCCTCGCCGCAGGACACCTTCGAGATCATGGCCGACAGCGGCATCTTCGCGCCCGTCGACGAGTTCCTCGCGTGGCAGCCGCAGACCTCGGACACACAGTCCGCCAAGCTCAAGGCCGTCTTGCTCTACCAGTCCCTGCTGGCTTTTCACCAGAACGACAAGGACAAGGCGGCGTTCCTCGACGCCGATCTTTATCGGCTGGCGTTCGGCTACAACCAAGCCCTCGGGCCCGACAAGGCCGACCTGTATGTGGCGGCCCTGGAGGATTTCGCGGACCAGTGGAAGAACCACGAGCTCAGTGCCCGGGCGATCTACGAATGGGCCCGCGTGGTGTACACGCAAGGCGACTACGTCCGCGCCCGCGCGCTGGCTGACGAGGGCTGGGACGCGTATCCCGCAAGCGTCGGCGGCATCCAGTGCTACAACCTCATCCTGGAGATCGAGGCCCGGTCCGCCTCGATCACGACGGAGCGGGTGTGGAACGATCCTCTGCCGGACATCGCGGTCACCTACCGCAACGTCACCGGGGTCTTCTTCAAAGCGGTGCCGGTCGGATACGAGACCCTCATCCAGCGTAATTCGACGTACGTGAACGAACAGCAATTCAACGCCTTGCTCGCAGCCAAGCCCGCGCGTGAGTGGAGCGCGGAGCTGTCTGCCACGGAGGACTACAAGCCGCGGACCGAGCGGTTGCCGGCGCCCGAGGGCCTCACCGCAGGCGCCTACTACATCCTGGCCAGCCACGATCCATCCTTCAAGTGGGTTGACAACCAGGTCAGCGTCGCGGCTGTCTGGGTCAGCGACCTGGCGCTGGTCGTGCGCACCGTCACCCGGGACGGCACGGTCGAGGGATTTGTGCTCGACGCGCGCAGCGGGCAGCCCATCCCCAACGCGACAGCCACGCGATGGATCTGGGGACTCTACGGTTCCGTATGGGAATACCGGTCGGCCGACCAGACGAAGACCGACCAGAACGGCCTGTTCCGCTTCTCGGCCCGCGATGACAAATGGGAACAATTCGTGATCGTGGCCGAGTCCGGGGGCCAGAGACTGGCCAGTCAAAACACCTACTACACCTACAAGGAATTCAGCCCTCCAGGCGTGCAGGAGCAGACGGTCTTCTTCACGGACCGCTCGCTCTACCGCCCCGGCCAGACCGTCCACTACAAGGGCATCTGCGTCCACACGGACACTGTTGGCGACAACTACCAGACGCTCGCGGGCAGGCAGGTGACCGTGGTGTTTCGCGATGTGAACGGCCAGGAGGTCGCCAGGCAGCAGCATCGCTCCAATGACTATGGCTCGTTCAGCGGCAGCTTCACGGCTCCACGAGACCGCCTGATGGGCACGATGTCCCTGGATGTCATCGCTGGGCCAAACGGCAGCACGCATTTCAACGTCGAGGAGTACAAGCGGCCCAAGTTCCAGGTCCAGTTCGATCCGCCCGCCGACGCGCCCAGGCTCAATACCGAGGTGGTCGTGCCGGGCACGGCGACGGCTTACACCGGCGCCTCCGTCGGCGGGGCCAAGGTCGGCTGGAGCGTCGTGCGACAAGTGCGCTTCCCCCCCTGGTGCTGGTGGGCCCGCTGGAGCTACTCTTCGAGCCAATCGCAGGCCATCGCCCACGGCGAGGCCGTCACGGCCTCGGATGGATCATTCGAGGTCCGCTTTGTCGCCAAGCCGGACCTGTCCGTGCTGGAAAAGGACGAGCCGGTCTTCGAGTTCCAGGTCCACGCCGATGTGACGGATACCACCGGCGAGACCCGCTCCGCCGACCGTACCATCCGCGCGGGATACACCGCCCTTCAGGCCACGCTTGCGGCCGACGCTTGGCAGACGGCGGACAAACCCGTGGAGTTAACCATCGCGACCCAGACCCTCGACGGCCAGGGCGAGCCGGCGGAAGGCACTGTCCGCGTGTACGCTCTGAAACAGCCGGACAAGGTCATCCGTCCCGCACTTCAATCCTACAGTTCCTACACAAGCCAGGCCGTGCCCGATGCCTCCAATCCTGACACGTGGGAGCTGGCGGACATGGTCAACGAACAGGCCTTCAAAACCGATGCCGAAGGCCGAGCCACGATCCAGGTTCCTCTGGAGGCCGGGATTTACCGTGCGGTGGTGCAGACCCAGGACCGGTTCGGCAAGCCGATCACCGCACAGTGCACGGTCCAGGTGGTGGACCCGCAGGTGACCCGCTTTGGCGTGCGCATCGCCAACTACCTGGCCGCGCCGAGCTGGTCCGTCGAGCCGGGCGAGTCGTTCACGGCCCTGTGGGGCACCGGCTACGACACCGGTCGGGCCTATGTCGAGCTGGAGTGCCGGGGCGAAGTCCTGCGCGCCTGGTGGACGGACCCGAACCGGACCCAGGAGCTGATCGCGGAGACGGTCACTGACGACATGCGCGGCGGGTTCACCCTGCGCGTCACGTACGTGCGGGAGAACCGGGTGTACATGAACGAGCGGATCGTCGCCGTGCCCTGGACCAACAAGCAACTGACCGTCTCGTGGGAGCACTTCCGGTCGCTGCTGGAGCCGGGACAGAAAGAGACGTGGACCGCGATCATCACCGGCCCGGACGCGAGAAAAGCCGTTGCCGAGATGGTGGCCGCCATGTACGACGCGTCGCTGGACCAGTACCTCCCGCACGACTGGATCCACAGCTTCAGCAGCTTCCGCAGTGAATACTCGCGGCTGAGCAGCCGGTTCGAGAACAGCGCCGTTGCGTTCGGCAGCATTCACTCCGATTGGTACGCGGGCTACAAATCCGTGACAATTTCCTACCGCCACTTCCCGAGCGAGATCATGCTCCCGATGTACACAACCGGGGGCGTCAGATATCGCAACGGCGGCGGCGGTGACGCCGCCTATACGGCACCGGCGCCGGGCGCTGTGCCCCCTGGCGAGGAAAAATCGGCCGATGGTCAGACCGTCGCCGAACCGGGGCCGGACCTCAGCCAGGTCTCGGCGCGAAAGAACCTCGACGAGACGGCATTCTTCTTCCCGCACCTGGTGTCCAGCAGCGAGGGCGTGGTGCGGATCGAGTTCACCATGCCGGAGGCGCTGACGCAGTGGCGGTTCCTCGGCTTCGCCCATGACAGGCAGATGCGCAGCGGTTTTCTCGAAGGGACGACCGTGACGGCCAAGGACCTGATGGTCGAGCCCAACCCGCCGCGATTCGTCCGCGAAGGGGACGTCATCGAGTTCACGGTCAAAGTCACGAACCTCTCCGCCGCCCGCCAGACGGGCAAGGTGGCCCTCACGCTCTCGGACGCCCGCACGCTCGAATCCCGGGACGAGGCCCTGGGCAATACGTCGCCGGAACAGGCGTTTGACGTGCCCAGCCAGGAATCCCGCACGTGCTCGTGGCGGCTGACGGTGCCCGACGGCTGCGAGATGCTCATCTACAAGGCCGTGGGCGCGACGACCCGCCTGAGCGACGGGGAGCAAGGCTATCTGCCCGTCCTCAGCCGCAGGATTCTCGTGATCGAATCGCTGCCGCTGCCCATCCGCGGCCCGCAGACGAAGGACTTCGAATTCACCAAGCTGCTCAACTCCGGCCAGTCGGATACGCTGCTCCACCAGAGCCTCACCGTGCAGATGGTGTCGCAGCCCGCCTGGTACGCGGTCATGGCGTTGCCGTACCTGATGGAATACCCGTACGAGTGCAGCGACCAGATCTTCAACCGGCTCTACGCCAACACGCTGGCCGCCTATATCGCCAATTCAGATCCAAAAATTCGACGGGTCTTCGATCAGTGGAAAGCTACGCCGGCCCTCGACAGCCCGCTGGAGAAGAACGAGGACCTCAAGAGCGTGACCCTGGAGGAGACCCCGTGGGTGATGGACGCGATGGCCGAGTCGCAGGCCCGCAGGAACGTCGGCATCCTGTTCGACCAGAACCGGCTCAGCGACGAGACGGCCCGCGCCCTGTTCGCGCTGGCGCAGAGGCAGTACGCTGATGGCCTGTGGCCATGGTTCCCAGGCTGCCGCGGCAACGAATACATCACGCTTTACATCACCACGGGCTTCGGCCGCCTGCGCCACCTCGGCATCCAGCAGCTCGACGTCAGTTGTGCCGTCAAGGCCCTCAGCGCCCTGGACGGTTGGATGGACGAGCAATACCGCTGGATTCTCGCGCACGGCGACAAGGACCAGAACCACCTGAATCCGACCGTGGCCTTATACCTGTACGGCCGCAGCTTCTTCCTGGCCGATCAGCCCATCGCCCCCGAGTACCAGGAGGCACGGGACTACTGGCTCGGCCAGGCCCGCCAGTACTGGCTGTCCCTGTGGCGACAGTCCCAGGCCCACTTGGCCATCGGCCTCAAACGCTTCGGCGACAAGGAGACGCCCGCCGCGATCATGAAGTCGATCAAGGAATTCAGCGTCACGAGCGAGGAGCTCGGCATGTACTGGCGGGACACGGAGCGAAGCTGGTGGTGGTATCGCGCGCCGATCGAGACGCAGGCGATGATGATCGAGGCGTTCGACGAAGTCATGGGCGACGCCCAGGCCGTCGAGGAGTGCCGGGTCTGGCTGCTCAAGCAGAAGCAGACCCGCGACTGGAAGACGACCCGGGCCACCGCCGACGCCGTGTACAGCCTGCTGCTTCGCGGGATGGATTTACTGTCGTCCGACGCCATCGTCCAGGTGGCCTTAGGCGGCGTGTGGATCGAGCCCGAGCAGATCGAGGCGGGCACGGGATTCTATGAAGAACGGTTCGTCCGCAACGAGATCACGCCCCAGATGGGCCAGATCACGGTCAAGAAGACCGACCAGGGCGTCAGTTGGGGCAGCGTCCACTGGCAGTACCTCGAAGACATGAGTAAAGTCACGCCCTACGAGGGCACACCGCTGCAACTGCACAAGACCCTGTACGTCAAGAAGACGACCGCCATGGGCCAGGTCCTGTACCCCGTGGACGGCCCGTTGGCCGTGGGCGATGAGCTGGTCGTGCGGATCGAGCTGCGGGTGGACCGTGACATGGAGTACGTGCACATGAAGGACCAGCGCGGCAGCGGCACGGAGCCGGTGAACGTCCTGAGCCGCTACCGCTACCAGGACGGCCTGGCCTACTACGAGTCCACGCGCGACACCGCCTCGCACTTCTTCGTGGACTACCTGCCCAAGGGAACCTACGTCTTCGAATACAGCACGCGCATCCAGCACAAGGGCAACTACCAGACCGGCATCGCCACTATCCAGTGCATGTACGCCCCCGAATTCAACAGCCACTCCGAAAGCTTCAACCTGGAGGTGAAATAGCGGAGACCGCACAGCATGGTATGCACATAGCGCAGGAGCCACGCTCCACAGGTCACCCCCGCGAAGGCGGGGGTCCGTAGGGAGTAGGACGGGCAACTTGTTGCCCAGGCGGATTCTGCAGCGTCTGTCTACCGGAAGTAGAATCGAAGGCCGATAGCCACGTTGATGTCGAGATCGACGTCAGGGGTCAGGTCCAGCACGGGAACCACCTCCGCGAAGAGGTCAAAGGGGGCGTCCGCGAAGAGGTAGCTGATGCCCAGAGGGACGCGGATGCCGAAGACGGTGTGGTCATCGTGTCGCCTGCCCTCGTCGTCTTCGAGCTTGAGCCGACCTCCGACGCCATAGTAGACGGGCAGTTTGCCTGAGAAGCTGTCCGGATCGATGAGGTCAAAGTTGTGCCACAAGTAGTCGGCGTGGAGCTGGAAGCCATCGTGGTCCCAGAACGACCACGCGGCGGCGCCGTCGATCGCGTGCTCATCATCGAGCCAGTATTTCAGGCTGAGGCCGGTCGGCTCTCCCACGATCACGCCGACGCCGAGACCATCCATCGCGTGGGCCGTTGCTGACGCCGTCGCAAGAACAATCGCTATCACTGCTATTCTACTCTTCATGTCGTTTCTCCTGTTGCTCCTGGTCTTTCTGTCAACTTCTGGTCTGTCAGATCCTCTTTACCAGGGCGTGCCCGGCACGGATCCGGCTGGTGAATCGTACAAGCCGCCGTCGCCGAACGAATGCCCTGTACTGTTATTATCGACCAGATGCGGCAGCAAATGAAGGCCGATTCACGGAATCCGACGTGTGCGGCGCGTGCCGCCGCTGGTCGGCTCATGACCAGGATACCCAGGAGTCCAATTCTGGGTACCCGTACGGGCCGAGATGTTCGTGAGGTGACGCCCAGGATTGATGTCCGCCATCCGGCGTCCATCAATCTGGTGCTACGTCATCCAGAGAATTCATCCTGATGTTGCGAGAGTTGATGTTCTCGGACCCGCGGGCTGTGCCGCTGCCTTGGCGGCGGCGCCTTGCCGTTGTGCTATGCTATTGGCAGAAGGCGGACAATGCCAGGGGTCCGGGGATAGCATCCCCGGTGGTTCGGCCGTTCAAGGCTTGAGAGTCCGCAAGAGCCGGATGAGCCGTTTCTCTTCGGGGGAATGACAGAATGGAGATCCGTGTGAATCCGCGTAAATCCGGGCCTCTGGATTGATTATTGATGATTGACAATTGATGATTCAATCCGTGTAAATCCGTGTCTGCAAAGGGGTTATCGCTGCCGATCAATATTCGATAGAAATTGATGTAACTTTATGCTTGCGTTAGCGTCCAACTGTATGTACATATGACCATAGTATGACTCAATCGTGAATCGTAAATAATCAATAGTCAATCATCAATAATCAATGCGAAGGGGGTCACATCATGTCCAGTGAAGCACAAGTTGTCGCCAATCGTTGTAACGCCGGGAAATCCACGGGTCCCCGCACGCGGGAGGGCAAGGCGGCCGTCGCCCAGAACGCCATCAAGCACGGCCTGCTCGCCCACCAGAACCTCATCCGGGGGGAAGAGCCGCAGGACTTTGACCTGCATCGCAACCAGATGCTCGGGGAGATGAAGCCGGTCGGGACTGCGGAAACCATGCTCGCGGAACGCATCGTCAGCCTGTCCTGGCGGCTCAAACGCGCGGAACGCCTTCAGAATGAGGTGTTCGACTACCTGTTCACCAAGGAGTTCGAGGACTCCATATGGAAGTTTCCCGACTCGCTGCGGCCCAAGGACGTGGAGGAGATGACGAGCGATCCGGACACCGACCCCGCCCTGGCGGCCGGCCGGGCGGTCGTGACGGACTACTCGAATGACAGGGTCCTGGACCGGCTGGGGATGTATGAGCGGCGGATCGAGAGCAGCCTGTACAGGACCATGAAGGAGCTGCAGAACCGACGCCTCCTGCGAAAACCGGAACCCGCCAATGCCCGAACCAACGATGAAACCCCTGCTCAGCAGGCGCCGATGGCCGATTGTGCAAAACAAAGCCAATCTCCGGCGGCAGAGGGCGGGCCCAGCCCAGCGGACCAAGCCGAGGACCGATCGTGCAGAACAAAGCCAATGGACGGGACCGACTCGCAACCGGGGAACGCCCCCTCTGGAGCCGAGGAGGGCCCGTCGTGCAAAACAAAGCCAATCGCTACGGGTACGGATGATGGGGAGCGTCCTGCAGACGGCACGGCCGAGGCGCAGGAGCGACGCACCGCAGAATTGGCATAGGCACTCCCTTGGTGCGATAGCCCGATGAGCCAGCTTTGGCTTTCCCGATGCGCCATGGCGGCGTCCCCGGGATGCAAGCAGCCATCGCCAAGGCCCGGGGTCTTGACATGGCCACCCGGCTGAGGCCCGGCACGTATCGTGCCGCGACGCGTGTGACGGCCGCAAGTTGTCCCTTGCGGGCGGCGGGGAAGTGGGCTATATTCGGGGACATGAGGTACGTTGTGACCGTCAAGAAGAGATGGTGGGCACAGCCCACCCTGCAAGAGAGGAGAACGAGCATGCAAAGACGAGAGTTTCTGGCGACATCGTGCGTGGCAGGATTGGCTTCGCTGGCCGGTGGGGCGGCAAGGGCTCAGGACCAGCCGATACCACCGCGTCTTCCGGAAGAATCGGAGGCCGCGTGGCGAACCCGGGTGGCCCGGATCAGGGCCGCGCAGGCGGCGGACGCCGGCGGTCAGGGTGGCTCGGCGCGTCTTCCGGGTGAGTCCGAGGCGGCGTATCGCGCGCGGATGGCCCGGCTCGGAAGGACGGTGCGCGACTTCTTCGAGCTGCGGCGGTACGAGATCGAGACGCCGGAGCAGAAGGCGGGCTTCGACAAATTCCTCAGCGAGGCGGCGGTCCCGGCCCTGAACCGGCTCGGCATCAAGCCGGTGGGCGTGTTCTACCCCGAGAAGGACCTCAGCCCCATCTATGTTCTGCTGCCTCATAGGGGCCTCCCGTCGGTCGCCATGCTCACGCAGAGCCTGTCCGAGGACCCGGACTTCCTGCAGGCGGGAGCGGAGCTCGTGGACGCCCCGGCGGACAAGCCGGCGTACAAGACGCTGGAGACTCAGCTTATGATGGCCTTCGAGGGCATGCCGCGCATCGAAACCCCCGTGACCGATGAGGGCCGGGTCTTCCAACTGCGGACCTATGAGAGCCCCAGCGAGAAAACAGGACTCAAGAAGATCGAAATGTTCAACACGGGCGAGCTCGACGTCTTCCGCAAGGTCGGCCTGCACCCGGTCTTCTTCGGCCAGACCCTCTCCGGCGCGAAGATGCCCAACCTGACCTACATGCTCGTCTTCAAGGACTCGCGGGAGCAGCAGGCGAACTGGAAGAAGTTCGGCGCCGACCCCGACTGGCAAAGGCTCCGCGCCATGCCCGAGTACGTGGACAAGGCCATCCTCCGCCAGAAGGGCATCACGAACCTGATCCTGAAGCCCGCGAGCTACTCGCAGATTTAGGCCGGCGGAGGCGGCCGGCAGTGACATTCACAAAAGGGCCGGCGGCTCAGAACAACGTCGGCCCTGTTCCCCGTCATTTCAACGGTGGTGACAAAGGGAAAACCCCGGGGCGGCCAAGTCCCGGGGTCTCGGATGTCACAATAGGTTGCCGTCGGCATCGACGTACTTGATGTCGCCCATGCCGAGGGCCTTGATCGAGTCTTCGATCTTGGCCTTGTCGCCGATGAGGACCCAGACGAGCGAGTCCGGCTTGATCACCCGCCTGGCGGCGTCCTGGACGGCCTCGGTCTGCAACCCTTTGATCCTGGCGGGGTAGTCCTTGTAGTAGGTATCGGGCAGGTTGTACTGCACGATCTCCTCGACGGAGGCGGCGACCCGGCCGATGGTTTCCCACGAGCCGGGCAGGCCGAGCACGACGTCGGCTTGCGTCTTGGCGAATTCCTCGGCCGTACACGGCTTGTCGCCGGTGATCGCCTGCAGCTCGTGGCGGACCTCACGCATGGAGTCGGCCGTCTTGTCGGATTGGACCGAGCTATACACGAGGTACATCCGCTGTCCCTTGGCGTCCATGATCATGCTCCGGGCGCCGTAGGACCAGTGCTTGTCCTCGCGGAGGTTCATATTGATGCGCGAGGTGAAATCGCCGCCGAGGATGTTGTTCATCAGCCGAATGGCCTCTTCATACTCGTTGGCCCGTGGCAGCGCGAGGAACCCGGCGAAGAGGATCGAGTGCTGCGAGCCGGGCCGGTCCACGATGTAGACTTCCGGCTTGGCCTTGTCCGCCACCGTAGCGACGTTCTTCTTCGGGACTTCGCCGCTCTTCCAGCTCTTGAACAGCTTCTCCAGTGGGGGCTGGATCTCCGGCAGCGTGATGTCGCCGGTGATGACCAGGGTGGCGTTGTTCGGCTTGAACCAGGTCTTGTGGAAGTTCGCCAACTGCTCGCGTGTCATGGCCGAGACGGAGGCTTCGGTGCCCGAGCCGGTCAGCGGCGAGCCGTAGGCGTGGTCGCGGCCGTACAGCAGGCCGGGGAAGACGCGCAGCGCCATCGCCGTCGGTGTCACCTTCTCGCGCTGAATCTGCGCCAGGGTCTCCTTCTGCAGCCGGGTGAACTCCTTCTCCGGGAAGGACGGGTTCAACACGACGTCGGCAAACAGCTCCAGCGACGGGTCGAGCTTGTCCTTCAGCGTATTGAGCGAGATCGTGCAGACGTCCAGGTCGGCGCCGGTGCCCAGCGAGGAGCCGAGCGTCTGGAGCTGCTCGTTGATCTGCAGCGAGGTGCGGGTTTTCGTGCCCTCGTCGAGGATGTTCATAGCCAGGCTGGCGGCGCCGGCGGCGGTGGATGCGTCGGCGGCATAGCCGGCATCCACCAGCAGACGGAGATCGACGATTGGGACGCTGTGCCGCTGGGCGAGCACCAGTTTCAAGCCGTTCGACAGCTCCGCCCGCTCCAGGTCGGGGAACTGCGCCTGCGGGGGCGTCCCGGCCTCCGGCAGCTTCGAGCGGTCAACCGTCGAGGCCGCCGTGGTCAGCTCCGGGAACGGCGTGATATTGAGCACGTAGTCACCATCGCGGAGCCACCTGACGGCGGCGTTCTTCAGGTCGGCCGCCGTGGCTTTCTGCACGCGGTCGAGCGTGATCTTGTAGCAATCCGGCGAGCCGCCGTAGACCATATTCGTGGCGAGGATGTCGGATTTGCCGCCGAACCCGCCGATGCGTTCGATGCCCCGGATGAACCGGGCCCGGTACTGGTTCTTGATTCGCGTCAGCTCGGCCCGCGTCGGGCCGGCGGCGAGGAACTTCTGCAGCTCTTCGTCGAGGGCCTTTTCGATGCGGCTGAGCTCCACGCCGGGCTTCGCTGTGGCGACGATCTGAAACGTGCCGGCGATCTCCATGAGATCGACGCCCGCACTGACGTCGGTGGCGATTTGCTCATCGTACACGAGCCGCTTGTAGAAGCGGGAGTTCTTCCCGGACGAGAGCACATCGCTGGCGAGGTCCAGGTAATCGCCGTCGGCCGAGCCCCAGGGCGGAATGTTCCAGATGCGATAGACGCGGGCCTGCGGCACGCGGTCCTGCGCCGTCTGGCGGTGGGTCCCGGTGCGTCTGGCGATCCATGACTGATGCTTGGCAATCGGCGGCCCCGCCGGGATATCGCCGAAGTACTGCTTCACCTTGTCGAGCGCCGTCCGGGCGGGGATATCGCCCGCCACGACGAGCACGGCGTTGTTGGGACCATAATAGGTCTTGAACCACTCGTGCACGTCCGGCAGCGAGGCGTCGTTCAGGTCCTGCATGGAGCCGATCACCGTCCAGGAGTACGGGTGCCCCGTGGGAAAGCACGCGGTCTGGATCATCTCTTCCGCCAGGGCGTAGGGCTGGTTCTCGTACTGGCGTTTCTCGTTCTGAACGACCCCGCGCTGCTCGTCGAGCTTCTCCTGCTTGATGGCGCCGACCATGTGCCCCATGCGGTCCGACTCCATCCACAGGGCGATCTCCAGCGCGGAGGCCGGCACGTTCTGGAAGTAGTTCGTGCGGTCGTTCGACGTCGTGCCGTTGAGGTCGGTGGCTCCGATCCGCTCCATTGCCTGGAAGTAATCGTTGTCGTAGTTCTCCGAGCCGTTGAACATCAGGTGCTCGAACAGGTGGGCGAATCCGGTCTTGCCCGGCTTCTCGTTCTTGGAGCCGACGTGATACCAGATATTGACGGCGACGATCGGGGCCTTGTGGTCCTCGTGGACCAGCAGCGTCAGGCCGTTGTCGAGCACGAATTTCTGGTAGGGGATGTCGATCTCGCTCGCCCTTGCCGCCAAGGCCGACGCCATCGACAGGGCCACCACACACGCGAAGAACTTCACGAAGGGTCGTCTCTTATGCATACGCTTCTCCCAAACCAATTTGATCCTATTTCGGACAGGGTTTCCGAACTCCGCTTGGGATTCATGGTTCCCAAGCTCTCGCGGTCGGCCACAAGGCCGGCCGGTGCGTATCTTATCCAAAGACCTCGCGTCAATGCAAACCTTTATACGAGTGAAGTGTCCATCACAAGCACGGCCCGGATCGCAAGGATTCCGCGAATTTGCGAACTGGTGACGTGCAGGCTCAGTACATACAGAAGACCGGGACGCCGGAGTCACGAGCAACGTCACCGGCATCGTACCGAAGATGGTCAGCCTGCCCAATCAACAGTGATGCACGAGCAGGAGATCAGATCAATGCTCGTTGCATGCGAAGGCTGCGACATCCGTCGCAGCCTTCTTTCCATCAGGACAAGCCAACCTCCATAATCTTCGAACCGGCGCATCCATTGGGACCCACGATGACCTTTCGGATCGCACCAATATGAGTGGGCGGCATCGTCCGGGCCGAAGGCCGTGTCACGATTCTGATAGGGGGCTCTTTCCTTTTTGTCATGGGGGCTTATGATGAGCTCCGGGGTTTTGGAAAGGACTCGTGCGATGGCTTTTCGCCCATCTGAGTGTTGGCAGCAGGTGTTCTGGCCCTGGAGTATCGAGGAGTATGTCCCTCAGTTTGTGTAGGGTGCTTGCATGGCAGGAAGACGCAGAATCATCACAATCGGTTTATCGCCTGCGTGGGATGTCAGTTGCCGCGGCAAAGACCTGGACTGGGGCCGCCACGTCGAGATCGACGAGCAGGTGGTCCGGCCGGCGGGCAAGGCGCTGAACGTCTCGTATGCGCTGGCGTGGCTGGGCTGGCAGAGCGTCGCAGCGGGCTTATGGGGTCGCGAGGACTACACCCAGATGAAGAGCGCCGTGCGTCGGCTCGGCGGATCGATACGGACCCGCATGACCGCCGCCCCGGGAAGCACGCGGAGAAACGTCACGGTCGTCGATACGCGGCGCCATCGCGAGATGCATCTGCGCCTCAGGAGCGAGCTGGCGTCGTCGCCGACTTTGCAGCGGCTCAACCGCGATTTGAAGAAGCTCGTCCGCAAAGGCGACACATGTGTCTTCGCCGGTGCGATGCCGGGCGTTCACCTTCTGGAACAGGCCGTCGATCTCGTGCGCACCTGCCGTCACTGCGGGGCCCACGTCGTGGTCGATACCCACGGCCCCGTGCTGGCAAGTATCGTGGATGCCGGCCTGGCCTCGGTGATTTCGCCGAACGTCGAGGAGTTGCGCGAGCTGCTGCGCCGGGCGGTGCAAGACACCCCGGCGAGACTGGCCGTCGCGGCCCGGCCGCTGCTGGAGAGAGTCAGCACGGTCCTGATCAGCCGGGGCGCCGAGGGTGCGCTGGTCGTGACGAAGAACGGCGCCTGGACCGGCCGGTCGAGGGCCCGGCGAGAGGCACTATCGACCGTCGGCTGCGGCGATTACCTGCTCGCCGGCTTCCTGGCGGGCCTGCAGGATACCGCCGACCCCCCTGCCGCCCTGGCCACAGGCTTGAAGGTCGCCGCGGCCCGCGCCCGGGGCTGGACCGAAACCGGGACTTGGCCGCAAGTGGACCGCAAGATTGAAGTGATCATCAAGACCCTATGAAACGAGCACGCCCGGAATATCGACTCCCGGCTGGACATCCATCGCCGTCCGGCATATGATCTGGGTTGCCGTTGAACTTCACTCACATTTGGAGGATCAGAGAGTATGGCGAACATGCGACTTCGGACAATTGCTTCGGCTGTCGGCTGCATCGTGCTTGTCGTCCTGTGCGGCAGCGGTGCGGCGGCCACGCGACTGGAATGGAAGCTCGCCAAGGGCAAGACGTACTACCAGAGAACCGTGATGGATCAGCAGATCGTCCAGACCGTGATGGGCCAGCAGCAGAAGATCGAGCAGGCCACGGGACTCGGACTGAAACTCCAGGTGCTCGATGTCGATGCCCAGGGCAACATGCGGATTCAGTACACGTATCTGTGGACGAAACTCAAGCAGGTCAACCCGATGGCCCAGGTCGATTACGATTCGTCACGACAATCGCCGGTTCCTGCGGGAGCGGAGAGCTTCGCCGCTCTGATCGGGCAAAGCTACACCATCCGAATGACTCCCAAGGGCAAAGTCCTGGACGTCAACGGCGTAGAGCAGTTGAAGGAGGCGGTCCTCAAGAAGCTGCCCGCCGGCGCGGACGTGAACCCGATGGGGAGCCCCGTGGCCGCCTACATCGACAAGGAGAGCCTCAAGCAGATGACCGAGGCCCGCATGGCCATCTATCCGGACAAGCCCGTCAACCCGGGGGAGTCCTGGAGCAAAGAGGTGACCGTGGCCGTAGGATTCACGATGATCATTCAGTCGAAATGGACGCTTCAGAAGGCGGAGGCGGGCGTTGCCACGATTGGTCTGGCCGCCAGCGTCCGGACCGATCCCAACAAACCCATGGATGCCAGCGGGATGAAGTTGACCTTCGACCTGTCGGGTACGCAGGAGGGCACGAGCCAGGTGGCGGAGGCCACCGGCCTGGTCACGTCCGACAAGGAGCGCCAACAACTCAAAGGGGAGATCAGAGTCGGCGCCCCAACCGAAGGCCCGCCCATGATGACCATACCGATGACCATTGATACCCAGGCTACCGAGGAGATGAGCGAGCAGATGTGGAAGACCGGCCCGCAGTAGAACGCGGGCACGTTCACCTACGCACGTTCCTCATGCTTGGCCCGTGCATGTCATTGCGCGGAGCGCAGCGACGAAGCAATCTCGGCGGCATAGCCGCGGGACGTGCCAAGGGAGGTGTTGTCTGCGGGCGTGCATCTGCGGCGCGACTATGATCATGACCGGCTGCATCGCAGGCTTTGCAGGCATTGTCGGGCGATGTCTTTGTCGCTGAAGTCGAATTTCGTGGTGCCGATGATCTGGTAGGTTTCGTGGCCCTTGCCCGCGAGCAGGACGATGTCGCCGGGTGCGGCACTCTCAATCGCCAGCTCGATCGCCTTCCTCCTGTCCGCCTCGATGGTCACTCTCTCCGAGCCGGGGTCCTTGAAGCCCACCATGATGTCGTTGATGATCGCCTGCGGCTGCTCGGTCCTGGGGTTATCGCTCGTGACGACGATTCTGTCGGCCCACCGCTCGACGACCCTGGCCATTCGCGGCCGCTTGGTCTTGTCCCGGTCGCCGCCGCAGCCGAAGACCACGACCAGCCGGCCCCGGCACAGGGGCTTGAGCGTCGTCAGGACGTTCTGCAGGGCATCATCGGTGTGCGCGTAATCGACGATGACGGCGGATCCGTCGCCCTCGACTTTCTCCAATCGGCCCGGCACCCCCGTGAGGGCGGAGAGCCCTTTGGCCACGGCTCCCAGATCCAGCCCGGCCCGCAGGCACAGCCCAGCAGCGGCCAAGTGGTTCGCCACGTTGTATCGCCCGAGCAGCGGCGTCGTCACCCGCTCCCTTCGCCCCTCGTATTCGAGCACGAAGCTCGTGCCGCTCACGGTCATCGACTCGATGTGGGCGGTCAGATCGGCACGCTCCTCAATCGCATACCAACAGACGCGGGCCTTCGTCGCCCGGGCAATCGAGCTCGACTCGGGAGCATGCCTGTTCAGCACGGCAGTTGCCTCCGGGGTCAGGGCCGTGAACAGCCGGGTCTTGGCGGCCAGGTAGCTCTCCTTGGTCTTGTGGTAGTCCAGGTGGTCGCCCGTGAGGTTCGTGAACGCCGCCGCTTTGAAATCGACCGCCGCCAGCCGGTCCTGGGACAGTGCGTGGCTGCTGGCCTCGATGACCATGTACTCGGCGCCTGCATCGACCATCTGCCGCTGGGCCTCGGCTATCGTTAGGCAATCGGGCGTCGTCAAGGTCGAGGCCGTCGTGCCCGAGCGGGTATCGTACACGACCGTTCCGATGAGCCCGCACTTATGGCCGGCGGACTCGATGCAGGAGCGGACGAGGAACGTGACGGTTGTCTTGCCGTTGGTGCCCGTCACGGCCAGATTCGTCAGGCTCGCGCCGGGATTGCCTCGCTTGGCCTGGGCGAGCGACCCTGCCGCCTTGGCCGGGTTCGACACGGGAATCAGCAGTGCACTGGTCGTATCGCCCGGCATAGCATGGTCGTCGGCATGAACGATGTACTTGGCGCCGTTGGCGAGGGCCTGGCCGATGAAATCATGTCCGTCGCAGGTCGCGCCCGCCATCGCGACGAAGACATCGCCCTTGCACACGCGTCGCGAGTCGATCCGGATCTCGGCAGCGGCGCCGGAAGAAACGAGTCTCAGCAATTCATTCCATGTCATATTTTCGCGTCCCATGCGTCCAATCAGCCCGACGGGCCAACCATTTGCGTGCACTATTCTATGCCGTGGGAGGCAGCCGTGCAATCATAGGACTATCGGCGTTGCCCGATTTCGGATGAAAAACGGGCGCGCGACTTTTATAATGGGCGAGCGATGGAAAGGTCCGGCTCAGGGAGCCTGGAAGAGCGAATCGAAGGATGGACAACGGGAATCTCGGATGGTGTATGTTTCAGAAGGAATCACAATGATTCGACGACGAGCATTGATTGGTCTGTGGCTGCTTCTAACCGTTTCGTGTCCTGCCCTGGCGCAGGAGGAAACCGAATACTATGCCCTGCTCATGGAGGGCAAGAAGGTCGGCCACGCGATTCATACGCGGGCCGTGCAGGACGGCAAGGTCACGACCACCGACGATGTGAGCGTCACGATCAGCCGCCTGACCGTCCCCGTCACGGTGGCCATGGCGGAGACAAGCGTCGAGACGCTTGACGGCAAGCCCCTGGGCTTCAAGTCCGTGCAGCAACTCGGGGCCATGACCATGAAGGCCGAGGGAACGATTGACCCCAATGGGACGGTCCGCGTCACGAACTCATCGCTGGGGGTGCAGGAGAAAAGCAGGATGGACTGGCCCAAGGGGGCCGTCATGGCGGAGGGCCTGCGGCTGTTGACTCTCAAAGGCGGCCTCAAGCCCGGTGCCAAGTATGAGGCGGATATCTTCAGTCCAAGCATCATGCAGGTGATCAGTACGAAGGTCACGATTGGCGAGAAGAAGGAGGTGGACCTGTTCGGACGCGTCGTGAGACTGTCGGAGATGACAACCGTCGTGAACCTGCCGGACACCGGGCCGATCACCACCACGAGCTACGTGGATGACGACCTGCGCGCCCTGAAGAACCATATGCCGATCGCCGGGATGCTGGTCGAGATGATCGCCTGCACGAAGGAGGTCGCGATGGGCGGCAACGACGTGCTGGAGCTGATCGACAAGATGTTCGTCAAGAGCCCCGAGCCGATCAAGGACGTTCATTCAACCACCTCGATCACGTACACGATGAGCCCAGCGCCCGGCGCCAAGTTCACGATCCCATCGACCGACGACCAGAAGGTCCAACGCCTCGCGGACGGTCGAATCCGTCTGGTGGTCGAGCCGGCGTCAGCCTCCGGCGGCACGTTCCCGTATAAGGGCGACGATGCCGCGCTGCTCGAAGCGGTCAAGCCGACGCCGTTCCTCCAGAGCGACCGCAAGGAGGTCCAGGCGCTGGCCCGCAAGGCCGTGGGCGGCATGAAGGACTCGGCTGAGGCGGCCAGGCGAATCGAGGCCTTCGTCGCCGAGTACATTGAGAACAGGAGCCTGTCCGTCGGATACGCCTCGGCGGCCGAGGTGGCCGAGAGTCGCAAGGGCGACTGCTCCGAGTTCGCCGTGCTGACGGCGGCCCTGTGCCGGGCCGTGGGCATCCCCGCCCAGGTCTGTGTCGGCGTCGCCTACGTGGAGGACTTCGGCGGCATCGAAGGCTTCGGCGGCCATGCCTGGGCGCAGGCGTACGTCGGCGCCGACAAGGAAGGCCGGGGCGGCAAATGGGTTGGCCTGGATGCGGCGTTCAAGAGCAGCGGCCGAGGCGGCTATGACGCCGGACACATCGCCCTGGCCGTCGGCAACGGCGACCCCGGCGATTTCTTCAACATGGCCACCACCTTAGGCCAGTTCAAAATCGAGAAAGTCCAAGTACGGAGGGGTGAGTAGAATGCAGCCAACTCGCAATTATGCACTGTGGGATTGGCAAGAATAGAAAGGGACTCCAAGCTGCAGATGGGAGCGAAGGCAAACGGCTATGTGGAAAGGAAAGGATCATGAGGAGGCTCGACACCATTGTTGTCATTGTGAAAGGTGGACGGCCATGTGGAACGAAAAGGATCATGAGGGGACGGCGCTCGATTGGGAGAGCTTTGAGGCAAAGGTCGCCGACATCGACCGGGAGACGCAAGAGCTCAAACGAACGCGTGGCCTGCCTGTTAGCGAACCGCTCTATCGGGGACAGCCAGATGCGCGTTGGCATCTGGAGACGACCTTTGACCGTCAGAGACGGGCCATGACGCTGGACAAGTACCTCACCATCATGGAGCGGACACAACCGCGCATCGACGCCGTCCCAGGGAAGAGGTGGTCAGGCTTAGGTAAGGAGATATCAGCGCTGAGGCGGAACGGCCTAAGCAGCATAACCCGGTTTCCAACCGAAGACGCAGACACACAAACCATACTCTCCTTCATGGTCTATCTCCGTCAGCACGGTTTTCCGTCCCCCCTCTTGGATTGGACCTCTGATCCGCACAGGGCGGCTTTCTTTGCGTTTAGAAGTATTGAGGAGGGTACGCAAGAGGTAGCTATCTACACATTCAGGGAATGGGCAGGTTCAATGGCAGATGGGCCAGATGAAGAGGATGCGCCGTTGGCGATGACTCTTGGGCCGGATATAGGCAACACATCCCGGAGGCACTCGAAACAAAAAGCGCAATATACGTGGTGCGTCAAGAAATCATCGTCGAATGTATCTTTGGATTCCTACATCTTCGCCGATCATGAGGACGCAATCAGCCTTCCGGGATTTCGCATGGAATGCGACAGATGTATCGAAACACACAGAGCGGGGAATGTTGTCGACAAATACACTATACCCGCATCCGAGCGAAGAAAGGCTCTCGCGAGCTTGGCACAAAGGGACATCAACAAGTG
>Ga0315274_10001280_pt1 | contig 38694 bp, 36 predicted proteins | sample YL17G02_20_MG_FD_203700 | JGI IMG/M metagenome (GOLD analysis project Ga0315274, IMG submission 203700) | Sediment microbial communities from Yellowstone Lake, YNP, Wyoming, USA - YL17G02_20 | ecosystem: Environmental > Aquatic > Freshwater > Lake > Sediment | place: USA: Wyoming | collected...
AGGCGGTCTGGATCAACAAGCCGAAACCGGTGCCTGTAAGCGAGGAGGCGGTACACTAAATTCGGACTCGAGGTGTCCCAAAGTCATTGACAGATTCCGGTCTGGAAATAAGGGGGATAAGGTCTTTCTACGGAGAGGGCAAGAAGGGCAGATTGGAAGCCGTCATTGGGAGTTTTGGATACTTGGAGGTCTTCGCTTACCAGGGAAATGCCGGCCGCATATCCGGAAAAAAGAGAGGGGACGAGGTAATCGTCATCCTGCCTTAGGGGAGTTTATGGGAAAGTCGTCTGGTCATCCGCTGTATGTGGCCTTGTTGTGGCACCTGCACCAGCCCTTTTATAAAGATTTGGCAACTGGAGAATATTGGCTGCCCTGGGCTCGACTCCACGCCATCAAAGACTACTACCATATGGCTTCCATCTTGACGAGCTTTCCTGACCTTCGTCTCAACTTCAATATAGTTCCTTCCCTCCTCGAGCAGCTTGAGGATTATGCCAAGAAAGGCGTGAAAGAACGGTCCCTAGATCTCAGCCGTACGCCATCGAAAGATCTGAACTCATCTGACAAAGCAAACCTCCTCCGAGATTTTTTTTCAGCAAACTGGGAAACCATGATCGACCCTCACCCTCGATACCGGGAATTGCTGGAAAAACGAGGGAGGGGGGGGGACGAAGAAAAATGGGCAAAAATCCAGCGGCACTTTTCCACTCAGGACTTTCTCGATCTTCAGGTCTGGTTCAATCTGGCCTGGTTTAGTTCAGTTTTGAAGGAGGCTGATCCGTTTATTCATTACCTTGTCCAGAAGGGAAGGAGCTATTCAGAGGAGGAGAAGCTCCAGCTATTAGAGAAGCAAGTTCAAATCATCAGCCAGGTTATTCCTCTTTACCAGAGGCTTTTTGATGAGGGGCAAATTGAGATTACGACCAGTCCCTATTACCATCCTATACTTCCTTTGCTCTGCGATAGCCATGTGGCAAGGGAACCAAGCCCCGACATCAGTTTGCCCAAATATCGCTTTCGCCATCCAGAGGATGCCCTTGCACAGATCAATAAAGCTCAAGATGCCTTTTTCAAATACTTTAATAAGCCTGTTCAAGGGATGTGGCCCCCCGAAGGGTCCGTGAGTCAAGAGATGGCCTTGCTCAGTGCGAGGGCTGGAATAAGATGGATTGCCTCTGACGAAGAGATCCTTTATCGGTCTCTTGGATTGACCTTTCCCGGGGACTCCCATAAATGCTTTAATAAGCCTAAACTACTGTACCAACCTTATTCTTTTCGGAACGCAGATCTGAGCATTGACCTCCTCTTTAGAGATCATGTCCTTTCCGACCTCATTGGCTTTACCTATGCGCGCTGGGAAGCGAAAGAGGCGGCAGGGGACCTCCTGGGTCGCCTTCAGCGGATACGCAGAGACCTTGAATCCTTCCAGGACGACGGGCCTTTTGTTGTCACCATCATCTTGGATGGCGAGAATGCATGGGAACATTACAAGAAAGACGGACGGGACTTTCTGCTTTTCCTCTATGAAGGACTCGATCGGAAAGAAGGCTTGCAGACCACGCGAATCAGCGACTTCCTCCAAAGATATCCGCCGCGGAATGAGATCCTCAGCCTTGCCGCAGGATCATGGATTAATCACGATTTTCGAATCTGGATTGGCCATGAGGAGGACAACGCCGCCTGGGATCTCTTGACCCAGACGCGGGATGACCTGCTTGCTCTTGAAGCGACACCAGAACGAGGGCTCGCAGCGAGGGGGGAAGAGAGTGTGGATTTTAAGAGGGCCTGGGAGGAGCTGTATATCGCCGAGGGAAGTGACTGGTGCTGGTGGTATGGCGATGACCATAGCTCGGGGATCGACGACGAGTTTGATGATTTATTTCGGAAGCACCTCATGAACGTCTACCATTTTATCAAGGCTGAAATCCCCGCTCGCCTTTATGTCCCCATCCTCCGAGCGAGGAAGAAAGAAAACCTGTCCCTTACCTCTGTGGACCTCATTCACCCTTCAATTGATGGCAAATTGACCACCTATTTTGAATGGCTTCCTGCTGCATCTTATGAATTCCGTCGCAGAGGGAACACCATGCATCATCCAAACGCTATTTTCTCCGCAATCTACGTGGGTTTTGACTATGATAGGATGTTCCTGCGATTCGATTTCGAGGAAGACTCATTGAGGAGAGGAGAACGCGGACGGACCAGCGGCGTATTCGTCCATATCCGGTTCCTCGCTCCTTCCTTCATCCGGGCTGAGGTTAGGCTTGATGTGGGAGCGCCGAGGCCCGCGGTCAGACTTTATGAGGATGAGGGCGGGTCTGCTTTGAACATTGATTCCCGAGAGGAGTTCTCGGCGGAAGGTTTAGAGGCAGCGATCGGAGATATTGTAGAGATGGCGATACCGTTCAGGGCACTTAGGGCAGAGGCTGGGAAGGACATACAATTCATTGTTTTTCTGTGGCAAAATGGAGCAGTAGAGGAAAGGTGGCCCCCCTCAGGCTACTTCACCGTCAATGTGCCTTCCGGAGAATTTGAATCCGAGTTTTGGCAATTGTGATTTGGTCTGGGGGGTGAGGCGAGAATGAGTGTTCTTATAATAGATATTATGTAAATAAATCTAAGCCCGGTATTTTCCAAAATCCTCCGGCTTTAATGTTTCAAGCCACTGTCTCCACCGATCATTTTCTTCTTTCTCATCGCTCACATCAATACTTTTCGCCTTAGTTATGACCGCATCTGCAACATAAATCGGGGCGTTCACCCGGAGGGCAATCGCGATCGCGTCGCTAGGACGAGAGTCTATAGGGATGCGGTTACCATTTACCGTAATCTCAATGACTGCATAGAAAGTATTGTCCCGCAAGTCGTTAATGACCACCTGTTGGACAGTTGCGCCCAAATGATCAAGAATATTCTTGATAAGGTCATGGGTCATGGGCCGAGGCGTAGCGATCTTTTCCAGCTCCAGGGCAATTGCATTTGCCTCGAAGATTCCCACCCAGATAGGCAGGGCTTTTCGATCCTCTGCATCCTTTAAAATGATGATCGGCATATTAGTGATCGGATCGAGTGCTAACCCCCTAACCATCATTTTCACCAGCATTTTCCTTGCCTCCAAACGTTCAACTCAGATCCGCCTCAGGAAGCCCATGAAAATGAGAGAAGAGCCTCTCGTAAGTCGAATCCAAGTCCTCCGAAATTACCTTGGTCTTTCCAATGGTAGGCAGGAAATTGGTGTCGCCCGTCCAACGCGGTAATATGTGGAGGTGAATGTGGTCAGCGATGCCAGCGCCCGCCACCTTTCCCAGATTGATACCGAGGTTAAATCCTTCGGCCTTGAGGACCTTCCGCAAAATATCCTCGCTCTTTTGAGCCAGCTCCAGCAATTCGACCATCTCCCCGGGACTTAAGCAGGACAGGCTATCTAAATGGCGGTATGGGACAATCATTAGGTGACCGTTGTTATAAGGAAACAGGTTCAGGAGGATGAAACAATGGCCTCCTCGAAAGAGAAGAAGATTCCTTCTATCCTCCTTTTCGTTTGGCTTCTGGCAAAGGATACAGCCTTTGGGCTTGGTTGCGTCTTCGATATAGGGCCTTCTCCAGGGAGCCCAAAGGATGTTCATCGCCGCTCTATGGGGTGGGAGTTTCCGCTGAGAGGTGTCTTTCATCCTGTTCTGTTTGCGGAAGAAATTCTGAAGATCGCCAGACATCATGTTCAATTTAGCATCACCGATGGGTACGATCAAGGCCTTTTTCCATGCCAACCCCCGGGTAAACCTTAGGAATGAGGCCAAAGGGAAAGAGATTACTGGGAGTATGGAAGGAGAAAGAGAGAGTCAGCCAAAAACCTGAAACCCACCAGGGATTTCTCAAGAGTTAGAACATTCACAGCTGGGCCTCACGCCAAGGAGGTTGAAAGATGAGGTATGGCCAAACAATGCGAGACGATGATCTCCCTCCTTTTTAGAGGAGTCCTTCGCCCTCATCGAGGAGGACTAAATTGCCTCTGCGGAAATTCAATTATCGATGAGTTCCTTGAGCTCTTTTCCTGCTTTGAAATAAGGTGCGCGCTTTGCCGGAACCCGGACAGGTTTTCCAGTTTGTGGATTACGGCCTTGACGGGCCTCTCTCTGTCTGACCCGGAAGCTCCCAAACCCCCTCAGCTCTACCTTTCCATCCTTCTTTGAAGATAAGGCCTCGGTGATACTCTTAAAGATGGTGTTGACGATGACTTCTGTATCTTTCTTGGTAAGGTTTATGCCGGAAGCCACCTTTTCAATCAAGTCTACCTTGGTCATTCTTCCACCCCCCTTATCTTACGTTTTTCAACATGGAATGAGCGAATGCACCCCCCTGCAAGGAGGGGTCATGGTACCTTGTTTTCCAGTCTTGCCAGATGCATAATGGCTCGCGCGTTCCCCTGCCAATGGGACAGAGTGTTAACAGAGATGGAAACCTGCCCCTTCACCACCTCCTTCAAAAAATAGAGGCCTTTTCACGAAATCCAGAAAGAGGTCACGGGGTGCATATTGAGTAAGCGACGTTACCGCATTAGATATTGAACCGATAGAGGCGGCCATGTTGAATCCATATTGGAGGGAGAGAAGGGAAAAATTCTCGATCCCAAGATATCCAGCAAAGAGAACCTTCTCTTCCGTTCTTCCACAATCTTGGGCCTCCCCTTAATCCCAGCCAATTGAGCGGCACAGTTGATGGCATCGGAAAGATCTCCCAATTCATCGACGAGGCCAAGACCGACTGCCTGTCTTCCGGTGAAGATTCTGCCGTCTGCAATCTCGGCAACTTTTCCCTTGTCCAACTTCCTCCCTTTCACCACCGCTTCAACAAATTGATCGTGGACGTCGTCCAGAACCTCCTGGAAGATCTTTTGGTCCCCGGGGGAGATGTCCTTGGTCATTGAACCCATGTCCTTATGCTCCCCGCTTTTTATGACGGTCGCCTTCACCCCCACTTTCTCTAACAACCTGGAGATGTTAGCCAATTGCATGATTACACCAATACTTCCGGTGATAGAGCCGGGGTTGGCGAAAATACGATCGGACGCGCAGGCGATATAGTACCCACCTGACGCCGCCAAACTTCCCATGGATGCAACAATTGGCTTTCTGTGCTGTGACCTCGTCTTATTGAGTTCCTCATAAATCTCCTGAGCGGGTGCGACTCCGCCCCCCGGACTATTGATTCGGAGGACTACGGCCCTGATTGTCTGACTTCTCTGAAATTTCTCTAACTGGTCAAGGGCCTCTCTCGAATCTGCAATCACTCCTTCAATCCGGATGAGGCCGATTCTCCCCCCCCCAGACCCCTCTCTGGCCAAAAAGAAACCCAGAAAAAAGAGTATCGCGAGTAGGCTCAGTAATCCTCCCCCGATAGTCCAAAGAAGCCTCCGCCCTGCCGTGTTCCCACACATTTTCTACCACCTCAATTTGGGATACTGCTCTGGCGCTTCTCCTGCCACAGGGGATCGAGAGGCCAAATCCTATCCTTCCCTCCTCTTCCCCTCCTCAGGCATCTCTTCATCTAAAATAGATGTCCATGAGAGTCTAAGCAACTCCCTTGCTGAAATCTCATCCCATATCTTCTTCTTTCTCTTCCTTGCTGTTTTGCAGATAGGCCCTGATGCTGAGACCTATTTTTCGCTCATCCGTATCCAATTTGATGATCTTAGTCGTGATTTCATCACCCACCGTGACGACCTCTTCTGGTTTGGCGACTCTTTCCTGGCGCATTTCGGAGATATGCAGCAAACACTCAATGCCATCCTCTAACTCCACAAATGCTCCAAATTCCATGAGCCGCACTACCCTGCCCTTTACATCCATCCCCACCTTGTATTTTTCAGGGACAATGGTCTGCCAAGGATCGGCCTGGGCTTGCTTTAGGCCTAAGGAGATGCGGTGCGTGTTCTTGTCCACCCGAAGGACCATTGTCTCCACCCAATCCCCCTTTTTGAGTATCTCTGAGGGGTGGCGTACCCTTTTGGTCCAAGACATATCCGAAATGTGGATAAGACCGTCGAGGCCGTCTTCCAATTCCACAAATGCCCCGTATTCGGTGAGATTTCTAACCCCCCCCTTGACCCTGATTCCCACTGGATACTTTTCCTCCACATACATCCACGGGTTGGGTTCTGCCTGCTTCATTCCCAATGAAATACGCTTGGCTTTTTTGTCAATATCGAGCACCACGATCTCAATAATGTCCCCAATTGCTACCATCTTTGAGGGATGCTTGATTCTCTGCTTCCAGGACATCTCTGAGACATGCACCAAGCCTTCGATGCCCGGTTCCAGTTCTACAAACGCCCCGTAATCAACAAGACTGACTACCTTGCCCTTGACCTTCCCGCCCACAGGATACCTCTCATCGGCCGACTCCCATGGATCAGGGGATCTCTGTTTTAGCCCCAAAGAGACTCTTTGGTTTTCACGGTCCAATTTGAGCACAACGACTTCAATATCATCCCCCACCACAAACAGTTCGGAGGGATGGTTGATCCTGCCCCAGGACATATCCGTGATGTGGAGTAAGCCGTCAATCCCGCCCAAATCTACAAACGCGCCGTATTCAGTGAGGTTCTTTACTTTACCTTTAACCACCTTCCCCTCTTCAAGGATTCCCAGGGTTCTCTCCCGTTCCTCTTTCCTTTCCTCCTCCAAGTAGACCCGACGGGAGAGCACAATATTTCCCCTCCGTTGGTTCAACTTTATTACCTTCATCGGGAAGGTCTTACCGACCAGCCTGTCTAGGTCCTTGATGGGCCGCAGATCAATCTGAGAACCCGGAAGGAAGGCCTTCACACCTATGTCTACCATCAAGCCCCCTTTGGTTTTCCCCAAGATCAACCCCTGAACGACTCCCTCCTTTTCGAAGGTGTGGGTGATCTCATCCCAGACCTTTATCTTCTCCGCCTTTTCCCTCGAGAGAACAACAATGCCTTCATTGTTCTCCTTCTGCTCCAAATAGACATCTACCTGGTCACCAATCTTTATCTCAATCTCGCCCATCGGGCTTCTGAATTCCTGAATGGAAATTGTCCCCTCTGATTTATAGCCGATATCAACCATTACTGCATCATCGGTAATATTAACCACTGTACCCCGAATGATCTCTCCTTCTGAGATATCTCTCAGGGTCTTGTCATACAACTCCCCCCACTCCTGGACCTCATCTTGAGGGCGAGGTTCGGTCAACCCCTCCTTTATGGTACTGCCTCCCTCCGGAAGCGACTCTGAGAGACTTTTCTCTGAGGTCACCATTCCTTCGCTTTCTTGGTTTGCCTCATTTTCGATCTTGTTAGCTCGAGTCTCTTCTATCATTATTGGCAGTACCTCCTAATCGTTTTATGGTTTTAGGAAAGCCAGCAAGGCTTCCTTTGGTTCTCTTGCAGAGACCAAATCCCGTAATCGGTTAATGACCTCCAAAATAACCCACTGTGGCGTGGATGCGCCCGCCGTAATTCCTATTTTTGACTTCCCATTGAGCCAATCAGGCTTTATCTCGTCCGAGGTCTCAACTTGGTATGTATCCGGCAAAACCGCTCGACATGTATCCCTCAAACGAGCAGTATTCGCACTGCTCTTGCCCCCCACTACCAGCAGGAGATCAACCTCTCCTGCCATTCTAAGGGCAACCCTTGATCGAGCAGCGGTGAAACCACATATGGTATTGAAGACCTTTAGCTCATGTGTCTTGGTCGACAGATAAGATACAACGTCTTTCAGAACCGCCTCTCCTTGGGTAGTTTGAGATAGCACCCCCACCCTCTTCCCCAAACCAACAGTGGCCAGATCGGAAAGGCCGTTGATTATCTCGACTTCCGATTGAGCGTAGCCAATGAGGGTTTGAACCTCCGCATGCGCCCGATCACCGAGTAGTAAGACCTGATACCCCTCTTTTTCTAATTGCGAGAGTTTACTCTGCGCTTTCTTGACGAAGGGGCATGTAGCATCAATGACTTGGGCCCCGCGCTTCCTTAAACCCCGGAAGATCTCCGGTGAAACCCCGTGAGAGCGAATAACCACTCGTGCACCACGGGATACCTCATTGAGCTCTGTAATGACCTTCAGTCCCCTGCCTTCCAGGAAATGCACCACCTGAGGGTTGTGAATCAATGGCCCCCAAGAGCATAGGGGCCCATCAGTTACCTCAGTGGCGGCTAGGGCCATATCGTAGGCTCTCTGAACGCCAAAGCAGAATCCAGCTTGCTCCGCTACGCGAATATCCAATTCTGATCTCCGTGGACCCCTTCATTCCAGGAGAGCGGATACCTCCCCTCTAACAAGGGATCTCCCGATCCGCTTCCAGGTTTTTCCTGAGGTTTCTTATCCCCGCCATGACCTGTTCCGAGAAATTCCCGCTGCCCGTTGCGTTTGCTTCTACAGTCTGCGGAGAAGAAAGGCTCGAGATCAAGGGAGGCCCGAAACATACGGTAACCTGATGAAGGCGTATCAAGAAAGATCCCCGGGGCAACACCCTTCCGGCGCCCTGAATATAGACGGGAATCACCGGGGCCTTCGATTTCTCTGCAATATTCCCTATCCCGGGCCTTGCCTTCTGAAGCTCTCTGCCATCTCCCCGGGTTCCTTCAGGAAAGAGCAACAGCGCTTTTCCTTTCTTCATGAGCTGGAGTGTCTTCTTGATGGTCGACGGGCCCACTCGCTGACGGGAGACTGGAAACGCCTGCAGCTTGCTCAAAAACCAGAAAAAAAGACGATTCCTGAATATCTCGTCTTTGGCCATGTAGTTGATCCTTCGGGGCAAGGAGACTCCCAAAAAAATTGGATCCAAATAACTGACATGGTTCGAGGCTAATATGACCGGTCCGGTTATAGGAACGTTTTCCCTTCCCATCACTCTGAGACGGAAAAAGAGATGAGAAACCAATTTCAGCAAGAAATAGCAAATGTCATAAATCATTTCTTGGGTCTGCCGGAAGGGTCCTTTCGATTTGAGACTGTAATTCTGCTTTAGCTAATCGAACTATTTTATCCCAATATTATTACACTTTATGCTTCCCATGCGCAAGAAAAAAACCGCTAACTCCCAATCAATCTTCATTCTCCATTCTCCCGTAACCTCCCCCTAATCTTGTCAAGCATCAAATCTACTACCTCCTCCACGCCCAACTGCGTAGAGTCGACACTTATACAATCCTCACTCCGCTTCAGGGGTGAAAGCTCCCGTTGGCTATCCCTCTCATCTCTTATTTGAATCTCCCTCATTGTTTCCTCGATACTTGTTTCAATGCAATTATGTAGCAGATCGTTGTACCTTCTTCGGGCTCTTTCCTCCAAGGATCCATCCAAAAAAAACTTAACGTTGGCATCAGGGAAAACTACCGTGCTCATATCCCTTCCTTCAATGACGAGCCCGGTCCTACTCCTTTTTCCCATCTGTCGTTGCAAAGCGACCAGCCTCCTCCTCACCCCCCCAAGGGTAGAGATCTTTGAGGATGTCTGGCTGACCTGGGGAGATCGAATCTCATCTGAAACGTCCCTGCCGCAGATATAGGTTTTGGTCTTTCCTGCCTCCTCTCTGAACTCGATTTGAGCTTCGTCGATAAGAGAAGAAAGGGCATCCTCGTCGTCCAAATTGATTCCTTGGCAGAGGGCTTCACAGGCTACAGCCCGATACATTGCCCCCGAATCGATGTACCGATACCCCAACTTCTGCGCCAGTAGTTTCGCTACTGAGCTCTTCCCTGCTCCTACCGGCCCATCGATGGTGATAATTAGGGGCTTTCTCGTTGAGCTTGATATCCTTCGGCTTCGCTGCTTCACGAAGTTATTCAATAACAATTTAACGGCCTATATTAAATTAAATAATCTAATTCCTTAGGATATGAACCCAAAACCTTCAGCAGAGAACATTCTTCGCAAAGATATTCTAACACTTCTCTCGCTGGGGGATCTTCGACAAATCCTTCAAAGTCCACATAAAATATGTAGTCCCAAGCCTTTATTTTTGAAGGCCTTGACTCGATGCTGGTCAAGTTTATGCCCCTTCTGGCTAAGGGTTCCAGAATCCGGTGTAGGGCCCCTACCTTATCCCGAATGGAAAAAAGAATGGAGGTCTTGTCTGTCCCGGACCGCGGCCCGAAGGCCTTCCCAATCACCAGAAACCGAGTATAGTTCTTCGGATAATCCTCGATGTGAGATTGAACCCTGGCGAGATGATAAAGGTCCGCGGCCAAATCAGAAGCAATGGCTGCCCCTTCAGGATCCCTTCCAGACATTTCAGCAGCGGCTGAGGTACTGAAAACCTCGACGAGTTCAGCATGGGGCAGGTTGACTTCTAACCACTTCCTGGATTGGGCCAGCGCCTGGGGATGAGAGTAAACCCTCTTGATGTCTTGCAGCTTGCCCGAAAGGGAAAGCAGGGTGTGAGATACCTCCAAAAAAATCTCCCCACAGATTTTCAGGTCCGAATCCACGAACATATCCAAGGTGTGATTAACCATTCCCTCGGTAGAGTTCTCCACGGGCACAACACCATAATCGGCATTGTCTTTCTCTACTTCGGTGAAGATATCGCCAATCCCCCTCATGGGAACAAATTCTGCTGAACGCCCGAACTTTTTCATGGAGGCAAGATGAGTAAAGGTGGCTGGAGGGCCCAAATAGGCTACCCTCAAGGGACGCTCCAAGGAGAGGCATCCGGAGAGGATCTCGCGGTAAACGGCGCGTATGACACTGTTGGGAAGTGGTCCCCGATTGAGGGAGGCCATGCGGCGATGGATCTCTTCCTCTCTTTCTGGGACATAGAAGGCAATCTTCTGCTCCTCCTTCTCCCTTCCAATTTCAATTACAATCTGAGCTCTCCGATTCAAGAGATCGAGAATCTGAGCGTCTATCTGGTTCACTTTCCTCCGTAACTCCGATAATCCCATTTTCTATACCCTCGGGGTGGGTCTCTTCTTTGAGGCCCAAAAAATTCAAGCGGGGCACATGGGCCCCGCTTGAATTCGTCACGCGATCACAGATGCCCTTTTGTCGGCCCCATTTTTAGAGCCCCAGCTCTTTGATTTTTTCCGGTCGAGGAATCCCCAGTTCATCCCAGCCGTTATATTCATAGTAGTCTGAGAGAAGCTTTCCCAGTGGCGGCAGGTGAACCTCTGTAATGCCAGGACCGACCCTCTTGTGCGTCAGAAATCGCAGCGGAAGGGTATCATCCTTACGGCTTACCCCCCACCTGACATTGATCAATCGTTTGAGATTAAACAGGCGCTCTCCGGTCTTGAAGAATTCAGGAAGATCCATGTCCCAGCCGGTAACTTGATTAAACCATTTGAGGCCGTGACTGAGCTTGATCCCACCGAAGGCTATAAACTTGCAGAGTTTCATGGAATCATACATTCCCATCATGTATTGGCAATCGGCCACGAATTTCGCCTTTCCTTCTACCTCCCAACGGGTAACCCGGCCATCCGCTCCGACCTCGGGCATGGTCAGGCCCCTCTCAAAACCCATTGTCCAGGCGGATAGGTGGCAGGCACCGCGGGCAGAGGTGGCGAACGCCAACGCCGCCCCAAAATAGGCACGGGGGTCATGTGCCGGTAGCTCAAGCCCTTTCACATGCATGGCGAACTCGGGGGCTATCCCTCCAATCTCCTGGGATGCCTTCCTTACTCCTTTGCCCAAAAGCTCTCCAATTCCTTCTCTTTTCCCAATCTTTTTTACCACTGCCACCAAGGCTTCATGGTTTCCCCAGGTGAGGTCAATCCCATCAGCGTCCTTCTTGTTGAGCAACCCATTCTCGTAGCACTCCATGGCGAAGGCGATGACGCCCCCGACGGAGATCGTATCGAGGCCATAGCGGTTGCAGAGTTCATTCGCCATGGCAATGGCTTCCAGGTTGTCCACCAAACACATGCCCCCAAGGGTCCCCATCGTCTCGTATTCTGGTCCTGCTCCCTCTACTCCAGCATAGAGACCTTTATCAACCTTTACCTCACGGCCGCAGCCGATAGGACATTGCCGGCAGTGATATTTCCTCACCAAGATCGTCTCAGCCATGGCCGCACCGCTAATCTTCTTTGCTCCCTCTTCCCAGCGGCCCAGCCTCCAGTTCTGGAGAGGAAAATTGCCCATGCTTTCATGGGTAGGCACTCCGCCAGAGGTTCCCAGATTTCCAAAGGTCTTGGAGGATTCGAGAATGGTGGGCAGCAAATCTTTCACACTGGCCGCCAACTCCTCAGGGCGGGCGACCGAAGTCTTATTCGATCCTTGCACCACAATGGCTTTCAAATTCTTGGACCCCATTACTGCCCCTAAGCCGCATCGTCCTGCGATTCGGGCATCCCTTCCATCATGCACAATGCCAGCCAAAAGGGTGAGTTTCTCCCCAGCGGGACCAATCGCAGCAACGGTGGCGGTCTTCTGAGTCTCCGATTTCAGGATGGGATCGATCTCATAGGTGTCTTTGCCCCAAATATGGGAGGCATCACGGAACTCCACCTTTCCATCTTGGATCCAAAGGTAGGTCGGGGTCTGCGCCTTGCCCGTGAGGACAATTCCATCGAATCCCGCCTGTTTCAATTTCGCTCCCCAGGTGCCGCCCGCGTCGGATTCCCCGAAGACCCCAGTCAAGGGGGAACGGGAAACCACTGCATGACGGCCCGAGGTGGGAATCAAGGTATTGGCTGTGGGGCCAGCCATAAAGATGAGGGGGTTTTCGGGACTAAAGGGATCTGTCCCGGAGTTGGTCTCATCATAGAGGATCTTAGCCCCCAGTCCGCTGCCTCCGATGAACTTGCGGCAGATCTCTTCACTAAAGGATTGCTCTTCTGTCTTCTTTCGGGAAAGATCTATTCTAAGAACCTTTCCCATGTAACCACCTGCCATTATTTTTCCTCCTTTGTTCTGCGGAACACCGTTCAATTGAGAGGAACCTGCTTCACCTTCAAAGACCGAGCTGCCCTTAAGGGATCAAAAGGCGGGAGGATCCCTTGTCCTCCCGCAATTGGGGCCATAATCTGAATCGTCGCACCGCCCTCCACCAGATCATCAAGGCGCAACACCCGGTCGTGATGCAGAATGACCATATGAGTGGCTATCTGCTCATCGGTTCCTTTTTCTGCGTAATACCTGAATCCCGGGTATTTATCCGAAATCATTCTCAGAATTTCCTTTACCTTCGTAGGGGAATCCAGGTCCAACTCTACCTCCTCCTTCCCCACCAACTTCCGATAAGGAAAGGCCAAACGGACTTTCAAGGACATCTTTCTCTCTCCTCTCCTAAACGGAAAACGAGGCAAACTCGGCGTTCGACCCGGGAGGACAGCGCTTTCTCACTCATAAAACAACGCAGAATCATGCCCCGGCGGTCAAGGCACAACCAGATCGAGAGAATCCAGAGAGAGAAGGATAATAGCTCCCTCTCTCTCTGGAAATGGCAGGATTGTGTCTTAGAAGGCCCTGCGGCAGATCTCGATCATATCTTCCACGACCGGCTTTCTGGGGTTCACAGCGATGTTTCCGCTTTTCATAGATTCTTCAGCAATGCCCTCAAACCACTCTTCCTTAATGCCAACTTCTTTTAGGCTCTTGGGTATGCCAATATCCTCCGAAAGCCTCCTAATCGCCTCCACTGCCTGGTAGGCGGCGTCGATGGCAGAAAGCCCGTCCACACACTCCCCCATTGCCTTTGCGACCTGGACAAACTTCGGAATATTCCCCATGAGATTGAATTCCATCACCGCTGGCAGCATAATGGCGTTGGCCACGCCGTGCGCCAGGTTGCAGGGCGCACTGCCCAACGGCATAGCAAAGGCATGGGCAAGGCCCAACCGCGTGCTGCTGAAGCCTAAGGCCGCCAAAAGGCTGCCTAAAAGCATCCAATAGCGCGCCTCCAGGTTATCTCCCTTGGCCACTGCCGGACGGAGCCATTCGCCTATCAGCTCTATGCCCTTCGAGGTCAGGCAATCGGAGATGGGCTGGGTGTTCAGGTTGGTAAAGGATTCCAAGGCATGGGCCAGGGCATCCATACCCGTAGAAGCCGTAACGGCAGGAGGAACGCTCAAGGTAAGCTCGGGATCGCAGATTGCGACCTTGGGACAAAGGTAGGAAGATCCGGCCACCGTCTTGAGGTGTTTCTTGTCGTCGGTGATCACCGAGAATATGGTTACTTCGCTTCCGGTTCCGGAGGTAGTGGGAAGCGCAATTACCGGGAGCCCGGGATTCTTGATCTTATGCATCCCCTCATAATCCCCGAACTCCCCTGGATTTCCGGCCATCACCGCCACCGCCTTAGCCGTATCCAGGGAACTGCCTCCTCCCACCCCGACCACCACCTCGGCCTTGCTTTCCTTCATAAGCTTGACTGCCTCATTGACGAGGCTGAGGCCGGAGTTGGGGACGATCTTATCGTAGGTCACCGCCTCGATGCCTGCGCCCTTCAGACTCTTTTCCACATCGACCATCAAACCTGCCCCCACTACTCCTGGGTCAGTAATAATCAGGACTCGTTTGGCCCCGAACTCTTTGACCTTCTCTGCCGTCTTGAACCGCGACCCGATGCCAAAATGGATAGTAGTTGGAACAGGCAAAAAGGTGAAAATCTTGGTCATGTCCATTAATGACTCCCCTCTTTCAAAATAGGCTTGCACTTCACAACTTAGGATGCTCCCAAAACCGTCAAGCGAGGGCACCATCTCAGGAAACGCGAACTCACTTTTTAGCTCCCTTTTCCCTGATCCGATAAGACGCCAGGCCTTTATCGATTAAACGTATTGCCCTGGTACATTTCGCGAAATTCCAGATCAGGAAACATCCCAGCCCAAGACAGACAAAGGCAAATAGCAGCGCCAGGGTGCTGGACCGACGAAGAAGGATGGCGGAACTCACAATTGAAAGTGAGACCATCCATAGCCAGATTCGCCTCTGATGTCGGTAGGCCTCCCGAATTCCCACCAGCTCTTCAAGCTTTTTCTGCCTCTCTGGATCTTGGGATCTGTAAGAAGCGACCAGGCTTGGCCTCCCTCCCTTCATCATTTCTCGGCATTGGGGGAAGAACAACTTTAGATCAGGCTTCGGCTGTCACCCCCTTCTTCCGGTAGTAGCTGTTAATCATCGCAGTGATGATCATAGAGAGGACGACCATGCCCACCAGGAAGATATAACCAGTCCAGCCTCCATGTAGCTTGTCCACCCCATAGTCCCACCAGGCCTTGAGGCCCATGCCCGTCATGCTGATGCCGGCGATCACATTCAGGAACACCAGCCAGCCCCGCATCTGATAGGGCTTGGGCAGGAATTTCCGATCGGTCCAGATCATGGCGAAGCACCAGAGGCCGCAGGTCATCACCCCCCCGATGATCCCTGCCGGGGTGGGAAGATCGATCAACTTCACCTTGGGCAGGAGCCGGGTCATCCACATGAGGAGCATACCGGCCACGCCCACATAGAGGCAGACCCAGGGCCGGACCTGTTTCACCGTAATCTTGCGCAATCCCGGGAAGACAGTGCGCAGGCACTCGAATGCCGTCCGGGTATACACCTCATACGCCCCATACACAGTCCCCGCGATCGCCAGGAAAACGCCTATATCATAGACCGGAAGCAACCAGCGGTGGATCCGGGTGAGGAATTGGGCCTGGTACTCTAAGAGCTTCAGTCCAGAGGGGATCAGCTGCTCGGTGTGGAGCAGCCGCGCTCCACCGATCATGAATCCGGCGGCAAAGATGATCACCGAGGCAAAGGAGACGATGGAGTCGATGGCCGGGGCCTTGGTCCAGGCCAGGGCGGTCTTCACATCCTCTTCCTCTTCGGAGAGGGGAATCCGTTCCCCCTTCTCTTCCACCTCATGGATCCGCTGCTGGACCTCGGCCAGATTCGGAAGACCTAACATTCCCCAATCCTTCTCCCGGAGCATGCCAATATAGCCGATGTAATCGTAGGTCCCTCCGCCGATCGCCCCGATATATACGGTTGCCTCTACCCAGGGGGGTCGGGCGGCCACCTCCGGGTATTTGTCAAAAATCCAGGGGGCGTAGTCCGGGATGCGAGGCACGACGGATCCCGTCAGGGCGGCTAACCAATCCGGCTTGAAGTAGAAGGCGGAGAAGAGGATCGCCACCAGCATCACGGTAATGATCGCCAACTGTACCTTCTCGAGGGCATTATATCCTCCCAGAAGGGTCAGGGTGATAAAGAAGAGGATCCAGAAGGTTCCCCACCAGAGGTGATCCCCGAAGTGGAACATCCACTTGCACAGGGTGCCCAGCAGCGAGGGCAGGAAGGAAAGCCAGAAAGGAAAGCACATGATACTGAGGATGCCCAGCAGGAGGGGAAACCACCCCTTGGGGCCGGGGAAATGGGCCCAGCGGTCAATGGGATGCTCGCCGGTGAGGGTTATGTAGCGCATGGCGGTGTAGCATTGAACCCATTTGAAGAAGCATCCCAGGACGAAGGTCCACATGATGGCGTAGCCGAAGACCGCCCCGCCCCGGGCCGCGAAGAAGGTCTCACCCGATCCAATGGTCAGGGAGGCCATGATCGCACCCGGGCCGAAAAACTTCAGCATATCCCCCAACTTCGTGGACTTGATGGCATCAGACAATGGGGGGGCCTTGATCTTAACTTGAGCCATTATTTTCCACCTCCTCAAGGTTTCTTCTCGTTGACCAGTGTCGGAAAAGGAAAAAAAGTTCTGGATCTATCAACCTCCTTTCCTTCAATCCAGAATTAGCCCAGCATAAGGACTTCCATCTCCGAAGGGACCTGGCTGGCACTATCCACCGAAAGGGAGATGTACTACCATAGGCCAAGAACCTGGTCCTTTCCAGGACTTGGCTGGCTTCTCGCAGCGCCTCTCCTGCCTCGAAAGCCCATTTTACCTCTCGATGACATCCTCCCGCTGCAGGAGCTTACCCAGGCCCAGGATATCATAGATGATCTCCCCTTTCCGGATCCGCTCCCGCATCTTTTGTTCTTTTTCCACTATGGTTCGACCCTTCTCCAACACCTCTTGCATCCGGGCCTTGGGGACCACCACCACCCCATCCGTGTCGCCCACGATGAGATCGCCGGGGATGACCGGCATCCCCCCACAGTGGATGGGCACATTGATGGACCCGGGTGAGTCCTTCAGTGGTCCGACAGGGATAACCCCTTTGGCAAAAACGGGAAAATTCAGGTCTCGAATGCCCTCGATATCCCGAACGCCCCCGTCCAGGACAATCCCTTCGATTCCCTTGGTCTTACATACGAGACAGAGCAGGTCTCCCAGAATCGCCATATCGGGAAACCCACCGGCATCTACCACCAAAACATCCCCCGCCTTGGCGACCTCAGTGGCCTTATGCAACATCAGATTATCCGCCGGATAGATCTTGACGGTGATCGCCGGGCCTACCATCTTGCATTGCTCCAAGACTGGCTTGATAGAGGCAGACATTCCTCCATACCGGCCCATGGCATCGCAGATGTTGCCGGTCGCCAATTCCCGGAATCCCTCGATCATTTCTCTCTTCGGCCTTTCAATCTCCCTGACGATCAGATACATGAAGGTCCTCTCCTCGCTCAACCCATGAAAATGCCGCCATTGACACTAATGGTCTGGCCAGTGATGTATTTCGATTCCTGGGAGGCCAAGAAGAGAACGGAATCCGCCACATCCTGTGGCTCTCCCAACTTTTTCAAGGGGATCGTCTTGATCATCTCCTCCCTCGGGAAAGGCTGGGTCATCTCCGTGTCTATGACCCCGGGGGCGATACAGTTCACATTGATACCGAATGGTGCCAATTCCTTGGCGAGCGACTTGGTGAAGCAGATCACACCCGCCTTGGAGACAGAGTAATTGGCCCCCACCACCAATCCACCCACCTGGCCAGCCAGAGAACCTAAGTTGATGATCTTCCCTGATTTCTTTTGCTTGAGGATGGGCATCACTTCGCGGGCACAGAGAAAGGTCCCCTTCAAATTGACATCCAGGACCTTATCCCAGATCTCTTCAGGCATCTCCGCCACCGAGCCCTGGTAGCAGATACCGGCATTATTGACCAATATATCGATCGTCCCCAAGGCCTCGATCGTCTTGGCTACCATGGCTTTGACCTCGCTCTCCATTGAGACATCGGCCTTGATGGCAATTGACTTCCTTCCCATCTGCTTGATGACATTAGCCACCCTCTCCGCATCCGCAATACGGATATCGCTCACCGCGATGTGAGCGCCCTCCCGGGCCAGGGTGCGACAAATGGCCTCTCCCAAACCCCGGCCTCCCCCGGTAACTAGCGCGACCTTCCCTTCGAGGCGCATATGTTCCTCCTGTTTCTTGGAAATCAATGGAAAAAACCTTGGGGACGCTATCATAGAAAGGCGATAAAGTCAATCATTGGATGTATCTTTTTTGGGCGGGGGGGGTTGAGCCACCAGCTTCCTCAGTCGGTCTATTTCTTTTGCCTTCAGCCTGCGCCACCTGCCCGAAGGCAACTCCCCCAATTTGATTGGGCCGAACGCAACCCGTTTGAGCTTCAACACGGGGTGCCCGATCTTCTTGCACATTCGATGGACTTGGTGGTACTTCCCCTGGCGGATCTCAATCAGGAGCCACGCGTTCTTCGAGCCCTTTCGTATGATCGCGGCCTGGCTAGCCGACATCTCTTCGCCTTTGTCCTTTATCCCCTCACAAAGAAGCCTCAGACTGAAAGGCCTGGGGACTCCCTTTACCTTCGCCTCATAGCTCTTGGGCATGTGAAACCTAGGGTGAAGCAGGGATTGGGTCAGAGGGCCGTCATTGGTGAGGAGCAAGAGGCCCTCCGTGTGAAAATCCAGTCTTCCCACCGGATAGAGGCGGGGAAGTCCCTTGGGAAGCAGATCTAAGACTGTGGGACGTCCTTGCGGATCAGCAGTGGAGGAGATGAAGCCATCCGGCTTGTGAAGGAGGATGTAGACCCTTTCCTCCAGGGAAGGCAATCGCTGTCCATCGATTCTCAAGTCTGGGCATTGGTCGAGGCGGATCCTAACGCCTGGAGTGGTGATCGGCTGCCCACCCAGTGTTACTCTCCCTTTCTGGATCAGCCGCCCAGAGGCGCGGCGCGAGGCTACCCCTGCTTGGGCCAGGATCTGTTGGATCCGCATCGTCCCTGGCGAAGACACTGCCTAAGATTCCTCCTCGATTCCCATTTCTTTTAGCTCCTCCAGGCTCGGCAGAGAGGTCAGATCCTTGAGCCCGAAACGCTGAAGGAATTTCCTGGTGGTCCCATAGAGTAGGGGTCGCCCTGCCTCGTCTTTTCTCCCCATCACTCGAATCAGACCCTTTTCCAGCAGGTTTCTGATCGCCTTTTGGGAGTCAACTCCTCGAATCGAATCAATCTCCGACTTGGAGGTCGGCTGATGATAGGCAACGATGGCGAGCGTTTCCAACGAGGCCCGCGATAGCCTTGCCGGTCTATTTTCCATCAGCTTTCGGATCCAGGGGGCAATTTCTGGACGGGTATATAATTGGTACCCCCCGGCGATTTCTCTCACCTGCAGAGCCCCTTTCCTCTCCTCGTAAAGCAGTTGGAGCTTCTGCAGATTATCCTTGATTTCCTGCACCGTCAACGGGTCCAAGATCTCCTTGAGCTTAGGGAGGGTCAAGGGATCAGGGGAAACAAAGAGGAGCCCCTCGATGATATTCATCCAATCCGCTATCAATTCAACCACTCTTCTTCCTCTATCCCGAGCGATAAATCCGAATCTCGCCAAAGTTCTGGTATTGCCTTACCTTGAGGATGCCCCCTCGTATGAGCTCCAATAAACCGAGGAAGGTTACGATCATCTGGAGGCGGGATCGTCCCTTCCCCAGCAAGGCCCTGAGGGTCAGAGATTCCTTTTCGGCAATACGGTCCAAGATCTCCACCATGCTCTGACGGATATCTAGTTCCTCTCGATTGATCAGAAAGGGAGGTTCCTGGTCGGTCTTCCTCAGGAGGTCATAGAAAACCGAAAGCAATCGAAAAAGGTTAGCCTCGGGGTCTAGGACTTCTGGCCCTTCGGGGATCGCTTGGGGTTGACTGGTGAGCTGCAGCCGGAACTCATCTTCCTTGCGCTCCAGCAAAAGGGCGGCCTCCTTATATTTCTTGTATTCAACCAACCGCTCTACCAGTCCTTGCCGGGGGTCTTCCGGGGTAGCTTCCTCTTCCGGGGATGGGGGCTGAGGGAGGAGCATTTTAGACTTGATATAGATGAGAGTTGCCGCCATTAAAAGAAACTCCCCGGCCAGCTCCAGATTTAGCTCCTGCATCCTCATCAAGTGATCCAGGTATTGGTCGGTGATCTGGGCGATCGGGATGTCATAAATATCCACCTCGTTTTTCTGTATGAGGTGGAGCAGCAGGTCAAGCGGCCCCTCAAAATCTTGGAGCTTCACTTCATAACTCATCTCTCCTTTCCTCGCACTTGAATCCAGGGCTTAAGGCGCTCGTACCGCTTCTCTCCTATTCCGGAAACCTCCTGGATCTCTGAGATCTCGGTGAACCCTCCCCTTTCCCCTCGATAACGCACGATACGCTCCGCCAAAACCGGACCGATGCCGGGAAGATGCGTCAGCTCCTGTTGGGTCGCCTTATTAATATCCAAGGGGATTGAGGGAGGGCTTTTCTTTACATAAGGAATCCCGATGGCCTCACTGAGGGATCTTGCCTTATGAGAGGCAACGCCTGGTTTCCAATCGAGCTGCCGGGAGGTATTCGCAGGGACAAGGGGTCCGACGAAAAAGCTCATGGCCCGAAGGCCTAACAAGGAAGCTAGCAACAGGAGAAGCAAAGCCTGCTGTCCCCAAAAGGTTTCTCTTCCGGCAGTGACATCTCGTCTAAAGGGTTGGGTCAACCTTTTCCCCCCTTTATGCGCCTTATCTTCTCCCGCATGAGCTCAGCCTTCTCCAGATACTCCTTCGCCCTTTTGTGGCCTGAGTCGAGCGTCAGAACCTGCCGCCAAACAGAGATAGCCGCATCCAACTCCTCTTCCTGAAAGTAGCGAATCCCTTTCTGAAACAGGGTATCCACCTTTTCTCGAAAGCGAGCCTCGGCGAATGCCAGAAGATCTTTAGTCTCAGCATCATGTGGATCAATCTCCAGAAGAGACTTCGCTTCCTTCCGGGCCTGCTCCCAATCGCCTCTGGCAATGAGTTCGTGTACCTTTATCCGACGCTCTTTCAATCCCAGATTCAAGGGCGGGGAACCCTTGCCTCCCAATTTCTTTTCTTCCTGAAGGGCCTTATCGATTGCCTCCCGGTATCTCTTTCCTCCTTCATGGTCCGGTTTAAGGGAAAGCACGGCTTCCATCGCCTGCCCGGCGGCAGGATAGCTGCCTTGTTGAAAGTAATTCAGCCCGGCTTCATAACGCGAGTTCACCTCCAATTCGATGCGCTCGCGAATCTGGACTGACCTCTCCTGGGCCTCTCGATTGTCGGGATCGAAGACCTGCACTAATCTCAATTCATTCAAGGCCTCCGGGAGTTGTCCGTTTTCCTCCAGCCCCTGGGCCAGATTTAGATGATATCTCACCAGTGGGGAAATGATATCCTGAACCTTTTGGATTCGCTCTTCCGCGTCCCTTCGTCGAGAATCAAGCAAAAACGCCCTCTGATATTCCTGGAGGGCCTCTGACAGCCTTCCCTCTTTTTCCAGGTTGGATCCGTAAAGAAGGTGCACGGTCACCAATTCATTGAGGATGCCATTGGCCACCCTAATCATCTCCTGCGCTTGTTGGTAACGGGAGTGCCCTGCCGAAACCCTTTCCCATTCTTGGATGGCAGCCAGTAGTTCGCCCTTTTGATAGTTAGAAAACCCTTCTTCATAATGGGAAGGGACAGGGTGGGTAGCGAGTTGGGAAGCACAGGAAAACCAGGAGGGAAGGAGGATAAGGAGCACCAGGGTGTACCACCGGTGATGATAGTATAGGAAAGGTCTCGTCGAAGTTCTCGCCCTCGAGGCGGGGGGAAGCTTCCAAACCAGGGTTTTCGTAATCATTCTCTTGGCTCGCTAACCCAAAAGCTCGGTGGGCGGTTGGCGCTCACGTTGTTCTTTCAACGAGTGCTTCAAGTAATCCACTCACCTCATAGATCTGAAGAGGTTTTTCCCTTCCCTTTAGACGAATGGGATCAAGGGGCTTTACCATGACCACGTTAGCCACTTCCTCATAGATGCTCTGACTGATCAGGATCTGCCCCTCGGCTGCCAAGCCTTCCAAACGGGCCGCGATATTGACATTATCGCCGATGACCGTGTATTCCATGCGCTCTTCGAAGCCAATGTTGCCGGTCACCACCTCGCCGGCGTTGATCCCAATACCAATTTCCACCTTCTCGAGCCCTCTCGCTTCTCGCTTCAGGTTGAGGGCTCCTATTTCCCTCCGAATATCCAGCGCCGCCAGAATGGCGCGAAGCGGGTGGTCGGGGAAAAAGATGGGCGCCCCAAAGACGGCCATGATGGCATCTCCCATGAACTTATCCAGGATACCATCCCGCTTGAAAACGACTTTGGTCATCAGGGTGAGATAGTCGTTCAGCGTGCGGACGACCTCTTCGGGTTCGAGCCTCTCCGCAAGGCTCGTGAAACCTCGGATATCCGCAAACAGGACGCTGACCTCTTGTCTCTTGCCAACCAGGCTAATTCGCTCAGGATGCTGCAGGATCTCATCTGCGACTTGCTTGGTCACATAACGACCAAAAGCCTCCTCGATCAGTTTTTTCTTGCGCAGGCTTTCCGTCATCATATTGAAGGACCGGGTGAGCTCCCCTAATTCGTCGGAGGTGGTCACCTTGACCTGGTAGTGTAGGTTTCCCGACCCGATTGCCCTTACCCCTTCCATAAGCCGTTGAATGGGATAGGAGAGATAGGTAGCTAATAGGACCGAGCCGATAATCCCCGACAGCAAACTGAGGAAGGTTATCAGGAGGATCCGACCCACCGCCTTCATCACTGTTTCGGAAATGAGTTGGGTAGAGATACCGAGCCGCGCCGTGCCAATTTCCATTCCTCTATAGGTGATTGGCTCGGCAAAATCGAGAACGAACTCTCCCTCGTCTTTGATCTGGGAAATAACCAGGAGACCCCTCTGTTGGATCTTCACCCCGGATGTTCCGGGAAACGCCTGGCCTACGCGGGAAAAATCGCTGTGGGCTCGGACTCTCCCTTGTTCATCGCAGATCATGGCGTAGACCACTGCCTCCGATTTCTTTACTTCCGACACAAACTTGTGCAAGAGAAGGTCATCATCAGAGAGCAGGGGCTCTTTGCTGTTCTCGGCCAAGACATGCAACATGGCCGCTCCCCTCTTTTGCACTTCTTCGGTGAGGGTGTTTCTCTCGTGATACAAGAGGGAAACGCTGGTGAGCGCCATGGTCAGCAAAATAAGGAGGGTAATGAGGAGGGCCAATTTTACCCTGATGGGGAACCGCAACGCCTTATCCTTTGCCATGATTGCGAAAATGGATAACCATCACGAACAGGGAAAATTGGAAAGCGAGCCGGCCGCTCGCTTAACATTCTCAGTATCCTGAGTTGATCAGAGTTTCTTCCATGCAACCTGAGGAAGGTCCCGTGCGCCCCTTCCCTCGATCGCCCCGTTCAACCCTATGGTGTCCTTTCAATATCCTTCAAAAGTTTGTATTCAAGACTGTCCACAAGCGCCTCCCAGCTAGCCTCAATGATGTTCGACGATACCCCCACCGTCCCCCACTCCTTCTCCCCGTCGCCAGATTGGATGAGGACTCTCGTCTTCGAGGCGGTTCCTTCATGTTCATCGAGGATCCTGACTTTATAATCCAAGAGGGTAATATCCTTGAGGCAAGGGTAGAACTCCTCCAAGGCCTTTCGCAATGCATTATCCAGGGCGTTGACCGGGCCTTCCCCTTCCGCAGCAGTGTGCTCCACTATTCCTTTCACTAGGACCTTGATTGTGGCTTCGCAGTAAGGAGGATTGTATCCCTTCTTTTCCACGATCACCCGAAAGCCCTCCAGGTCGAAGAATCGTTGATATCGTCCCAAGGCCTTTTTCATTAGAAGTTCGAAGGAGCCCTCTGCTCCCTCGAATTGATATCCTTGGTCCTCCATCTCCTTGACCCGATTCAGGACCTCTTGGACAGCACCGCGGTCTCCTTCGTCCCGCAGAGATAATTGTTCGGCTTTGATCAAAATGTTACTTCTCCCAGCAAGCTCCGAAATCAAAATCCTCTGCCTGTTGCCGACCAGTTCCGGTGCAATGTGCTCATAGGTATTGGAGTTCTTCTGCACAGCGCTGACGTGAATTCCCCCCTTATGGGCAAAGGCGCTGTCTCCCACAAAAGGCTGATGGGTCCAAGGCGGGAGATTCGCAAGCTCGCTGACGAAACGAGATAACTCCTTCAGCTTCCTTAGCTGCTCCTCAGAGATGCAATTCGCTCCCATCTTCAATTGCAGGTTGGGAATCACCGAACAGAGATTGGCATTACCGCAACGCTCTCCATACCCGTTGATGGTTCCTTGCACCTGGCTTGCTCCCAATTCCACTGCCACCAGGGAATTGGCAACTGCTACCTCAGAGTCATTGTGAGTGTGAATCCCCCAGGGAACGGTTATGGCAGGCTTGACCTTTTCTATGATAGAGGCCATCTCATTTGGGAGCGTCCCTCCATTTGTATCACAGAGTACGACCATATCCGCCCCTGCCTCTTGGGCAGCAGACAAGGCCTTGGGGGCGTATTCCGGATTTCCTCGATACCCGTCGAAGAAATGCTCGGCGTCAAAGATCACCTCGGGAACGCGCTGCTTCAGGAAGGAGACCGAATCATAGATCATATCCAGATTCTGCTCCAACGACACCCGGAGGGCATTCCCAATATGAAAATCCCAGCTCTTGCCGAAGATGGTTACCACTTCCGTACCGGCCTCGAGGAGAGCCAAAATATTCGGATCCTTTTCCACAGAGAGCTTTGCGCGGCGAGTGCTTCCAAAGGCGGCAATCTTTGCCCGATCAAGCTGATATTCCTTGGCCCGCCTAAAGAACTTGATGTCCTTGGGATTCGATCCAGGCCATCCTCCCTCGATATAATGAATACCGAATTCATCCAATTTTCTTGCAATTCGCAGCTTGTCCTCCAGGGTGAATGAGATCCCCTCCCCTTGGGCTCCGTCTCTAAGGGTGGTATCGTAGAGAGTCAGCATTGAGTGGCTCCTTGGCGAACAAAGTTTTCAGCGCAACCGCTCCCTTTCATTAGGATTCCTCGCTCGTCCCCCCTTCCCCCAATTTGAAGACATCGTGGAGAGCACGAACCGCCAACTCGGTATATTTCGAATCAATGATGCAAGAGATTTTGATCTCGGAGGTACTAATCATCTGAATGTTGATGCCTTCTTTCCCCAAGCAGGTAAACATGGCCGAAGCTACTCCCGAATGACTTCGCATCCCCACTCCCACGATTGATACCTTGGAAATCTTTTCGTCGGATATGACCCGCTCGGCCCCAATCTCTCCTGTAATCTCATTGACGATCTCCAGAGTCCTTCTCAAGTCCGGCTTGGGCACGGTGAAGGAGATGTCCGTGTGGCCATCCTGGCTGATGTTCTGGATGATCATGTCCACCACGATATGATCCTCAGCCACCTTGCCGAAGAGTTGGGCGGCGATACCGGGTTTATCGGGGACCCCCAAGATGGAAATCTTCGCCTCATTCTTGTTGTAAGTTACGCCGGACACGACAACACGCTCCATATCCGCATCCTCCTTGACGACCATGGTCCCCGGATTGTTGTTGAAGCTGGAGCGCACATGAATGGGCACCCCGTGATTCTTCGCAAATTCCACCGAACGGGATTGCAGTACCTTCGCCCCAAGGCTTGCCATCTCCAGCATCTCGTCATAGGAGATTTTGGAGAGTTTCCTGGCCTCTGGTACAAGATTGGGATCTGCGGTGTAAACCCCGTCTACATCCGTGTAAATCTCACAGACATCAGCCTGGAGAGCCAGGGCCATCGCCACCCCAGTCAGATCCGACCCCCCCCTACCCAGGGTGGTAACATCCTCCTCTTCGGTAATCCCCTGAAATCCTGCTACAATGGCAATTGCTTCCTGCTTCAACGCTTGCTCGACCCTTTGGGCGTTAATGCTCGTAATTCGCGCCTTGGTATGGGCATTGTCAGTCTGGATCCCCACCTGAAAACCGGTGAAGGAAATGGCCTTGTGTCCCATTTCTTGTATCGCAAGCGATAGCAGGCCTATGGAGACCTGTTCACCGGTCGCAAGGATCACGTCTAATTCCCGTTCATTGGGCGTCTTGGAGACCTGATGGGCCAGGCTTAAGAGGCGGTCAGTCTCCCCCGCCATGGCCGAGACGACAACAACTACCTGATTTCCTTTTTCCTTGGTCTCAATGACCCGGCGCGCTACGTTCCTTATCCTTTCGATGTCCCCCACCGAGGTGCCGCCGTACTTTTGAACAATTAAGCCCACGCTGTATCCCCCTTCCCGGTTCATGGAAGTAGAGCCCTTCGCCGCGGAAACAGCCAGCTACGCTAAACCCTATTGAGGTTACAGTCCCAAATCCAGGGCAACTTCCCGGATCAGTTCAGGCTCGATGGTCTCCTTTTTGAGGAGAAAACCCTCCAATAGGGCGTTATCGCAGATGGTGTTAATGAGGCGGGGAATACCCCGGGAGAAGTGGTGAACCAACTCGATGACCGCATCGCTGAAAATACTTCGCTTGCTTCCTGCAACCTTCATCCGGTGGAGAATATAGGCCTTGGTGGTGTCCAGCTTGAGAGAGGTAAGACGGCATTTTAGTGCAATACGTTGCGCCAATGGTTCATCCAAAGCCAAGTAACCTTCCAGCTCAGGAAGTCCCAACAAGACAAAGGTAATGAGCTTGCTCCCCGGCACTTCCAAGTTCAAAAAGCCTCGCAACTCTTCCATGATGGCTTTATTCTGAAGCATATTGGCTTCATCGATGATGACGACTGCCTTCCTCCCTTCCTCGAAGATCTGCTCTAATTTCCCCAAGATCCTCCCCAATAGCATCACCTTGTCGTCCGGTACATTCTCAAGTCCTAATTGCAGTCCAATCTTGCGAAGCAACCACTCTGGAGTAATAGAGGAATGGATAACCACCAGAAGGGCCGCTTCATACCTGGTATTATCTAAGCCCTCATATAATCTCCGTGCCAGAGTGGTTTTCCCGGTGCCCAAATCCCCAATAACCACCGCCAGACCTTTCATGGAGTCAATAGCGTACATCAGCCTGTTGATGGTGTCGGAGTGTTGGATCGTATCGAAATAGAAGCGAGGGTCCGGGGTGTTGGAAAATGGCTGTTCGCAAAGCTCGTAGTATTGCTCAAAGCTCATATGGCTCTCTCCTATATATAGTCAATCTTGCGTTGCCGGGGCTTTGGCGAGGGGGGAGCTTTCTCCTCTGTTGGCTTTTTCTCTTCCCGAGACTCGGGCCCCTCTTCCGCCACTTGACCTTCCTTTCCTTTTTCGGAAGACTGAGAACGGGGCATGCTTAACCGCTTCAGCTTCGCACCCACCTCCCGAAAATTTGGATCCTCCTGGAAGATGTCAGAAAAAAGGTCGAGGGCATTCTTAAGGTTCTCAGCTGCTTCATAGGCCAAGGCGAGCTCGTATTTCAGACCTCGATATTGTTCCGGAAGCTGATTGGGAATAGATAATCCCTTGAGGAATTCTTCAATCGCCGAATTTACATCACCCATTTTCATGTAACAAAGGCCAATTAATTGACTCGAATTGAGGGCAAGAGATGGGTCTTTTGATGCCAATTTGAATTCCTCTATCGCCTCCTCCAAGAGATCCATATCCTTATAGGCAATGCCCAGGTCATAATGGGTGTCGAAGTCCTTTTCCTCCAGGGATTTCCGGACGCCCTTTTGAAATTCCTGCAAGATTTCACTCAGGGTGGGAGGAGTAACCTCGCTGCCAGCCAGCTCCTCCAGGGCCTTTTGTTGGGCTTCTGCGTCCTTCTCCAACTCCTTTTCCAACTCTGCAGCGAAATCAACGAAACCGTCATCCGTAGTGGTGGGTGTGGGAGGGGCAACCGTGAAAACAGGAGTTACCTCTTTAGACAGTTGAACTTCAGAGGAGGACGAGATCTCAGTCGGCAATTCCTCATGGGAAGTGACCTCTTCGGCGGGGGTCTGAATCGCTGCCTCGAATGCGGTGGGCGCAACTAAAGAGACTTCCCCGGAAACCTTCTCAGGCTCTGATATTTCCAGCGCCTCCTCCCCCGTGACCTCCCAGAAAGATGTCTCAGGCTTTGTGGTTTCCTCCATGGAAACGGCCTCAGACTCCAATTGAGAAAGCCTCTCCTGGGCCGTCTGGTTGCTCGGATCAGCCTCCAAGATCCGGCGATAAACCGTCCTGGCTTCCTCAAGCATCTCGTGCTGCAAGTAGAAGTCGGCCTCGGCCAAATCCTCCTCAACTCCAACGGGCGATTCTGGCTTCGTCTCCACCAAAATAGGCTGTCCTGGCTCTTCCTCTTTTTCCTCTTCCAAGCTTTCAAGAAAGCTCTCAAATCCCTCCGGGAGCTCCTCCTCCTGGATTGGCTCTTGACCGACGACCGCGGCCGCTTCTGCCTCAGCCCCCTCAATCTCTCCTAAGGCGGTCACTATCTCCAATGGGGTCTCCAGGCTAATCCGCTCTTCGCCCATCGGTTCGGATGGGGGAAGTTGTTCCAAAGCCGGGGCCGGGGCCTCATCACCCTCTGGAGGGGAGACCTTGATAGTCATCTCCTGCAATTTGCTTTTCGCTACTGCGTGATCAGGATCAAGGCCGAGGATTATTTCGATCTCCGCGATCGCTTCGGACATTTTTTCCTGTTTTTCAAAAATGTCAGCTAGCACCAGGGACTCTTCAATTGCTGCTTCCCAGTTCTTCTCATCCAGATAGATTCCCTTCAATCTCTGATGGGCTTGTACACTCCGAGGAAAAACCTCCAATATGCTCTTCAAATGCTCTACCGCTTTATCGATAATGTCATACTTGAGATAGATCTCCGCCTCGATCAGGTGATCTTGCACTTCCTTTCCCAAGACGTTCTCAACTTCTTCTTTCGCTTCTGCCGGGGGCGTGGGTTTCAATTCCTCCGACAGGCTGTCCGCCAATGACAGATCGGTTGAGATGACTTCCTGCTCCGGTTCTAACTGGGCCAAATCGGGAAGGCCTTCGGAAACCTCCTCCACAGAGAGGGCCTCGGCTTGTGGAAACGGGGGCACCTCGGGCAATACACTGGGCTCAGGTTCCGGCTCCTTGAAATGCGCCTCGATCTCCTCGATTCTACTCCGCACCTCTTCATGATCCGGCTGGGCTTGCAGAATAGCACGATACGCGTTTCTTGCCTCTTCCCACTCATTACGCTGGAAGAAGATGTCCGCGATCTCCTTGTTCTCCTGTTGAGCCTCCGTCTCATTTCCGATCTTGTGGTAAAGATCTGCTAACCTTCTGCGAACCTTGAGGAAACTGGGATCGGCCTTTTTTACCTCCTTCAACAGATCCAGTCCAGGGCCAACCTCGTTTTCTCGAAGATAGCCCTCCGCAATTTCCTCCAAGAGGAGATATCCATCCGCGATATTTCCCATTGCCAGCCTGAGCCTTCCAAGGAAAAGTTTGGCATCACGGTGCTGTGGATTTCCCCTCAGAATCCGGACCAGCACCCCCTCTGCCTTTTCCAACTGGTGGTTCTTCTTATGGGACTCGGCTAGAGTTATCATGAGCTTATCATCTACCTGCCCGGGCTCGAAGGCGTAGCGGCCCAGATGTTCGACGGCGTTGGGAAAGTCATTCAATCGATAATAGAGCTGACCCAGGCCTATGCAAGCCTCTTTTGAATCCGCTTGAATCTGGAGTACCCTCTTGAAGAATTTCTCCGCTTCCGGCAATTGCCCAATTTGCATGCATCCAGTGGCAACCTTCAAGAACTCATCTACAGCCTCCTTCTGAAGTCCTTCCTTAAGCAGCATTTCTGCGAGCTTGACCCTAATAGTCAGGTTGGAGGGGTCGAGATCGGCCAGCTTCTGGTAAACGCCAAGTGCCTGCTTAGTCAATCCCTCCTTTCCAAAGGAGTCAGCCGCGGTAAGATATTGAATGCGGGCCTCCACCACCAACCCCTGCTCCGCGTATAGATCTCCGCAGGCAAGATAAGAGGGAATGTTCGTCGGATCCAACTTGATGATCTTCTTGTAGACGGCAATCGCCTTAACCGAGAGTCCGTCTGCTCGATACAACTCTCCCAATTTCAGGTAATAGGAAATGGCTTCATCTTTGTTGCCGATTCGGGCATATATATCCCCCAACATATTGTAGACACTCAGATCGGAAGGGTCTGCTTTCAATATGGCCTGATATTCGTTTATTGCCCTATCCCATCGACCCTGTTGGGTATAGGCGAGGGCGGTCTGCAGTGTCTTTCTCTTGTCAAAAGCCATAATATGCTCCCTGCCTAAGTTTCAGACATACTATACAATTCCAAAGGCCTTCTCCGCCAAGGCCAAACCTTCTCAGCAACCGTCCCTGACTCATCTCGCATTGAGCCGGACTTACCCTTTGTTTCCTTCCAAGAACCTCTCATATCCCTCTGCGGACATCAAGGTATCTGTCTCTTCCGGCTTAGCAAGTCTTATTTTGATCATCCAGCCCTCATGGTAAGGATCGCTATTGATAAGTTGCGGCGAGTCGGCCAGGGCGTGGTTTGCCTCGATAACTTCACCCGTAAAAGGAGAGAAAAGATCGGAGACTGCTTTTACCGATTCCACCGCCCCAAAGACCTCTCCCTGCGCCAAGGTGCGGCTTACTGCAGGCAATTCCACGAAAACCACATCCCCTAATTGCTTCTGGGCATAGTCGGTGATCCCAACCACTGCGGTCCCCTCTTGAACTGCTGCCCACTCGTGATCCTTGGTGAATCTTAGCCCCTCGAGACTCATTAAACTTCCTCCTTGGCCAGAACGCTACTATTCTTCGTCGCCGAATTTGCTCATCACCAGTTGACTGAGGGAATCAACGGCCTCCACTGCGTCATCTCCCCTAGCCGTGATGAGGATGCGAGAATTCTTTGAGGCAGCGAGCATGAGCAAACCCATGATGCTTTTCCCATTGACTCTCTTGCCGTTTGCTTCGACGGTCACACCCGAACCGAACTGATTGGCCAAACGGACGAAGGCGGCGGAAGCCTTCGCGTGAAGGCCAAGCTCGTTCATTATCGTCACCTCGCGGGATTGCAGTACCACTCCGTAGCCCTCAGAAGCCTTCTTGATCCCCGATGCAAAGGCGAATACCCAAGTTCCATCTTCCCCAGCGGGGGAGCTCCAATCTCCAGTGGGGAAGCAGCGACGAACCCTGGTAAATCTTCTCAAATCCGCGTTCTGATTGCGAGACAGTGTAAATGGGGAACCTCCATAGACAGGCAGGGATTTCCCAGTGGAGAAGGACAGAGATCCCTGTCGTCTCATCAACCAATTCTACTCGGTTCACTTCATCTGACTCTCCCTGACTTCCCAGGCGAGAATCGTCCGGTTTCCTGCCATTGATCTTATAATAGCGATCGGGCTCGGATTCTGCCAAAAGATTGAAGTTAAATTCCGTTCCAAACACAGTTTGGATATCGGCTGATTGCATATTCTCTATGCTGTACTGAATGAATATCTCTCTTCCGTCTCCCCGCAGTAGGATCTTCTTCTCCACCCTAATCGGAATCGCTGCCTGGGGGAACCAGATGCGGCCGTCTCTCCGCAGAGAGAGGTGGATTTCTTCCTTTCCCCTTTGTACCTCTAAGTCATATTTCTGATTAACAAAATCCCCGAATTCTGAATATTGACAACGGCTGAAGCCGACAATCGTTGTATCCGGTCCCAAAAAATGGTCCAAGAGGCAAGCCTTAGCATACCAATCATAACACAACAGGCCTTCCATATCTACTTGATCTTGCGTTGGTTCCATCTCGTGGATGGTCTTGATTCCCTGAGAAGACGCAGGGCCTTCCCCCATCTCCTTCCCTATCTTGAGGTGGTAGGCCTCTGGTCTTCGCGTCATCGTGTTTATGAGGTTGATCTCTTTGGGGCGATAATCTAATTCCCATAAGGAGCCACCTCGATGCATGTCGAAAAAGAGGGCCAGGGATGGCGTGGTTACTAAGAGGTCTTGGAACCCGTCTCCGTCAAGATCAACCGGGCTCCATTCCGCCCACGATCGCCTTTCGTGAGTCAAGCCGTCGATCAGCGATTCCGATCGAATGAGGTGCTTGTACGCCGCATGGCGTAAGTGGGGAAGGTAAATGCCTCCAAAGATCCCATGCCAATAAACGTCATTACACTGGCCGCGGTAAAGCTCCTCCCGAGCCCTCACCTGAATTTCATTATTAGCGATCTGACCCTTTCCTCCCTCTTCGGGGGACAGGGCTTTCAGTCGAGTGATTCCTTCCTCCTCGACCTTTCTTATCTTCTTGCTTATCCCTAACATCCTCTTGTGTAGATGGTTGCTCTCCGGGTACTTGACCAGAAAATTCCTCCAGAACCCGCCCTTTAGAAAGGGGGCAATCTGATCTGGAGAATCGATCGTCTTTATCCTCTGCAGGGCGGCCTCAAAACTCACGCGAGCCTCAAAGGGAAGGGCCCACTCCATCATCTCTTCGTAGGAGCCCGAAGGCAGATAGATTCTGCCAACCGGCGCCTGGCTGGCAAGGAAGTCGGAAAAGGTGACCGCCTGTATCCAATCCTGATTCTCTTCTATCGACCTAAGGAATCTCTGAAGCCACCCTTTTTCGTAGACCCAGGCGTGCGTTCCCGGCCAAACTCCAAACTTCTCCCCATCATCTACGATCACCGCAGCCCCTGAATTTCCTGCCCGGTATAATTCTCGCAGGTACTCCAGGACCTTCTGCGTCTCGGCAAAGGGAATCAGGTACCGGAGCTTTTTGCTGATGGGGAAGACTTTCAGGAAAGAGCCTTGTTCTTCAGTCACATAATAGCCAGAGAGTTCGCTTTCCTTTAGCCCGGCAAAACGAAAAAGCGAATCATCCAGAACGGTGAATTCCACTTTCGCCTCGGCCAAGGATTTGGCTAAATGAGGCTCCCAGACCCTCTCTGCCACCCAAGCCCCTTTTGGCACAAAATCGAAGCGCCTCTGGATGTAGGACGATAATTTCGCGATCTGGCCCAATTTATCCGCGTCGGGCAAGACGGACAGGATCGGCTCATAGTAGCCTCCTGTCAAGAGCTCTACCTGTCCTTTATCCGTTAGTCGTTTGATTCCATCTAAGAAATCAGGATGGTGCGATTCCAGCCAATCAAAGAGCACCCCCGAGAAGTGCAGAGAAAAGGCGATAGATGGATGCTCTCGGACAACCTCTAAGAATGGAAGGTACGCCTGCTCAAAGGCATTCTGAAATACAAAGTCAAAATTCCCCACTGGCTGGTGGGAATGAACCCCAAAAATTAGGCTGAGCCTGTCCATCGTTCTTCCCCATCACCCCACGGACCTTCTATTGGGTTCCGCTGTTGGTAGAGGCGCCCCTCTTGGCTAGGAAATCGGAAGCCGCCAGAATGTTCTTCTGGCCTACCCGACAAAGTCGCTGGGCTACATCTTTGAGTGATCCCTCTTGCCGGAGGGAGGGCAGCTTAATGAGCATGGGAAGGTTGATCCCGGTAATGACCTCCAGTGTCTCCTTTTCTAAGAAGGAAAGGCCCAAGTTAGAAGGCGTTCCCCCAAACATGTCCGTAAAAATCAGGACTCCAGATCCGCTATCTACAGCCTTGATTGCCGTTTCGATCTTGCCTCTGGCCTTATCTATCTTCTCGCTGGCCTGAATCGATACCGCCTCCACCGCGGGAAGTTTTCCTACGATCTCTTCAGCGGTGCGCAAGAACTCCTCTCCGAGATTGCCATGTGTTACAATGACCACTCCGATCAAATCCAGCTGCCTCCCATTACTTATCGATGTCACGGTGATGGAGGTAAATTGAGTATCCCATGTCACGAAGCTGCTTGGCCATGTACTCTGCCAGAGTGACCGATCGGTGTCTTCCCCCGGTGCAACCTAGACAGATGGTGAGATAAGATTTCCCTTCCCTGATATGAAGGGGGAGGCAGAAATCAAGGAAGTCGAACAGCCTTTTCGTGTATGAGGAGGCCTCGGGGTCACTGAGAATGAAATCAATGACCGGCTGATCCTTTCCAGTCAAGGGCTGCAACTCCTCAACGAAATGAGGATTGGGAAGAAACCTGAGGTCAAAGATGATATCGGCATAATTGGGCAACCCATACTTGTAGCCGAAAGAAACCAATGAGATGCGAGTCGTCTCTTGGGTTTTCCATCCTTGGAACGCGTCAAAGAGGAATTTTCTGAACTCATGGACGGTGTAATCAGAGGTATCAATAACTAGGTCAGCCTCTCTTTGCAGGCGCAACAACGCCTGCCTTTCGGCTCTGATCCCCGCGACCAAGGATCCATCAACTGCGAGAGGGTGAGGTCTCCGAGTTTCGCTGAAGCGCCTGACCAGCGAATCCTCTCTCGCATTAAGGAACACAATCATTACCCGATGGCCCTCCTTGCGCAGACTATCGAGGATATCAAAGAGGTTCTCCAGGAATCTCCCTTCGCGTACATCGATGACCAGAGCGATCTTGTGCGTCTTATCATCCGCCCGAACGCAGAGCTCGGCAAACTCGGGTATCAGCGTGGGAGGGAGGTTATCGACACAGAAGAAACCAATGTCCTCCAAAAGATTGGCCGCCTGGGTTTTGCCCGCGCCGGACATGCCAGTAATAATCACAAAGGCCAATTTTTTCACTGAGTTCCTTCTTCTCCCCCTGTGCTCCCCTCGGTGATCCTTCGGACCAAGCGCTTGGAGAAGTCTCGGGCTGAATGAACTCCCATGAGCTTCAGGAGATGGTTGCGGGCGGCGACTTCGATGAGGATGGCAATATTCCTCCCTGCGGTGACCGGAATAGTCACCATGGGGATCTCCAATCCAAGCAAGGTAAAACTGCGATTATCGATCCCAAGTCGGTCATACTCTTTCTTTGTGTCCCACTCCTCCAGTTTTACTACCAGGTCAACCCTCTTGCGGTGGCGAATGGCTGAAACCCCGTAGAGATCTGCAATATTAATAATTCCCAAACCTCGGATTTCCATGTGATGTCGAAGAGATGCATCTCCTTCTCCCACCAATATCTTCTGGTCCTCCTTTCGAATATGGATCACATCATCTGCCACGAGACGGTGACCCCGAACCACCAGGTCAAGGGCACATTCGCTTTTCCCGGTTCCGCTTTCTCCGAGGATTAACACTCCAATCTCGAAAACGTCCACTAAATTGCCATGAACGGTCATTTTCCGGGTCGGTGATCTCCTGCGACATCTCTCTTCCATCATCGGACTCAACGGTTAGGCTCACGGAATAGGTTCAATCAGTCCATAGTTTCCATCTTTCCTTCGATAGAGGACATTGATTTCGTCGCTGTCGGCATTACGAAAGACATAGAAGCTGTGTCCCAGCAACTCCATTTGCAGGATGGCTTCATCCATATGCTGTGGCTTGATGGAAAACCGTTTGGTGCGCAGAATCTTGCCTGTCTCTCCTTCTGCCTCTTCTTCGGTCAAGGCAGAGGTGCGGATGACAGTGCCCACTCTGCTCCCTTTTCGCGAACCATGGGCGACGATCTTTTCCTTGTATCTTCGAACTTGCCTCTCAATCTTGTCGATCACCAGGTCCAAGGAGGTGTACATATCCTCGCTCGTCTCTTCAGCCCGGATCGTAATCCCGTCGGCATGAAGGGTAATCTCCGCAATATGCAGGTACTTCTGCAAGGAGAGGGTCACATGGGCGTCTGAGATACTTTCCAGATACTTTTGCATCCGGGTGAGCTTCTCTTGCGCATATTGCCTTATAGCGGGAGTAATCTCCATGTTCTTCCCAGTAATATTGATCTGCATAGTCTGCCCTCTCTTTCTCGCACAAGGGGTAGGCCTATATTCTCTTTCGCCTGTTCGATGAAGGGATTTTCAACTGAGCCCGATACTTGGAAATGGTCCTTCGGGAGATGTTAATCCCCCTCTCTTTTAGGGCTTGAGCCAACCTCTGGTCGCTGATTGGCTTCTCCCCACCCTCTTCATGGATGATCTTTCTGAGTTGCTCTTTAACATTCACTGAGGAGATGATTCCGCCATCCTCGGAGGAAAGACCACGATGGAAAAAGTATTTGAGGCCAAATACCCCTTGGGGGGTGTATACATATTTGTTGGTGGTTACCCGGCTGACGGTTGATTCGTGCATGGAGATATCCTCAGCCACCTCTTTTAAGGTCAAAGGCCGCAAGAAATCGATGCCATCATCCAAAAAACGGCTTTGGAATTTTACCAGACTCTCGGCGACCTTGTAGAGGGTACGCTCCCTCTGTTCAATGCTCCGGATCAACCAGATTGCCTGTCGCATCTTTTCCTCGATGTAGTTCCGGGTTTCAGTGGTGTCCCAACGCTTCTCTGAAAAAATCCGGCGATAGTAGGGGCTTATCCGCAGCCGGGGCAACCCGTCATCATTGAGGGTAATGATGTACTCGCCCTCGATCTTAGAGATGAAGACATCGGGCATGATATATTGGGGGTCCTCGGTGCTGAATGAGCGTCCCGGCTTGGGATCCAATCTCCCGAGCTGTTGGATGGCATCTTTGACCGCATCCATGGAAACATTGAGTCGTTCCGCAATCTCATTCCATCGTTTCTCTCCCAGTTCCTTCATATGATGGGCAACGATCTTTGCCACCAGGCTCTCCCCTTGTTGGAGACCTCTAAGCTGTAGGATTAAGCATTCCTTCAGATCCCTGGCGGCAATGCCTGAAGGATCAAAGCCTTGGATTAGGAAAAGGGCCGTTTCCGCCTCTTCTAATGATACCTGGGTCTCCTTTGCCACCTCGTCCAAGGAAACCTGCAAATAACCGTTGTCACTGAGATTGCCAATGATATAAGCTCCCGCCTCCAGGAGCCCCTCATCTCCTGTCGAGACATGGAGTTGCAATAGGAGATGCTCGGAGAGCGACCTTGGTTTGTAGAGAAGGCCCTCCAGAGAACTGGGTCCCTTTTCCTCCCTGGAAATCGGCGAATAAGAATCCGATGCACTCTCCATGTAACTCTCCCAGTCTATCTCGGATTTCTCAAGCCTTCCCTCCAGTATATTATCTTCTCTAAGAACATCCACGCCATTTTCCGGGGGCTCTTCCGCAGTAATCGTCAACTCTTCCTCAAGCAGCGGATTCTCCATGACATGCTGGTTAAGAACCTGCAAAAGCTCCAGTCGTGATAGCTGGAGAAGCTTGATGGCCGCCTGCAACATGGGGGTGATCGCCAATCGCTGTGTCTGTCGCAGGCTTAATCCAATTTCGATGCCCATGACCTTAACCCTTCACCAATACAGGAATGGACAGCTGAAGCTTCTGCTTCCGTTCCAATGCGCCCAAAGATAGTTAGAGCGAAAACTCATCTCCCAGATAGAGTTCCCTGGCCTGATCGTTACTCGCCAAGTCCTCGGCGCTGCCATCGAAGAAAATCTTGCCCCCAAAAATCAAGTAGGCTCGATCAACGGTGGTCAGGGTCTCCCGCACATTATGATCCGTCACTAGGACACCGATGCCCTTCCTCTTCAGTTCGGATATGATCGCCTGGATGTCGAGAATTGCCAAGGGATCCAATCCGGCGAAGGGCTCGTCCAGCAGAATAAAGGAAGGGGAACTGGCCAGGGAGCGAGCGATTTCCACCCTCCGCCTCTCTCCCCCAGATAGCGTATAGGCCTTGGCTTTCGCCAGATGGGAAATGTTCAACTCTGCCAAGAGCCTCTCCGCCATTTCTCCCTGTTCCCGTTCTTTCAATCCTTTGATCTCCATAATGGCGAGCAAGTTCTCTTCCACCGTTAGTTTCCGGAATACGGAGGGTTCTTGAGGCAAATAGCCAACGCCTTTCCTGGCTCGAAGATAAACTGGCAGGTGGGTCACGTCTTCCTCGTCAATGAAGACCTTTCCACCGTTTGGCCGGAGTAGCCCGAGGATCATGTAGAAGGTGGTCGTCTTCCCTGCCCCATTGGGACCTAACAGGCCCACTACTTCTCCTGCCCCGAGCTGTAAGCTCACACCGCCGACGACCTCTTTTTTGAAAAAGGCCTTCCTCAGGCCCTCTGCTCTAATCGAAGGACTCATCAATTACCCTTGCTCCTTGAGGATTTCTCTTGGTTGGCCTTGCTCTTCGGCAGCATCCCCCCCTTGGAGCCCTCCCCTTCCTTGCTCGGATAAAAGATGGAAATCACTCTCTCTTTTCCATCCCCCTCCACAATGCTTCGGTCTTCCTTTCGCAGGAGGGTCATCTTGCTACCGACAATGACATTATCTCCTTGCCAGATCTTGGGATTTCCGGTGAGGATCAGCACATCTTGATCGTTCAAATAAACCGCCTTATCGGCAGTTGCCGTCTTTTCAGGATCCACCATACGAACGTCACCTTCCGCTGTAATCTTCTGGATCTCTTCCATCTTTTCATCAAATAGAAATTCCATTCTGCGAGCATAGATGGTGAAGTCATCTTTCCTGACAATTACATTGTCGAGGTAGTTGACAACGTGGAGTTTTCGGTTCGCCTCCATTCGATTTGCAGTAATCGTGATCGGCTTGGGGGGCTCTGCCTTTTTCTTGTCCATCTCTTTGCTGGTCGGAGCCGGTTTAGCTG
>Ga0315274_10001283_pt1 | contig 38641 bp, 34 predicted proteins | sample YL17G02_20_MG_FD_203700 | JGI IMG/M metagenome (GOLD analysis project Ga0315274, IMG submission 203700) | Sediment microbial communities from Yellowstone Lake, YNP, Wyoming, USA - YL17G02_20 | ecosystem: Environmental > Aquatic > Freshwater > Lake > Sediment | place: USA: Wyoming | collected...
AAGGGGGACGATGAGCTTTGAGGGCGGCACGTGGTCCCATCCTCCGGGGTCAACAGCGTCGCGCCTGACCATCCAGCGCAGGAAGAGGTTGAGCCGCTTGCACGCGCTGCCCTCCGCCGGGGAGGGGAGGGGGGGCTTGTGGCCCGCCTCGTGCTTCGCAGAGTGGCATGGGGCGCCGCTGTTCAGCTCCCCAACGAACGCTGTGAGCGCAGGCAGGACCGTCTCGTCCCGATCGCTGAGGCCGGCCCCGAAGCAGGCGCCGAGAGACCCGTGCCGCTCGATGGCGCACCGCGCACCGGACAGCAGCGCGGCGAGCGTCTCGCCGGTGGTGAATCGGTGCTTGAACCCCGCAAGGGTGCTCCTCAGCGTCTCCGGAGAGGCTCCTCTCACAAACTCCGCCGGGGCCGGCATCCGCTCCAGGACGCGCCTGACGCTCTTGAGTATCTGCGCGACGCGGCCGTATGCGAGATACGACGCCACCAGCGCCACTATCTCCCGATCGCTGAGGTCATCGTATGCGTACAGGAACTCAAGCGGGTCGGGGTGGACCAGCTCACGCCGGTTATAGGTGACGTAGAGATCTTCCAGCGCCTCCTTGCTGATCGCAGGCGGTGTGTTTGCGTTCATTATACTCTCAGCCCAAGATGGCCTTGAGGTCCTCCTGCGGGGTCGAGATGGGCATGATGTTGAACTTGTCCGCCAGCACCTGCAGCACGGGGGGCGTGACGCAAGCGGGCAGGCTCGGCCCGATCCGGATGTTTCTGATCCCCAAGTGCAGCAGCGTGAGCAGAATCGCGACCGCCTTCTGCTCGTACCACGACAGGATCAGCGACAGCGGCAGGTCGTTGACCGTGCAGTTGAACGCCCCGGCGAGCGCCAGCGCGATCTGAATGGCCGAGTAGGCGTCGTTGCACTGCCCGACGTCCAGCAGCCGAGGGATGCCTCCGATGTCGCCGAACTCCAGCTTGTTGAAGCGGTACTTGCCGCAGGCCAGCGTCAGGATCACGCAGTCTTTGGGAACGGCCCTGGCGAACTCGGTGTAGTAGTTCCTCCCGCTCTTCGCCCCGTCGCAGCCGCCGATGAGGAAGAAGTGCCGGATCGCGCCCTGCTTGACCGCCTCGACAACCTTGTCCGCAACGCCCAGCACAGCCTGGCGGGCGAAGCCGACCAGGATGGTCTTGTCCGGCCCGTCCTCTTTGAATCCTTCAGCAGTCAGCGCCGCCTTTATGAGCGGGGAGAAGTCGCGGTCGCTGATGTGGGCCACGCCCGGCCAGGCCACCAGCCCGCTGGTGAAGATCCGCCCCTTATAGCTGTCCTTCGGCCTCTGGATGCAATTCGTCGTCATCAGGACGGCGCCGGGGAGCTCGTCGAACTCCTTTCGCTGATCCTGCCACGCGCCGCCGTAGTTGCCCACCAGGTGTCTGTATTTCTTCAGGCCCGGATAACCGTGCGCGGGCAGCATCTCGCCGTGCGTGTAGACGTTGATGCCCTTGCCTTCGGTCTGCTTGAGCAGCTCTTCGAGGTCCTTCAAGTCGTGACCGGAGACGACGATTGCCTTCCCCTTGAGCGGCGTGATGCGCACGGGCGTCGGCACGGGGTCGCCGTATGCTTCGGTGTTCGCTGCATCCAGCAGGCCCATCACCTTGAGGTTGAGTTCGCCGACCTTAAGCGCCATGCCGAGCAGCTCATCGGCGTCGGCGCCGTCATGGGCGAGGAAGTCCAACGCTTCGTGGAAGAATGCGTAGACGCCGTCGTCTTCCTTGCCGAGTATCTGTGCGTGATCGGCGTAGGCGGCGGCTCCCTTGAGCCCGCTGGTGATCAGTTCCTTCAGGCCGGCGACGTCCTCTCCCAGGGCCTTCCTGCGCTTGGCGACGCTCGCCTCCTGTGCCTGCTCGATGAGTCCGTTCAGGTCGCCGGCGGGGGCCCAGGCTGCGGGCCCCTTGAGAGTTTCCGGTTTGCGCCTCGATTTCCTGCACTCCGCTTCGTAGAGCCGCCTTGTCTTGTCTCGCAGCTTTGCCGCCCTGATGATGATCTCTTGCAGGCGCTCCGGGTCGAAGTTCACGTTGGTCACGGTAGAGAACAGCGCCTCCACAGTGAAGACGTCAACCTCCCTGTCCGCCACTCCCAGCTGGCGCGCCCTGTGCGCGTACATGGACAACCCTTTGGTCGCGTGCAGAAGCAGGTCCTGCAGCGCGGCCGTCTCGGCATCCTTCCCGCAGACCCCCTGCACGGTGCATCCCGTGCCCTTCGCCGTCTGCTCGCACTGGTAGCAGAACATGTTCATAAGACCGAGCCTCCTCGACGAAAAAGCCAACGCAAGTATCCCTTTAGGCAAGGCTATACAACGAAACAGCCCTTGGCGCGAAAACCCCACTTTTCCAAAACATTACCCACTGCCTGTCGCGAGTCGAAGGTTTTCTTGTTTTGCCTCTTGACAACACGGGGGATGCATAGTATACTTGGTACCAACACGAGGCAAGCGCCAGATGCCAACAATCCAAAGGAGAAAGACAAAGATGGCTGATGAGAAGGAGAGTGCGTTGGCTGCGTTGGTAAGACATCTGGATAGCATCCAGAAGCAGATGGCTTCTCTGGAGGCCGACCGAGCAGCACTAAGCCGCGCGATTGATATCCTCTCGGACACTGCCCAAGGGCAGCTCTTCCGGGAGGGGTTGCGTGGCCAGAGCCCGGTTGTTGTTGCCTTGGATGCCCAAAGACAGGCTGAATGGGCGCATCTCGGACCCACGGATGCGATTCTGAGGCTCTTGCGAGAACAGTCGGGCAAACGGCTTAGGGCAAGCGAGATAGCGAACAGGCTTAAGGCCCGCAACATCAAAACGCGCGCGAAGCACCTTTCCAGCGTTGCTGCGAGCGTGCTGCGTCGGCTGGCAGAAGAAGGGAAAATCACACAAAGCGAGAACGACCAGGGCACAGCAGTCTTTAGTGTGGAAAGCGAAGAAGCCGCCCCAGTTGCCCCTGGGGCGGCTCCCAAACAGTGAACACCTTGGCCCCATGACGAAACAGGCAGACGTGCCAGACTCGGAATCTGGTGGGCACGAAAGCCCGTGGCGGTTCGACTCCGGCTGGGGCCACAATGTGGGCCGGGCTTGGGGCGGCGCAAGGGCTCCTGACCCAAGCGCCGAGGGTTCAATTCCCTCCCGGTCCACTTAGCTCTTTTCAAACAGGGGAAGCCCGTACACCCGCGAAGATGAGCGGACTTCCCGGATAGCACCCTGGCAAAGGCCAAGGCACAATCTTCAAGCTGAGTATAGCTTTGCCACTGGGCTTTGTCAATAGCTTTGGTTGACAGAGGCCCGACATGGCGAATCTGAGCGACCTTTGCAGGCGATTTGATACAAGAGAAAAGTGCTGTGATTTCCTGGAAGGGCTGCCAGACCGCGTCCACGAGGACCGTCTTCTCGTCCAGGATCAGATACGAGTTGTAGCTCGAGCCCCTGTGCGTTGTGAGTTCGTGGCCGTGAAAATGCCTCAGCTCCCAGTCCACTACGCCTACCCAGTAGACGCCGTCCTTCAGCTCAGTCGGCATTACAGTCTCTCCTCGTCTATCCGGATCATCTTCCTCAGCGGCATTGCTGCCTCCTGCGGTCGTGGCGTGACGAAGGCCATTGGGCAAGGCGCGCCGCGCCTATCCGCCGCCCGGCGTCCGTGAGCGCCTCCCGGGCGAGGACGGCTTCGGCGTCAGCCGTGGCTTTGTCCTGGAGGCTGACGATAAGGACGGCGTCGAACAGCGCCGCGCCGCTGGGGGTATGGACCTTGTCACGGTCCTCACGGTGGGCAATCGTTTCCAGTATCTCCTCCTGCACCGCCTGGGGAAGGCCGACCTCTGCCAGTATCTCGGCGGCCGGGCCGATGTCGGAAAGGATCGCCGCAGGGACCAGAACCAAAGGATCTCCTCCCTCTTGCCGCCCGATGTCCTCCGCCAGATTCAACACGGCCAGGGCATGGTCCGTCTTCTCGACGTCGTCCCCGAACGCCTTTCTCATGCGCTCGACAAGCTCCTCGCGAAGCGGGGCGATCGTGGCGCCGCTCTCCCCGCTGATGGCTGCAAGGCACTGCGCGGCATACCTGCACCAGGCCAGGCACTTCATGGAGTTCTCGGGATTGGCCAGGCGGCGGCTGCAGCCAGGGCACTTGCGCAGCAGCTCGTCCGGCCAGAACTCCACCGTCCGGCCGCAGTCCGGACACTGCATCTCGGCAATGTCCTGAGCCTTGAGGAACCTCGGGTCCTGTCCGGGACATCTCAGGGGAATCATCTGGCGGTCTCCTGAGCTGATTGGATCTCCCTGGCGGCGTCGCTGATGCGCACCTTCGCAAGGTTCGAGTTGAGTCCCGCCTCGAGGGCGGAAAGGCGCCTCCTGAACGGGCATGAATCGATCCGGCGGCATATCTTCGGGTTGGAGATGCATTCATTCATCACGAGCGGTCCCTGCACCGCCTCGATAACGTCAAGGGCGCTGACCTGGCGGGCCGGACGCGCGAGCCGGTAACCTCCGAACGGTCCCTGTGAGCTCTTGACGATGCCGGCCTGGTTGAGCCGCTGCATGATCTTGCGGAGAAACTCCGGCGGCACGTCCTCCCCCTCGGCCAGGGCGCTTACGGCCAGGGACTCGCCCGCCAGCGCAAGCCTCGTCAGTGCCCTCAGAGCATAGTCGGTCTCTCGCTTTATGATCGGCATGTCGCCTCCGTAATGGGATAAATAACGTCCTAATTAATAGGAGTATAGCAGTCCCACATACCCTTGTCAAGCAGCCTTCCGGATTATTCCTGGGTGGGGGGGAGACACTGCGGTTCCGCAAGGTGTCCCCATTCTGCCTTGACAGGGAGTCGCCGATCGTGTAAACTCCTACTTATAGAGTAGGAGTTACGGAGCGTTCCATGAAGCTTTCCACGAGGGCGCGTTACGGCACGAGGGCGATGGTTGAGCTCGCCCTGGCATATCCTGACAGGGCCGTTTCCGTCAGGCAGATGGGACAGAGCCAGCATCTGTCCGTCAAGTATCTGGAGCGCATCATGGCTGGGTTGAAGGGCGCCGGACTGGCGAAGGCCGTGCTCGGGGTGCATGGAGGTTACACGCTGGCTCGGCCCCCGAAGAGTATCACCCTGGATGATGTCCTGCGGGCGCTCGACGGGCCGATTGCGCTCGCTGAATGCGTCGAGCATCCCGAAGCGTGTCCGATGATCGACTCGTGCGCGACGCGGGGCACGTGGGTGGAGATATCAGGGGCGTTCAGCCGGATCCTGGAAGGCACAACTCTCCAGGACCTGGTCGAAAGGAGCGGGCGAAGAGGCGACTGACGCGCGAGTGTGCAACATCTGAGGCAGCCGAGCGCGACCAAAGCGCCAACATCTTGCAGAAGGACGACACGGCAATGGCAAAGGTCTACAAGGACATCACCAAGACGATAGGCAATACGCCCCTCGTGCGCCTGAACCGGATCGCGGCAGGCTCCCGCGCCGAGGTGCTGGCGAAGCTCGAGTCTTTCAACCCCCTCTCAAGCGTGAAGGACAGGATCGGCGTGAGCATGATTGACGACGCCGAGCGAAAGGGCCTCATAGGCAAGGACACCCTCATCGTCGAGCCCACGAGCGGCAACACCGGGATTGCTCTGGCGTTCGTCTGCGCCGCCAGGGGCTACAAGCTCGTGCTCACCATGCCCGATACGATGAGCGTCGAGCGGCGTCAGCTCCTGGCGGTTCTCGGGGCCGAGGTCGTGCTGACCCCTGGGGTGGAGGGGATGCCGGGCGCCGTCCGGAAGGCCGAGGAACTGGTGAGCGAGCGAAAGAACGCTTTCATGCCCCAACAGTTCAAGAACCCGGCCAACCCCAGAATACACCGCGAGACGACCGCCGAGGAGATCTGGCGCGACACTGACGGCAAGGTGGACATCCTCGTGGCCGGGGTCGGCACCGGCGGGACGGTGACCGGCGTGGCGCAGGCGATCAAGCCGCGCAAGCCAGAGTTCAAGGCGATCGCGGTGGAGCCGGCGGATTCGCCCGTGCTCTCCGGCGGACGGCCCGGCCCTCACAAGATCCAGGGCATAGGCGCAGGCTTCATACCGGAAGTGCTTGCGACTGACCTCCTCGACGAGGTCATCCAGGTCACCAATGATGACGCGGGCGCCACCGCCAGGCGGCTGGCCAGGGAGGAGGGCATACTCGCAGGCATCTCCTCGGGCGCCGCAGTCTGGGCGGCTCTCCAGGTGGGCGCCAGGGCGGAAAGCGAGGGCAAGTGCATCGTCGTCATCCTGCCCGACACGGGCGAGAGGTACCTGACGACGTGGCTGTTCCAGCAATAGCGCAGGAGGTGCACATTGTTCAGCAGATTGAGGGAAGACGTCCGGACCATATTCGAAGAAGACCCGGCGGCAAGGAGTTTCGCTGAAGTCCTGTTCTGCTATCCCGGCCTTCACGCGCTGTGGCTTCATCGGCCCGCGCACTGGCTTTGGACGCACGGGCTGCACTTCCTCGCGAGGCTGCTCTCGCACATGAGCCGGGCGCTGACGGGGATAGAGATCCATCCCGGCGCCACGATAGGGAGGAGGTTCTTCATTGACCACGGAATGGGCGTGGTGATCGGCGAGACTTCCGAGATAGGCGACGACGTGCTGATGTACCAGGGCGTGGTCCTCGGCGGGACCTCTCAGGAGAAGAAGAAGCGTCATCCGACCATAGAGTCCGGCGCGGTGATAGGGACCGGGGCCATAGTGCTCGGCCCCATCACGGTGGGTGAGGGCGCGAGGATAGGCGCGGGATCGGTTGTCATCAAACCCGTTCCGGCGGGCGCAACGGTTGTGGGCGTCCCCGGCAGGATTGTGGAGCATAACCGCAGCGCAGTAGCCCAGCTCGAGCACGCGCGCCTGCCTGACCCTGTCACCGAGATAATCCGCAGCCTGGCCGCGGAGCTGGAAGAGGTCAAGCGACGCCTTGAGGCGCTGGAGCACGGCAGTAAGTAGTGAGTAGTGAGTAGTGAGTAGTGAGTAGTGAGCAGCCGCCGGCGCGCCGAAGCGGCGCTATGGCGCCCCGCGAAGGCGGGTGAGTAGTGAGCAGGGGACTGATAACTGATCACTTGGTCCGGAAGATCGGCTCCAGGCCCTCTGTGCCGGCGAGAAGCTCCCGACGCTCCGCCGCGCTCAAGGGCGGAAGGTCAGAGGCCAGGCCCAACGCCATCCGATACAGCCCCTCGTCTCCGGGGGGAATCAGCGCCGTGACGTCCTCAGACAGCGTAAAGCGAAGCGCCTGCCGCGCCAGCGCCGGATCGGATACCGGGCGATACCAACACTTGTGATACGATCGTGTCTCTCCCTCGCGCCATGGTCCGTGGGCGAGCGCCTTCAGCGCGAGTCGGGCGACCCCCTTCTCCTTCGCGTGCTGCATGAGCCGCGGTCCGAAGTTTCCCTGCGCGTAGCAGATGAAATTGACCGGGAACAGGATCGAGTCGCACTCAAAACGATCCATCAGAGCGATGGCCGGCTCCTCGGCGTGTGCGGAGAGGCCGAGGAACCTCACCTTGCCCTCCTCACGCGCCTTCAGGAAGACCTCGCCCGCGCCCCCGGGCGCCAGGATCTTCTCCACGTCCTCCATGGTCGAGACCGCGTGGAACTGGTAGAGGTCCAGGTGGTCCGTTCGCAGGCGCGTCAGGGATTGATCCAGCTCTCTCTGCGCACCGACGGCGTCTCTTTGGGTGGTTTTGCAGACCAGAAAGACATTGTCCCGGTAAGGCTCGAGGGCCGGGCCGAGCCTCAGCTCGGCGTCACCGTAGGTTGGGGCCGCCTCGAAGTAATTCACGCCCCGCTCCACGGACTCCGCAACAAGCCGGTTGGCTTCCTCTTGCTCAAGGCCAGCGACCACCATGCCGCCCAACCCCACCACGGAGAGCTTGACGCCGTCCTTGTAGGGACGCCGGGGGATCCCGGCGGTCGGCTCGGGCTTCGGCTCCTCGATTTCCGTTGACGACCTGACGCACCCGGCAGTGACTGCGGCGAGCAGCGCCGCCTGCATAAACTCACGCCTGTTCATGGTTCAACCCCCATTTGCAGCACGCACTCCGTTTCAGCACCATCTCGAGGCCCGCCAGCACCTCATAGTTGGTTGGAACCATCCCCGCCATGCCCTCCGCAATCCTCTTCAGGAGGCACGGGGCGGCTTCGAGAAGGTACTTATCGAAGTACTCGTTGCTTGTCCTCCCGGAACGGAGGACGAAGTGTCCCTTGATGTGGGATGCTGTATACACTTGCCTAGCGAGTTCGCAACGTTTCATCTGAATTTCTTCTGCCGAACGTTACGCGTCTGCGGCTTCGTCCGCAGCACGCGATTGCTATAGAGGTTCTTGTTCCGAGGTGTATGTTCCGAATACTTAATCAGCCTTCTCAGCAGCCTTTCTGCATTGGACAGTTATTACGTGCGAGTCTTTGCTTGGCGGATCGTCGGTCAGCCAGTTTGTCGCCTTTATCTCTTCGAATCCCGCCGACGTGGCATATTGCACTGCCTCATCAACAGTAAAGAAACGCCCCATTCTCTCATTCGCTTCCGTCTCGACCAAACGCCCGCTGACATACTTCTCAACAACAAACAATCTCTCCCACACGTGAGTGGCGGCATCGTACTTATTCCTGCTTCGCCATGCTATGACTACATCATCATGCCCACGTACCCAATCACCAGTCCATTTGTTGTCATTCTGTCGCTCGTCTAGCACAGGCTCAAACTCATAGATGAACGAACCGCCCGGTTTCAAGTGCGCCATCACCCGGTCAAACGTGGACTGAATGTCTTGATCGGAGACGAAAAGACCGAGACCGCCTGAGTCAAGAATCACCAACCCAAACTGGCGGGGAAGGTCGAATTCCAGCATCGATTGCTCGTACAACTGGGGCTTCAGACCCTTTCCTTTACACGCGGCTCGACATCTGTCCATCATGTCCTTAGATGTGTCGATTCCGGAAATATCGAAGCCTCGCTCGAGCAGGGGAACTAAGACTCTGCCCGTACCGCTCCCGAGTTCGAGCACAGGTTCGCTCGATGCTTCAATGCTTCGTACCCAGAAATCGATCTCTTCGCTATCATCTTTCCCGCCAGAGACAAGATCGTACCATTCAGCATGCAGTTTTCTATATTCTTTATGCTCCATATTCTTTGTGCTCCATGGGATGCACTGCTTTAACGTCGCGGATCAGGCGCGACGCTATTGCGGCGTGGCCTGGATGGGTGTCTCGGGTCCGGTCTTCTCTGCCTCCGCCTCCTGGATTCGTTCCCAGAGCAGTTTGTTGTACCGCTCCGCATAGCCAGCGGCAACCATCTTATACCGTTTGTGGTCTTCCCCAAAGATCATGTCCCCGGTTCCGTCCAAGATGCGCGTGCCATATTTCTTCCGCATTTCATCGTTCCATGTGACGCCCGGTACGCTCGCGCCAAAATCCTCGCAGAGTAAGAAGCGATGGTCACCCTTGGCTAGAGATGCTTCGACATCAGCAGGCACGTTGGCCTCTTGCAGCTTTGTGATTTCTTTAAGAAAGTAATCGGGCGGATATGGACTGCGCGCCTCCGGTTTCTCTTGCTTGCAGGAACCGATGGCAAGGACAGATGCTACGAGCAATAGTCGCATTAGTGATTGCTTCATGTCTTGACCCAACGATATGTTTTTTGGCTGGAGTGCGTTTCACGCACATTCCTTCCCGCTGCGGATCCTCATTATAACCATTCTTCAGGATCGGCGCCGCGTCAGGTTCGTCAGGAACTCGAACAGCTTCTCCCCCCGCGACATTGGTGGCCTCCTTCGTCTCGACCTGGCGCTTGCGCCTTGCCCCCGCAAACTCCTGCCAATGCGACAAGCCCCGTAGGGGCGGCAGCGTGTAGCCACGGGCGTCAGCCCGTGGTTACAGGGATAAGGACACGTTCAAGCCCCCGCAGGGGGCGACAGAACACTACCGGCCCGCTCAAGGACAGGCTTCTGCAATACATCGGCGGCATTGCCACAATCCCAGAGCGCGTTCACATGCCGGCGAGGGTCCAGCCGGATATCGCGATCCAAGTTCGCTGGGACTGTGAAAGGGAGCTCGTCCGCATGGGTCTGCGACACTTTGCCCGAGGCTTCTGTCGCCCCCTGCGGGGGCTTGATGGGATTCGACAATTCAGTCCACGGGCTGACGCCCGTGGCTACATCCTGTCGCCCTGCGGGCTTGAGGAGCCTCCGTTCTATCAGCCACGGGTTCAGACGCGCGGCTATATCCTGCCGCCCTTCGGGCTTGAGGAGCCTCCGTTTTATCAGCCACGCGTTCAGACGCGCGGCTATATCCTGCCGCCCTTCGGGCTTGAGGAGCCTCCGTTGTATCAGCCACGGGTTCAGACGCGCGGCTATATCCTGCCGCCCTTCGGGCTTGAGGAGCCTCCGTTCTATCAGCCACGGGTTCAGACGCGTGGCTACATCCTGTCGCCCTGCGGGCTAAACACATACACCGATTCGTCGGTGGGGAAAGGGTGCAAAGGCAACAGACCAGCCCCGAAGGGGCGGTAGCGTGTAGCCACGGGCGTCAGCCCGTGGTTACAGGGACAAGGACACGTTCAAGCCCCCGCAGGGGGCGACAGAACATTACCGGCCCGCTCAAGGACAGGCTTGTGCAATACATCGGCGGCATTGCCACAATCCCAGAGCGCGTTCACATGCCGGCGAGGGTACAGCCGGATCTCCAAGCTCGTAGGAATCGTGAAAGCGAACTCGTCCGAATGGGTCTGCGACACTTTGCCCGAGGCTTCTGTCGCCCCCTGCGGGGGCTTGATGGGATTCGACAATTCAGTCCACGGGCTGACGCCCGTGGCTACATCCTGTCGCCCTGCGGGCTTGAGGAGCCTCCGTTCTATCAGCCACGGGTTCAGACGCGCGGCTATATCCTGCCGCCCTGCGGGCTTGAGGAGCCTCCGTTCTATCAGCCACGGGTTCAGACGCGCGGCTATATCCTGCCGCCCTTCGGGCTTGAGGAGCCTCCGTTCTATCAGCCACGGGTACAGACGCGCGGCTATATCCTGCCGCCCTGCGGGCTTGAGGAGCCTCCGTTCTATCAGCCACGGGTTCAGACGCGCGGCTACATCCTGTCGCCCTGCGGGCTTGAGGGGCCTCCGTTCTATCAGCCACGGGTTCAGACGCGTGGCTACATCCTGTCGCCCTGCGGGCTAAACACATACACCGATTCGTCGGTGGGAAAGGATGCAAAGAGAGCAGACCAGCGCCATAGGGGCGGCTGAGCACCTTCAGTCGTCCCCACGGGACTACGGGGTTGCCCCCACCTCCATTCCAGCGGTAAACCGCTGGGCTATTGTCAGGCGTCCCTACGGGACTGTGAGCGGCACACAGTGACCAGTGGTCAGTGATCAGTAATCAGTCATCAGTAAACGGCGCTTACGCCGACGGATAGTACCATGGGTACGAAACACACATATGTCATGCTGAACGAAGTGAAGCATCTCGTCCTCTCACAAGGCGTTGCGAGATTCTTCGCTTCGCTCAGAATGACACCCAAAGGCGCTCCCAGGAGTAACTGATCACTGGCTCTGCGCGGCGCTTGCGCCGACTGCTCACCCGCCTTCGCGGGGCGCCATAGCGCCGCTTCGGCGCGCCGGCGGCTGCTCACCCGCCTTCGCACGAGGCTACGGCGGGCAAGCTGCTCACTGGCCCTCGTCGGCGAGGCGTCGGGCGGCGGCCAGGGCGTCGTCTCTGCCGGTGAGTTCGCCCTGGAGCTGCATCTCACGAACCGCGTCCAGAATCCGCCTGAACGCCGGCCCCGGCTCGTAGCCCATCGCGATCAGGTCCCTGCCGTTGATGAGCGGCCGGGGATCAATCGTCTCCGGAGGCATGCTGCGCTTGCGCTCCAGCACGTAATCGTACGCTTCCAGGTTGCCCCAACTTGCCAGCGCGTCGGCGCGATGAAGCTCAGCGCACAGGTCGAAGTCGCGCTCCGCGAACAGCCGCTTCATCGTGCTGTCCTTCATCTTGTGGGCGTCCCGGAAGTACATGTGCCGGCTGACGAGCCAGCAGATCCTCTCAGTCTCGTCGCGCGGCATGCGGAGCCGCCGGCAGATGTCCAGCGCCGTGTCGCATCCGATGCGCTCGTGTTCGGGGAAGTGTTCCGGCATGGTGAGCCGGCTCGCCTCGGGCTTGCCGACGTCGTGAAGCAATGCGGCCATCGCAAGGACGAAGTCCGGATGTGGGCCGAGCTTCTCGACAGTGAGGATGGTGTGGACGAAGACGTCCCCCTCGGGGTGATAGTTCTCCGGCTGCTCGCAGCCCTTGGCGTCGGCGAGTTCGGGGAATATGCGGGTGAGCATGCCGAGATCGTCCATCATCCTGAGTGCGAGCGCGGGGTCGCGGTCCGTGAGGATGATGCGCAGCTCCTGCTGGAGGCGCTCGGGCGTGATGCGCTGCACGAGGTCGGCGAGGGCTTCGAGCGCGCGCCTGGTTTCAGGCTCGATGCTCAGGGCCAGGCGGGCCGCGAAGCGGACGGCGCGCACTATACGCAGGTGGTCCTCGCGTAACCTCTGCTCGGGATCGCCGATGGCGCGCAGGATCCGCGCCTGAAGATCGAGCTGCCCGCCGACCACGTCGAGCAGCTTGTCCGAAACGGGATCCCAGTACATGCCGTTGATGGTGAAGTCGCGCCTGTGCGCGTCATCGAGGACGCCGGCGCTGGCGACTGCGTCCGGGTGCCGGCCGTCGGTGTAGCCCTGCTCGGTGCGAAAGGAGGTCACCTCGAAGCTGTGGCCGTTGAGCATGACCAGGACGACGCCGAACTCGGCGCCCACCGGCTTGGTCTGCGGGAAGAGCGCCTCGACCTGGGCCGCGTCTGCGCTGGTGGCCACGTCGTAGTCCTTCGGCTCGGCGCCCAGCAGCAGGTCGCGCACGCAGCCGCCGGCCAGCAAGGCTTCGTGACCCGCGTCCTGAAGGCGGCGCACGATCCGCTCGGCGCTCCGGTAGTGGTCGCTTGTCGGCTTCTTGATCATCGTGGCGCTGCGCGTCGCGTAGAGGGGGGACTCAGAACACCGATTATAACCGGCGGGCGGCCGGTGTGTCCAAACGAGCTGGCGGTGGGGCAGGGGGCTTAGAGCCTCTTATATTTGCCGTGTTGCAGGGATGCGCATATAATCGCCCCGACATGAGCATGGAATCACTCCCTTCCAGGACACCACGCCAGCGGGCCGAATACTGCCGACAGAGGCTGTCCGAGCTCGGTCTGGACGGCTACTGGGTGGTCAGTCACGCCAATGTTCGCTACCTGTCCGGGTTCACCGGAGGGGACAGCACGCTGCTTGTGAATCGCGAGAGGTCGGTGCTGATAACCGACTCGCGTTTCGAGGAGCAGGCGCAGCAGGAGGCGGCGGTTGACGAGATAGTCTGCCGGCGCAAGGGCATGGCGGCGACGGTGGCGACGCTCTGCCGGAAGATGGGGCTCCGGCGCATCACAGTGACGGCTCGCCACGTCAGCCACGCCGACTGGGTGACGCTGACGGGTGAGCTGCCTGCGGCGAAGGTCGAGGCCAGCGCGGCCGGCCTTGCAGATCGGATGCGGATGAGGAAGAGCCGGGAGGAGGCCGAGGCCATCGTGGCGGCGACAAAGGCCGCCGAAGATGGTTTCAGGCGGTTCCTGGGGAAGGTGGAAGCGGGGCGGAGTGAGAAGTGGCTGGCGGCGACGCTGGAATGGGAGATGAAGGCTGCCGGCGCGGAGGCGGCGGCGTTCGAGACCATCTGCGCCGTGGACGAGCGGGCGAGCCTCCCCCACGCGGTGTGCACGGGCAGGCAGCTTGGAGCCGAGAGCACGCTGCTGGTGGACTGGGGCGCCCGCCTGGAGGGGTACCATTGCGACTTGACACGTGTGGTGGGGGTAAGTACAATGCCTCCTCGAATTGCGGAATTGTCGCAAGTCGTTCTGGAGGCACAACAAGCAGCATTTGACAGGCTGAAGCCCGGCGTTCCCTGCTGCGAGGTGGACCAGGCCGCGCGCACGGTAATTGCACGTGCGGGATACGGGCATCACTTCGGGCACTCGCTGGGTCATGGCGTCGGGTTGGAGGTTCATGAGCTGCCCCGACTCGGCGCCGGCGAGAAGGAGATGTTGCTGCCCGGTATGGTGGTCACGGTCGAGCCGGCCGTCTACCTTCCGGGCGTCGGCGGAGTGAGGGTCGAGGACCTGGTCATCGTAACCGAAAGCGGACACGAGGTGATCAGTTCCCTGGACAAACTGCCCTGTGGGGATTGCGGGTCGTCTTGACTGGTGTCGAAGCGACCGCGAAGCTTGCGGCGGCTGGGAGAGAGAGCGCCGAATGGAGGGGCAGAACGAACCAACCTCTTGGCTCCGGCATTGCGAGACGGGCAGGTGGGCCGGACCAGGCAACCAAAAGGCATCGCCATGGATGTCATCGAGAAGATTCGCCAGCTTGTCGCGCTGATGAACGAGCAGAACTTGACCGAGCTTGAGGTGGAGGAGCCCGAGTTCAAGGTCAGGATCAAGGTCAGTCAGGGCGAGCAGTACATGGCACAGGCCATCCCCGAGACCATGCAGCATTTGGAGGCCCCAAGAGAGCCTCCTGCCCTGCAACAAGGGCCAGAGCCTGCCGTTACGGCGCCGCCGACCAAGAAAGAGACGCTGGCGGAGATCACGTCGCCAATGGTGGGCACGTTCTACCGGTCATCCAGCGAAGGCGGAGAGCCGTACGTGACCGTCGGGACGGTGGTGGAGCCGGACATGGTGATCTGCATAGTGGAAGCCATGAAGGTTATGAATGAGGTCAAGGCGGAGCTGTCAGGGGAGGTCGTTGAGATTCTCGTGCAGAACGCCGAGCCCGTGGAGTACGGTCAGGTGCTGTTCCTCGTGAGGCCGATCGAGGGGCAGTGAATTCCCTTCCGGCGGCCGGCAGTCCGGGCCGCTTCAGCATAGAGCCGTTGGTAGGCGCTGCATATGTTTTCGAGGGTTCTGGTAGCCAACAGAGGTGAGGTTGCGCTGCGCATCATACGCGCCTGCACGGAGATGGGCATAGAGACCGTCGCCGTGTATTCCCAGGCCGATGCGGGCGCGAAGTACCTCGAGTTCGCCACCGACACCGTCTGCATCGGGCCGGGGCCTGCCAGTGAGAGCTACCTGAGCATTCCGCGCATCATAGCCGCGGCCGAGATAACCAACGTGGACGCCATACACCCCGGTTACGGGTTCCTGGCCGAGGAGGGCAACTTCGCGGAGATATGCGAGGAATCCAACATAGTCTTCATAGGTCCGCGTTCGGACGTCCTGCGCAAGATGGGCAACAAGATCGAGGCGCGCAAGATCGCGAGGGACAGAAAGATCCCCGTCCTGCCAGGCAGCGACGATCCCATTGAGAGCGACGAAGAGGCGGTCAAGCTGGCCCAGGAGATCGGGTATCCGGTCATGATCAAGGCTGCGGCGGGCGGCGGCGGGCGGGGCATGAGAATCGCGCACAATGAAATCAGCCTCAGAAACATGCTCTCCCTTGCCCGTGCCGAGGCCGAAAAGGCCTTCAAGGACGATTCAGTCTATATCGAAAAGGTGCTTGAGAGGGCGCGTCACGTCGAGGTGCAGATACTGGCGGACAACCATGGAAACGTTCTGCACCTGGGTGAGCGGGATTGCTCCATCCAGCGACGCTACCAGAAGCTCATCGAGGAAACCCCGTCCCCTGGCATCAGCCGTGATACCCGCGAGGCCCTCGTGAAGGCCGCCGTCCAACTGGCCAGGAGCGTGAACTACACCAACGCGGGCACGGTTGAGTTTCTGGTCGGTCCCCGCGGCCGCTTCTACATGATGGAGGTGAATGCCCGGTTGCAGGTCGAGCACCCGATCACCGAACAGGTGAGCGGCATAGACATCGTAAGGGAGCAGATAAGGATCGCGGCGGGCGAGCGGCTTACGTATTCGCAGAAGAACATGAAGTTCGACGGCGTGGCGATCGAGTGCCGGATCAATGCGGAGAACCCGATGAACGGGTTCCGCGCCACGCCTGGTCGGATAACTGAGTTCGTGCCGCCGGGGGGCCCGGGCGTTCGGCTTGACACGCACGTCTACAGCGGTTATGACATGCCGTCATACTATGATTCCATGATCGCAAAGCTCATCGTCCACGGCTCCAGCCGCGGTGACGCCCTTAACATCCTTCGCAGGGCCCTGGGCGAGTTCAGGGTGGAGGGGATCAAGACGACTATCCCGTTCTACCGAGACCTCATCGAGCATCGCGAATACGCCAGCGGCAACTACGACATCTACTTCGTTGACGATTTCGTCGGGGCAGGCTGACCGGCAGCGTGCAGTCCGTGAGTTGTCGGGCGGGGGCTCGGTGGAACGGGTACGCCGGCGAGCACGCCGGATTCGAGTTGACCTTCCGTCATGGCTCGCCGCTGGCGCAACGCAAACCAAGGTCGCACAGTGGACGGATCGAGCGGGAGGCGCACGTGGATAGGTCTATCGTTCCGCCACCTACGGCCGTCGCGACGCTTGTCGAACGCGCTATCGGCATCACCACCACCATCCCGGTGGAGGTCCTCTACGCCGCCGGCATCGTGCCCCTCGACCTCAACAACCTTTTTGTCTCCGCTCCCGATCCGCTATCCCTGGTGGCGGAGGCCGAGCGGTCCGGGTTCCCCAGAACCTGCTGCTGCTGGACGAAGGGCATCTACGGGGCCGTGCGCCGGCATGGCATACGGCGGATCATCGGCGTCACGCAGGGCGATTGCAGCAACACGAACGCCCTGATGGAGGCGCTGCGTTTCGACGGGATAGAGTGTATCCCGTTCGACTTCCCCCACCAGCCGGATGCCGCCCTTATGGACGAGTCCGTTCGGGCGCTGGCGCGCGTGGTGGGGTGCGACGCTCCGGACGCTGAGACGTGGAGGTCACGGCTCGCTCCCGCCAGACAGAAAGCAGCCGAGATTGACCGTCTGACGTGGCAGGAAGGGAAGGTGAGCGGGCTGGAAAACCATCTCTGGCTCGTCTCGACGAGCGACTTCTGCGCCGACCCCGAAGGATACACCCAGCAGGCCGAGTGCTTCATCTCGCAAGCGGCAGGTCGAAAGCCGACGCCGCATCTTGTGAGGCTCGGCTTTGTGGGCGTCCCGCCCATAGTGCCCGGCCTCTACGATTGCATCGAGGAGCTGGGGGGCCTGGTGGTCTACAACGAGATCCAGCGCCAGTTCGCCATGCTTGAGCCTGCCGACTCGCTGGCCGAGCAGTACAGCCGTTACACCTACCCCTATGGTGTATTCGCACGCGCGGAGGACATTCGGCACGAGTGCGAGCGCCGCTCGCTGGACGGCGTCATCCACTACGTGCAGAGCTTCTGCTTCCGCAGGATAGAGGACAGGATACTGCGCGAGCTGGTGCGCGTGCCGGTTCTGACCGTGGAATGCGACATGCCGGGGCCGGTGTCAGGTCAGCTCAGGACGCGCATTGAGGCCTTCATCCAGATGCTCGACGCCCGGAAGCGGGGGAGGGCGGTCTTTTAGGTCCTCATCCGGCCCGCTATGGGCTCATGCATCAGGCCATGTCGAACAGCACGGCCTGGGCTGCGGTGACGCCGGCGCCCAACTCGAACTCGTATCCCAGCTCCTTGAGAGCCCGCTCGACCGTAGCGACAGCCACCAGGAGATCCTCGGCGCTGACGTAGCCCATGTGACCGATGCGGAAGATCTTGCCCTTCCAATCCCCCTGGCCGCCGGCGATGGTCACGCCGTACTCGTCGCGCATCTTCTTCGTCATCTTGTCCGTGTCGACGCCTTCGGGCGCGTGAACGGCGGTTACGCCGTTGACCGGGTTTTCGGCGGCAAGGCTCAAGCCTATAGCTTTCATGGCCGCCTGCGTGGCCTCCGCCAGCAGGGCGTGGCGAGCATAGACGTTCTCAAGCCCTTCTTCCCGTATCATCTCGAGCGCCTTGTGCAGCGCCCGGATGAGGGACACGGGAGGGGTGAAGGGCGTGGTGGTCTTCTGGAGGTTCTTGCGCATCGCCTTCAGATCCAGGTAGTAGCGCGGCGAAGAGCATTGCTCGACCACGTCCCATGTCCTGGGGCTGACCGCGATGAAGGCAAGTCCGGGGGCGATCATGCAGCCCTTCTGAGAGCCGCTAACAACGACGTCCACGCCCCACCGGTCCATCCTGACCGGATGGATGCCGATGCTCGTGATGGCGTCCACGACCAGCAGCGTCTCGCTGTGGCGGGTGAGCGATGCGATGGCCTCGACGTCGGTGAGCGCACCTGTTGATGTCTCGCTGTGTGTGATGCACAGAACGCGAGCGTCCGGCGTCTCGGTGAGCGCGGCGTGAGCCTGCTCAACCGTCGGGGATTTGCCCCACTTAACTTCGACGGTCTTGACGCGGCACCCGTACGTCCGGCACAGCTCCATCCACCGCTCGCCGAACTTCCCGCCCACGACGCAGATGGCCTCCTCGCCTGGTGAGCATGTGTTGGCGATGGCGGCCTCCATGGCAGCCGTGCCGCTGCCGGCGATGGTGAACACCTCTTGCTCGGTGCCGAACAGCTCTTTCATCCAGTCGGTCACTTCACGCAGTATCGTTGAGAACTGCGGCGTGCGATGGTGCATCATCGGCGCGGCTTCCGCCATCAGCACCTCGGCCGGCACCATCGTCGGCCCAGGCGTGAACATGTAGTGCTTCTTCATGAAAGGCTACTCCTGAAACTAGTGGTAAGGCTAATGATGCGTCACACCCGGCGGCCTAGCATCCAGCAGCCTCGCCGGGTTCCTAAGCGGTCTGGCCGCCGCTCTCTGCGCATGCGTCCAGCAGGTCTCCGAAGGTCAGGTCGCTGAGTGCGCGCTGCTGCGACGCGATAGCGGTTCCGAAGACCTCCTCAAGCTTGTCTTCGAGCGGTTTGTCCTCGGGGTGCGGTGAGCGGGAATCGCCTCTGAAGCGGTCGCTTATGCTCAACACGTCCATCACCTTGAGCTTTGAGAGGGACCTGGCGGGATGGAACTGGTCGAGCTGCTCGCCCACGGGCGTCAGCAGACCCAGGTTCGCCAGCCGGTTGGCCGCGTCAGCGGCCTCTTCGGGGGAGATCTGGAGTGTGTCTGCCAGTTGGCCGACGGTCATGGGCTTGCCGCTTGTCGAGAACTCGCGCGCGATGTAGAGCACGATTCGAACCGCAAGGTAGCGGTCTATAAACACGTTTGAGAGGCGGTGGAGCCTGTCCTGGAACCTGAGCAGACCGATGTTCTGGATCGTGAAGGCCACTTCTGCACCGAACAGCACAAGCAGCCACAGCACCCACAGCCAGAGCAGGAATATCGGGACGGCACCGAGGGAGCCGTAGATCTTCTCGTACTTGATCGCATGTGTAACGTAGAGGCCGTACGTGGGACGTGCAAGCTGAATGAGTACGGTAGCTACGAAGGCGGCCCAGCCCGCCGCGCGAAACTCGACGCGCGTATAAGGCAGGAACTTGTAGACGGCCACCAGCAGCAGCCAGACCGTCACGAAGGGCACCGCGTATTTTGCGAGCGTTGCGGCGGCGTGGAACGCCGCACCCGCCACGGGGATGTCCTCCAGAGCGCCGACCATCTGGTAGGCGACTCTCTCGCTGACAAGCGCGGAGACTCCGATGAGCACCGGGCCCAGCCAGATCAGCGTGCAAAAGGAGGTGAACTTGGCCCAGAAGGGACGCTTCTGCTTTACCTGCCAGATGTCGTTCAGTGTCTTCTCGATGGTGTTCAGCAGGGATACAGACGTCACGACCAGGATCAGGATGCCCACCACGCCGATTCCTGCGTGTCCCACTCTCTCGGTGAAGTGGCGTATGTAGTCGGCCACGGCCACGCTGATCAGTCCGCGCGTTGCAAGCTCTTTGCTCCCTTCTGTGGTCCTCAGGTGGAGATCGAGCGCTTCTTCCCTTCGGTCAGCGAGCAACAGCGCGTCGACCAGCGCAGCTTCAGCCTCGGCTGATCCTTCCATCAGCCGGGCCGCCTCGTGGAGATTCTTGATAGACTCGTTGAGGCTCTGTGCGGCCGCTTCAGGGGCCTCCGGCCGGAGGAGTCGGGAGATTTTCAGGTTGTCCTGGCCCAGCGCAAGCAATGACTCCCCCAGCTTCTGGATGGCCAGGTCGTGCTGCTCAATCCACTCTCGCGCAGTGTAATCGCGGACGTCCTGGCCGTAGATCACCAGCGCATCGGTCAGCTTCCGAGCGACTGCGCGGTAGTGGGACACGGCCTCTTCGCGGTCCCGATGTTGGTCCTCAGCCCCTACCCAACCGGCGTTGTCCTGCGGTTCGTCCAGGGAGACGCTTTCCAGGTAGCGGCGGACATCTTTTCGGGACGGCCTCTTCGGGCGGGGCTCCTGTATCGTCACGCCCGCCGCCTTCGCGTAGGCTCGCACCTGAGCCGGACCGAGCCCTCTTCCCAGTGGAACCGGCGACCCGTTGGATGCGCCGAAGTAAAGCGAATAGAGTCCTTCCCGCACCGCTGCCGGGTCGGCCCCCCGCGTCAGCGCCTCCGCGTAGAGCCACGCGGCCTGCGCCGCGCCGCTGCGCCTTGGCGAATCATCTGCCTCCTTCAAGACTTCCTGCGCGGGCGCGTCGTCAGCCACAGCGAACTCCCCGGACTCCTGCGTATCGCGCCACGGTGTCCCCTCAACGAGCGGCCCGGCGAGCACGACCTTGAAGATGGCCCGTTGCGCCGTCTCTTGCACGCCTTTGAAGGCCTCGAACGCGCGGAAGAAGGAGAAAGCCACGGCGAGCAGAGGCACGAGCGACAGCAGCGTCGTATAGGTGAGTGCCGCCGCCTGCTGAAGGCACCGATTGCGCAAGGTCTCCCGCAAGGTGTAGAAGCACAGGCCGACCTGCCGCCTGGCGAACTTCACCCACCATGACGGGCTCGTCGCGTCCTCCCAGCGGACCTCCTCGACCAGGTCCAAAAGCCTCTTGAAGATGCTCACCATAGCCGCGATCTTTCCACTCGCACGTTCACAGGCTCAGCTTCGCGCCAAGCTTCCCGCCGCCGCGTCATAGGGGGGCCACGTCAGGGTCCAATCCGGTGCACACCTGCTTCGTCTTTCCTTTGGCCAGGCCGGCAATGCTGGCGCGCAGCGACCTCACCTCCGACTTGCCCCGCACCAGTCCGAAGGTCAGCGCCGCCTTGTAGGTTCGCCCCGGACCGAGCTTGACGACACGTCCTTTTTCGCGCTCGAACTGCCTGGGGTTGGGGTAGTCCGTTCCGGGCTCAAGGCCCGTCACATAGCCGTCCACCTCGGCGGCCGTGTTCTTCCACAACGTGAAGGCGGGAAGCTGCTTGGTGGAGAACCGGATGCTCGCCGCCACCTCTTCGTCGGGGCTCACGAGCGCCACGGCGGTTTCCCCGCGCTTGTCGCCGTAAAGGGTGAAGAAATAGCACTGCTCCACGAAGCCGGTCGTAGGCGGACCGTAAAGGTCCCACGTCTTGATGTCTTGCAGGGCGCGCTGATCCCTGGCAGAAACTTTCCGCACTGGCACCACAAGTCGCGCCCCCTCTTCCAGCAGCGGCGAGCCGTAGTTGCAGTGGTAGAGAAGCTCCATCTCCGCCGGCAGTCCGCCGACGTTCTGAATCTCATCCTTTACCGTGAACTCGGTTGAGCCTGGAACCGTTGAGATGGCCGTGCGAAGGCTGTAGTTGGGGCCGAACATCCTGGTGTCATTGACCTCGCCGCCCACGGTGAGGCGGTAGGGGCTCTTCAGTTCAACGCTGACCCAGACGCGCGAGGCAGGGGTGTTGGCGATTCGCCCGTGCAGGGGGAGCACGACGGTGGCCTCATTCCCCTGGTTGTTGATGATCGTATCCGGGCCGGGCGCGCCGTGGCTTTCCAGCCCGCAGCGACACATCAGCTCGTTGAACCCCTCAAGCCACCCAAGTCCGCCGCGCGATTCGTTCTGGATGTAGCAGGGGTGCACGACTTCCTTGATGGGGCTGTCCCAGCCCAGGACGACGTCGCCTGCGGCCGCCTCGAGTATACCCATGCCGCGCGTGGGCACGATCACAATCAACATCTCGCCGTTGTCCAACTCGATCACGTCCACTCCGTGCTGCTTGCCGCCGCGCAGGACGAACTTCGTGATGCACCAGGGAGGACCATCGAACTGTGGGATGCTGTCGCTGTCCATCTCCCACGTCTCCTCGTAGATGCTCGCCGCAGCGTCAGTCAGAATCTTGTCGAAACTCTCAGCCATGCCTCTTTCTCCTTTCGTGCGTGTCGCGGACATGCCAGGTTGTGGTGGCCGTCCCTATATGCGGCCGGAACGGAAGATCCCTATGACCAGTAACCCGCCCAGTATGAAACCGAAAAGGTAGCCCAGCAATCCCAGCCCGCTGGCCTGCCAGCCGAACACAGTCACTCTCGGACCGATCCCGGCCACCAGCATGCTGGTGGAGGAGATGATAATCGCCGCCAGGATGATGCTCAAGGAGAGCCGGTTGCCCGTGCGGTCCAGCTCGATGACGGGCTTCTCCAATCCCTCGTGCCTTACGGCGAACTCGAACACGCCGCTCCTCATTTTTTCCAGCAGCGTCCTGATGTCCCGCGGCGCCGTCCTCAGCAGCATGCCCAGGTGGTATGCGTTGGCGGTGATGGTGCGCTTCAGGGCACCCGGGGTCAGCTTGTTCAGTGCGAGCTTCTGCCCGTACGGGACGGCCAGCTGGCCGACGTTCAGGGTGGGATCGAGCTCTCTCACCATACCTCCGATCGTCACCACCGCCTTGGCCAACAGGACGAAATCCCGCGGCATAATCACGTTGTGCTTTCGGAGTATTTCCATCACTTCCAGGAACGCGCGCTGCAGGTCAATCTTATCGAAGGGCATGCTGTAGTGGCGTTCCATCAGGTCGGCGACCTCCGACCGAAACTCCTCCGCCTTTACGTCAGGCGGGACGGATCCTATCTCGCCCAGCACCTCGGCGGCCAGTTCCATCTGCTGGTTGCCCAGCGCGATGAGACAGGCCCCGATCTGGTCGCGCATGGGCTCGTTGATCCTTCCCACGAGGCCGAAATCAATCAGGGCTATCCTGCGGCCATCCGTTACCAGGATGTTGCCCGTGTGCGGGTCTGCGTGAAACGATCCGATCTCGAAGAACTGCGTCAGGAAACAGTCAAGTATCTCACGCGCTATGGCTGCTCTGGAACCGCCGGCGTCGGGCAGCTTCTGGAGCTCGCTCAGGTGCATGCCCGTCAGCCGTCGCATCGTGAGCACGCGGGCCGTTGAGTAGTCCCAGTAGACCTTGGGGATGAGAATCCTGCTATTGTCCTTGAAAGCCGTGTAGAACTTGTGGGTGTTCGCGGCCTCGCTCAGGAAGTCGAGTTCCCGGCGCATGCCATTGGCGAACTCCTCCACCACCATGGGCAGTCGCAGCGGCTTGAATTCCTCCAGCTTGTCCGCCTGCGACGCCAGGAACTCCATGATTGCCAGATCGTCGTCAACGGTTCTCTCGATCCCGGGACGTCGCACTTTGACGACGGCCTCCGTGCCGTCGTTGAGCCTGGCCGCGTGGATCTGCGCCATCGAACCGCTCGCCAGCGGCTCGTTGACGAACTGCGCAAAGGTCTCGCTCACGGGCGCGCCGAGTTCGTCCTCGATGATGGAGCGCGCCACGTCGCCGGGGAACGGCGCCGCGTGGTGACAGATCCGCTGGAGAGACTCGATGTATTCCGGAGGCAGGAGGTCGGGGCGGGTGGAGAGCATCTGGCCGAGCTTCACAAACGTCGGGCCGAGTTCCTCGAGGACCCTTGCAAGCCTGACGGGCAGGTCGGGCACCTCGTCCACTTCGCCGGCGGGCACCAGGATGCGCGCCCAGGGCGGCAGGTACATCCCAATGCCTAGCTTTCCCACGAGGAAGCCGAGCCCGTGCGACGCGCACGTGCGAGCGATGTGCGCCACCCGACGCGTCCGCCTGGGCGCTTTCAGTATCTGTGAGATTCTCACCGCCGCTCTCTTGGGAAGATCACGTGACCCGGCGGAATCAGCCTTGCGGCGCTATCATAGGGGCGGCCGTACGGCAAGTCAAGCGGGCCGGGGCCGATCACTTCCGTCAGTCGGCGGTGCCGGCGGTGAGTCGCCGGGATGCTCGAGTTCCCAGATCATCACCTCGCGCATGAACCGGTAGTAAGCTGCCCCCACGGAGATTGCCAGTCCGGGCAAGCCGTCCAGAAACCCCATCTGGACCAGGTACTTCTTCAGGAATGTCCCCGGCGGCTTGAGCAGCAGGCTGAGCAATGAGAACCCCTTCCCAGCCGCGTGCTTCGCCTCCGCGGCATAGCCGGCATATCTCGTTGACACCGCAACCAGGTCCCGGAGCCCGCCCGGGTACGTGTAGTGCAGGATGTTCCCCCTCAGGTTCTTTGCCGGTCCTTCAAGGGCAACGTGGGGGTGCGGCTCGTCCCCTGCGATCGAGCCGGACTCCCGGTGGAACAGCCGCACCTTGTGCTGCGGGTACCATCCGCTGTGCGTTATCCACCGGCCCATGAAGAACGTCTTGCGCGGGAATGCGAAACCTCTGTACGTCGGCTCCCCCGGCTGGTTGAATATCGTGCGCACCTCGTCGAGCGCGGCCTGGGTCAGCCTTTCGTCGGCGTCCAGCCACAGCACCCAGGGACAAGTGGTCTGCTCGGACGCGTACCTGGTCTGGGCGACGTGGCCGGCGAACCGGTGCTGCACGATGCGGTCCGTGTAGCGCCTGGCAATCTCGACGGTTCGGTCCTCGCTGAACGAATCCACCACGGCCAGCTCGTCAGCCCACTTCAGGCTCTCCAGGCAGTCCGCGATGTTGCGTTCCTCGTTCTGCGTGATGACAAATGCTGAGATGGCCTTATCGCCGATCATTCAACCCTCGGCTCGCGGACTGCTGCGCCTCCTCAGGCGTACGTCATGCCACAGCGCGGCATGGGCAGCGCCTGCCTGCTCCGACTCCTGACAGAGCACCGGAGGTATCACCGTCCCTCGGCCCCGCCTTTGCGCACGGCCCGGTCGTACTTCTGGATGATCCGAGCGAGAACGGTCCACTTGTGGTAGTCAAGGGAGCAGGCGACTATGACCATGCCCAGCACGAACATCAACAGCGTGAACGGGTCATTCGATTCCGCCCCCAGCAACAGCATGACCACGGCCGCCGCGCAGAGCACGAGGCCCGCCACAAGAGTCACAACCCACCGCCTGCTGGGCTCGGGACTTGCGCGCAGATACGCCTCCACGATCCTCTCCTCTTCCGGTTCCAGCTCCATCTCTTGCCCCTGTCGAAGGATGTATGTGCCGCCAGCAACGGCCTACATACTAAGGAACGCGCCCCCGCTCAGTCAATAGCATGTGCGCCGTGCATCGCGCCGGGCGAGGAGTTATCATATCCCGCAGCGGAGGGGCAGTGTGGGCCCGGTCAAGGATTCGGAGCAATGCCGTGAAGATCACCGACAGAGAATGCCATGTGCTGCGCGAGTTGGCCAGGCGCGTAGCGGAGATAGCCGCTTTGCCGATCCAGGCCGAACGCGTGCGGCTCTGGAAAGACCACAATTCGCTTAAGCCGCGCCGGCCGATGGTGCTGGCGTTCCCTGAAGGTGCGTGGCGGGAGCTGGTGCCGGAGGGCGAGCTTGAGTGCGAGCACGAGGAATTGCGTGTTTGGGAGACGGCCCTTCGCCAGACCATCTTCCACCACGAGCGCATCCGCGACGACCATCCCGTAACGCGAACGTTCAACGTCGGGTGGGTGGTCCGCCGCAGTGGATACGGGTTGGAAGCTGAAATCCACCGCACGGATCCCGTGGGCGCATACAGGTGGGAGGCGCCGGTCAAGACTGCGGCTGACCTGAAAAGGCTTCACGCGTCCACCGTCGAGATAGACCGCGATGAGAGCGCCCGCAAGTTCGAGCTGGCCGAGGAAGTTCTTGGGGACATACTGCAAGTCCGGCCGTTCGGGGGATTCTTCTGGAGCCTGGGCCTTACCGGAACCTTGATCAGGCTGCGGGGTCTTGACCGGATGATGATGGACATGTACGACGAGCCGCAGCTTCTGCATGAGTTGATGGCCCTGCTGCGCGACTCGACGCTCAGCGAGCTGGACACCTACGAGCGGGAGGGCGTCCTGACCCTTAACAACGGACCGACCGACTACGTTGGCTCGGGTGGGCTGGGGTGCACGGACGAGCTGCCCGCCGAGGACTTCGACGGCCGTGTTCGCTGCAAAGACCTCTGGGTGCTGGGGGAGAGCCAGGAGTTCGTCGGTGTCGGGCCGCAGCAGTTCTACGAGTTCGCGCTTCAGTACCAGCTGCCGCTGCTGGACCGCTTCGGCCTGGTCTGCTACGGCTGCTGCGAGCCGCTGGACAGGAAGTTCGACCTGATCATCAAACACATTCCGAAACTCAGGCGCGTCTCCGTAGCGCCATGGTGCGACCGGGCGCTGGCGGCGGAGAAGCTTGCCGACCGGTACATCTACTCCTGGAAGCCTAACCCGTCCATGATATGCAGGCCCACGGTGGACTACGACGCCGTGGAGAAGGTTACGCGTGAGACCATAGAGACTGCCCGCGGGTGCTGTCTGGAGATGGTGATGAAGGATACCCACACGGTGCACGGCGACGCGGAGCGATTCACGCGCTGGAGCGAGATAGCCTCGCGCCTCGCCGCGGAAGCAGCCTGACCGCCGGGCCGGCCCGTGTGTTGTTGCCTCTCGCCCCCTGCGGCGCGTTCACACCCTCCCGGTTTTCAGGGTGGCCCTGAGTCGCACGCAGAACACGGCGTCTTCACTGCCCCACGGCCCTGGCGCGCCCGCCCAGCCGTTGCCCAGGCGGTCATAGCAGATCAGCGCCTCGTCATGGCCCATGATTATCATGCCCGTGTAGGCCGTGCTCTGCGCGGGATCGACCTCGCGCGCCTGGCAGAAGGAATCGGAGTAGTGCAGCGAGGGGTCGGGCAGCATGGCGTTGTGATGCTCGGCCAGGTTGAGCCGTTCCCACCGGGCGCCCTTGCCGTCCGTGCACGCCCACACGAACAACCCCTGCCGGCCTCCTGAGAGAAGCAGCGTGCCGTTGTCCAGGCGGGCGAGCTGTGGCTCGACCGACCATGCGTTTTCCACCGTCTCGGGTCGCGACCACGCTGTGCCGTCGTCTGCGCTGTAGCTCTTGTGGTAGCGCTGGCCGCTGTCTACCCTGTAGACGCACATCAGTCGGCCGTCGGACAGGCGGACCGTGTTCGATTCGCTCGGCCCTGCGACCGCATCGGGCACGTCTTTCCAACTCGCCACAATGGAATGGTAGTGCCAGGTAAACCCGCCGTCGTCGCTGGCGAAGGAAAAACACGTCCCCCTTTCGTCCCCTGCAAAGCCACCGTAAAGGGTGGTGAAAAGGCGCCCGTCGCGCAAGGGGAGCATGTTCCCGCTCGTGAAGAGGCTTAACTCGGCCTTGTGATAGTCCTGGAGGTCGCGAGGGGCAGCGAGGAACTTCACAGGCGCCCGGGTGACGGCAATGGCGCCGTCCCTGCCTAACGTGACGACAGTCCCGTTCGCGCCGGCGTTTCGCTTGTCGCCCGGCGAGGTCGGCCACAGCTCGTAGGGCATCAGGAGCAGCTTGCGCGGGCCCAGCGGGATGGAGGAAGGACCGTAGGACTCGATGTCCAGTGCCTTTGCCCAGTTGGCGCCGCCGTCACTGGACAGGTGCAAGATCGTCGGCCACTGGCCCTGCGCCTTGTCGTCGGTGATGATCACCTCGCAGAGTACGTCCTGGCCTCCGATCCGGTGGAGCTTTGAGAACCAGAAGTGGCCCTGCGCCCGGCCCACCTCCACTGGCACACCAACCTCCAGCCGGCAGCCTTCCAGTTCGTACTCTCTCACGTCAGTCTGCCCTCTATCCGCTGACGCTGCGTTTTGCCAGCCGCGTGTCAGACATGCACCCTCGGCACAGCATACGCCTCGGGCCCTTTCTGGATCCGGGAAGGAGACAGCCCAAGTCGCTCCAGGCGCAGGAAGATGCCCCAGGCATTCCCGTTGTTGTTGCCCATGGCTACGAGCAGTTCGTGACGGCCCTTGGACAGGGTTCCCAGGGGCACCTCCGCGTCGAGGGGCGAAGCGGGGTTGGTGCCGTTCGGATCGTGGAAGGTCTCGGCCCCGTCAATCCACACCTTCACCGGACCGTCGTAGCCCAGCAGCGCCTGCAGTTTCATGTTCTCCTGGCACTCGATCCGGCAGCCGTAGTAGTAGGTGCCCTCCCGGCCGCGGGTCTTCAGTATTTCGGCGGTGCGGCAGCAATGTCGGCCCCTGAATCTGCGCGGCCTGAGCTTCAGTGACTCCAGCGCTCCCGGGTGCTTGAGGTCCTTCAGCCTTGCATCAGCCGGCAGGAAGGGGCTGACCAGGAATTCCTTCACGAACCGGCCGACGGCGCGGGGCCTGCCGGTCGGCACAGGCCCGAACACCGGCAGGGATCTGTCGGCCTCGTCGGTGATGTTGCAGTATGGGTCGTGGCCATAGCCGTACTGGAGCTGCATAGGCTCAAGGTCGGCGCTTGTGAGCAGCGTGTGAATGATTGCCTTGTTGCCCGACAGCTCGACGTCGCAGAACGGGGTGGTCGGCTCCGGGTCCCTCATCACGAATCCCGTCGGCCGGCTGCCCGAGCAGAGACGCCCCTCGACGTTTGCGAACTCGACCACGAGGTCGGCGAGGCCGTCGCGGGGCCTGGTTCGGATGGTGACGGATTTTAGTGCGATGGGGGGCTTGCCGGCCTTGCGTCCCTGCCTGAGCACCCGCATGGCCCGCGCTAGGCGGCGCCCGAGTCGGTGCTGATCACGGGCGCTGATGTGGATGGTGTCCTCCAGGCTGAGGTCAATCGCAGGCACGACGGTCAGGTTGGCGACGGTCTCAGGGAGATGCCGCTGTTGGTCTTGCACGGAGTTCCAGATATCCACAGCGGCGTTCCATTGGACGACGCGTGAGATCTGCACCACGGCGACCGGCAGCCTCGCATCGCGAAGGTCCCTGCGCATGGCGCGCACGAGCGTCTTCATGCGCTGCGTGTAGAGCCGCGCGTCCTCGCCGATGGCGTCGCTCTCGCCCTGATACCACAACATTCCCGCGACCTTCGACCCGTTCTTGCGGAAACGGCGCACCATGGCGCCGTGAAGGCTGTGACCGCCGCGCTTCTTCAGGGCCGGGTTCCACTGCGTCATGGACGTACCGCCGTGCGCGCATGGGATCAGGCCCTGCGGCACGCCAGTAGCCTTGAACATGTCCTGCCCGAAAGCCACCCCGGGCCCCACGCCGACATACGTGTCGGGCTCAGGCCGCACGCCGCCGCAAAGATCAATGTGCACCGGGTCAACGGCAGCATGCATGTTGTGAATGGGGTCCTCGGCGGGCGCCCAGTGATCGTCCATGTAACACGCCCGGACCTGGCGCACGGCCTTCAGGCGGTTGCGCAGCAGCCCGATGCCCTGCATGTTGGACTGTCCTGCAAGAATCCACACGTCGCCCACGAGCAGGTCATCAACCGATGATCCATCGAGCACTCGGCCCTCGGCGTCGACGACGCGCAGCTCTACGTCGTAGGGCCCGCCGATCGGCAGTCCCTTGAGGCGGCCGGTGAGCTTACCGCCGCCGGCCCTGCCGACGCGCACGCGGGCGAATCCTCTTACGGTCTCTCCCTCACTCCTTACACGGGCCATGAGGGTCCCGCTGACCTTGCACCGTCCGGAGAATGGGGCGTCGCTGACGCTCAGCCGATTGCGCTGCAACACCATGTGGCTCAGCAATCCTTCGACGATATCCATTGCCTGCTCTCTGCGAGAAACGCCGGTTAGTCAAACCACAACGCGACACGTAGTTCTCCCTTGAATCCCTGCACTGGGGCCAGGGAGAGCGGGAAATGGTAACCCAACCTCGGCAGTTGTGCAAAGACCCGTTGCGACTGCTCTGAGAAGCGAACTGCCGACACTCCGGCCGAGCGCTTGACGGAACCCTCGGTGGCATTACAATGGGCCGCATAAATCGCCGCGTGCATCCCGTAGCCGATGCGCGGACACGCTCACTGTCGGCGTGCAGTCCCCCGGAACCTTCGAAGCGTGTAGCCTGCGGTTCAATGCGCAGAACAGACTGGAAACATACCGGCCGGTTCTTCTATGCAGGTTTCTGGATGGATTTCTCCGCGAACATGTTCATGGTTGCGGTGCCGTACGCTGCCATGAAGCTCGGCGCGGGGTCGATGGAGCTGGGGCTGCTGGGTGCAGTGCGGGGTCTGACTTACGTCGTGGCCATCCTCTCCACCGCCGTCCTCGCGGACCGCTACAGCCGCCGCACCATCACTACCGTCAGCACTGTGGCTCTGGCGGTTGTGCTCGTGCTTACAGCGTGGGTGACCACGCTCTGGCAACTGTTCGCGGGGGTACTGCTCTGGGCAGTGGCGGTATCCCTATTCTGGCCTTCGGTGTTCGCGTGGCTTGGTGACTCGCACGCCCCTGAGCACCTGGGGCGGGCAACCGGCACGGTGAACCTGGGTTGGAGCGTCGGCTCCCTGATAGGCGCCGCCTTGGGGGGCGTGCTGTTTCACCTGTGGGGTCCGTTGCCGATGATTCTCGCCGCATTGCCCGCCTTGCTGGCGGGCCTCTCAATGCGCGGGGCTGCCGAGGTGCGGCACAGCGCTGCGGAGCCGCAGGCCGGGGGCAAAGCTCAGCCGGGAGCCAGGCGACGGCTTGCTTCCGCCTGGCTGGGCATCGGCGCCGTGTGCTGCGTGTTCGGGCTAATGGGCAGCGTCTTTCCGAAGCTGGGCAGCGACATCGGCGTGGACGCCTCTGTCTTCGGTGTCCTCTACGCAGTGTCAGGACTGACCCAGACGGTCGTGTTTGGGCTTGGGTTCATGGGCGTGTTGTGGACGAGGGACTGGCGCGTGTCGCTGGCGGCCCAGGTGCTTTCGGCGGCGCTGCTCGCCACGGTGTTCTGGGCTACGGGTCCATGGTGCATCGTCCCGCTCTATGCCAGCCTGGGGGTGGCGCTGGCGGTGTCGTACTACGTCAGTCTCTACGTGAGCCTTGAGGGGGAGGGGTCGCGAGGGGTGAAAAGCGGGATACATGAAGCGTCGCTTATGGCGGGCGCAGTGATCGGAGCGTTGGCCGGCGGGACGATTGCCCGCGAATGGGGTCCGCGTGCGCCGTACGTGCCCATGGCGGCCCTGGTGCTCCTGCTCGCTGCCGTGCAGCTCTGGCTCAACCTCTCGTCTCGTCGCGCGCAGGAGAAGTCGTCTGCGTGAGACGCACCCGCCCCGTGTCCGGGCAAAGACACTGTCGGCCGTTGACAGGCCCACCAGAATTGCATACCCTCTCACGCTCGACCGGCGGCCGCGCTGGGTTGCGGCGGCAAGACCGGCACCGATCTCATTTGGCGATGGCCGTCTCCCATCGCGGAAAAGGGAACCCGGATGGAGGTACAGACATTGGACGGTGAAGTCTTCGTGTTCGGCAACAGGACGCTGGGCATGATCGAAGGCCTGATCTTCGGGCAGTTCGTCGAGCTTACCGGCCGTTGCGTCAACGGAGGGCTCTATGACCCGCAGAGCCCGCGCGCGCGTGCCGACGGCATTCGAGAGGACGTTCTTGAGGCCCTGAAGGAACTCAGTCCGACACACATAAGGTATCCGGGCGGGTGCGCGACTGCCTACTTCGACTGGCAGGAACTCGTCGGGCCGGTCGAGCAGCGTCCACGCGCCAAGCTGTTCCGCTCCCTTCGGGTGCCGCAAGCGACGGCCTTCGGCATTCCCGAGGCGTGGGCGCTGTGCAGGGAACTCGGCGCGGAGCTGTACCTCACCGTCAATGCCCACACCCAGTCGCCCGAGGACGCTGCCCACCTCGTGGAGTATTTGAACTCCACGCAGCCGACGAGGTGGGCCGACCTGCGGCGTGCGCATGGACGCGAAGAACCGTACGGCGTGAAGTACTTCGGCCTGGGCAACGAGATATACGGTGAGTGGCAGCCCGGCGTCAAGACCGCCCAGCAGTACGTTTACTGGTGTCGCGAAGCCATCCGCCAGATGAAGGCGGTGGATCCCAATGTCGTCACCGTCGTCTGCGGTTACGGTCGGCCCCAGCCGGAGTGGGACCGCATGGTTCTGAAGGGGCTTATAGACGTCGTGGACATGATCAGCATCCACAACTACTTCGGCCGTCCAGGATTCTCCGACAACATGGCGGCAAGCCTCGTGTGCCAGGAGATGCTCACCCAGCTCAGCGTTAACATCGACGAGGCGCTGGACGGCTTCCTGAAGCGCAAGGACCGTCCGGGCATGGCGTTCGACGAATGGAATGTCTGGTACCGCTCAGAGCATCGCCCGGACGCCGATGTGGAGGAGATATACAACTACACCGATGCGCTCACGGTGGCCTCCCTGATGCACTGCGTCCTGCGCAACACCAGGACGATTCGGCTGTCCAACGCTTCCCTTTTCCTGAATTCTCTTGGCGCCGTCTATACGGATCGTGAAAGGTCCGTGCGCCAGACTATCTTCTACCCGCAGAAGATGCTGAGGCATGGGCACAGCGGTCGGGTCGTGCAGACAGTGGTGGACGGGCCCACCTTCGCGGGAAAGCACGAACGGTTCTTCATGGGCATCGTTGACGTGGAGAAGGCGAAAGACGATACGGTGCCGACGCTCCTGCACTACAATGAGATCCCCGCGCTGGATGCACTGGCCAGCGTGGATGAGCAGAAGGGGACGGCAACGCTGTCGGTCATCAACAAGATGGAGACCGCGCCGCTCAAGGTGCGCCTCACCTTCCGCGGCCTTCAGCCGAAGGGCCAATCCGTGACCATGCAGCGGCTCACGGGGAGAGAGGACTTACTGGCCGAGAATACCCTCGACGAGCCCAACAGAGTTGGCATTGCCACGCAGAAGATTCCGCTGTCCGATGTCGTCACCCTGCCCCCGGCCAGCCTGACGCTCCTTCGATTCGGAGTATGAGGACTAACACCATCGCTTCATAATCCGCGAAGATTTGCCCTGCTTCGTTCACGCCAGCGTGAAGGAATACAACTCGGCCTTCTCCATAAAGAAGCGGACCTTGCGGAAACGCGGTATCTCAGGGTTGGGGTATTGGGCGCGTTCCGTCGAGCCGACGGGGATTTCAGGCTGCCCCTTCCATGAGAACGTGTGTCGGACGTCGTCTCCCCTGAACACGTCGCATTCCTCGCGGCTGAAACCCGGCAGGACCTCGTCGTGAATGTCGACCACCTCTGCCGCAACTGAGCCGCCGTCCTTGCAGCGCGCGTTGACCACCAGCCTCGATCCCTCGGAGATGACAGGGCGCGTGATGAGTATTCCGCGTCTGGCCGGACCGGCATCCAACGACGCGAAGCCGTCCAGACGCAGGTTGGCAAGGCCGAGGGCGTAGCTGACCCGGGTTATGTCTGTCGCTTCGGGGACCTTCAGGCCTTCTCGCGCCCCGGTGATCCACCAGTCGTGATGGTTCAATGACCCGCCGTGGAAAACGTAGAGTTCGTCGCCGACCTCGACGGGCTTGCTGGGAATGGTGACCATGTTCGCGTCCCATGCCCCTTCGCCGCGCGGGCTGATGAACGGCTGCCGCTTGTTCAGATGATCCCAGGTCTTGCCGTTGCGGCTGTATACCAGCCTTACGCACATGGTGTTCGGCACGTAATGGAGGATGTTGAGGAACCCTATTGTCACGCTCCCGACGGGGAACTGGCACAGCCCGTAGAAGCACTCGTCCAGATCGTCCAGCCCGTCCTCTATGGGAAGCACAGGATACGGCTCGGTCCAGTGAACCAGGTCGGAGCTTTCGGCTTGCCAGATCCTTCGCTTGTTCACCCGTCGCCAGTCCAGGGGGTAATAGGGAGGACACCACTGCCCGGCGGTGGGGTTCTTCAGGTTCCGCGCGATGGCGTACATATCGTAGTGGCGCGTGTTCATCACAAACAGCCGCCCGAACGGGTCGTAGTGCAGGATGATAACGTCGTCGAGGCGGTAGCCCTGTCGGCCGAATGTAGGGCGCTGGCTAAGGGGCGTCCAATGAATGCCATCCGCTGAGGTCGCGGCGGTCATGTTGGCGCCGTCTTCGCCTGGCATAGCTTCGGTGTAGAGAGCCTTGAAACGCTTCCCCTCGTCAGGTTCGTCAGGGTCGAGCACAAGCCCCAGGTTGTAGGCATTGGGGATCGTTACGTTGGTGTCACGTCCCCCGACGCGCTGAATGCCAAGAGCAGGCTTCCGCCACTGAATGCCATCCTCGGACTCGGCATAAAGGAGATTGAAGACGCTCTTGCCAACGGCGAACTCGCCGGCCTTCACGTCGGGCTTCTTCCATTCCATGTACCAACACTTGAACAGCCCGTCCTTCGGGTCGCGGATCACCTGCCAGCCATTGCAGGAGAAGCAGGTGATGTGTTCCCAGGGCTTGTCCCGGACGAGGACGGGTTCCTCACGCGCCCTCACGGGTTCATGCCACGTCCTGCACACGTTTTCCGCGGATTCGACGACAAGGTCGTCCACGAACACCTGCTTTTCGCGGCCGATGTTCAGCATCGCAGCGTCATAGATCATCGGGCTTCTCCCTGCTTCTCCTGTTGACGAGCAGATATTCACCTGTGCGGGGGGTCATGCTATACCCTTTGCCACATTGGCGCAAGGCGCTGCTAACTGCGGGTTGCTTGTGTTGATGGTGAGGTTGCGGAGCCCTGAAAGTAGGTTGACAGCCCGGCGCAAAGCTGGTAAACGGATAGGGCGTCGTTCGGCAGGGGAGGGCCCTGACGGAGAGGACCGGCTGAACCTCAGCGGGAGGTAGTTCGCCCCATGAAGGATTTCGACACGCTACTGAAACTTGTCGAGAAGCATCCTGTCAGGAAGGTGGCGGTCGCTGCGGCGCACGACGCCTCCGTGATCCAGGCTGTTGATGAGGCAAGGCGTCGCAACATAGCCGAGCCTGTCCTGGTAGGCGACGAGCGGGCGATAAGGAAGGCCGCGGAGTCCGTGGATGTGTCTCTGGAAGACATGCGCATTGTGAACGAACCCGACACGATTCGCGCGATCACACAGGCCGTTCAGATTGTATCGTCGGGTGAGGCGGACATCCTGATGAAGGGCTACGTGCACACGGACGATTTCCTCAGGGGCGTGCTCAACAAGGAGTGCGGGCTGCGCACAGGGTCCGTTATGAGCCATGTCTTCGTGGCGGAGATGGATGACAAGCTTCTCTTCGTTACGGATGCAGCCATGAACATCGCGCCGGACCTGACGCAAAAGGCGATGATACTGCTCAACGCGGTCTACCTGGCGAACCTGTTCGGGGTGATGAACCCGAAAGTTGCAGTGCTGGCTGCGGTGGAGCTTGTGAATCCTGCGATGCCTGCAACCCTGGACGCGGCCTGCCTGGCCAAGATGGCCGATCGGGGCCAGTATGTGCCGAGCTGCGTCGTGGACGGTCCGTTCGCGCTCGACAATGCGGTCTCGCTGGTCGCGGCCAAGCACAAGAAGATAGGGGGGCCGGTTGCGGGACAGGCGGACATCCTGTTTGTGCCGGACATAGAGGCCGGCAACATGCTGGCGAAGTCTCTCGTGTACTTCGGCGGCCGGAGACTGATCGGTCTGCTGGTGGGCGCCAAGGCGCCCGTCGTTCTCACCAGCCGGGCTGACACCAAAGAGTCGAAGCTTCTCTCGATCGCCGGCGCCGTGTTGATGGTCAACATGGAGCGCGTGTTGACGCTGAAGGTGGGGAAGGTGCACTACTAAATGCCCCGACTGTCTTCCCCCTCGTCTCGGCGGACTAAACCACGAAGGGCACGAAGAAGACTGCATAACCACCACGACACCACGGGCACAACGGAGAGACGACGTTATTGGGGTCCGCAGAGGAACCCCGTCGAGCCTCTGCCACTCGGGCAAAGAGATCGCTCAGACCCACCGATATCTGTGCCAGATGTCTGAAGCCGTGTCGCGGGTCCCATATCGTCGTGGTGTCCTTTGGTGCTTGCCGTTCTTCGCGATCGAGAAGACGCTTGGTCGCGTTACGCGGGGTACTTATTGATGTTTCGATAAGAAAAGGAACGCCGCAGCCTCTCTCCCTTTCCCTCTCCCGGTGGGAGAGGGGAGGGTGAGGGTGCCTTCCTTCTTCCTTGGCGGGGACACCTTGCGGGTCCGCAAGGTGTCCCCGTACATACGTTCGTGGTGCCCGTCGTGTCGTAGTGGTTAACGACCTCGCTCCGTGTCCTTCGTGCTCTTCGTGGTGGGAAAAGCCTTGGATGGTGTGCGGGTGCCGCCTGGCGGGGGCCGTTCCCATTGGCAGCGCATCACGCGCGGGCAGCTGCCTCCTTCACGCAAGCGAGCAGGTTCTTCAGCTCTTCGTCGCTTCGGGTCGGGCTTGTGGACAGGTACACAGTTCGCTCAAGAACGGACAGAGTGGTGGGGCACATGTCCGGAGAATACGCCAGCGGCGGTTTGGACAGCCGCAGGGGGTCGCGAGCGGGATGATGGGCACCCCGCTTCTGCATGACCGGCTCCCAGTTGCTGTAGACGTGGCGGTCGCTGTTTATCGGGGAGTAGGCCGACACGCCCCTTTTCCCCAGTTGCTCCAGGAAGCTCCTCACCGTCTCGGGAGACTCGAAGAGCAATGCGAGGGTTGTTGCGCATTCTCCCTCTGTGTCGTTGATGGGATTGAGGGAGAAGACCGTCTCGCTTGCCAGCTCTTCCATCATGCGTCTCTTTTCGTCTCGGAGGGCGGATAATATCCCGTCAAGCCTCGTGAGCTGGACGCGGAGTATTGCGCTGAGGATTTCGTTTATCCGAAAGTTCAGGCCGGCGAAGAATGGGGTGCCTATGTCCGAGGCGTGCTCTCGAAACGCGCAGCCCCCGTCGTGCTGTATGAGCGCGCGTTCGTAGATCTCGGCGCTATTGGTGACCATCGCGCCGCCTTCGCCGCACGTGATGATCTTGTACTGATTGAACGAGAAAGCCCCGACGTCGCCGATCGAGCCCAGTCGCCTTCCCCTGTATGCTCCCCCGAGCGCCTGGCATGCGTCCTCGACGACCAGGATGTTGTGCTTCCCTGCAATCTCCATGATTGCGTCCATGTCGCACGGCAGGCCGCACATGTCAACCGGCGCGACCGCCTTGGTGCGAGGGGTTATCTTACGCTCGAAATCCTGCGGGTCCAGTGTCAGCGACTCGTCGATCTCCGCCAGGACCGGCACCGCGCCGACCGCAAGCGGGGCCAACGCAGTCGCCATGAACGTGTAGGCCGGAACGATAACCTCATCGCCCGGCCCAATCCCCAAACCTGCCATCGCGCAGATGAGGGCAGCCGTTCCGCTGGTCATCGCTATCGTGTGCTTGACGCCGATCTTGTCGGACCATTCGCGCTCGAACTTGTCCGTCTCGCCGCATTCACCGCCCCCGTAGCGAAACAACACCTTCGACTCTATCACGCGGCGGACAGCCTCAACCTCTTCCTTGCCCATGATATACATGCTCTATTCTCCCTCTCCCCACGATGTGTCTCTCTCCACGATCTTCTCGTTGTAGTACTGCGTCACCGGCAGAAACCTGACGCCCAGGCGCAGGGCGTGCCCTATGACGGCCCTGTACCACTGCGCCTTGTTCTGAAAACCCTCTTCGGTGGCGCAGCGGTGATCGTGTGAGCACAGGCTCCACGTCAGGTCTTCCTTGGCCGCCTTGTCAGCGAAGCTCTTCAGGTGCTCCACGTACTTCCGGGGATCCTTCTCACCGGTGAATGCGCTCCAGTAGAAGTCGTCCTGGTAGCCATGGACCATGATCTCAAGGACGGCCGGGAACCCCTGCGCCTTGTAGAAGAAAGGCTGCCATTCCAGCGGCACGGGCTGACCGTCGTCCTCGTCGCGCCCGAACGTCCTGAGCACGTTGAACCCGTGCCGGTGAACCATCTCCAGCAGGTCCGGCCTATCCCCAAGTCCGCGGTAGTAGCACCAGGGGCCTGTCATGGCGTTCGCGCGCCTGCCCAGGACGTTCTGGAACACCGCCTGGCATCTGCCGAGGTCGCTGTCGATGGTTTCGAGAGAAGACCCCCGCTCCATGTACCAGTCGGTGCTCCCGTGTATGGTCTTGCCCTCTGGTATGCGTATCAGAACGGTCTTCAGCAGAACGTGACTATACGTGTGGGCCTGCAGCTCAATCAGTTCGTCGCCGTCCATCGCGCGGAATACGTCCGGATAGCGCTCCAGTGTCCGGCCAGTGAGGTACCATGTCACCGGCACGTTCAACTCGTGGAAGAGCTCCTGCCCGCGCTCCGCGAAGGCGACTGCGTCCTCAGACGCGGTCTCCACGTCTATGCCGAACAGGATGGTTCCTGGCATTTGCGACAGTCCCCTTTGGACGGATTGGGAGGCGCTTCGCCGAGGACTTCCGCGTCCCAGGCTGGATACCGCCCTGGCACACCCTTATACACAAGCCGCCCCCGCACTTCAAGCACTTAGAGCCTCTAACAGAATGACTCGTGGCCGCGACGGGGTGGATTTGCCTGCAGGCCAAGGAGCGTGGGCGACGGTGCATAAGGAGTCCGAGCCTACTCCGCCGAAGCAGCTTCGGCTGCGAAGGCCGGATGCGCCAAGCCTGAGCGACACAGGCATGCAGCCAAAGACGCCCCGTCCCGTCGGGTTGCGCCTCGGGCCGG
>Ga0315274_10001286_pt1 | contig 38600 bp, 39 predicted proteins | sample YL17G02_20_MG_FD_203700 | JGI IMG/M metagenome (GOLD analysis project Ga0315274, IMG submission 203700) | Sediment microbial communities from Yellowstone Lake, YNP, Wyoming, USA - YL17G02_20 | ecosystem: Environmental > Aquatic > Freshwater > Lake > Sediment | place: USA: Wyoming | collected...
TCACGGTCAAACACAAAGAGTTCACCGCAGAAACCGGAAAGGTCGAGACAGTCGCTGACCCGGTCACCGGGCTCCCGTGGGACGAGACCAAATGTGATGCATGCAAGGTGTGTGTCGAGGTATGTCCTGAAGAGTGCATCACCGTCGAGCGCGAGGTTATCAGCGATAAAATTGAGGGCAAAGTCAGCATTATCCAGGACAACTGCTGCACCTGCCAGTGGTGTTCGCGGAACTGCCCGCCCGAGGCAATAACGGTAGAGAAGATTTTTGAAGGAGATATCGAATTCCACGCCGAGAAATGTCCCGGTGGCTGCTCAACGTGTGCAGATATCTGCCCGGCTAATGCGATCTATCTCCCGTCAGCTAAACCTGCAGCCGATATGAAAGGCGAGGTGGAGAAGACCATTGCCGTCAACAAGGATTACTGCATGCTGTGCGGTGCCTGTGTCAATGCATGCCCCGGTGAGGATATCATCGTCATGCAGCGAACCGGGGTCCGCATGAAGGGCACGGAGACAGACCTGTTCAAGAAGATAAAAGAGAAACTCTTCACCAAGAGAACTTCGAAGGTGAAAGAGGACATAACCGGACAGGTCAACCTCAAAGTAATGGAGAAGGCGTGAGGGAGTACTATGGTTAGAACAAAAGGTTACCCGGAAGCGCTGGAGAAGAAACTCCACGACCAAAGATACTACAGTGAGGACTCAAACCCGGAATTCACGAAAACCGTGAAAGGAATCTCACGCACCATCGCCCACATGTGCTACCAGTGCGGAACCTGTACCGGATCGTGCCCGTCTGCCTCCAGAAGCACGTACCGCATCCGTAAATTTATGAGGAGAGCGGTGCTCGGTCTCGAGAACGAGTCCCTCACGGACCCGGATCTCTGGCTCTGTACTACGTGTTATAGCTGTACTGATCGATGCCCCCGTGATATTGCACCGACAGATGTCATTATGGCAATGAGGAACCTCGCCTTCAAGAGAGATATTATACCGGTGAACTTCCTCAAGACCGTGCAGGCAATTTACAGCTCAGGACACGGTGTCCCCAACAATGATGTGAACCGTGCAGCCCGCGAGAAACTGGGACTTACCCGTGACCCGCCGACCACCCACATGTATCCGGAATATGTCAAGGGCATCCAGACGATCCTGAACCACTACAATCTCAAGGCAAATGCCGACCGGATTGTCAAGGAGAGGGAGGGGTAAGATACCATGTCCGAAGCAAAACACAAGTTCGCTTTCTATCTCGGCTGTATCGCCCCTAACCGGTACCCCGGTTGTGAAGCTGCTTCCATCAAGGCGATGAAGAAACTCGGCATTGAGCTGGTACCCCTCAAGGGTGCAAGCTGCTGCCCTGCCCCTGGAGCTTTTGGCTCAATCGATCTCAACGTATTCTATGCAATGGCAGCCCGGAACCTCGTGCTCGCCGAGCAGATGAAGATGGACATTGCCCTGCTCTGTAACGGGTGTTATAAGTCGATCTGGGAAGTCAACCACAAGCTCAAGCACAACCAGGACCTCCGCGATGGTGTCAATGAAGTCTTAAAGGAGATCGATATGGAGTACAAGGGCACCATCAATGTCTACCATACCGCGGAACTTCTCTACAACAATAAATTCGTCGGTGTCGAAAAAGTCCGCGCCAGCGTGACCAACCCGCTCACGGGTGCACGCATTGCAGTTCACTACGGGTGCCACCTGATGAAACCCCACAAAGACCGGGAGTTTGAAGATGAGGTCATGCTGAACACCGAGCACCCCACCTGGATGGAAGAGCTGGTCGCCGCGCTCGGTGCAACGCCGGTCGAATACCGCAACAAGATGCAGTGCTGCGGTGCCGGCGGTGGTGTCCGTGGCTACGATATTGTGCATGCACTGGACATCGCCAATGAGAAGCTGATCAACCTCAAGGAAGTAGGTGTTGACGCTCTCACGGATATCTGCCCGTTCTGTCAGCTCCAGTTTGACCGCGGCCAGATTGAGATTCAGGAAAAGTTCGGTGTGTCGTACAATTTACCCGTACTGCACTATGCCGAACTGCTCGGACTTGCACAGGGAATGAGTCCGCAGGAACTCGGGCTGGACCTCCACGGGATCAGCTGCGAACCGTTCCTGCAGAAGGTGCTGTGAGGTGGGAACAATGGCCGAAAAGAAGAAAACAACTACCAAAAAGACTGAGATCAGGAAACAGGAAGCCCCCGCAAAACAGGAAGCCAAAACGCAGGCACCCGCAGCCAAGGGTGCAGCAGCACCAGTGAAGAAAGAACCCTCTGAAAAACCACGTGTTGGTGTCTTCATCTGTCACTGCGGTACTAATATCGCCGGGTCAATGGATATTCCTGCTGTACAGGAATATGCAAAAACCATCCCGAATGTCGCCTATGTTGACAACTATAAATATGTGTGCTCGATGCCCGGGCAGGCTGTGATTATCAAAGCAATCCAGGATAACAAACTCACCGGTGTCGTTGTCGCTGCCTGTTCACCACGTCTCCATGAGCCCACGTTCAGGAGGGCAACCAAAGAAGGCGGCCTGAACCAGTTCCGGTTTGAAATGGCAAACATCCGCGAGCAGAATTCGTGGGTGCACATGCACGACTGGGAAGGGTCAACCGACAAGGCAAAGGATGCGATCCGTATTGCTGTTGCAAAGGCATCACTCCTGCAGGACCTGGTCCCGAAGACAGTGAAGGTTGAGCACGCGGCGATGGTCGTCGGCGCCGGAGTTGCCGGCATGCAGGCAGCCCTTGACCTTGCAAACGCAGGTATCAAGACCTACCTTATTGAGTCCTCTCCCACTATTGGCGGGCGGATGTCCCAGCTGGACAAGACATTCCCGACACTTGACTGCTCGCAGTGTATCTTAACACCAAAGATGGTGGACGTGGGCAGGTCATCAAATATCGAGCTGATGACCTACTCAGAAGTTGATGCGGTCGAGGGTTACATCGGCAACTTCGATGTAACCATCCGCAAGAAGGCACGCGGTGTACTCACATTCGCCGAGGCAGAAGCGCTGGGCTTTGTCGGTGGAGGCTGCAACGGCTGCGGTGACTGTGAAGAACCGTGTCCGGTCATCAAACCCAACGAGTTCGAAGTGGGCATGAAGCCCCGAAAAGCGATCTACATCAGCCACCCGCAGGTTGTCCCGCTTCTCTACACCATTGACTGGGATTCCTGTATCAAGTGCGGTAAGTGTGTGACCATATGCGGTGAGAAGAAAGCAATTGATCTCGAACAAAAGGACGAATTTGTCAAGGTCAAAGTCGGAACGGCCATCCTTGCTACGGGTTTCGACATGTTCCCTGTAGAGAAGAAAACAGAATGGGGATACAAGAGGTTTGAAAATGTCATCTCGAGCCTCGAGTTCGAGCGGCTCATCTGTGCATCCGGCCCGACCAGCGGTCACCTTGTGCGACCAAGCGACGGGGAAACACCCAAGAGAGTCGCATTCGTGCTGTGTGCCGGATCCCGGGATAATACCGGCAACGGCAAACCGTACTGTTCACGGTTCTGCTGTATGTATTCCTTAAAACACGCCCACCAGATCTATGAGAAAATACCCGGTGTACAGGCATATCTCTTCTACATGGATATCCGTTCATTCGGTAAAATGTACGAGGAGTTCTATTACCGTATCCAGGACGAGGGTGCAAAATTCATCCGCGGGCGTGTTGCAAACATACTCGAGGACCCGGCCACCAAGAACCTGTATGTCAATACCGACGATACCCTGCTGAACCGCCCGGTTTCTATGGAAGTTGACCTTGTCGTGCTCGCGGCGGCAGTACAGCCGAAAGAAGACACCGACAGGACCCGCAAGCTCTTCGGTGTTTCCTGTTCAATGGACGGCTGGCTCTTAGAAGCCCACCCGAAACTGAACCCCTGCGGAACTACGACTGCCGGTGTTTTCCTTGCCGGTGTCTGCCAGGGTCCCAAGGATATTCCTGATACCGTCGCATCTGCCGAAGGTGCAGCATCTGCAGCAAGTATCCCCATCCATATGGGTGAGGTCGAACTTGAACCGTACTTCGCGATGTGCGTTGAAGAGCGGTGTGCAGGCTGCGGTATGTGCATCAGCCTCTGTCCCTACAGTGCCCTTGCACTTGTCGAGAAGGAGGGTCGCACGGTTATGGAAGTAACTGAAGCCAAATGCAAGGGTTGCGGCACCTGCGGTGGGTTCTGTCCTGGTGGAGCAATCTGGATGAATCACTTTGCTACCCCGCAGATCGTGGCGCAGATCGATGCATTCCTGCTCGGAGGTGAGCAGTAAATGTCAGCACCACCTGAATCCCCTGCTCCAAAACGTGAGCCAGGCGAGTGGAAACCCCAAATCCTTGGTATTCTCTGTAACTGGTGCTCCTATGCCGGTGCTGACCTTGCCGGTGGTGGCCGTATCCAGTACCCTCCCGATGTCCGGGTCGTCCGTGTCATGTGTTCCGGGCGTATTGACGCATTGTTCGTGCTCAAGGCCTTTGCCGATGGTGCAGATGGCGTACTAGTCTCCGGGTGCCACTTCGGTGACTGCCACTATCTTGAAGGCAACTACAAGGGTGCAAAGCGCATGTTCATGGTCAAGCGCCTCATGAAGAGCATTGGTCTGGATGATCGCCGCTTCAGGATGACGTTTGTGTCAGCATCCGAGGGTGCAAAGTGGGGTGCAGTCGTCACCGATGTAGTTAAAACGATCAATGAACTTGGACCAAGCCCCATCAAGGAGTTTAATAAATAAGGGGGTATGAAGCATGGCAATAATATCCTACCATCCCATTTTTCTACCGGCTGAAACATGCCGTTGTCACAATGGAGTGGTTTTTGTAATGAAGGACAGGATACATTGTTTTGCTAAATAACCCGATTATTGGAGGAAAATACCGTGGCTACATTACAAGTGAACCTGATATCAGGCCGGAGCATCCAGCAGGGTGTTGCGATCGAAGGAGGGAAAGAAAAACCCGCCTATCGCACTGCAGCTGGTATCATCGAGCTTGATATATCAGATTTTAAAAAACTTGGGGCATGGAAAAACACGAATGTGAGAGTCACGAGCGATCATGGCAGCGTTGTCGTGAAAGCAATCGAGACCACCCAGGGCCCTCACCCGGGCCTCGCGTTCATCCCCATGGGACCCTGGGCGAATTCCATAATCGACCCCAATACCTACTCAACAGGGATGCCGACATTCAAAGGCGTACCGGTAAAAGTCGACGTTGCGATGAACGAGCCTGTGCTTCTGGGGATAGAACTCGTGCAGAAATTATGCGGGGTGAAATGAAATGACCAAGATTATACCGGATGTCATTTGTCCTTTCTGCGGGACGCTCTGCGACGACCTGGAAGTTGTTGTTTCCGATGACGGAAAACAGCTTCTCGAAGTCTACAACGCCTGCGTCATCGGAACCGAAAAGTTCCTGCACTCCCAGTCAAAGGACCGTGTTACCCGACCAAGAATGCATCAGCCTGACGGGACATGGAAAGACGTCAGCTATGATGATGCGGTCGAGTACACAGCACAGATGCTTGCAAAAGCGAAAAAACCTCTCATGTACGGCTGGAGCTCCACCAACTGTGAAGCCCAGAGTGTTGGTAACGAGATTGCCGAAATAACCCGGGCATGTTGTGACAATACCGCTGCAGTCTGCCATGGTACAACCCTTATTGCCGTGCAGGATATCGGTCTCCCGTCATGTACACTCGGGGAAATCAAGAATCGTGCAGACCGGATCATTTTCTGGGGCTGCAACCCGGTACATGCCCACCCCCGGCACATGTCGAGATACTCGATCTACCCCCGCGGGTTCTTTACCGGCAAGGGACAGATGAGCCGGAAAATGATTGTCGTTGACCCCCGGGTCACCGATACGGCAAAACTGGCTGACGTCCACCTGCAGGTAGAACAGGGCAAGGATTATGAGCTGCTCAATGCACTCCGCGTCGCCTTCCGGGGAGAATGGCTCCCTGATGTTGTTGCAGGCATCCCCAAGGAGAAGATCCGGGAAGCCGCAGACCTGATGAAGAGCGGACGTTTCGGGATCATCTTCTTCGGTATGGGTGTAACCCAGTCACTGGGCAAAAACCACAACATCGATGAGGCAATTGCCGTCACCAAAGACCTCAACGAATATACGAAATTCTCGATCATGCCGATGAGGGGTCACTACAACGTGACCGGCTCCGGTGAGGTGTTTGCATGGCAGTTCGGGTTCCCGTATTCCGTGGACTTAACCAGAGGGTTCGCCCGCTATAACCCGGGCGACACCAGTTCAATCGATCTGCTTGCCCGGGGTGAGGTAGATGCCATGTTCACCATTGGCAGCGATCCTGGTGCACACTTCCCCATCAGTGCCGTCAAGGCATTCGCACACTTACCCTCGGTCTGCATTGATCCCCACCTCACGCCAACCACCGGTGTGTCAAAACTGCATGTGCCGGTGGCATTCAACGGTGTAGAAACCGGTGGGAACTGCTATCGTATGGACAACGTGCCGATCGACTGCCGCAAGGTTGTCGATCCACCAGAGGGCATGCTCACCGATGAGCAGTTCTTAATCAAGGTCCGTGACCGGGTCAGACAGCTCAAGGGGGCAGCATAACCATGTCAGAATATATCATCAAGAACGGTCACGTGTTTGACCCGGTACAGGGTATCAAAGGTGACAAGAAAGATATCGCCATAAAAGATGGCAAGATTGTCGACAAGGTTGGATCCGCTGCGAAAGTCATTGATGCCACGGGCAAGACCGTTATGGCAGGTGCCGTAGAGATCCACGCCCACATTGCAGGCCCGAAAGTGAACATGGGCAGGATCTACCGTCCTGAAGACAAGCTCTTCACCTGCACGCCCACAAAAGGCATAGAGCGGATGGGCGGCGGGGCATCGATCCCGACCACGTTCAAGACCGGCTACGAGTACGCCAAGATGGGATACACCACGGCCATGGAAGCAGCAATGCCACCGTTGTTCTCCCGTCACGTGCACGAGGAGATCCGCGACACCCCGATCATCGACGAGGGGGCATTCCCGGTCTTTGGCAACAACTGGTTTGTGATGGAATATCTCAAAAACAAAGAGATTGAGAACACTGCTGCCTATATCGCATGGCTCATACGGGTAACCAAGGGATTTGCTGTCAAGGTGGTCAATCCCGGCGGAACAGAAGCATGGGCATGGGGACTGAACTGTCTTTCCGTGAACGACCCGGTCCCGTACTTCGACATCACCCCCGCTGAAATTATCACCGGACTGATCGAGGCAAACGAATACCTTGGTCTGCCCCACTCCCTGCACATCCACCCCAACAATCTGGGGAACCCGGGATGTTACGAGACCACGCTCGACACGCTGAAACTTGCCGAAGGCTTCAAGGCCAAGAACAAGTTCGGGCGTGAACAGGTGATGCACTTAACCCATTCGCAGTTCCACTCCTATGGCGGAACCAACTGGGGAGACTTTGAGTCCAAGGCAAAAGAGATCACGGACTACGTCAACAAGAACAAGAACATCACTATCGACACCGGCAACGTAACCCTCGATGAGACCACGACCATGACCGCGGATGGTCCGTTCGAGCACCACCTGACCGGGCTCAACAATCTTAAATGGGCAAATATCGATGTGGAGCTGGAGACCGGATCCGGTGTGGTTCCCTACATCTACAGCCCGAATATCTCTGTCTGTGCGATCCAGTGGGCGATTGGTCTTGAAATTGCCCTTATGTCAAAGGATCCCATGCGCTGCTACATCACCACCGACCACCCCAACGCAGGTCCATTCACCCGGTACCCGCGGGTGATCAAGTGGCTGATGTCAGCCAAATCCCGTGAAGCACAGGTCAATGCGTTCAAGCACAAGGACAAGGTTCTTTCAGCAACCAGCATCGGCAGTCTGGACCGCGAGATCTCGCTCTACGAGCTCGCCCAGATGACCCGTGCAGGCCCGGCAAAATCGCTTGGCCTTACCAGCATGTGCGGGGGATTAAAGCCCGGCATGGATGCAGATGTTGCCGTGTACAACTTCAACCCGGACAAACCCGTAGCCAACCCTGATGACATTGAAAAGGCATTCTCACGCTGTGCCCATGTCTTCAAGTGCGGTGTCGAGGTCGTTACCAACGGAGAGATCGTCAGCAACGGCCACAAGCGTACGCTCTGGGTGAATGCAAAAGTGAAGGACAACCCGCAGGTCATGCGTGACATCAACGAGAAATTCCTGAAGTATTACAGCATGACGCAGGCGAACTACGAAGCTCTCGGACACCACTTTGTCCCGAACCCGTATACCCTTGAGGTAGATGCAACATAAGTGCAGGTGTTTACTATGGAAACAATTACTATTACCATGAAAAACCCGCCTGCACTGTATCTTGAGGCGGACAATGTATCTCCCGATGCATTTGCCGGGAAGACTGCGGCACAGATCGCTGAGCTTCATGTTCACGAAGGAAATGTAACCTCCACTCTTGGCAAGTATTTCGAAGTGAACGGCAATGCGGGTGCCACCGCAGCTGACACAAAGATTATTGTCAAAGGCGATGTGAAGAAGGTCAAGTATCTCGGCTTTAAAATGAGCGCCGGAGAGCTTGTTGTTGAAGGCAGCACCGACCAGTACGCCGGTGCCTGGATGACCGGCGGTAAGATGCTGGTCAAAGGCAATGTTGATGCTTTCGCCGGAACCGCCATGAAGGGCGGTGAACTCGCCATTGAAGGAAATGCAGGCAACTACCTTGGTGCTGCATACCGTGGCGACTGGCGCGGTATGTCCGGCGGTAAGATCCTTGTGAAAGGAAACGCCGGCAGTGACATCGGAATGTACATGCTCGGCGGCGAGATGATCATCAACGGCAATGCAGATGTCCATGTCTGTACCCATGCCGAAGGCGGAAAAGTCATTATCAAAGGAAACGCCAAGAGCAAAGTCGGCGGCCAGATGGTCGACGGCACTATCTATGTCTTTGGCTCCATCGACACCATGATGCCCGGCTTCAAACCCGCGGGCGAGATAGAGCTCGAAGTTGACGGTGTTACAGCAAAATTTGCCCACTACATCGGTGACACTGGAGAACGCAAAAAGAAAAAGAAAGGGCAGATCGTATACGGTAACTTATACAAGAAGATCTGATCCTCTTTTTGGAGAAAAAAACGCACTGCAAATCATTTGAGAGGCGTCCGGTGCTATCAGCGCCCGGGCAATTCTCCACCTCACATTTTTTATACAGAGCGCACACAAAAATAAAAAAAAATACTAGTTCCTAGAGCAATATGTAAGACATTTTTTTATTTTCGTAATACTGCGTAAAACTTTGAAACGTAATCAATATGATGTATTTGAACATTCCTTCATTCTGGATTATTATTTGTTGTTTATTATAAAATTTAATCCCTGTATAAAATAGTAATGCTTATATGGCGAAATAGGATAGTATTCCATGTCCCAGTTTAGGGGACGTGCAATAGTGACTTTCATTCATTACCAGTGTTACCACATAGTGTACACTGTCGTTCAGTAACAGTATTGTATCGCGTTTAAATGGAAATTTGGAGGAATTCACATGAAATATAAAGACACGATCGACCTCTACGACGATGAGGGTAAGCTCTTAAAGAGCGGTGTAACTCTTGACAAGATCAGCCCGCTGGTCAACAAGGGTGCACTCAATGTTATTGACCTCACCAAGAGGACAGTAGCAGTCAACTTCGCTGGTATCGAGGAAGCCTTAAAGACCGGAAAGATGGGTGGCAAGACGAACCAGATTCTCGGCCGCAGCATGAACTGCAGCTGTGTCAAGGACGTTGACGCACTCTCCGCCAAGATCAAGGAAATGGTGCAGGTCACCGACGGTGACAACACCAAGATCACTAAGGTCGGCGGCGGCAAGATGATCCTGGTCGAGGTCCCGAGTGCACGACTTGATGCAGCAGCAACCTACGATGCGGCATCAACCGCTGTTGCGGCAGCTACCACCTATGCACTGATTGACCAGTACAAGGTCGGCATGTTCGACGGCTCCTACGTGAAGGGAGCTGTCTGGGGTACCTACCCGCAGACGATGCACATGGATGGCGGCAATGTCGTCTCGATCCTGAACATCCCGCAGAACAACGAAGGTCTCGGCTACGCACTCCGCAACATTCCCGCAAACCATGCGGCAATGATGACCCACCGGAATGCCATGCAGGGCGCAGCACTCTGTTCTACCTTTGAACAGGCCGGGGAGTTCGAGATGGGTATGGCAATCGGCCCGTTCGAGCGTGCCCAGCTCCTGCTCTATGCATACCAGGGACTGAATGCAAACAACCTCGTCTATGACCTCGTAAAGGCAAACGGCAAGACCGGTACTATCGGTACTGTCGTGCAGAGCCTAGTCGAGCGTGCCGTTGAGGACAAAGTCATCAAGCCAGGCAAGAAGGGCAAGAGCGGCTACATCTTCTACGACACCAAGGACCCGATGATGTTGAACGCGTACACATCGGCAGGAACCCTTGCAGCAACCATGGTCAACTGTGGTGCCGGACGGTTCGCCCAGGCAGTCTCTGCAACCCTGCTCTACTTCAACGACTTGTTCGAGCACGAGACCGGCCTCCCCGGCTCCGACTTCGGTCGTACCATGGGTGTCGCAGTCGGTTTCTCGTTCTTCAGCCACTCAATTTACGGTGGCGGCGGCCCCGGCGGTTTCAATGGTAACCACGTAGTTACCCGTCACGCAGCCGGTGTCGGTATGCCCTGTATCGTGGCAGCATGCTGTCTTGATGCAGGTACCCAGATGTTCGGCCCCGAAGCAACCTCAAAGATTTACCAGGACACCTTCGGGCAGCTCGATGCATTCAAGAAGCCGATCCAGGCAATTGCCAAGGGCGTATAAGCCCCCCGCGGATACAAATGACCGAAGCCACGTTCCCCCAGTGCAGGATTGTCACCGAGCGGCTGCTGAGCCCAGAGACCACAGAGCGCCTACTGAATAACCTCTGCGACGTTGCCGGTATACGGCGCATGGTCCTGAACGGACCACGCCTTCCCGCCACCGTTACGTACGGACCCGCCAAAGGACTCGCCAATCCTCATACCATGAGGAAGACGATCCATGTCGGGGACGAAGAACTCGAATTGGAGGTTCAGGTAGGTACCATTCTGCTCGAGCTTGAGAACCGCGAGGTCATCCCCGCACTGCAAGCCGCGTGCAAACCGGTCTTCACGGACTATAGTTTCTATATCCAGGAAGGCAGGTACATGAAAACCGAACCATCACTTGTCGATTACTGCAAGTATGGCCCGGACGCGGACAAAACGATGATTGGACTTACTGATCCAAACAGCAAGTCCAAACCCGTAATCCTTCAGGGAAATAAATAAATTATGCCGATTGGACGAGTAACCCAGGTTGTTGACTGCCGTGAGGCGATGGGCATGGGTAAAGGAGGGGGGATTGCCCAGCGGGGCACCATCTCCGAGTGCCGTTACCCGGATGTCATCGTGGTCGGGATGTCTCCCGGACGCCGCCACGTGACAAAGCCGGTGTGCGATATCACCTCAGGCCTCAGGCAACAGGGCGTCGAATACAGCATCAGTACGCTGGTGCTGTATACCGGCAGTGGAGTGCCGCCGGACGCACCAAAAATATCAGGTGGCGTCCTTGGCGCTTCATTTGGGCTTACCGACAAGGAAATCGTGCAGATAGAGAAACACAAAGTCGCCATCCTTCACCACGGGAATGTTCGTTCCCATGTGGTGCACAAGGTCAGGTTTATTCTCCAGGCCTGTGATGTGAAGGCGATTGTGGTTTCCCAGGCCCCGATTGATTACGAGGATCTCGCCAAGGAGGGAGTGAAGACCGCCGTGGTGATGCCCCCCGCTGACCGGATCCGTACTAAAGGTACGGTGATGGCCATCGTGAGCGGTGTAACCCGGGGTCAGACCCCGACACGCGAGAAAATGGCGGAAGTCATTTCATCAGTAATGAGAATCGTGAAAAAGAAGGAAACATAGGAGTGATAAAATAATGGCATACAAACCCCAGTATGGTCCCGGCCAGACTCAGATCGCCGAGAACAGGCGTAAGCAGATGGACCCGGCCCACAAGCTGGAAAAGCTTCGCGATATCAGCGACAAGGACATTACCCTGCTAATGGGACACAAGGCACCCGGTGCAGCTTATCCAACCTGCCACCCGCCACTCGCTGAGCAGCAGGAACCTGCCTGCCCGATCCGCAAGCTCGTGACCCCGACCGACGGCGCAAAGGCCGGCGACCGGGTACGCTACATCCAGTTCACCGACTCGATGTACAATGCACCCTGCCAGCCCTACCAGAGAAGCTACCTCGAGTCATACCGCTTCCGCGGGATTGACCCGGGTACCCTCTCAGGCCGTCAGATTGTCGAGTGCCGCGAACGCGACCTCGAGAAATATGCAAAGGAACTCGTCAGCACTGAGCTCTTTGATGCAGCACTCACCGGTATCCGTGGCTGCACAGTGCACGGGCACTCCCTCCGTCTTGACGAGAACGGCATGATGTTCGACATGCTCCAGCGCTTTGTCATGGACAAGAAGGCAGGCAGCATCAAGTACATCAAGGACCAGGTCGGTGTACCCCTCGACGCAGAAGTCAAGGTCGGCAAGGCTCAGGACGCAAAGTGGCTCAAGGCGCACACCACCATGTACCACTCTGTCGTGGGCACGGGATTCCGCGAAGACGCCGAAGCCGTTGAGTGGATTACCCGCATCCATGAACTGAGAACCAAATACGGCTTCATGCCCAAGGAGGCCTGAACATGGCAAAAGCAGCTAAAATCGAAAGAACCCAGAAGCTCTTCCTGAAGGCAATGAAGACAAAGTTTGCAGAAGACCCCCAGGCAATGTCAACCATATACGAGCGCAAGGGTCTTGAGCAGTCCGCCCGGAAGATGGAGTTCGTCAGGGCAGGGCAGAAAGCCGCGATGGAACGTGGCATCTCCATGTATGACCCCAAGCGCTGCCACTGTGGCGGTATCCCGCTCGGCCAGCGCCAGCTGACAACCTACGAAGTCAGCACCACCGGTGTCTTTGTAGATGGCGATGACTGCCACTTCGTCAACAACGCTGCGATGCAGCAGATGTGGGATGATATCCGCCGCACGATCATCGTCGGCCTCGACCTTGCCCACGGCACGCTCCAGAAGCGTCTCGGCAAGGAAGTCACCCCAGAGACCATCAACGAGTACCTCCACGTGCTGAACCACGCGATGCCCGGTGCAGCCGTTGTTCAGGAACACATGTGCGAGACTCACCCGGGACTTGTTGACGACTGTTACGTCAAGGTCTTCACGGGCGACGACGAGATGGCAGACGACCTTGAGCCCCAGTTCGTCCTCCCCATCGACAAGCTCTTCCCGGCAAAGCAGGCAGCACAGCTGAAGGCAGCAGTCGGTAAGTCGATGTGGCAGGCTATACACATCCCCACCACCGTCAGCAGGACGTGCGATGGAGGTACCACCTCACGCTGGTCTGCCATGCAGATCGGTATGTCCTTTATCGGTGCCTACAAGATGTGCGCCGGTGAGGCAGCAGTCGCTGACCTCGCATTCGCCGCAAAGCACGCCGGTGTTATCCAGATGGCAGATATCCTGCCCGCCCGCCGTGCACGTGGCCCGAACGAGCCAGGTGGCATCAAGTTCGGACACTTCGCCGACATGATCCAGTCAGACCGCAAGTACCCCAACGACCCGGTACGGTCATCCCTTGAGATCGTCGCCGCCGGGTGCATGCTGTTCGACCAGATCTGGCTCGGATCCTACATGTCCGGTGGTGTCGGGTTCACCCAGTATGCAACCGCTGCATACACCGACAACATTCTCGATGACTTCACCGCCTATGGTCTTGACTACATCAAGAAGAAACACGGTGGCCTTGCAAAGGCAAAGGGGACCCAGGAAGTCGTCAGCGACATCGCAACCGAGGTCAACCTCTACGGTATGGAGCAGTACGAACAGTACCCGACCGCTCTCGAGTCCCACTTCGGTGGTTCCCAGCGTGCAACGGTTCTTGCCGCAGCATCAGGTATTACCTGTGCACTTGCAACGGCAAATTCCAACGCAGGTCTGAACGGCTGGTACCTGTCCATGCTCATGCACAAGGAAGGCTGGTCACGTCTCGGCTTCTTCGGCTACGACCTGCAGGACCAGTGCGGTTCCGCAAACTCCATGTCGATCCGTCCCGACGAGGGATTACTCGGCGAGCTCCGTGGACCGAACTACCCGAACTATGCAATGAACGTCGGTCACCAGGGAGGATACGCCGGTATCGCAGGCGCTGCACACATTGCACGCGGAGATGCATGGGCCCTAAACCCACTGATGAAGATCACGTTCGCCGACCCGTCGCTCAAGTTCGACTTCTCTGAAGTCCGCCGCGAGTTCGCAAAGGGTGCAATCCGCGAGTTCATGCCCGCTGGAGAGCGCTCATTGATCATACCGTCAAGGTAAGATCACATCAATCACTTTTTTTTTAGGATATAGTCACATTCTAGCGACTGACTTTTCAGTACGATTTATCAAATTACTGATTAATGACGCTCCTGGGAGCGTCGCCTTTTACCTCCGCCCCCGCCGCTGTGGCGACCCCCAAGATGCGATAGAAGCGATAATCGTAATAAAATCTAAAAATCATTTGTCAAAACTGAAACACGATGACGGTATTGAATATTCTATAGAACGCCTGAAGATCAGAAGGCCCTGCTTTTAATCAGGCAGTACGAATCGACCTGGATTACATCGACTTAAAAATCTCCAGATTATTTGTGCACAACTTTTCCATATTGTAAAAGAGAACAACGAAATTCTTTCCCCAATAAGGACAATCTATTCACGTGATCCTATGACGCAATCCATAAAATCCTACAACGAAGCTGTGGCATTCCATGGGCATGCCTGTCCCGGACTTGCACTCGGCTACCGTGCTACAGAGTACGCATTGCAGCACCTCCGGACCGGCCGTTCTGATGATGAAGATCTTGTTGCTATTGTCGAGAACGATGCCTGCGGGGTCGATGCGATCCAACTGGTTGCCGGCTGCTCGGTAGGCAAAGGGAACCTGATCCTCCAGGATTTCGGCAAGCACGCCTACACATTCATCGACCGGAAATCCAACCGTGCGATACGACTTGTCCAGCGCCCAGAGCCGGTCATACAGCGTATCGACCCGATTGCATCAGCACTCCGTGAAAAAGTGATGGGCGGGAAAGCGACATCCGCTGAACAAAAAGAGTTCCACGAGCGGCAGGCAGCAGTCATTGATACAATCCTTAAGATGCCGATCGATGAACTTTTCATCGCCAGAGAAGTCAAGCCGGAGATTCCTGTAAAAGCAAAAATCTTCACCTCGGTCAAGTGTGCCAGCTGTGGCGAGATGGTGGCCGAGCACCGGGCACGTGTCCGGAATGGTACATTTGTCTGCATGCCTTGTGCCGGAGAGTACGGCAGAGGGTGGTGAACGTTAATAGTATACTCAAAACCAGGTATGCAGATCAAGGGGAGAATAAGCCCTATACGGGCTCCGATTCCTTCCTCCATTCTCACCTGCTGTATGGAAAATCCCGTAAAACCCTCCATTTCAGTTCCTGTGGAGAATACACCTAATAATCGCTCTGTTTGCCAAAATAGGGCAGATTTACACTTCATCTAAGGGGGGTTATCGCTCTTTAAACCGACCTGTTTTTTGCCACCTATTTACTTCATCGGGCACCCGTAAAGGCTGCCAGAACACCAATATGAAGGTCAATTTTTCCGACAGCAATCAAAAAAATGGGGTTTTAACTGATGTCGAGAAGATTATTCACATCCACTTTGATCTGTTTAATTATCCAGTCCCGCAGGGGTTCATGCGTTTGCATCATATTTCTTGTAGCAGTCGTGGATTACTTTTTCGTGTTCTTTTTTTTAAGCCGTAAAAATTCTTTTACTAAATAATCAATCTTTGAATTTTTGTAGGGTTCCTTCATTTTTATCATAACCTGATCGGCAACCTCTTTGTGCTGGTTGAGATAGGTTTCATAGAGCATGGTTACAATTGGGTTATAGTATCCATCATCGGCGGGCTTAATCGCATCGAGATAGTCCTTCCGGTGAGACAATCCGAGATATATCGTTGGATAACCGCCTCTTTCAAGAATGAAATTCATGAGGGCCCTGCCGACCCTTCCATTTCCATCGGTGAACGGGTGAATCAATTCAAAGCGCGTGTGAAGCAAAGTTGCAAATTCGAACGGATGGGTTTTTTTTGCATTGGCCAAGTACCATGAAATCAGCTCCTTCATCAGATCTGGTACCAGTATTGCAGGTGGGGGTTCGTAGTCGACTTTTTCAATCCCAACCTGGATTTGCCGGTACTCCCCCGGTGTCCGCATAAGGTTCTCCATGAGGATCGCATGCATCTTTTTGATCAATTTTTCCGATACATCCCCCTCATAGGTCTTTAAGAAATCCCGGAGCTTCACGAAATTAAGGATCTCATAGACTTCGGAAACTTTCTTCCCCGCTGGAGAGATGTCATGCTCAAGAAGCTCCTGAACTTCCTGGGGTGAGATGGTGTTACCCTCAATTGCTGTCGTGCCCTGGACATAGCGAACGAACACAGACTCAACATATCTACTGCTTTCATCCGGGTAGAGGTCTTTGAATTGGGTGTGATAATACCGAAGTGTTTCAAGTGCCGTAATTCGCTCTTTATCGATGAATTCAGCATGGTAGTGACCCACGCGATAATCCAAAAATTTTGTTAACTTGAGAAATGTGAATTCACTTTGTTTATTGGCAAACTCATTTACGGTGATTTTATCGATTCTGCCGCCATAAAGCATCACAGATATTGATTTCGAGTTAACTTTGAGACCCTCTCTGAAATAGAGATAGTTGTGGCCTTTAATGTTCTTTATTTCCAGTTTTATCATAGTAGAAGTATTAGTAGAAGTATTAGTAGGACACAATAAAAAATCGATTGTTGGGTTAACTTTTACTGATGCCTTATGGGAAATATGCGATAGGAGAGATGCACACAGAAAAAGCATTGACCTCCCCGGTACGGTTGGCCTGATAACGCTCGGTCATGTTCAATCGTCCTCGCTGATGCTCCGGCTCGCTTCACATCACCTCGCTGTTTTCCGGAGTTGTCCTGTTGATAAGATGACGCCCCTGGCTTGTCGCGATGCTCCTGCGCCAGCGGCTGCTCAGCCCGCTCCTCACACCATGCTCCGCATCGTGTTCGTCGCGGTTGATCGTACCCATGTCTAACGCTCAGCGACTCGTTCGCGCTCGACCTCCCGCTGATGCGTTCGGTAACCGGCGCTCACTCAGGTCGCTGGGCTGCCTGTCTGATATACGGATCGCCACCATGATCGACACGTTCGGGAAGAATGAGTATGTGAAGAAGGTGTTCTGGACCCTATTAGTCGCAATGGTACGGCTGGTATTGGCCCGGGTTGTGGATACGGTGACAGCTCAGCAGGTGGTCGGGATTATTTCGGGAATGGGGGGTGAGCAGGATCCACCAACATTTACTCTACATCAGACTGACGTGGAATTTATAGATCTGATCCCTGAGGAAAAATACGCCCAAATCAGGCTCCTTTTCCCTTCAAGATATATTTGCCAATACCGGAATACCCCGTAAAACCCTCCATTTCAGTTCCTGTGGAGAATACGTTTAATAATCGCCCTGTTTGCCAAAATAAGGCAGATTTGCACCTCACCTAGTGGCTTGTAAGGCCCTTTAAATCGAGCTGTTTTTTGCCCCCTATTTTACCCCATCCGGATCCCGGAAAGGCTGCCAGAACACCAATATGAGGGTCATTTTATCCGACGATAATATTATAAAAAAGGGCAGATGAAAAGGAGTCAGGAAATAGTAAGTTTATCGTAACTTCAGCGGAGATGCTCTCGTAATTTCTGAACGAGAGCAAGCTTATTGCTTGCTTCAATCTTCTTCTCGTTTTCGATACAATCGATAATCTCATGGATGGGTTTAGCCAGCTCGTAAATTTTATTGGGCCGGCCCTTGTTTTCAGATGGATTCTCACGACTCCTGATCCAGCCCCGGTCCATCAGGTACTTCATCGCCATGCTTATTTCGGGCTGGCGCATGTCGGTCCCGCACTCAATTGCCCGGGAGGTTGCTTCCGGAGTTTTTGCAAGAAACACCAGTACCTTAGCAATATTTTTCTTGATTCCGATTTCAATTAAGAGATTTGCGAACTCTTCTTCCTTTTCGGTAAAATTTGTTACAGTTTCCTGTCTCATCCTTACCACCATAATTCTATCAGAACAATCTTCAATTCCTTTGAAGCCCGTCCGCGATACGCGACTGCACAAGCTGTTATAAGCGAAAAAATAGATTTTGGGAAAAAAGGAACAGGTGGCGTCGTGGCAGTGCTTACCATATTTGTACCCGGTCCAGTTCCCCTCCGATAAAGGATCGGAGGGCACCATCTTCATCAGTATCCGCGTTTCGGATTCTCAGCTCCTTCATCGCGCTGTAACTTCTGATAGCTGCCAGCGCTGCGGCGGCACGCTGCCGGATTTTGGGCAGTTCTTCCTTATCCCTGAGGCGGTCGATAAGAACCTCTACTGCCCGACCGCTTCTCAGGTTGTGCAGCCCCTCGATCGCACGGAGCCGTATCTCCGGGTCTTGGTCCTTGCAGCAGTCAATCAGCGAAAGTACCGCACGAGAATCTCCGCTGTTTCCAAGGGCCATCACTGCCCAAATCCGCTCTTTTGGACTCCTGTCATCCATAGTTTTTTCGATGATACGGTAGATCCTGTCCGTTTTTGGCAGTGAACTATACCATTCATCGACTTTACTAACCGCAATCATACCCATATTTCACCTGAAATGATAGTCAGAACACGATGCCTGTTCTGTCGATTTCCGACAGAAGATTTTCAGATTTTTATCTAATGAAAAACAGCTGACGCTTAGTCAGTGCGGCATGTACCCGTCCGGGTCTGATGGTACCGGGATTTAAAAGATGGTACATTAAATGATCATCCTCCCAGTGATTATAAATAATTATAGATTCGGGCAATATCGGGTTTGCCCCTCCTTTTTTTAACCGCATCTTCGTCCTCTCCAAATTCTTTGTATGCCTGCGGAACATTGGTTTTTCAGCAAGGGTTTCCGCCTTTGCGTTGATAGGGTGTATTGATTTTTTCGGGTCCTTCACCAAGTACGGAATGAGCTCCAACTGCATCATGACCATTTCAACATGCTCGTGTTGCACAATCTCTGGAATCATCTGGGATGGAGCAATATTTTAGTGGGACTGACAGCCGAGTGTCGGATCGAAGATACGGAACCGATTGGCGAGATCATCGATACAGATAGCCGCACATGGTAACCTTCACTCTTCTTCGGAAAACATCAATGTTGTGCTCCTTCATCAGAAATCCACTTTCGCCCGCATTAGGCCAGAGCCTTATCTCACTAAGAGCGGGAGTGATCCGGTGCTATGTTGATCGAACTCCGCAAGGGAATGACACTCCATCCATGCACCTTCAACGCGGTGATCGCCCCCGAGAAAGTGATGATCTCCGTACTCAATAACAACATAGATCTCCATCGTTTCCTCTTCCTCTTGCATACGGTGCAGGTGGCATTGTCGGACCGCAACTGGCCGGGTTCATTAAAACATCATCAGGATCATACAGGGGTGTGTTCCCCTATGTCCTTGTGCTTGCAGTGGTCGGTATTGTCATTGCGTTCACCCTGATGAAACCACTAAAACCGATAACCTAATTTTTTACGCTTCGGGTTATTTCGATTTTTAATCGCTGTTAACACCAGATTCATTATCTTTTCATGCACTTGAATCCTGATAGATTATGACGCAACACACAATCGTTTCGCTGGCAGCTTTTTCCGGTCGTTTTTAACTCCCTTAAACACCCCTTTTCCGACCCTGATATCTTGCCGGGAAAATACACCCAATACAGACTCTGTTTGACTCATCGATTCTCACCTGCTTTATCGAATACCCCGTAAAACCTCCATTTCAGTTCCTGTGGAGAATACGTTTAATAATCGCTCTGTTTACCAAAATAAGGCAGATTTGCACCTCTCCCAATGCCCATCAAAGGCCCTGGAACCGATGCTGTTTTCGCCACTTATATTACCCCATATGAACCCTCTAAACCCTGCCAGAACACCAATATGAGGGTCATTTTTTCCGATGAAGGTATTTTAAAAAGGAGAGATTTGAATGAAAAGCGATTCTGGTTCAATTCACCTTATCGATAACTTCAACAAAGCATTCATAGTTCAAATGAGGGCAGAATGTTAAAACGGCGTATCACACATCGCGTGCCGGAGCGCCGAGCTGTGTGAGGACTTCTTCTCTCACCTTGTTTAAGGGAAGGTTCAGTTGTTTAGCAATTTTTTTGAGATCTTCATATTCAGGTTTTCTTGCCAGCACATTCCCATTGACCGTGGATGTTTTAACACTTACCTCGAACGCTTCTCCCCCCACAATGACACGCATTACCTGCCGGGTCCTATACGCAACCAGCCGGGGAATATCAAGAATCCTGACCCCTAGAGTTCCCGTCTCGTCCATGAGGATTTCCAACAGCCCTGGATAGTCCTGCTGGTTGGTGATGATATGCAGGATCTGGACGGGACGGTTCTTTTTTCCGGATGCGGTTGTTAAAAACACATCCACTGCACCCGCTTCACGGAGCCTTTCTACGGTGTACCCTACAGTCTCTCCGGGAACGTCGTCGAGGTTTGTCTCCAGCATGATAATCCGGTCCTGGACCGCATCGAAATTCATTCCTTCTGCAACCCGGAGGACCGGAGGCCTGCCCTGGAGTGCACGTGAACCGGTTCCATACCCAACCCGCAGAGGCTTCATGGGGGGATAGGCATCCACAATCCTGTCGGTGATATTTGCCAACAATGCAGCTCCGGTTGGCGTCGTCATCTCCATGTCAGCAGGATATGAGGAATAAGGGATCTGGTGCCTGCAAAGTATTTCCAGTGTTGCCGGGGCAGGACAGGCAATCTCACCTCCCGCAATACAGGTGAAGCCGGATCCAAGAACTGGAGGTGTCCCGAAAATTTCCCCCTCCAAAAAGCCATGGTGATCCAGGAGCGCAAGCGAACCTGCGACATCAAAGAGCGTGTCGACAGACAACATCTCATGGTGATGAAACACGGTGCGGTGAAGTTTTTCATCTGCTGAAAGGAGGTCATCTATAATCCGGAAAGCCAGATTTTTAGCTGTGTCCGAGAGACCGGTTTTTTTTGCAATTTCCACGATTGAATCCCGCATATCGGTATGATTCCGGTGGTTTTTTTCCTTGACCTCCACCTTGATTTTCTTTGCAGAAATTCCTCCGGCATCTACATCGTGAACCTCAAAAGAAAAATGATCGCAGCACGAAAGTCCACCTATGACATCGGCTACAGGTTCGAGAAGATCAGCGGATCCGGTCAAGTCAACGAGAGCCGCAATGAGCATATCCCCGGATATTCCGGCGATTTTCGGGTCAATCACCAGGACCTTCATTTATTGATGCCCTACGCTTCCACCGGCTGGTTTAGGCGCGTATAGATCTTTTTTGCAAGTCGTGCAACGTCAAACGCACGGTCCTTTGCTCCCGGTATCGCCTTTGTAAGATATGCTCCCGACTCTGCACCCTTTGCTGCAGATTTTTCATCTTTACCAAGGAGGGTCGCAACTGCTGCGGGAACGGTCACATTGATGATCGTATGACCGATATACTGCAGTTCCTGGGCAAGGACTGCTCCAGCAAATAGCGCTGTCCCCATGTCCGGGTTTTCCCGTGCTTTTTCATTGAGAGCGAACTCAGGAACCGCCTTTGCTGCCAGATTTTCAATATGATAGGGTTTGCCATCTATCGAAATATCATAGGATACATACGAGTCAAAGGCCCAGTATTTCTTCGTGAAAGCATCGGTCCGTCGTCCCTGCGGTTTTATGACCGTGAATTTCATCTCGATTTTATGACCGGTGAATCCTGACAATATGGCAGAACCCCTCGCCTCGACTGCAGCTTTCCTCTCGTCATCCAGAGACCGTGCGGCTTCTTCCACTGATTTTCCGGTTTTCATCATCTCGTATACTTTGACAGCTCTCCGGTAGATTGCGCGGTCACGCACTGCTTCGCTTGCAAGGATACAGGCATGAGAGACGGAACCGCGGGAAACAGTTTCGGCCTTCCGTGCGATGGTATTGAGCGAGCAGAGGGCCATTTCGGGATCGATGAACGAGTTCATTTTATAATCTGTGATGGCTTCAGCAACCGGGTAGGGATCTCCCCCGTGCTTAATCAGCAGGCGTATCGCCGGCATACAGTCACCGCAAACATGGCCAAGCGGCGGGTTGACCGGACCACCTGAGAATCCTGCCCCTATCATGGCAGCTTCTTCAAACCCGGCAAATATCTCTTCAAGGGCCATTGATGCAATCACGGACGGGCCGCCGATATCTTTCAGAATCAGCCCAAAGTCCCCTACCACACGAGCGGTGTCGTATTCTTCATGGGTACCACGGACATGAATTTTTGGGGGGAGTTTTGCTTCTTCAATCGCACCTTTCCCGGCAAGGTATGCGGTATCGACATCCCCAAAAGCGCCGAACTCTTCCCCGAGCGCTGCATCTGGATGGATCATCTCGAGTGCTACAGCAGCACCAATGAGCGCCGGCCAGAGGGGATACGCGGTTATCCCGGCCCCGTGCATACTTTTGATCATCGCTTCCGTTCCCACTTTTGCCGTGTTGCGCGCCATTTCGGGGATATTAATATCCTCTCCCAGTGCACTGTGGCCATAGATTGCTCCACCGGCGATGAATGGGGGGAGTACTGCACCATCTACCCGGGTGAGCTTTTTATCCATCAGCTGGTTGTATACGGCAAGATATGCCGGAAATGCCGGTATTTTGTGGGTAAACTTCCCGGTAGTCAAGGCGATCGCACTGGTCCTTGGTGCACCTGCATGCATCCGCGCAATAGCCCCAAGTTTCCTATTTCCCAGCGGAACACCGGAACGTGCACACGAGCCGGTGAAATACGCGAGTGAGGCAACGATCAACGCCGCATTTTCAGGGGCAGCTCCGCCTAGCTTTGCCTGGCGGATAGCTTTTTCCATAACCATATCCAGCGGCAGGCTCGCAGCAGATGCATCTACCAGGGTCATCCTGCTTAATAGTTCCATGTCAGGAGATCCGATACCGCAGAACACATCCTCTGCAAGGGAATTGGCGGCACAATAAACCGGAATTACAAGGGATCCGTGTCCTTTGGTTGCAGCCTCCAGTTTATCATTGGTCATGTAATCCGGTTTGAAGGTGGCTGCAGCCAGTGTTGCTAAGAGAATCTTCTCCCGTTCTTCAGTCATGATTCATCACACCGATAATAATCTGGTAATTGGTGGAGGGTGTGATAATAATTTGGGTAGACAAAGAATTGCACCAATATGTCAGATGATTTAGATCCAAACTGTACATCTGTGATACACGGCAATCGGGTCTTTGCTTGATATATCTCATATTGTAACCTATGTTGCGATAGTGTGCGAAGTCCGGCAAAGGCAGGATTCACAAATTTTGATTTTCAGGAAAAAATATAAATAAAGCCAGATGGAATGTGTGGCTGGTGAAACAAGATGCCATCATTTGCATGCAAAGACATTGGGATGGACTGTAAATTCCAGACTACCGCTCAGACTGAGGCTGAGCTGATGAAAAAGATCGCAGATCACGCAAAGAGTGTTCACAAGATTGACCCTGTTCCTGCAGATCTCATGGCAAAGATCAAAAAAGCAATTAAAAAATAATCTCATATTTTTTTCATTTACTGCTGATTCCAGATTTTTTCACTCATACAGAGAATATTACCGGCAGTTTTATTTCCTGCAATTCCTAAAAACCTGATATGAGGGATTCCAAATGAAACGCATTACCATCAACGCACTTGTAGACATCGGCTGCCTTATCACGTTCATACCGTCGCTTGTTTCGGGGCTTGTCCTGTATCTCGTGTTTCCGGAAGGTGGCGGGCGGGGCAGTGGCTGGTTAACGTACCTTGGGATTGCAAAAAACCAGTGGGTCACCATGCATAATAACACGAGCCTGATTTTTGCTGCCCTGCTCATTTTCCACCTGCTCCTGCACTGGAAATTTTTCCGCCATATCAACAAGGCGTTAAGCCCAAAAGGAAAAGAAGAGTGAAGGGTATCTTTGAAAAATTACCGCTTTTTACATTAAAACAGGAATTTACCATTCGAGCTTCATACCTGTACCCACATCCTGCACGGGACAATACCCCGCAAGGGCAATTTTTGATGCGAGCGATGTGCAATGGCAGGCGTGCAGGGATTTCAACTGAAGGTTCCGCAGATACTCACCCGTCTTTTTGAGACGTGCCGGGGAGGGTTTGAGAAGATGGAGCCCGCCTATGATGTCAATAACCCGTTGTTCACCGCATACCGATTGAGCCTGCTCAACAATATTACAGATCCCTGCGTGTGAGCAACCGGTGATGATAACCAGCCCCACACTTGTCCTGAACGCCAGCGAAGAGTCGTCAAGAATATGATCTTCTTTGACAGATCCATCAGGAAGGATTATTTTTCGCACTCCAGGATCGACCCGTTCGAACTCGAAAGTCCGTTCAATCTCCCCCAAAAAGACAAGGTTTGGAGTAAGATATTGCGGAACCGTGGTGGTGCACACATCAAAGAACCGTGACAGCTCCTGCTCTGATAGCAACGTCCCGGTATCGGGAACCGGGAATTTCGGGCGGGGATAGAAACACCAGGGATGGGCAACCAGTAACGGTTTTTTAATCGGCATTCCCTCAATGATGGACCGGGTCATGTGCCGGATGAGCGGAAACAAGCCCCCACTATGGTCAAGATGCCCGTGCGAGAGCACGACCATATCCAGGTCAAGGAGAGATATTCCCATCTTTGCGGCATTCTGTAAAAAAAGGTCTGAATAGCCGGTATCAAACAGAATCTTTTTCCCTTCAGTCTCGATCAGGAATGACAGGCCGGGTTCACCGCCGAAATACCGGTCCGTGAGGGTGGTATTATCGACAAGGACCGTAAGGGAACGCTGCGGGATCACACCACACCATCTAACCCGGACGGGATTAGTTCTTTTGCTTGTCGCAGAATCATGATTGAATCTTCATCTAAACCTGACGATGGAATTCTCAATTTTCTCGTATGTCAAAGTACCAGTGTTTAAATGATTTACGCGCATATGTGTAATTAAGGTACGGAATACCGTACGCTTGGATACAAAATGACAGACCCAACCATACGCACAATCAACAACACTGAGTCAGCTGCCCCCGTACAACGAGGGTGCATCGATGAACACACCTGCGCATGCGGAGAAATACACGAACAGGATTCCGGCGATGTCAGCCACCGGGAAGCCTGCATATCCCCCTTAAAATTTGGTAATTCCTGCTGCTGCCAATCCGATGATGCTGCGCAAAACGCACCCCACCGCTGCGGGCATGGACCACGCTGTCAATAAACGCACCAGCTTCTTTCAACAGACGAACTGTACGAAATGGTGAGGGTGATGACCGATTATCACGCAATCCCTGAACTTCTCGAAGAATATATGCAGTCACATGGCGATGCCGGACTCTGGGTAACGATGCCGGAGTTCCGCACCTATTTTGCCGTCAGCCAACGATCATCACCTGCAATCTCCGGGTTTTTCCACCGGATCTCCCAGGGTCCGTTCTTCACCTTCCCGTACCGGGTGGCAAGAATCGAAAAAATGACCGTGAAGACACCAAGTACACGGATAATCAAGCGCTATTTTATTACACGAAGACCACGCGCCAGTGAGAACATTAATTCCCGTTGATAAGAGAATGATTGATCATTAGGAGATGGATGGATGACGGACAGCGAAGAAACAGAAATGCTCCCGTGCCCCAGGCGGGGAAGGCCTCGCGTCCGGCGTATTATTGAAGGAACCGGGGAATCGCGTTGCTACAAGCCCTGCTGCTGCCTGGGTGAAGAGAACGAAGGCGTCTCACTCAAACCTGAGGAGATTGAACTGATCCGGCTTATCGATCTCGAAGGACTTGAACAGGAAGAGGCGGCAGAGCGACTGGGGGTCTCCCGCAAAACCGCATGGCGAGACCTGCATGATGCCCGGCGCAAGATAGCAGATGCCCTTGTCAATGGAAAGGGAATCGAGATGGCTGGCTGCACAAAAGCAGCCGAAGGCCGGTGCCCGAAGTGCCTCCGGTAGATTGCGGGTCAAGGAAATTCTCCGGAATAGCCGATGACGAATTGGTAATGGGGTTCCCCGTCGAGATGCTCCTTGAAATTGTTGGAGCACTGAAGATCGTTGTCGGTGCACCCGGTTCAAAATAAGGATTCCCGGACCAATACCGTAGCGGAAGAGTGAAGACCGTCGTGCCGGTGCCAGAGAGGCAACCGGGAGATGCACGTGCGGCACTATCTCCCGCTTACCTTCTGATTTTGTTTCTGATCCTTAAATCTTTATGCTCATATGTGTAATAATTCTACTAGAGCGATCATGAGGTTCATCTATGCCTAACTTTGACGGAACCGGGCCGCTGAAACGAGGGCGGATCATCGGGCGGGGCCGGGGGCCCTGCAAAAAATGCAGTGACAGGTGCGAGTGCCAGACAAACACTGCCCGTTTTCCGGGTAAGGAAGAATCTCCTCTTTGAATAATCCGGGATACGAGGACCCTATGTCATCACCATTCATCACCGTAAACGACCTGTGCATGGACTTTGACGGCACCCGGGTATTACATGAGGTCTCGCTCGAGATCCCTGAAGGGGAGATTGTCGGTGTCATCGGCAGGAGCGGGGCAGGCAAGAGCGTCCTCATGCACCTGCTCCGGGGGGTTGAACAGCCCCCGACCCGGGGATCGATTGTCTACCATGTTTCCGCGTGTGACACCTGTGAATATATGGATGTGCAGAGCCGGGCTGGCGGGGAGTGCCCGCAGTGCGGTGGCGAACTGGTTGCTCAGGATGTCGATCTCTGGGATGAGAAGAGTGACGGGTTGAAATCCCGTGTCATGCACCGGACCGCAATCATGTTCCAGCGAACGTTCGCCCTCTACGGTGATGACCGGGTGATCGAGAATGTTCTCCACGCGCTTGATGACATCAATTACCCCCAGGAACATGCCATCAACCGGGCTGCTGATCTCATCGACCAGGTAAGACTTTCCCACCGGATGATGCATATCGCCCGTGACCTGTCTGGCGGCGAAAAGCAGCGGGTCGTGCTCGCCCGGCAACTTGCAAAAAACCCTGCAATGCTATTTGCCGATGAACCGACCGGGACGCTCGATCCCGAGACCGCACGGCTGGTGCATGAAATGCTCATTGACGCGGCAAAAAGGAATACCATGGGCATGGTTGTCACCTCCCATTTTTCGCACGTGATCGAGGATATGGCGAACCGTGCGATCCTGCTGGACGATGGCAGAATTGCAGTCATCGGTTCGCCAAAGAACGTAATCCGCACGTTTGTCAAAGACTATCACGAGCTGGACGAACCAGCGCCTCCGGAACTGGGCGAAAAAATCCTTGCAGCCCGGGAGGTCTCCAAGCGTTACATCTCCGTTGACCGGGGTGTGGTGAGAGCGGTCAACAGCGTGACATTCGATGTCCAGAAGAAGGAAATCTTCGGCATCATCGGTAAAAGTGGTGCGGGTAAGACCACACTCTCCCGGATCATCGCCGGCATCATTGAACCCACGAGCGGGGAGATGAATATCCTCATTGGTGATGACTGGGTGGATATGACAAAACCCGGTATTGACGAGCGGGGACGAGCGAAGGAATATATCGGGCTCCTGCACCAGGAGTACGACCTGTTCCCACACCGGAGTGTCCTCGATAACCTGACCGACTCGATCGGTCTCGAGTTCCCCAAAGAGCTCGCATTAAGAAAAGCGATCATCACGCTCAGGATGGCAGGATTTACCGAAGAGAAATCCCGGCAGATCCTGAACCGGTTCCCGGGTGAGCTTTCTGACGGGGAGCGGCACCGGGTCGCGCTAGCGCAGGTGCTCATCCGGGAGCCGCGTCTCGTGATCCTCGATGAACCGACCGGCACTATGGACCCGATCACCAAACAGGATGTCAAGCATTCGATCCTGCATGCTCGCGACGAGATGGATGAGACCTTTATCGTTGTTTCCCATGACATGGACTTTGTCCGGGATATCTGCGACCGGCTTGCACTGATGCGGGGCGGGAAGATTATTCAGATCGGGACGACTGATGAGATCCTTTCCCAGGTCACTGAAGAAGAGAAGCATGACTAAAGGCGTACAAACGCCGCAGTATGATACGAACTTACTATACCATCATGACAGCAAATCCAACGACAACCCATCAGGAATGTGACGAAAATTGTTCGTCCTATTCCTCAGGACAACCCCAGAATGCTCCAAAAAGTGCTCCCAAAGGACTGCCGCCAAAAGCGAAGATTGATGCGAAACACGTCATCCTCGTGCTGAGCGGGAAAGGGGGGGTGGGAAAATCCACCGTCTCGGTAAACCTCGCGTTCGCCCTTGCCAACCATGGTAAGAAGGTTGGTCTGCTCGATCTGGACTTCCATGGCCCCAACATCCCCAAGATGCTGGGTATTGAAGACCAGCGACCGGCTGTGCTCGCCCATACCATAGAACCTGTCCATGTGACCGGAAACCTTGCAGTCATGTCCATGGCATTCCTGCTGCCGGATGCAAGCACACCGGTGGTCTGGCGGGGGCCGATGAAGATGGTGGCAATCCAGCAGTTCCTCGCTGAAGTGAACTGGGGATCGCTGGATTACCTTGTTGTCGATCTCCCGCCCGGTACCGGTGACGAGGCACTCACGATTGCCCAGCTCGCCCCGAATGTGAAAGGAGCAGTCATCGTAACCACCCCCCAGGATGTTGCTGTCATGGACGCGATCAAGGCAGCACATTTTATCGAGAAACTGGAACTGCCGGTAATTGGGATCATCGAGAACATGAGCGGAATGATCTGTCCCCACTGCGGAGAAACGATTGACCTCTTTTCCCATGGTGGCGGAAAGAAAGCAGCTGAGGATCTGGGTGTTCCCTTTCTCGGCGCAATTCCCCTTGACCCCGAAATGGTAAAGGCCGGGGATGAAGGAAGGCCGTATATTCTCCGCCATGCGGAGTCAGCCACATGGAAGGCCGTGGACGCGGTGATGGAAAACCTGGTAAACCTGGTCGAGTCCTGATTGAGGACATGAAGAAAGAACACGTTCGGGTTATTAAATTCCAGGTATTTTTTTAAGGAATCACAAACCCTCTCGTAAGAGGCTGAAAAAGACGCCTGAATGGGGTCTGTTTCCTCTTCCCTGCCTGCCGGGAAGGTGCTGGACAAACCATTTCCCACTACCTGTAAGGGATTGCCCTTGTGGAGGTACAAAAATCTGTATCTTAAAAGTATCGGGCACGGAACAGAGTGTCTTTTTTACAAACCAATGACTTTTATGGGCTGAAAATAATGTTATCAGAAATGCGGGGAATGCTGATGCCACCGGTCTTACAGAGTGAACAGCCGCACCTGATTTACCTCAACAACGCCGCAACCACATGGCCCAAGCCGCCTGAGGTGCTCGAGGAAGTTAGAGCATGCCTGCGCATGCCGCTGCACGAACCGGGGAGAACGACGGGTAACGGATCCATGGACTATCCTTCTGCCGCACGCGAAGCCCTCGCCACATTTTTCCATGCGGGTCCACCTGAACACTACATCTTCACCCAGAACGCGACCGACGCACTCAATCTCCTGATTCACGGATTTGTAAAAAAGTCCGGTGTGCCGTTCCATGCGATTACTACGGAACTTGACCATAACTCCGTACTTCGCCCCCTCACCTCGCTGGAGCAGGAGGGGACAATCAGGCTTTCGGTTGTTCCTTTCACGGGCCATACGGTGAAACTTGCTGCAATAAAGAAAGCGATTTGTGCAGAGACCCGGCTTGTGGTAATGACCCACGGGAGTAATGTGTTTGGTTCCCTGCAGGAGATCAAACCGATTGCAGAATATCTCCATAAAAACGACATTTTTTTCATCGTTGACGGTGCCCAGACCGCAGGACACATCCCGATCAATCTCTCTGATATACCAGTCGACGCATTTGTATTTACCGGGCACAAGGCGCTCTTTGGCATCCCCGGTATTGGCGGGTTCTCTATCCGTGACCCGAATGCAATCGCGGTCACCCGCCAGGGTGGCACCGGCACGGATTCGCGAACGCTCACCCACCCCTCCGATATGCCGATGCGGTTCGAGGCGGGGACACACAATTACCCCGGCATCGCATCGCTCTACGCCGGGATTCGTTTCATCGCATCAATTGGTCAGGATGCAATAGGGAAGAAAAACACTGATCTCACCCGTTTGTTCATCAGGGAACTTGAGAACAAACAGGGTATCACCATTTACAACGATGCACCGGATCTCCCTGTTGTATCGTTCAATATCAGGGGCCTCGACAACCACGAGGCAGGATTTATCCTTGCCCGGGCGTACAACGTGATAACGAGGACGGGTCTCCACTGTGCCCCGCTTGTCCATGAACGTATTGACGGCGGTAAAGGCTGCATCCGCGCAAGTTTCTCATGGTTCACTACCCGTGAGGAGGTTACAACAGCAGCAGCCGCGATCCGGGAGGTGGCAGAAAGTGCGGATACTCAGGTCCGTTCAGTCTAAGATCTGCGTTGATGGCTCGCAGATGAAGGAATACGTGCTCGACAAACCGCTGACGGAAGATTTCCTGAAATTTTTAGAGCAGTTCGGAACGGTCAGGTTCCTTGACCAGCTGAAAAAGCCGTATTTCTCCTATGAAAAAGAACACTTCATTTCCATCAAGGGCTTTGTCGGGGACAGCAATGTCGAGGTGCGGTACAAAAAAGAGTTCCATGATCTGGTTGGGGACTATTTTCAGCTCCTGCTCTACTATTACGACCAGGGTACGACCGGTATATCCTCCCTGAGAGGACATGAGGAATCAATCCGGGAAAGGATGAACACCCGCCTTGGCCGGCCACCAGGGAGCCGCTTGTGATCCCCGCACGTCAGACGGATAGTATCCATCAGATCCAAAAAAGTACCGGTATCTCGTAAAACAGAAAAGCGGCCTGCCTCGCCGGACGTGCATTCCTGAAACCCTGACGAGAACAAAAATAAACAGATGCCGGCGCCTTCTGAATTGCTGGTGCTGGTGAGCTACGGGAAAAAACGCAGGTTTTAGACGTTTTTTTTTTGAAATGCAGGCACCATGAAAACAATTATACCGTAAAGAAGGGTAAATCTGGTGTAATGAAAAATCCTTTTCACGTAATGCTCATCCCAACCCTGGGCTGTCCTTCCAAATGCAGTTATTGCTGGAGTTCTGAGGAAGGATCCCCGATCATGAGCATAGAGACCATCAGGGAAGTGGTGGCATGGCTCAAAAATTTCCGTGAGGACAGGGTTACCTTCACCTTCCATGGAGGCGAGCCGCTCCTTGCCGGCCCGGAGTTTTACCGGCAGGCACTGCCCCTGCTCTCCCAGGGATTGCAGCATCTGAACCCGGAGTTTGCCCTGCAGACCAACCTCTGGAGGATGACTCCGGAAATTGCCCAAATCCTGGCGGAGTATCATGTTCCCCTCGGTTCCAGCATCGATGGCCCCCGGGAAATTAATGATCTCCAGAGAGGAAACGGCTACTTTGAAAAGACCATGCGGGGCTATGAAATTGCAAAGGCACATGGTCTTAATGTGAGATTTATCTGCACGTTTACCAACCAGTCAGTAAAGCACAAAGAAGAGATTTTTGACTTCTTCTTAACGAACGGCTTCACTCTTAAATTGCATCCTGCACTGCCATCATTACGTTCCGAAAATCCCAAACAATGGGCACTGGCTCCCGAAGAGTATGGAGAATTGCTGGTGTATCTCCTGGATAAATCCCTGGAGCACCTGCAGGACATGGACATTATGAATATCAACGACCTGTGCAGATGCGTGTTCACCCGCCAGGGAAATGTCTGCACGTTTGTCAATTGCATGGGAAATACGTTTGCCGTGGGACCTGACGGGAGCATATATCCCTGCTACCGTTTTGTCGGTATGCCGGAATATGTCATGGGCAGTGTGTATGACCATCCCAGCAGGGAAGACCTTGCCAAATCTGAGGCGTGGAAGCTGATGCACCAGTTCAGGGACTATGTGGATAAGGCCTGCGGGGAATGCCCCCATATCAGGTATTGCCGGGGAGGTTGTCCTTATAACGCCATCGCACCTACGAACGGTGAGGTAAAAAGTGTTGACCCTCACTGTGTGGCCTATAAGAGGATCTTTGACGAGATAACGGACCGGCTCAATAAGGAGATGTTTGAATCCCCCATGATGGAAATGTCTCCTTTCAAAAAAAGATCCCGGAAGGCAGCAAAACCCGGAATTACGGCATTGATGCACAAGGTAGTGTCGCAGTAAATAATCAGATACATATTTTTTTTAACTTTTTACGTAATGCCGACATCCATTCGCACACAAAATGTCAATGAATGATATCATGTCAAACCTGTATTCCCTTATCGAGTGGGAGAGAGGGCAAGGGTGACAGTACCCATCGCATTTGAATTTTTTTCAACTATCTAAAACTATTTTAACTACCTTTAATCCAACTTCCCCTATGGCTCCAAAGATACAACAGCGAAGAAAAAATAAGAGAAAATCAATTATTGAACTATTACCGGATATGCTCACTTCTGCACTTTCCAACAATGATGATTTCATTATTACTTTTGAGACAAATCCTGATGATGGGAAATGCGAACTTCATGTGTTGCGTGGGAAATTAATCACTCCGTGTATGCTGGGAACGTTGAAAAACAGGGTTGAACTACAACATGACGAAGGTAGTACGATCATCACAAGGGATTGGGGATAATGCGTAGGTCAAAAAGCGCTGCCGGATCGTCATAATGTAGCAGGCTGAATGATGCCATCGACACGGAAGCCGGCGAAGCCTGGCGTGATGGTGCTGATGCGGGCGGTTGTGGGGAAGTGAAAAGAATGACTTCTCAAGGAACAGAAGATAAATTCCGGATTCTTTGTTCTTGCTGATGCCTGTCATGATTCGTACGATGAAAACGGTTGATTTTTCATGTTGGGCATAATAACAGAAGGTCTCCGTTTGTTCGTAACAACTAAGCCATTATGGTTAGCAATGTCGGTAGATTAATCAACTTTTGAAATAATGCAGAAACATATGAAAATTTCATGGCCAGCAATTATTCTGATTATTCTTGGTATAGTTATTGTGATTTCACCATGGACCTTTGCCCCGGTCTGCGAAGTGGGAGGAATGTACGTGAAGACGGCCTCGGGCACGAATCTGCCGATGCCGTGCGGATGGACGGCCCGGGCTGAGATTGGGCTCGGGGCGCTGCTCGTTGTCGGAGGCATACTGCTCCTCATCGCAAAATCCAATGAGACAAAAAGGCTTATCGGCATATTTTGTGCAGCGATCGGCGTCCTCGTCATCCTGTTCCCGACGGTTATCACCGGAATGTGCAAGCTGGCTGACCATCCCTGCAACATACTGACAAAACCGGTGCTTATCCTCCTCGGTATTGCAACCCTTATTGTCTCGGCGTACGTTGCCTACTCGGTGCGGGCCGATTGACCGGTGCTTCCGGTCCGGAATTTTTTTTTAAGTGTGGCATCGGGAATACCTGCGAACGGCTGTCCCGGTATATGCTGGAGTCTTTTGATTTGTCTTATATAGAACCGGACTCTTCGATGTGCCTGCCCATTTTTCAGATCCCCATCCTTCCATATTTAAAAAGAGACCATAACAATGCAATATTTTCCTTTAAAATATCCACCTCCGGCAGGTCTTAAGAAAAGTGTTCCGGGATATCTTCCGGTTTCACCCGCAGGCTGGGCAGGAATTTTTTTTATGGCAATGCAACAGGATTCCGGTTTTTAGCCATGTTGCCCAATCCGAAAAATACGTTAAGGAGAAGAAGAGAGAAACAACGATAACAGCACCATGACGCATGCGCCTTCCCTCCCCTATTTCCAAAAAGCACACGGCTGGTATAACAAATGCCGGCCGGTGGGCCGCCATCCGGCCGTTCTCCTCTTCCTGATCGCGCTCCTGCTGGTACAGCCGGTTTGCGGTTTTGTTACTGTCGAATATTTTCACCAGACAGATTGCCTGAACTGCATAAGGACGGATCCTATTATCCACGATATCAGGGAGCGCTATGGGGATCGAATATCCGTTAAGGATATTACTATCGATACACGACAAGCAATCCGGCTTCTCATGTCCTACGGAAGGACCGAAATTCCCGTAGTTGTCATAAATCATGTGAAGGTCCTTGACGCGCCGGAGATAACCAAAGACAGGATCGAAGAGGAGATCGGATTAGCCGAGGCTGGTGCCTATGCTGGTAAAGGAGCGCCGGTGGGGACAGGTTCCCTGCCAGACTCCGGGTCCCTTGCGATTCTATTCTCGTATTTCCTGGGGATTATGACCGGGCTCTCCCCATGCCTGCTCGGGAGCCTCGTCGTCATGATAGCGGCAGCGACCACTACTGCAGGTTCCCCCATGACAAGACGGGTCTATGCTCCCCTCTTTGGTGCAGGACTCGTGACCGCGTACCTTCTTGTCGCGGCGGGTGTTCTGCTGGCCGGATTCCGGCTCACCACCGGTTCGGGGTTCAGCACGACGGTATATGCAATCGCCGGCCTTGTCACAATCGGCTTCGGGCTCCTCCAGCTGGGGCTCATCAGGCTCCCTGATATAGCCGAGTCCCGGACGATGCACCTCTTCTCCCGGTTCAAAAACCTCCCGGGGGCGTTCCTTCTCGGAATCATCTTTGCGATCATCCTTGCTCCTTGTGCAGGTGCACCGTTCCTCATCCTGATCGAAATTCTCCTGTTTACAGGTTCGGCCTATGCACTTGCGATGGTCCTTGCTTTCGGGGCCGGAATAATGACACCGTTTTTAGTCATCGGCATCGTCTCCGGTTCCCTGCCTAAGGAACGGTTGGTACGCTACAGCACGCTGGTTCAGAAAGCGAGCGGGATCCTGCTCATCATTTTTGGTGTCTGGTTACTGATGGCGATATGATCGGGTTCGTGTCGTCAAGCGGGATCAATTACTACCTTCCTCAAAGGTCTAAGGATCGTAGTAAGATCATTGTCGGCCTCGTTCCGTAAAGGGGGATTATCCCCTCGTTCACACCAATGTCCGGACCCCAACTCAACTTTTTTTTCGTTAAAGTAAATTTACATGATTAAATAATCCAATATTATCGCTGGTTTTATAATTCGGGCAATTTAAAGTGCGATCTCGAAAATTATGTTTCGAAACCTTTTAATTAAGCTCTCACTCAATTTACACTAACCACAAAGAGTTTTAACTCAATGTGCGTGGCATTGCATTTTGAATACTCTCGTGCATTCGCACGTAGGGAGGAGGCTAAATGGAACAAATTGTATTTGGCATTGGAATTACTGCATTGACAGGAGCTCTTGCCACCATAGCCGGTTCTGCGGAAGATACTGAATCCAACATCGGGTCCCAGGGTGACCCGAACTCACAGGTTCAGCTCGCACCGCAGATGGGTTTCGTGCACCGCATCTTCAACAAGGCGATTGCCGGTGAACCCCCAGCATACGGTCTCTGGTGTGCACTGGGTGCAGGTCTGGCATGGGCGTTTATGGCGATGCAGGTAAACGCGGTTCTCGCAATCGTCATTGGCTGTGTACTCGCAGTCCTTGTACAGGGCGTCTATGCAACCACCGCGTATCTTGGCAGGACGGCAAGTCTCGCCAAGTTCGGTCAGCCGGTCTACGTGGACGTTCTCAAGTCCATGACATCGGTCACTATGGCACATGCCTTCATCGCAATATTCTGTACCGTAACACTCTGTCACCTGATCAACGGTGCTCTGGGACATCCGTTCCCGCTGCCGCTGCTCGGTCTGATCTGGGGTATTGCACTCGGTGCAGCAGGTTCTGCGACAGGCAACCCGTACTATGGAAAGGAACGCCAGTACCAGAACCAGAAGTTCGGTGCAGGTGTCCCGATCTCAGCATCGGGTAACATAGTCCGCTACGCAGAAGCCGGCGAGCGCAACTCACTGGACAATGGGTTTTTCACCCATAAGATTGGCGGTTCAGCATCAGGAGTCTGTTTCGGTCTGATTGTGTTCCTTGAAATCTGGCGTACGATTCTCTTTGAGAAGGTCAGCGCCGGCTGGGGTGCAATCGTTGTCGGTATCCTGATGATCCTCATCTTCACCGTAATCGACCGGTACATTGAGGTCTGGGCACGCAAGAACTACGGACCATATACAGAAGCCAAGGTGGCATCATGACCGCAGTCGCAGCAAAACCACAGGCAGGAGGCGCAATGAACCCGACCGCAATGGCGGTTGGCGTAGTTATGCTTCTCATCATCCTTGCACTCTGCTGGTTTGTTTCACCAGGTGCCGGTCTGATGGCACTCGTCGGTGTCACCATCGGCGGTGTCCTGATTGGATTCGGTACGCACTTCGTACCGGTCGGTGGTGCTCCGGCAGCAATGGGGCAGGCACCGGGTATCGCAACGGGTGTTGCAATGCTTGCAGCTGGTGCTGGTCTCGCCGGGCTCTTTGGCGGCGCATGGGCTGCTGAACAGGGCCTTGTCGTCGCAACAATAACCGGTGGAGTCGGTGGCGGACTGATGATGGCTATTACCTGCATGATGGTGAATTTTGTCTATGTTTTCGGCATGGGTATTCCTGCAGCATCAGGTAAAGTCGCAAAAGACCCCATCACCGGAGACACACAGACTGAATACAAATCCCAGGGAACTGAAGGTCACGGTCTTCCGTTTGTATCATTCGTCGGAGGCGTCACCGGGGGTTTTCTCGCAGGCGCTGGCGGTACAATCATTTACCTGCAGCTTCTTACCCTCTACGAGGCAACACTCCCGGCCGTTATGAGTATGCGCCCCGAACAGGTGATGCCCATTGCGGTCGCAGCCGCAGGTATTTTCGCTGTTGGTCTGTTCCTCGTGAATGCAGTGCTGACCGCCTATAACATCACGGGAACAATCGAAGGACCCCACGACCCGAAATTCAAGCGCTGGCCACGGTCAATCGTTGCATCCGCTGTCGCATCAGCCCTCTGCGGTTTTCTGGCTATCCTGATCGTTGCAATATGAGGTGTTGAAGATGTCAGTAAAAATTGAAGTAATTCAAGGGGGCATTCCTCACCAGAAGATCATGATTGGGGGACTCGTAAGCACACTCGTGTGTCTCTACCTGACGTACCTCAATGTGCTCACCAACACCGAAATGTTCGCATTCTTTGGTGGACTTGCGATGATTACCGCATTGATCTGGGGGAGCCACACCATCAAGGTGCTGTGCAGTTACGGTATTGGTACCGGCGTGCCGTCAGCAGGTATGATCGCATTCGGTTCCGGCGTTATTGCAATGGTGCTTGCCACTAAACCAGTATTCGGTATGGCAGCTCCAATCGTCGCACTTGTTCTCGCAGCCGTTGTCGGGTTCATTCTCGGGTATATTTCAAATAATATCCTGAACATGAAGATCCCGGCAATGGTCCAGGCACTTACCGAAATGGCAATAGTTGGTGCACTTTCCCTCATGGGATTCGCAGCACTGATGACTGGTGGATTCACCTTTGCCGGTCTGACCACAGGTGAGGTCTCGATGCTCGGCTTAACTATAAGCTCAACCGAGAACTCATTTATCGGTGGCGCACTTATTGCCGTTGCATTCCTTCTGGGAGCTATCGCAATCCAGCACCCGTTCAACGCGACCCTGGGACCTGGCTGGAAACAGGACCGGATGCTCATGTTGACCGCAGAATGTGGTTTCCTGAGCATGATCGTCGCTGCATTCATGTCCTTTGCATTCATCAGCGCGGGATCTGCAATTATATCGTTAATCGTTGCGATTATCGGGTGGGCATACACTTACAACCAGTATATATGCCTGTCAAAGCGCGACGCCGCTGCATGGCTTGATGCAAAGCCGATTCCTGATATGGAGGGACACTGACATGGCATACATTCAGGTACTCCCGGAATACGGACTTGTTGCTGATCCAATGATCGGGCTCGTGACCACTGCTGGTGAATCACTTTCACCCGTTCTTGAGAAGGTCGCAACCCTTGAGGCAGTGACCGCCGATCTGGTCAACATGCTTTCCGGTGAGGGTAACTACCTCGCGTCGTTCCCCAACAGGGAGAACGGTCTCGCGATCGGTGGCGTTATCACCTCATTCTGGTACGGGCTTGCAATCGGACTATTCATTGCCGGAATCATTGCATTCCAGCTGATCAAGGTGGGCTGATATGGCAGACAAGAAATCACCAGCAAGTGGCTGGCCGCTCGTCAAGGGAGACTTCATCTCTGGCGACCCGAACTCATGTGTCGCGGTTGTCACCATGGGATCTCACCTCGACGAAAAGGGCATCTGTGACGCCGGTGCGGCAATGTGCGGTTCCTGTAAGACTGAAAACCTCGGTCTTGAGAAGGTTA